>Ga0307299_10000254_pt1 | contig 18063 bp, 17 predicted proteins | sample ER_DNA_159_FD_194466 | JGI IMG/M metagenome (GOLD analysis project Ga0307299, IMG submission 194466) | Bulk soil microbial communities from the East River watershed near Crested Butte, Colorado, United States - ER_DNA_159 | ecosystem: Environmental > Terrestrial > Soil > Floodplain | place... | reverse complement strand
GACCGTTGGGTCGAAGTAGAACTCTGTGAAACCTGCATCCTCGAACTGCTTGGCCGCCTCGCGCACCTGCATCACCGATCGCTGAGCGTTCTCCGCGATCTGGGCCGCGTAGTCGCCGACGACGCGGTAGTAGTCGAGGAGATAGCGGCGCGACGCCTCCTCGGCATCCTCGCCTAGCGAGTAGTAGGTCAGTGCTGCTAGTCGGGGCTCGCCAGGGCGGCCGGCCGCCGCCCAGGCCCTCCTCACATTGTCGGCAAAAGGCCCGGCCTGAGCTGATCCCGATCCGCCGACGGTCCAACCGGCGCCCCAGGTAACGACACGCTCAATCGTCTTCTGATTCCTGCCGCCGAAGAGGATGGGAACGCGCTGATCTTGGACCGGCGTAGGACTTGCTGGCGCTGAATCCTGAGCTAGACGCTCCCCGCGCCAGACCTTGTGCAGCACCTCGAGCTCATGATCGAAGTCGCGGCCTCTGCGGTGGAAGTCGCGGCCAGTGACCTCGTAGTCGTCCGGGCGTGAGCCGACTGACAGTCCCAGGGAGAGCCGGCCACGGGAAATCTGGTCAAGGCTGGCTGCCGCCTTTGCCAGCAGCACCGGTGTGTAGATCGGGGCGAGCAAGATGTTCGTCATCAACGAGATGCGCTCGGTCGCTCCCGCCGCAGCAGCCAATGTGGTGAGCGAGTCATAGCCGGGATATGCGATCCGATCGATGGTGACCAAGCCGCTAAAGCCGGCCGCCTCTGCGCGCCTGGCCCAGTCGAGGATGACATCCCCAGAGGTGTCGGGCACCGGATTGGGTACGCCGATTCCGATCTTCACCGCAGCTCCCTCTCGTCTGATCCCGCATTGCTTGGCACAAAGCCACCGATGATGAACTGAACCCTCGTCGCGTAAGGCTCAGCTCCAATCCGACGGTCCATCAGAACCAGCGTCGTACTCGCCCATCAGTACCTCTCCGTCACGCCACGCCTGAAGGACCGGATCCACGATGCGCCAGCACTCCTCGGCCGTATCTCCGCGAACTGAAAGCAGCGGGTCGCCGTCCAACACTCCCGCCAAGACCTCGCCGTACGCCGGCAAACGTCCCGGACTGAGGTTGGTGTCCAGCGCAATCCGATCCAGCACCAAAGGATCGTCTGGACCATTGACATTCATCTCCAAAGCCATCCGGTCAGGACTCATCTCGAGCCGCAGCCGTTCCGGAATTGCCTGCCCCCGCAACCCGGTAGGCAGATGTGGCAGCGGCTGAAAGGTGACGGAGACCTCCTTGCGACGCTCCCGAAGTGCCTTGCCGGACCGTAGCCGGAAGGGCACGCCAGCCCATCGCCAGTTGTCGACCTCGACGATGAGCTCTGCCAGCGTCTCGGTGTTTCGCGATGGATCAACTCCGGGCTCCGCCGTGTAATCCGGCACCTCCCGGCCGTCAATCGAGCCCTGGGTGTAGCGGGCTCGACGGCTGGCTGCAACCGGGTCGTCATCCCACGGCCGACAGGCCCGCAATACCTGGGCCTTGGCGTCGCGCAGATCGACTGCGTTGATTGTGGCGATCGGGTCCATTGCCACCAACGCCAACACCTGGAGCAGATGGCTTTGGATCATGTCCACAAGGGCACCGGCGCGGTCGTAGTAGCGCGCTCGGTTCTCCAGCGTGAGCTGTTCGTCGAACACAATATCCACGCGCGCGACGTGTTCGTTGCTCCAGAGTGGCTCGAACAGCCGGTTAGCAAAGCGCACGCCGATGAGATTCAGCACTGTGGAGCGCCCCAAGAAGTGATCAACCCGATGCACTTGCACTTCTGGCACTATCTCAGCAAGTAGCTGATTCAGGCTGGCCGCGCTCTCCTGATTGGTACCGAACGGCTTCTCGAGGACCATGGTCGCGCCTTCAGGCAGAGACACCTGCTGGAGAGCCGCACAGACCGCGACGGTTACCGAGGGCGGCAGTGCGAAGTAGATGGCAGGTGCCGGCGGGCACGAATCGATCAGGGACTTCAAGTCTTCAACGCTGGTGACGTCAGCCTGCTTGTAACGGGTGGTGTCCAACACGCTTTTGAGCGTCTCGTCGGAGACATCACCGGACTCGAAGGAGGTTTTGACTCGGTCGCGCCAGGCATCGGCGTCCCAGTCTTCAGAGCCTGCGCCAACCAGCACGACGTCTCGGCGCGATTCCTCCCGGTCGAGCAACTGCCCGAAAGCTGGCAGTAGCAGCCGGCCGGAGAGGTCACCACTAGCACCCAGCAGCACCAAGCTTTCGATCGAACGAGTCATCGTGCCTCCTCACGCAAGCCACCGGTACTGGGGCTGGTTACCTGAGGCGGTACCCGCGCAGACGTTTCCGCAAACCGGCGTTAGGGCCGGCGTACGTGGGTTGTTCGCTACCGATCTTCGGTGATCTCGGTCACGACGTATCGGCGCAGACGACCGCGCCCGCCTTCGTCGCGCCTGTCGGCAATCTCGTCCACTACCCGTTGATGATCATCAGGCGTGTCTTGATCACGCACCAAGCCCCGATCTAGCCGATCATCATGATCATCATGATCATCATCCCGATCGAATCTGTCATCCCGATCGGTCGTCTCGGTGTCGTGCGGCCGGCTGTAGTAGCGGAACAGCTCCAACTCCTCACGCGGCGTCAGATCGCCGTCCGGATCGATGCGCGGGGCGTTCTTGATGGTGTCCTTGTCGTAGTCGACGATGATGTCGTCGCCTTCGAGCCGCGCTTGATTCAAGGGAACGAACGACTCGGAGGTTCCGAACAATCCGGTCTTGACCGTGACCCAGGTCGGATCTGAGGTCTGGTCGTCGACGTAGATCTGGCCGATTCGGCCGAGCTTCTCTGAGCCGGCGTAAACATTTCCAGATCGTAAGTAAGCGGTACGAAGCTCTTCTGTCCTGATGCTCATGGCGCGTCCCTTTCGCTATCTCTGGAAAGATTTCTTAGCCGGTCGCATCGATGACGAAACACCCAGCCTCAAAAGAGTTGTCAGCGTCTCACCGGGTGTTATTGCCCAGTGAGACGCTGACAAGTTGCCAGTTGCGTCAGTTGTGAGCGAGTAGGGCGTCGAGCTTCTCGTAGCCCTCATTGACTCCGACATCCATGCCGCTCGCCATGATCGCATCGCGCGCTTCGAGGTTCTCTACCAGCGAAAGTCCGATAGTTCTGGTTCGACCGTCTCCGAGGTCTTCGAACGTCATGGTCTCCAAGCTGACGCCATCGGGCATGCCTTCCCAGGTGAAGGTCTGCACCAGCCGCTCGTTCGGTCGCACCTCGTGGAAGGAGCCGTAGAAGGCGGCCACCTCTTCGCCGTTTTTCACTGCGGCGTAGCGATAGTTGCCGCCGGTGCGAGCGTTCCACTCGTCGATCCTCATCTCGCTGCTCTTCGGGCCAAGCCACTGGGCGACCAGCTCAGGTTCGATCCATGCCCGGAAGACCTTTTCGCGCGGTGCATCAAAGTCTCGGATGATGCGGATGATCGGCAGGTTCGGGTCAGCCTCGATCGTGGTCTCGCGCGTCTCGGCTTCCTGCCTAGCGTTTGTGCTCATGATGTTGCTCCTTTGTTGGTAGTTGGTTCACTGTCGTCGTCCATAGCCGCGAGTACGGCATCGAGTCGCCGATATCGCTCCTCGGCTTGCCTGCGGTATCGCTCGATCCAGGCAGTCATCATGTCGAAGACCTCCGCCTCGAGGTGTCGTGGTCGGCGCTGGGCATCTTGGCTGCGGCTTACCAGACCGGCGTCTTCGAGCACTTTCAGATGTTTGGACACTGCCTGAATCGACACGTTGTACGGCGCTGCCAGCTGGCTCACGGTGGCATCCCCGACGGCTAGCCGAGCCACAATGTCACGCCGCGTCGGGTCGGCCAAGGCGGCGAAGACTCGGGAGAGTCGATCCTCGCTCATGGCAGCCTCCTGAACCCTTGTTCAACCGATTGGTTGAATAACACCGTAGCGGGTGCCTCGGGGCTTGTCAACCGATCGGTTGAATAAGGTCGGATTCGTTTGGCTCTGTGGTGCGTTTCGCGGCACAGGTGCGAAAACAATCCCGCAGATCTCACGTTTTGCGCCGTGCCATCGTCTAGAAGGGTGATGAGGATGAAACGGCCGTTTGAAGAGATCGTGGCGCAGCACGGCCCAACCGTGCTGCGGGTTTGTCGTGCCGTACTGGCTCGGCCCGACGCCGACGATGCGTGGTCAGAAACCTTCCTCGCTGCCTTGCGGGCCTATTCCGATCTTGCCGACGGTGCGAATATCGAGGCCTGGCTCGTCACGATCGCTCACCATAAGGCGATTGATTCCCTGCGCGCACAGAGCCGTCGGGCGGTTCCGGTTGCCAACATCGACGAGACCAGTTCCAACGCCAGCGCCTGGGAGCCACCCGAGAACGACCTGTGGGCAGCCTTGCGCGCACTCCCGACAAAACAGCGGCAGGCGGTCGCCTACCACCATCTCGCCGGACTGCCGTACGCCGAGGTCGCAACGATCATCGGCGGCTCGACAGACGCAGCGCGCCGCGCCGCATACGACGGCGTTCGCACCCTCCGCCGCCGCTACCGCGACCCTCAGCAGCTCACATCAAGAGAAGGAATTCATTCATGATCAACCCTACGGACCCCATTTTCGACTCAATCACTCATGACGAAGCCGACACAATGGCTCGCCTCCATGATCGACTCGCGGCAGCGGCGGATGTCGATCGGCTGCTCGATGTCGCGTACCGGACCGTAGATTCGCCCGTCGGCACGCTGCTCCTGGCGGCCACCGATCAAGGCCTGCTGCGCATCGCGTACCAGCTCGAGAACCATGATCAAGTCTTGCAGACATTGTCCGAGCGGGTCAGTCCACGCATCCTGTATGCGCCGCGCCGGCTTGATCAAGTAGCCCGGCAATTGGCGGAGTACTTCGCCGGAGACCGCCGAGATTTCGTGCTGCCCTTGGATTTCCGGCTGGCTCACGGATTCCGACGCGAGGTACTGGCACGCCTTGTGATGATCGACTACGGGCATACCGAGACCTATTCACAGGTTGCCGCAGCGACCGGTCATCCACGTGCCGTACGCGCAGTGGGCACCGCCTGCGCTACCAATCCGCTACCAGTGATCGTGCCCTGCCATCGAGTGCTCCGCAGCGACGGACAACTTGGCGGCTACGTCGGCGGGCTGCCTACCAAAGCGGCGCTGCTCTCGCTGGAAGCGGGCCAGTATTCCGACACCAGTCCCGCAATGCGTTGATACCTGGCTCACCGATACTCCCGGCGCTAGGGTCTGGACTTGAAGCACGGGGAGTGAGGCGATGGCGGAACATCAGGCAGAGCGCCGGATTCTGGTGGGGGTGACCTATGGTCAGCCCGACACGGTACTGCGCCATGCCGCACGCTTTGCGCACGTCTTCGGCGCCGCGCTGGTCTGTGCCCACGTCGATCCCGGACGTTACGTGGTCGAGGAGCGCCCGGATGGCTCGGTGGTTTCGCTGCCACTCGATCCAGAACTGCCCGAACTGAAGGACACCGACTTCGACCAAGGGCTGGTTGCGCAAGTGCGCACGGCGGTCGCTGACGACTCCATTGACCTGTCCTTCAGGGAACTGGCGGGCGACGTCGCGTACGCGCTTACTCGACTCGCCGACATCCTGGATGTCGAGTTGATCATGGTCGGCAGCCGCCGCGGTGGCGTACGAGCTGGATTGAAGCAGTTCCTCACCGGCTCGGTCGCCGCCCACCTGGCGCATCGTCAGCATCGGCCAGTCGTAGTCATTCCGGTGGCTCCAGTCGCGGAGGGCAAACCGCTGCCCTGGGAGGAGTAGCGCCCGCTCCGGGGGCGGGTAGGCCTCTTAACCCGAATGGGTACATGCGCCATCATGTTGTGATGGCCATGAGTACCAGCGAAGAAATTCGAACCCGGTCTCGGTGCGCTTCCGGATTCGGAGATCGTGACGGATTCCCCCTCGCCTGAGGGGAGCTGAGCGTTGCCTCACGTATTGCGGTGGCTGATCGGCCTGGCAACCTCGCTGATCGGCAATCACATTTACCTGGTCACGCTGGCCTGGGTCGCTGTACAGACGACTTCGCCGGTGAATGTCGGCTTGATTCTCGTTGCAGGTGCTATCCCTCAGGCCGCTCTGCTGTTGATCGGGGGAGTCTTCGTCGACCGACTCGGCCCCAAGCCAACCATTATCGCATCAGACCTGCTGCGAACCGTGATCATGATCGTCTTTGCGGTCGTCGTGGCTAGGGGTCACGTCAGCCCACTGCTGCTGGGCGCACTGGCTGTGATGTTCGGTCTAGTCGACGGCTTTTTCCTGCCCGCCGTCAATGCCGCTCCCCGATATCTGGTCCCTCGAAATTCCATCACCCGCGTCGTCGCCGCAAAGACGATCGTGGCGCGCGGCGCCGAATTCGCCGGCGCACCTTTAGGTAGCTGGCTGCTGGTTGTAGCAAGTGCCGCCGCAGCGTTCTGGGTGAACGCCTGGTTGTTCGCAATCTCGGTCGTGCTTTTGGCCCTCACGCGGATGGTCATCCCTGAGGAGGACACTCGAGGCCAGGACGCATCCGATGCTGAACCGACCTCCAACCAGCCTGTGATGTCGGTGTGGGCCGACTTGAGAGCGGGAATCCGGTTGATCCGCGGCTACCCAACCTTGACGACATTGCTGATCGTCGTGTTTGTCGCCGAGATTGGATTCAGCGGGCCGATTATGGCCGGAGTGCCCTTACTGGCCAATGAGACCGGTTGGGGTGTACGAACCATCGGCTGGGTTCTTGGTGGTTTCGGCCTTGGCGCGGCCGCTGCGGCCGGATTCCTGATGTGGCGCAAGAATGTCCGCCAGACCGGATTCGTCGCGCTTTCTGGCTTGCTTGCGATGGCGCTGAGCGTGCTGGGGCTCGGTTTGCTGCCAGCGTTGGGCCTACCAGTGTCTACGGCGTTCGCTGCCGCGGGGCTCCTCGGTCTCTGCTCGGGCTTGGGTGCCGGGTTCTACGGCACGCTGGTTACTTCTGCTGTGCTGCAGTTAGCGCCCGTCGGACAGATCGGCCGGGTGATGAGTGCGCTGTCATTCTCGAGTCTGGCCGCGGTCCCCATCACGTACGCCCTCACCGGGCTGGTGACCAACGTGTCGAATGCCCAAGTCCCATTCCTCATCGGAGGGGCGTTGATGCTGGTTGTCGCAGCGCTGGCCTTTGGGAATCCGCAACTACGCCACCTGACGGTGGGCGCCACGGCGCATGCGAAGGAACCTTCTAATCAGAGCCTCCCCGGCTGACCAAATGTGGGAGTGTTTACCTCCTCAACACACGGGTACCCCCGAAAAGGCACGAGAGGAGGTCCTTCCATGAACCGGGGAATTATCGCCACCATCATCGGTGTGCTGGTCATCATCATCTTGGTGATCGTCATTCTGCAGCTCACCTGATTGCAGACCCCGGGCCGGTGAGGCGTCTGTTGGCTGCCGCCGCCCCGCGGGCCACCCTTTCCCGATATTTCGTTTGCACCCCGGCGCTGTGAAGCTAAGCCTGAGCTTCGCGGCGTTCGGGGTGCTGCGCTGTCAGGTGCTCGTATGTCGCTGCTAGATCCTGACCGCTCACCCCAGCCCGATCCAACAGCTGGAAGAGTTCTCGGACGTTCGCTAGAAGTCGTGCTGATGTCCCAGTTCGCCACGCCTGTTGTGTTGCGACTTCAAGCGCCGCCAACGCCGAGCTGGTGGGCACATCGGGTTCGACGTCATGATTGAGCGAGACGTCACGATTGAGCAATGTGCCACGGGCTGTGGTCAGCGCCCCGCTGCCTCCGAGCGACAACTCCCAGCTCTGCAGGACCCGAGCAAGGTCAAGACCAGCGCGTTCGACGATGACCGCCGCCTCGCCGAGCGCCATGGCCGTTGCGGCAACGACGTATTGCTCGCACGCATTGGCGATTTGAGCGCTACCCACACCGCCTACCCGTACGCAGGTTCCCAACAGCTCCAGAACGGGCAATGCATCCCGATAGAGCGCCGGCGATGCGCCAACGGGGATGACGAGGTCACCCCGCGCTGCGGCTGCCTGCGTTCCGCTTAGCGGTGCGTCAACGACTCGCACTAGCCGAGCTGTGCTCTCGGCAAGATCCCCGGCTAGCTCACGAAGATCAGCTGGGGCCGAGATTCCACTGACGACAAGGATCTTGGGGCTGTGCATCCCAGCCCGCAGCCCACTAGGACCGCCTAGCTGCACCTCAAGATCATCTAGGGTTTCCAGCAAAACCAGCAGATATTCGCTCCGCGCCGCAAGGTCTGCCGGACTCGCGGCGACTTGGGCTCCTAGGCGCTGCAGTTGAGCAAGTACGTCGGCATTTCGCCCGTATGTCCAGATATGCGTCTCTGGCGGGAGGGCGCCCAAGAGCCGCTGTACGACCGGCTTGACCAAACGTCCGTCCCCAAGCACCCCGACTGAGCGTAGAGACGTACGATCGCGCGCTCCGCCTGTTGGCACCCTTGCCACTCTAGCGAAGAGATCCGGGGCGCCTCATCTAGTTGGGTCCGCGGTCCAGCACTACCTGCACGAGCCGGCGCAACTCCGGTGTCAGATCCTGTTCCGGCACGCTGAACCGCCAGTCACCGTATTCGACGGTGTAGACGAATCGATCCGGAGCCGGACGGGTCGAAGTGATCTCCTGCCGGCCAACACGCATCAACAAATGCCGGATCTCGGAGGCTTCCGGATCGGAAGTGAGATCCAACTGCCCGACTTTGGTGGTGCCTGCAAAGCCGCCAGTGCGGCGTACGGCGACCGTTGCAGGCAGATCAGCCTCCGACGGAGGAGCCGAAGCCTGGAACACGCCTACACCACCAGGCCGCCCCACATCGGCCGGCGCCTCCCCAGCCAGCACGCCGACCTCAACCCACGCACTCCGGATTTTTTCGGCGATTGACGGGTCATTCGTGAAGAGCCGACCGGCCGAGCTGACGGTTGCCTGCGCGAAGGACTCAAAGCCAGCCTGCGAGCTCAACTGGCCATTAACGAGCGTGTCGTACCACACCTGACCAGCCTTCTCCCAGCTAGCTCCACCGATCTCCAGCGCGGCCAATGTGAACGCACGGTTGGGAATTCCCGAGTTGATGTGAACGCCGCCGCTGTCCTCGTAGGTATGCACATAATCGGCCATCGAGCCCACTTGCAGATCTCTGCCAATTTGAGGGTCGTCGTACGCCGTTCCCGGTTCCCTCATCGAACGCAGCGCCTTGGCGTTGATCCCGGGCTTAAAAAGTCCTTCCGCGATTAGCCAGTCAGCCTCAGCAGCGCTTTGGTCGAGCATGCGCTGTTTGGCCATCGAGGCAAAGACATCGCTGATGCTCTCGTTCAGCGCGCCTGGCTGATCTTGGTAAGCCAATCCGACGGTGAATTGCGTCACACCATGCGTGAATTCATGTGCCATGACATCCATCGGCTTGGTGAAGCGTTCAAAGATCTGTCCATCGCCGTCGCCAAAGACGAGCTGACTACCATCCCAAAAGGCGTTGTCGTAATCCCGCCCGTAATGGACTGTGATGGATACCGTGCCGCCGCGGCCGTCAATGGACCGCCGGCCAAATTGACTCTGGAAGAGATCCAGTACTTGGCCGGATGAATCAAATGCCTCGTCAACTGCCAGATCGTCGACGGGAGGATCGCCGTCACTGCGGACGACCTCGCCGGGCAAGGTTTCAGTGTTGTTGGCACTGTGTACGACTCGACTGCTCGCCCCGGGCAGGGTGGGTGCAGCCATCTCAGGCGGTCGGGCCTCGCGTCTGGCCCTCAGCCGGTCATCGACCTGCAGCGTTTCACGACCGGAGGCGCACGCATGCCGTGTGCCAGCCCGCCTGGCGACGCGCTGCAGCAGATAAGGCGGAACGAACGTGCAGAACACCACACCTCCTTGCGATGGTCACCTGACCGATAACACAAAATGCCAAGCATCGTAGCCGCAGCGATGATTTGATGGAGTCGATCGCAACTGCCTGCTGCATGCTCACACGCAGGTTACATTCGGTATTGGCGACCATCGGGGGAGAATTTTGAGCAGAGTCCTTGACGGCGTGCCGTCGTACGTTTCAGGCTGACTTGCGGGAATGGGTCAACTCGCTTCAGAGCGGATAGCCTGTCCCGTGGGTCGATTGACGGCGCGCAATCGGTGACGGCCACCGTGCAGATGGCGGCGATTCCGTGACTATTGGAGTCATGGACCGAAGATGTGCGTGCGTGAATACTGGCCCATGGCGTACGCGTTGGAGAGTGCAAAGCACCTAACGCGATTTTGGCATGTCCGCTTTAGGACATGTCCTCTTCCTGCTGCCGTTTTTGCGTGACTTCGCTCGTAGCGGCTGCATAGCGTCCTTCTTGAAAGCTCGGGTTCTCGCCGGCGGCATCACCCGGCACGGCGGGACATCAAGAAGGGAACTTTTCATGCAGTCCTCAACCCATCGTGGTCATACTCTTCGTGGACATACTCTTCGCGGACACACTCTGCGCGGTCATACACTTCGTGGACATACTCTTCGCGGACACACTCTCTGAAGCGGCGGCGCGATCGCGCCGCCTTCTTCATAAGTGAGGCAATTCATACGGATAGAGCTCTTGGTCGGTGATCTACCAATAGCGGTTCGGATGCCTGCGGTTGGGTGCTTGGGAGTAAGTTCGCCAGATTTCAGCATTGAAATCACAGACGGTTGCAGGGGAAAACCGTCTCTAGTCTCCGCTGCGCTCGACTCGCCGCTGACGCTGTACTCAGACGCTCGCACTATTTGCCGTGGCGCAGCGACGCGCCGATTTCGGACGGTTGCAGGTAGTGAAATCGCGCCCAAAGTTCGATAGTGTTTCCCTAGGCAAAGCGAGCACCAGATCTTCCGCAAGGAAGCCGGGATACCTGACGTTCCCGGTGGTTGAGTTGCGAGTGAGCGTGGCTCAACCAGCACAGCCCGTGTGGAACTTTTCCCCGAGGTTCCGCTCGGAGTTCCTCCCCCTGGGCGACGCCCGCGGTTCATTTAGGACCGCGGGCGTGGCTTTCTGCGCTTACTCCCAACTTGCGGGTGCAACAGGATGATTAGAGTTGGGCGACACTGAATTCAGGGACATCGCTCGCTCGCCACGGAGGCCATCCGATCGCACGAGGGCGGCACCGAGCTGTAGCCGGGTTGTCACCCCCATCTCGTCCATAAGATCAGAAATCCAGCGACGCACCGAGCGCACGTTGATGTTCAACGTATTGGCGATTGCCGAGTCGGTAGAACCGGTCATCAGCATCGAGATCAACATCTGGCGGCGCGGATCCGTTTCGCTGTTGACCGACGTCATGATCGGCACGGCGGCCTCCCACACGGCTTCGAAGAGCCATTGAAGCGCCTCGACGAGTAGCGCATGCCGCACGATAGATGCCCGAAGCTCATGCCCTGGCAGGTAGGAGCGCATGGATGGGATGAGTGCGACCTGGGAGTCCACCAAGATCAGCTTCATCGGAACGGGTGAGGTTCGTGACAGCTCACCCTTCTTGGCGAAGAGGCCTAGCTCAGTCAGGCGTTCGGGATCGAAGCCCGGGTGGTAGACCACACGCAGAGTCACGTTGCGCTCCAAGGCCTGCCATTCCGGTTCCACACTCAGCGCTTCCTCGGTGATGTTGGTCCGTGCCTGTGCGTACGGAGGCTTGTCGAAGGCTGAGATCTCGCGGCGTGCGGAATCCAGCAGCTCGCGGTGGGCAGCGACGATGGCCTCCCGCCCAACAAGAATTTTGACGTCATCGACCGGGCTTGCGCCGGCGGCCAGTAGGTGGCTCTCCAGCGACTCAGCCGCCACGCTTGCCAGCTCGATCTCGGACAATCGTTGCGCCTTGAGCTGATTGACCACATCGAGTAGCGGTAGTGCTCGCCAGTTCCCGCGCGAGGAATCGGTCGCGAGTCCGAGCCTTCTCAGCTCTTCCAGGTTCTCGGCAACCATCTCAGGTGTTAACGAGGTGAGCCGCGCCAGCTCAGCTGCGGACGCGGATCGCATCGGACCAAGCGCGACGTACACGGCCTCCGCCTCGGCGCTGATGCCTAGCGGCTGAAGCATGCCTTCCCTCCACCGCAGGGTTCTTGTTAGCGGCCACCGGCGCCCGACCCGACGCCTGGGTGGAGCCGATACGCTGAGCCAACGGCACAGCGACCCCGCTCGCTGCACGATCGTCTCATAGCGCTCCAAAGGAGAGTTTTCAAGGATGGCTGAACTCGCTCAGATCGGTGTCACCGGGCTTGCTGTCATGGGCCGCAACCTCGCGCGGAACTTCGCCCGGCATGGCCACCGCGTTGCGATCCACAATCGCACCTACGCCAAGACTGAGTCGCTGCTCGCAGAGGCTGGGTCAGAAGGGACGTTCATTCCGTCCGAATCCATGGCCGATTTCGTCGCTTCGCTGGAGCGGCCTCGCCGGGTGTTGATCATGGTCAAGGCTGGTGCGGGGACTGATGCAGTGATCGACGAGGTGACTCCGCTGCTGGAAGACGGCGACATCGTGATCGACGCTGGCAACGCGCACTTCCCCGACACGATTCGCCGTGAGGCGAAGCTGGCCGAGATCGGCCTGCACTTCGTGGGTACTGGAGTCTCCGGCGGTGAGGAGGGCGCACTCAACGGTCCGTCGATCATGCCAGGTGGGTCGCGGGAGTCCTACGAGTCGCTGGGCCCGTTGCTGGAGAGCATTGCCGCCAAGGTCGAAGGCGTGCCGTGCTGCACGTATGTAGGCCCGAACGGGGCCGGCCACTTCGTCAAGATGGTCCACAACGGCATTGAGTACGCCGATATGCAACTGATTGCCGAGGCCTACGACCTGATTAAGCAGGGGACCGGGGCGTCAGCTCCGGAGATTGCCAAGATCTTTCAGACCTGGAATGAAGGCGATCTTGAGTCGTTCTTGATCGAGATCACCGCGGAGGTGCTCGCCCACACCGATGCTGAGACTGGCAAACCGTTTGTCGACATCGTCCTGGATCAAGCCGAGCAGAAGGGTACTGGGCGCTGGACGGTCCAGAACGCTCTTGATCTTGGGGTGCCGATCACTGGCATCGCCGAGGCAACCATGGCACGCGCCCTCTCGGGATCGGTGCCGCAACGCGAAGCCGGCAATGCGAACCTCTCGGCGGGAACCGGAGAGTGGCGTGTGGCCAATCCGGATCAGTTTGTTGAGGATGTGCGGCAGGCTCTGTACGCGTCCAAGGTGGTCGCCTATTCTCAAGGGTTTGACCAGATCGCGGCGGCCAGTGCGGAGTACGACTGGAACATTGACCGTGGCGCCATGGCGAGGATCTGGCGGGGTGGCTGCATCATTCGGGCTCGCTTCCTGAATCGGATCACCGAGGCGTACGAGCGCAATGTTCAGCTGCCGCTGCTGCTGGCCGACGACTACTTCGCCGAAGCCGTCAACAACAGCTTGGCTGCCTGGCGCCGAGTAGTCGCTGGGGCGGCTCAGAACGGCATTCCGACACCCGCCTTCTCATCGTCGCTGGCCTATTACGACGGCATTCGTGCAGAGCGGCTGCCGGCTGCCCTGATCCAGGCGCAGCGGGACTTCTTTGGTGCGCACACCTACCGCCGTGTCGACAAGGACGGCTCCTTCCACACCGAGTGGAGCGCCGACCGCACCGAGAGTCAGGTCGGGGAAGCCTTCAAGAAGGACGTGCCTGCCGCCACGGAGTCGGAGAAGGCGCCCGCCACCTCGGCATGACCCGTTTCGGTCGGCAGAGCCTCACGTGGCTGGGTGGCCGAACCGCGCGGGCTGCACGCGCTGCCGGGGCCCGGCTGCGGAACGAGGTAGCGGCCGTTGGCTTCGCCGAGCGGGCCGGTGGCAACGGGCTGGTGCCCAATGCCGGCATTGCGGTCTTCTTCGCCACCGGGCCGGAGAATTTCTACCAGTTCGAGCAGTGGCGCCGGCCCCTGGAACGGCTGGCCGAGCGGCAACCGATCTTCGTGATCACCGATCAGGCCGACACCGGCGACGCACTGCTGGCGTCGACATCGCTGCCGCTCGCATTCGCGCGAGGCAGCGCCGCGCTCGAAGAACTGGTCGAGGAGCGGGACGTGCGGATCGTGCTCTATCTCAACCAGGTCGAGCCGAACTTCCGGATGCTGCGGTTCGCAAACCCGGTGCATATTCAGATTGGGCACGGCGAAAGTGACAAGGGTGGCAGCGTTTCCAACCAGCACAAGGCGTACGACCTGACCTTCGTAGGCGGCGACGCGGGCCGTGATCGACTGGCCCAAGCTCTGCGGGGATTCGATGCGAGCGAACGCACGTTGGCCATCGGCCGCCCGCAGCTCGACCATAGCTACCCGGGCGCACCATCCTGGCCGCGAGACTCGGGACTGCGGGTCTGGTACGCGCCAACCTGGGAAGGTGATCGACCCAGCATCGCGTACGGCTCGCTGGCCAGCCATGGCGTGGCGATCATCGAGGCTCTTCTTGCCGATCCCTCGGTACACGTCATTTACCGGCCGCACCCTCGAACCGGATACGCCTCGAGCAGTCACCGTGCGGCGGACAAGACGATCCGTGCGCTGCTGGCAAAGCAGGGCAATCGCCATCTGGTTGATCGTGAAGGTTACGGGTGGCAATGGGACTTCGCCGACGCCTGCATTACCGACATCTCGGCGGTCGCCTATGACTGGCTGGCGACCGGCAAGCCGCTGCTGATCACCGAGCCCGCGCCGGGTGCGTACCGTCCGCCTTCAGCGCTGCTGGACACCATTCCGCTACTAAGTGCCGCTGAGGCGCCAGAAGTGCTGGCGAAGATCCGTGCCCTGCAAGGTGATTCCGATGCCCGCGACAAGCTCCGCGGTTTGGCTTATCACTATTTCGGTGATGTCAGCACTCAGCAGAGCACGAAACGGTTCGAGGATGCGATTGAGCGCGCATACGAGATCCAGCAATCCTCACCAAACTGAGATCTCCGCAGCTGCGAGCGTCGGCATTGCGCGAGCAGCACCAAATACTTGGTGATCTCAGTCAAAGCCCGCGCAGGAAATCGATGTCGTCGTCAGGTGCCTTCGGGCGCGGCTTTTGTTTAGTACCCGAGGACTCCGCGTTGGGTCGACCGAGCAAGAGCCAGCAGACGGCGCCCGCCAGCGGTAGGCAGATGATCGCCGTTGCCCACAGCCAGCGAGGCATCCGGCGGACAGCGAACGGCGGGGCCTGAGCCACCTCGACGACACAGTAGATCATCAGCAATCCGATGATGATGATCGGTAGATACCGCCCCATAACGGAAGTATGCGTCTTGGCCCGGGGTCGATACAACACTCGACGATAGGCTGTCGGGATGCCCCGTCGAGCTAGCGTCGCTATGCTTTGGCGCCGATCTGTGGGCTGGTTCTGGAGGGCGTAGTGACGGCTGGTTTCGATGTCGGTGCGGAGCGACCCGCCCGCCCGACGATAGCCCAGCTACGTGAGGTGACACAGCCGCCCAGCGTGCGTACTCGTGCTGCCGCCGAACACTGGGTCGCGCATGCCTATCTGAGGGATATTTCTCCTTATCTGACACGGATTCTGCTGCGAGCCGGGTTCAGCGCGAATGGCGTCACCTGGCTGATGATCATCAGCGCAGCCGCCGCTGCCGTGGCGACCGGATGGCCTTCACTGCTTGGCGCCCTCCTTGCGGTGATCTTGGTGCAATTGCAGATGCTGCTCGACTGTTGCGACGGAGAGGTGGCGCGCTGGCGGCAAACGTCGTCCCCGGTCGGTGTCTACCTCGATCGGGTTGGGCACTACGTCGCCGAGTGTGGGATTGCAGTCGCCCTCGGCGTACGGGCCACAGGCCATCTGCAGGTCAGTGGAGTGTGGATCAGCGCAGGACTGTTGTTGGGACTACTTGTCGCCTTGAACAAGGTGGAGAACGACCTGGTGCATGTCGCCCGCCACTACGCCGGCATGCCGCAGGTGCCTGACGTCGAGAATGTCCGTGCGCCGAGGGGCGGCGTGCTGCGCAGCGGCCGGCGGCTGGCGCGAGTGATCCCGTTTCACCGAGTCTTTCATTCGGTGGAGTTGTCGATCCTGGTGCTGATCGCCGCCATTGTTGATCTTTTCGTAGGCGGAGTGGCGACCAAGGTCCTGCTCGCTGCGCTGGTTGTCGCAGCCTGCCTGACATTGGTCGGTCATCTGATCGCCGTACTGGCATCCTCGAGGCTGCGATGACGGCGACTACCCGGTCGAATTTGGGCCGGCCGAAATTCGGGGTCGTCGTCTTGACGATGGGCAACCGCCCGGACGATCTGAATCACGGACTGGCCAGCCTCTTGCGGCAGCGTGAGGTCGACCTCGATGTCGTCGTTGTTGGCAACGGGTGGCAGCCGGCAAATTTGCCGAATGGGGTGAAGGCCAAAGGGCTGGCATCCAATCTCGGGATTCCGGCCGGTCGTAATGCTGGAGTGCCGCTGGTCGAGGGGGAGCTGCTGTTCTTCCTCGACGATGATGCTTGCTTGCCGGCGAATGACATTTTGGCCCGCATGGCGGCGCAGTTCGCCGCAGACCCCAGGCTCGGGATGATCCAACCCCGGGTTGTCGATCCTCAGGGCCGGGAGGCGCCGCGTCGCTGGACTCCACGGGTACGCGTCGGCGATCCAAGTCGCAGTAGTCCTGCGATGAATGTCTGGGAGGGCGCGGTTGCCATTCGTCGCGATGCCTTCGAATTTGCCGGCGGCTGGCCGGAGCCATTTTGGTACGCCCATGAGGGCATCGAGCTGGCCTGGCGGGTGTGGGACGGCGGCTTCCATGTGCGTTACGACGGCGACATCGACGTGCATCACCCAGCCATCCAGCCGACCCGGCACGCTGAGTTTTACCGGTTTCAGGCGCGCAACCGCGTCTGGCTGGCTAGGCGTAACCTGCCGCTGCCCGTGGCTGTGCTCTACGTCCTGGCATGGACCGGAGTGTCTGCGCTCCGACTGCGATCGCGTACCGCCTGGCGGGAGACGTTGCGCGGCTATCGCATCGGGTTCACCGAGCCGGCGGGGGAGCGGCGCCCGATGAGCTGGAGAACCATCTGGCGCATGACCCGCGCCGGACGTGCTCCAATTATTTAGGCGCCGGTAATTTAGCGATGGTGGAGCAGGTAGATAAGAGCGATCGCGCCTGGTCGGAATGGGCGATCGGGCAGGTCGAGGCGGACGCGAATCGCAGCGCCGATACTCACATGCACCCCTTTCCGCTGCCGCCGGACTGGGGTATCAGTCTCTATCTGAAAGACGAGTCGGTGCATCCAACCGGCAGCCTGAAGCATCGGTTGGCCCGATCCCTGGTGCTTTATGGCCTCTGCAACAACTGGATCCATGAGCGCACCACACTCGTCGAGGCTTCCTCCGGATCCACCGCAGTGAGCGAGGCCTATTTCGCCCGGCTGATCAATGTGCCGTTCGTGGCTGTGATGCCGGCAACGACCGTACGAGAGAAGATCGAGCTGATCGAGTTCTACGGCGGGCAATGCACCCTCGTGGAGGATCCGACAACGATCTACCAGGTCGCGGCTGATCTTGCGACGAGCTGCGGCGGGCACTACCTCGACCAATTCACTTACGCCGAACGGGCCACCGACTGGCGGGGCAACAACAACATCGCCGAGTCGATATTTGATCAGTTGAGCCGCGAGCCGTTTCCCATACCGGCCTGGATCGTCGTCGGAGCTGGCACCGGCGGCACCAGCGCCACTATTGGCCGCTACACCCGCCTGAAGAAGTACGACACCCGGCTCTGTGTGGTCGATCCGGAGGGTTCGGCGTTCTATACCGGATGGAAAAACCGGGATTCCGCAGTCACCGCGGCGGGCTCCAAGATCGAAGGGATCGGCCGACCGCGGGTCGAGCCTAGCTTCGTTCCCTCGTTGGTGGATCGGATGATTGCAGTGCCCGACGCCGCCTCGATCGCTGCCATGCGATGGTGCACGCACAAGCTGGACCGCTGGGTTGGCGGATCGACGGGCACGAATATGTGGGGTGCGCTGCAGCTGGTCGCCGAGATGAAGGCCGACGGTGTGCAGGGCAGCGTTGTCACACTGCTGTGTGACGACGGACGACGCTACGCCCATAGCTATTACGACGACGCCTGGG
>Ga0307299_10000248_pt1 | contig 18420 bp, 21 predicted proteins | sample ER_DNA_159_FD_194466 | JGI IMG/M metagenome (GOLD analysis project Ga0307299, IMG submission 194466) | Bulk soil microbial communities from the East River watershed near Crested Butte, Colorado, United States - ER_DNA_159 | ecosystem: Environmental > Terrestrial > Soil > Floodplain | place... | reverse complement strand
GTGAGCGTGAAAGAAATCCTCGCGCTGACTGCCGAAAAGCCGCTCTACGGCAGCCGCTACGGGAAGCACTTCAAATCACACTGGATCGTGTTCCAGAAGCCGAACGACAAAGCTCAGGAGCGGCGGGCCAACCCCTGACGATTATGGAACCGGACAAACACGATCAACACGAAGGCCCCAAGCCGTCGCCTGCAGCGCAGTGTTCGGCGGCAGCGCTGCTGGCACGCATAACTCAAATGAGAGAACGGCGCAAGCACTCTAGCACCCACTATAGTGTTCGCGTGGATGAACTCATTGAACTGCTCGACATACTGGAAACCATAATCAGAAACCAGGAGCGCCAAAGTGGAGAGCCGCCGAACATTGTATTAGGCGACGGCCGGTGAAATCCACCAACGCATATCGTTCGGCCCGTTACCGCTGGCGAGCAAATCAGGTGCGGGCCAAAGCGCGGCGCCGAATCGAACGCGTGGCGCCGCTGGCACCTGAGCCGCGCCTGTCTGCCTCCGTGGCTCAGGCAGGCGGTCAGGTTTATCGCCCCCGCCTGGCCGCGCATTTTTGGAGGATCACCGTTCAGCATCGCGACGGTTCAAAGCTCATTTTGCACAGCGACGAATTGCCCGATGGGCGCCTCACCATTTCCCCATCCTTAATGGGCCGCAAAATCTCGACGGCAATGCGGTTTTATCGCGCGATCAAATAAGCCGGGCGTTCTTCGTTTGCTTCGTTGGCTTCTGTAGATCGCTACCCACCTGTTCAAAACTTTTGGCGGCTGACGTTTGACGGAATCCGCCATCGGCCCAAGGTGGCCTCGTCAACTGACGGGACCATGATACGAACGGACAGAGTCGGGTTTAGCGTCTGGCGTCTCGGGTCTAGGGCCAGACCCCAGATCCAAGATGCAAGACCCTTTGGAGATTCCCCATGAAAACTCGCGCACTCTCCTGCCTTCTCGCTTTCGCCATTCTTTTGTTGGCCGGTTGCGGGCTGATCTACGACCGCAGTGAATCGGTCACCGCGGACGGCCAAACGAACGTCGTCTATTCCCCCAGGCCGGGCGTGACTGATGGCCTGGGCACTGCCAAACAAGTCGCCCGATTCCTCCCGTCGCCCTGGGGCGAGATCGCCACGGGCATCCTCGGCGTCACCACGACGATCCTGGGCGTGGTCGCCAAGCGCAAATCCACACTGGTGCGGGCGATGGTGATCGGTGTTGAAGCGGCCAATCATGCGCCGGTCAAAGCGGCGATCCAGCAGATCGCCCATGCCGCGGGTGTGGAGCGCGGCCTGAACCGCGTCGTCAAACGCGTGACCAAGGCACGCGCCAAAGCAACCATCAACCATCAACCATCAACCAGCCCTGGCACAGGAATGGGGTCAAAGGAATAATTCCATGACAGCTACACTCGAAGATTATCGGCCCTTGGCCAGAGAATTCAGCCACGACCAGCACGCGTTTTTCATGCTGGCGCGGCAAGGTGATGTGGCGCTGTTTGCCAAACGCAAGCATGGCCGCTGGTCTTACGAGGTCGTCATCGTGCAGAAGCACGACCCTGCACGCTGCCCGTCCGGGACCTCTCTCCCTGCGCGCGAGGCCACGCCGCATAACGAACAGTGGGGCACCTATGGCTGGACGCCGTATGACTGGAAAGCGGCCTGGGAAAAATTCGAGGCCAAATGCGCCGAGCATGCCGAGGGGCTGGACCGCTGGCAGCGGGACGAGCTTCCGACCTACTGCAACGAGTCTTGAATCATGCTCACCGGTAGTCTTGCAACGTTGGACTCTCTCATTGCAAAGCCATCGGCTTGCTCCGGGAGGGTCAAGACAGCGGCCCGGCCCTTCCGACGCGTCCCAGAGAGCACCAATGGCAGATTATGATACTCGCTGACACCACACCCGATCCGAAGGCCCTTCTGCAATTCTGGCTCATCCTGTGTGGCCTCCTGACGATGGCTTCCAGCGTGGCCAGCGTGGCGGCGTTTTGGAGCGCCAGGCGCGTGCAGCGGCGCGAGATCACCTTCAGCCGGGAGTATGCCGCCAAAGATGATCTCCTGCACCTGGTCAAGAACCAGGAACGCATCGAGTCCGAACAAGGCAAGATTCGCGCGGAGATGAAAGAGGACCGGCTGCTTATCATGGCGGCCGCTGAAGCGCGCCAGAAAGAAACGCTGGGCCGGATCAGCCGCCTGGATGAAGTGCTGGGCAATATGCGCGAGCGAATTCCCAGATGAGCAAACGAAGCCATAAGCAGGGTCTGGCGCCTGGCGTCCGGGGCCATAAGCAGGGTCTGGCGTCTGGGCCAAGGACCCAAGACCCAAGAACCGATAGTGAGCGGCTGGATTGGGTGGCTGAATACGTGACCGCGATCGGAACGCTCAAAAAGAATGGCGCTCAGAAAAAAGTTGAACTGATCAGCTCCGATGGAGAAAACGTTCTACTTACCACGCGCAGCGGCAAGACGGTGATTGAAGCTTTTCGGAAATGCGTCAATGCCGCAATGCAGGAGATCCCATGAGCCGAAGCAAGGACACCCTCCTGTTAATCGAAGATTCGGAGGATTACCGGGATTACCTGCGCCTGTTGCTCGCGCCACACTTCGAGCTGGACGACGCGCCGACGCTCGCGCACGGCCTGGCGAAGCTGCGGGAACGCTCTTACTTTGCCGTGCTCCTGGATCTGTCACTGCCGGAATCCAATCTGCGCGCGAACTTTCCGGCCGTCGCGAAAAGCATCACCCCCGCCTCGATCGTGATCATTGACCCGCGGGAAGATCCGTTCTTTGTCGCTCAGATGATTCGTTGGGGAGCGGCCGGCTACGTGGTCAAAGGCAAGGACGATCAGAGCGCTGCCCATCTGCACACGATGATTTGCAACGCGGTTCGACACGACCGCATCCAGATCGGCCTGGATGGGACCACCCGGCTCGCCAAAGAAATCGAGACTGAGCTGAGGGCCAGATGAGGAGCAAGAACCATCGCGAACCCGAAGCAGGCGCGGCCAGCGCCAGCCCGCACAAACGCACGCCCAAACAACTCAAGGCGCTGAGCGATGCCTACCGGGTGCTCAGCGGGAATTTTGACCACGTGCTGATCGTGGCCAGCGATGCCAAAGATCACGCGGCCATGGGCGCGGATCTGGAAGTGTGCTGGGCAGGCGGTTATATGATGGCCAACTCCCAGGCGGACTTCGCCAAGCGACGTATCGAGCATCGCCGCATCCCAAACGCCGCTCCACAAAAAGTATGACTACTGATCACGAACGCACAATCTTGCGCGAGGCGCTGACCGTCCTGCACGATGTTGGCTTGCCCCACGTCGAATGGATGCTCTACGCCGCGCTGGCGCCGCGTGTGGTGCCGCGCCCGGCGCTCAGCGATTTGCAGGAAGCGCTGCAAGTCGCGGAGAAAAACCAATGGGTCATCGGCATCACGGGCAAGCTGGGAGAAAAGAAATGGGCGATTACCGACGCCGGTGAAGCGGTCAGGCGCGAGTTCAAATGAGCGAACGACGCAAAGGCAAGATCGCGCGGCTGCCCAAGGAACTCCGGGACGCAGTCAACCTCATGCTCCTGGACGGAGTCACCTATGCGCAAATCGTCTCCGACCTGGAGAAGCGCGGCCAAACCGGGTTCAACGTCCAGAACATCTCGAACTGGCACGCGGGCGGGTATGTCGATTGGCTCAAGGCCCATGAGCGGCTCGATCAACTGCGCCTGCTACGGGAGTCCGCCTTTGACCTGGTGAAGGACAACCAAGGAACGAAAGTGACCGATGCCGCCCTGCATCTAGCGGCCGCACAAGCCTACGAAGTGCTCGCCGACTTCGATCTGTCAGCGTTCAAGGACGCGATGGTCGAGAAGCCGGAGATTTATCCCAAGCTGATCAATGGCCTCTCCAAGATCAGCAACGGGGTCCTCGACAACCGTAAATACAGTGACGCTTGCGAGAAGGCCCGCGTTGAAATCCAAAAGCTGCGAGATCCCAAGGCGGATATTTCCGACTCCGACCGCCTGGCGATCGTGAACGAAGTGGACCGCATCCTGGGAATAAAATGAACCCGAACTTAACAGGAGCAAACAGAGGAAACGGAGGAAGGGCTTGATCTCACTCTCTGTTATCTCTGTTTCCTCCTGTTCGATGAAATGACCCGCGCACTACTCATGGCCACCGCCATTTTGACCAGCAAGATCGACAGTGACCGCGCGCTGTCGAAATACTTCCTCCCTTACCAGCTCGATCAGATCCGGGACATCAGCGCCTGTGTGCGCAAGCGGATCACGTCCAAGTCGGTTCGGATTGGTTACACCTTTGGCGACGGCTTCGCCAATGTCCGCAAGCGGTTGCTCTTCAAAAATCGCGATTACCTTTTTGTCACCAAGGATTGGCCCACGGCATTGGAATACGTGCAGCACTGCGCGCGCATGGCCCAAATCTTCGGCGTGGCCAAGGCCATCCTCACGCAAGGGGAAGAGACTGTGAAGGTGACGAAGTTTGAAGGCGATCGCGCCACAAGCGTCACCGAAGAGGTCCGCACCGGGTTCATCAAGTTCGACACCGGCTCGCGCATCCTCGCGTTCACATCCAATCCGAATGCCGTCCGCGCTTACGGCGGTGATGTGGGCTGGGATGAAGTCGATTATGCGCTCAATCAGGAAGAGACCTGGGCGGCCATGCAAGGCCGTATCCGCTGGGGCGGTGACATAGGGATCTGGTCCTCACACAGCACGGACGACACTTTGTTTTGGCAGTTCTGCCGGGAAGCGGAGAAAGGAATCGGCGGCTGGAAGTATTCCAAGATCACCATCTTCGACGCGGTTGAGCAGGGCCTGGTCGAGAAGGTCAACCAGGTGTCTGGCCAGAACAAGACGCGCGAGCAGTTCATTGCTGAGTGCCGCGAGGATGCGCGCCTGGAGGAAATCTTCGAGCGCGATTACAACTGCAATCCCAAAGGCGGCGCGTCTGTCATCGTGCCCTGGGGCGCGATTCAGAAGTGCGCCGAGGATTACAAGATCGAGCGCGTTCATCTGGAAGCCAAACAGATCGTCGACCTGTTCGGTGAATTCACGCCCGAGACTCAGGCTGAACGGGAGCGGCGCATCGTGGCGTTCATCCGCAGCGCCTTTGCAAAACTGTTTCAGACACCGGGACGATACCGGCTCGGGTTCGATGTGGCGGCCAGCGGCCAGGGCGACCTGGCGGTGATCTACGTAGACGGCAAGCGTGGCGGGGAATTGGTTTTGCGCGGGCTGTTCACCTGCCGCACGGATGACTGGGACTTTCTAAAGATTGCGCTTTGGACCTTCCTGCGCTGGTTGAGCGCGGTGCAGGGCGCCGGGGATGAGACCGGCCTGGGCCGCCAGATCTGCTGGGAAACCGCGATGGAATTTCCCGGCCAATTTCTCAAGGTCAATTTCTCGGGTGAGAAACACAAAATGGGGCTGGCGCTCATGAACCAGCTCGGCACCGCCGAAAAACGGTTCCCGAAGAATGAGAATGAGGACGTGGCCAACGACTACTTTGCGATGCGCAAGACCTTCGCAGCCGGCCGCTGGGTTTTCAGCGAGGGGCGCAACGCGCTGAACCCCAATTCCCATTGTGACATCGCCTGGGCCGGTGCGCTTTCATCCAAGGCGGATGAAGAAGAAGCACGGCCCTACGCACACGTGGTTGAAACATGAAGACAACCGCAGATGAACGCAGATGGACGCAGATACGGACTCCCACTCCCATCTGCGTTGATCTGCGTCTATCTGCGGTTAACTCCTGAAATGCCAACTGCTAAAACGATCTGGTCCCGCGTCCGGGGCATCTTTGCCGCCGAAGAAAAGTCCGTGAACGTCACGGCCTGGCTGCGCGGTGACGAGTCCGGGGGCGGCGCGGGCTTTCTCTCGGCCGGCTCGGCGCAACAGCAGAGCGTGTGGATCTACGCCTGCGTGTCAGCGATCGCTGAGACTCTCGCTCAAATTCCCTTTCGCTTCAGCCGCGGTGAACGGCGCGGTGAAGACATCCTGGACACAGGCGATTTCGTCACGCTGTTCGAGCGGCCGCATCCGATGCTGACCCGGTTCGAGTTTTGGGAATACGTGGTTGGCTGGCTCATGCTGCGGGGCCGCTGCTTTGTTGTCGGGCTCGACAAGTCCAATCGAGTCATTAACTGGAGCGATCGACGACGGCAGCGGCCCTGGCAGTTGATGGTGCTCTCGCCCGATCGGTTCCGGAAGAATTGCGAAGGCGGTTACTTGGTCACCTGGTCTTACACGGCCGGGTATGACGAGCCGTTCTGGTCCTACGATTTCCTGCCCGAAGAGTTGATCTATCTGCGCCTGCCTGGCGTGGCCAATTTCTACGAGGGGCAAAACCCGTTGTTCGTCGCGTTGCTTGCTGCTCAAACCGATTACGCCAGCGCCCAGTTCATGAAAGGGCTGATGCAGAACAACGCCGATCAGGGTTTGATCGTCGGCACGGACCAGCGCCTGAGCGAAGAGCAGCGCGTCCAGATCGAGGCGGCGGTGCGCAATCGAAAGCGAATGGCCGGCCGCGCGGACAAGCCGCTCATCCTCGAAGGCGGGCTCAAGGTCGAGAAACCCGCGATCACCAATGCGGATCTGCAATTCCTTGAGAACCGAAAGTTTTCGCGCCAGGAGATCTGCGCCGTGTATCGCACGCCCCAGGAGATCCTCGGCTACACCGAGGACGCCAACCGCAGTGTGGCCGATGCTGCCCGGCTCAATTTTGTCGAGGGCCGAATCATTCCCTTGGGTGAACGGTTGGAGATCGCCGTCGATCCAGTGGTCAAAACGTTCGGTGAGGATCTCTACGGCTGGTTCGATGCCGATGCGCTGCCCATCATGCAAGCTGCGCGACGCGCGCGTTACGCGGGCGCGGTGCAGGCGTTCAGCATTGGTGTGCCGATCGAAGTTTGCTCGCAGGTGTTCGATCTCGGGTTGCCGGATGATTTGCCGCACAAGGGCAAGAGCTATCTGCCGTTCAGCCTTCAGGAAGTCGGGGCGGACAAGGAGGTGCCGGGCAGCGGGCTCCAGGAACAGGACGAGCAGTCTGAACAGGAGGAGCCCGCGGCCGCGGCGATCGATTCGTTGCTGGCGCGGCTTTCTCCACCAACCCACAACCCACAACCGACAACCCACACCTGCGGAGCAGGAGCCGATGAATACGCCAGCGCGATCGCGGGCAGCATCCGAATCAAGCAGGGCAGGCTCAACAAGTTCTTCTTCGAGCAGCGCAACCGCGTGCTTGCGGCGTTGGAAAAGGAGCTGGACGGTTCGCGCGCCAATGATTTTGCGAATGATGTGGACGGGTCCTTTAGCCGCCGCGCTTTGGAAAACCTCCTGAATCTGATTCAAGAGAACAAAGTCCTTTGGCAACGGCTCTCTCCATTGTTGCGGAATGATCTTGAATTCGGCGTGGCCCAGATCGGCAACGAACTTGGCATCGATGATTTTGCCGTGTCACCCACGGCCACGATCAATTTCCTCGGCAAACGCGAGAACCCAATCAAGGCCATCAATCACACCACCTGGGATCAACTCAAAGGTTCGCTCCAGGACGGATTGAATGAAGGCGAGACCTACACGCAGCTCGTCGATCGGGTGAAGACGATTTACAAGGACGCGTCTCAATCCCGCGCCGAGAGTGTGGCCCTAACGGAGACGAACATCGCCGTGAACAGCGGCCGGTTCGAAGGGATGAAGGAAGCCGGTGTGGCCAAGAAAGGCTGGCAGACCAGCAACCTGGCTGGTGTGCGCGCCACACATTTGCAGGCTGAGAAGGATTATGCGGACGGGATTCCGATCGATCAGGACTTCATCGTAGGCGGTGAGCGGCTGAAGTTTCCGGGTGATCCCAATGGCAGCGCGGCGAACACGATCAATTGCCGCTGTTTCACCTTCGCGATCTTGGACGACAAAGGGGCAGGCAAGGGGCTACTGACTTTTGAAGAATGGACGGAGCGCGGGTCTGTGACCCGCAGCAAGCTTGAACTCGCAACCACGAATGGACACGAATGAACACGAATGAACACGAATCTCGGAATTGAATTCGGCAAACGCCTCACCACACTCTGCGACGGCCGCCAGGGCATACGAGCCGCGATCACGTGTGAAGTAAAGGACGTGAATGAAGGAGACGAGCCCGTGCTGGACTTCATCGCTTCCGACGAATCGGTGGATCGCTACAACGAAGTGATCGAGGCGGCCGGCTGGGAACTGGATAACTACCGCCGCAATCCAGTCGTGATCAATAGTCATGATTACTCTTCCATTCTGCACATCCTGGGCCGCTCCGATGAAGTCACAGTGAAAGAGGGCAAGCTGCTGAACCGCGTCCGGTTCGCGCTCGATAATCCGATGGGGAACCTGGCCTATAAGATGGCCCGCGGCGGCTACGTCCGAAGTGAAAGCGTCGGATTCATCCCGATCGAATGGATGCGCGGCAACGAAGCGGCGGGCGAACCGTATCGCACTTTCAAAAAGCAGGAACTGCTGGAGATCAGCCTTGTGGCTGTGCCAGCCAATCCCAGTGCCACCATCGGCGCCGCATTGAAGAGCGGTGCAATTCAGAAAGGGGACCTGGAAGCCATGCAGGAAGTCCTGCGGATATTTTGTCGGAACAAGGCAGAACCCAATCGCGACCCCGGCGCGCGGGCGGTTGGATTCGATGGCGCGCAGTTGCGGCAACTAGCGGAGCAACTTCATCAACCCATCAGCGCGGTGCTCCGACGCGCGTAAACCACAAAACCAATCCCTATGGATAAAACACTCACATTGGAAGACGTGAAAGGCATCCTCGAACCCGGATTGAAGGAGATCAAGACCGGGATCGAAGGCATAGGCAATCGACTCAAAGCCGTCGAAGACAAACAGAAGGCCGAGGACGACGCCAAAGCGAAGGCTGCCGAGGAAAAGAAAAAGGACGACGACGAGAGGGCCAAGGTCCGGCAGGATCTCGACACGTTCAAGCGCTCATACGGCTCCCTGCGCAAAAGCCAGAGTATGACCCTTCGCGCGCCTGGCCGCATCAGCATCGAGTGCGCGGAGTTCCTCGGCGCCGCGTTCGTGCTCGGCAACGCGAAGGCCGGCCGGCTGGACATGCTGGATGAGAACGTCCGCAGCAAACTGTTCGATAAGTCCAAGGGCATCCTCGGCCTTGAAGCCAAGGCCGCTCTCACGACCACGGACATTCCGTTGCCGGTCGAGTATTTCGCGCAGGTCCGCGAACTCATCAGCGAGTTCGGCGTGATCCGCCGCGTCATGTTCCCGTTCCCGCTCGGGATGGGCACAGCCAAACCGCCCCGGTTCAAAACACGGCCGAGCTTCGGCTCAATCGCCATGAGCGCAGCCTTCACAGAGAAATCGCCTCAGATCGATTTCGCGTCGCTGGAAAGCCATAAGTTGGGCGGCATCGTGCGTGTCCCGCGCGAGATCGATGAGCAGAGCATCGTGCCCATGGGCCAGTTCCTGGCCCGCTACGGCGCCGTGGAATTTGCCCGCGCCGAGGATACCTGGGGTTTCCTGGCTGATGGCACGGCCACGTATGAAAGCGTCGTGGGCGTGGATAAGGTCGCCCGCACGAACACCAAGACGCTGGTGCTGGCAGCCGGCAAGACTTCGCCTAGCGATGTCACCAAGCTGAATGTCCGCAACCTGCGCACGAAGGTAAACAAGGCCGCTTTGTCTGCCGGGCGCTCGGCCTATTACATGGACTCGACCTGGGAAACGCGGCTCGGTGAATTCAACACCCAGGCTGAGCCTTACTTGTATCAACGGTTGCCTGACGGCAGCGCCAAACTGGACGGCTATCCCGTCGTCTGGACTGACGTGCTCCAACCCTACACCGAAGCCGCCGCGGCGGACGCGACGCTGATGATCTTCGGCTCAATGGAGTATTGGTGGTTTGCCGAGCACGGCCAGCCCCGGATGGACTTCAGCTCGGACGTGTATTTCACCACGGACGAATTGGCTACTCGCTTCATCGAAGAGATCGACTTCGACTATCAGCAAGTGGACGTGACGGCATCACTGATCACGGCGGCGGCGTGAACCAGTGACCAGTAACCAGTGATCAGTCATCAGTGATCAGTAACTAGAAAATGATTATGAAAAAGACACTCACACTTCTTGCAACGCTCGCCCTGGCCCTGTCAGCCAGCGCGCAAACGCTCAACCTCACCTACGGGTATGTCACCAAACGCGCCAATGGCGCGACGAACGCGGAGGTGATCTTTCCCGCAGGCAGCGGTAGCACAATCGCGCGGCTGGTCTCACTCGATGTGACCAGTGACGCGGCCGGGGGCATCCTCAAACTCCAGGGCGGCACTTATGACGCCACGATCAGCGTTGCCGCGCTCAGCACAGCTACCAACTGCGCGGTGCTCGGTAACAGTTACATTGTGGCCGGTGACACGGTCGTCTTTCAAAAGGCGGACGGCACCGTGTTCAGCGCGGCCGTGGACTCGACAAACGCAGTGACCAACATCAACCTCACGGCCCAGATCGGCACCGCGCTGGCAGCCGGGGATAAGGTTTATCGGATGGGGTTGCTTGCGACTAACACGATCGGCGCTGCCACAGTGCGGAAAGAGGGGCCCGCGATCTTCGCGGCGCGGTTGCGCAGTCCGATCCGGCTCTTGTCTTACGGGGCTACCACCGCCACGGCCATCAACAGCGCGACCGTCGCTTACGGATCAACGCCGGAAAATTAGCGGCCTAACACTCTGCCGCACTTCGCGTGTGGTCCCGCGCGAGGCGGCTTGGGCAGCCGGTCGGGCCTGCATACCCCGGCCGGCTGCCGACATTCAATTGATGGAACGAATGATGAACGACGAACGACAACAGTTTGAGAAACCGACGAAGCCTTCACCGGCCGGGCCGGTGACGCATCGGGCTATTCTCCGAAGGCGGCGTCGTGGTTTCAGCGGAGCCGGCCATGCGTGGATGCGCTTGGGCATGCCGGAAAAGCCGGAGAATCCGGAGGAACCGAAGTGAAGACTCAACCGCAGATGAACGCAGATGAACGCAGATTCTTCGGACCCGATCCCCATCTGCGTCTATCCGCGTCCATCTGCGGTTAAAAAAAATGCTCGCCCAACTCACCACAGTCAAAAGCCGCCTTGGGATAACCGACAGCACGGATGACACGCTGTTGACCGGGCTGATCCAGCAGGCCAGTGCCGTGTTCGATCAGTATTGCAACCGCACCTTGGCCCGCGCGGTTGGAGCCACGCATCAATTTCGCGGCGACGAAACGGAGATCTCACTCAAGAGTTACCCGATCGAGACCGCCACAAGTTTTCATTTAAAGACACGCGAGGCCGATGGCTGGCAATTGCTGGAGGACGTGGATTACGTAGTCCGCAATGACTGCGTGCTGAGCCTGGACGCGCCGCTGGGGTCAAGCCGGGATCAGGGCCGTGTGACTTACACGGGCGGCTACGTGCTGCCTGGGACTTCACCTGGCTCCGGGCAAACCGCCTTGCCCAAGGATGTGGAGAACGCTTGCGTGGAACAAGCCTGTGCCTGGTATCGGGCGCGGAACCGCGGCGGGATCAGCAGCGTCAGTGGCGCGGGAACGAGCATTACGCAGGACGCTGGGCTGAGCCTGTTGGAGTTGGTCAAGGGCACATTGAATTTCTATCGCCGGCTGCAACTGTGAAAACTCAACCGCAGATGAACGCAGATGAACGCAGATTTTTCGGACTCCGGTTTCCCCCATCTGCGTCTATCTGCGTCCATCTGCGGTTAAAAACATGATCAGCGCTGACATCAAGGAACGCAATTTCGCAGTGGTGATTCGCTCGCTGCAAACGCTGGACACGCGCGTCCTGCAAGCGTGCGCGCGCGGGCTCCGTAGTGGCCTGGATCACACGGTGGACGTAATCCGGCGTGAAGAATTGAGCGGCCCGCGGCCTGAGAAGCTGGATGTGCGGACCACTAGACTGCGCGGCTCGATCGCCAGCGAAGTGACGCTCAACGAGAAGGGTGTCACTGGCCGGGTCGGCACCAACATTGCCTATGGCGCGCTTCACGAGTTCGGGTTTGTCGGCACGATGAACGTGCGGGCGCATACCCGGTTCTTCTCAGCGTTCAATGCGGCCGGCCAGCGCGTGAAGGTCACGCGCAGGACGATCCGCGATCGGGAGGGGAACGTGATCGGGTTCAAGGAATCGACGCTGGGCGCGGCGCAGCGCGAGGCGCATCCGTTTGTTTTCACGGTCGAAGTGAAAGCGCACACGCGCAAGGTGAACTACAAAGGCCGGCCGTTCGTGCGGCCTGCCTTGGAGAAGTCCGTGCCGGTGATCCAGCAGGAGATCGAGAAAGAGCTGGGGACGATCACATGAACCCCAATTTAACAGGAGCAAACGGAGGAAACAGAGCGGGGAACTCTGTTATCTCTGTTACCTCCTGTTCAACGGCAAATGGCTAACGCGATCAAAAAACAAATCCGCGATCGCTGGGTGACACTGGTTACTCCGCTGGTTGCCACGCTTGGGCTGCGCGCCGCGCCGGCCTGGAGCAATGACCCGCTTCAGGTTCTTCAACCGTTGCCCTCCCTGCTGCTCTACGCGACGGATGAGATCGAGATCTCCGTGGACAATCGCGGGCGGACCAAACAGTTCAACATCACGAACAAGTTTTGCTTTGCCAACCCGCGCGAGGCCACGCTCAAAGACACCGAGGACAGCTACGTGTTGGAGATCACCAAACTGCTGGAAGCGGACATCCAGCTCGGCGGCCTGGCGAACATCGTGAATCAGCGCGAAGTCGAATCGTTCATCAACCCTCTGGCGGTGCCGGTGGGCATCGTGCTCGTCACCTGGCGTGTCGAGTATCGCACGCGCCTGGCTCAGCCTGACCTGGCTTACTGACCGCAGACGCGAGACGCAAAACCCTAAACCCAAAACCGAACATGGAAATCACTGAAATCGGCCTGTTAGCCATCAAAGCGGAATCCGCCTACGGCACTGATCCCACGCCGGCCGTTGGCGCAAACCTCATTCCCGCCGCGCGTGATTCGATCACCTACGAAGTGGCCAGCACGGCCGTAAAACGCAAAGCATTGGACGGAACGATGGGCATGCAGCCCGGCTTTAACGCGCTGCCCAATGTGACGCTCAAATTCCGCTACGAACTGCGCGGCAACCGCACGGATGGCGTGGTGGCCGACATCAGCGCCGGCGCCTCAGCCCAGAAAGTGGAGATCGATCCTATCCTTCAAGCCGCCAATCTCGATCCGACTTACACGGCTGAGACTACCGTCGGAGGCCGCAATGGTTATGTCATTTACAAACCCAAGAGCTACACAACAGAAGGGCCGAGCGTGACCGCGTATTGGTGGAGTGCGCTCAAACTGCACAAGCTATTTGGTGGCAAAGTCGATCTGTCCATGACGTGGGAAGCGGGCCAGATGGTTCTCATGGATGTCACCATTCGCGGCAAATACGGCGTGCCAGTTGACACGACGTTCCCGACTTCGGGGTTGTCGTTCCTGGCCACCAAACCGCAGATGTTCGAAGGCGGCGCTGTGGGGTTGGATGTCACTGCGCCGCCTTTCCGTCGTGCGCAGTTCGACCTGGCCAATCAGATCGCGATGCGAGCGAATCCGGTCGATAGCACCGGCGTGGCGGGCTTCATCATCACTGGGCGCGATTCCAAAGGGAGCGTCAACTTCGAATCCGTTACCGAGGCTGCACATCCCATCTTTGCGGATTGGCTCGTCAGCAAGCGCAAGCCATTCGGCGTGACGATGCCCTCGGGCAGTGGTGTGAGTGGCAACCGGCTGGATCTCCAGGTCGGCGCGGAATTGAAGAGCATCAATTATCAGAACCAGGACGGCCAACGCGTTCACGATGCACAGTTCGACATCGTGCAGACGGCCTTCGGCGATAACACCGATTTGGCGCTCAAGTTTTACTGAACACTGACTTATGGGACCAATCGTTACCCCGGAAGATCACGACGCCGGCTTCAAAGAAGTGCCGCTGGATTATCGGCGCAGTCCGGCGCCAGAGGGGTCGCCCGACAAGGTCCGCGTTCAGGCGCTCACCTACGTCCAGGCGTTCGAAGTGAACAAGCAGTTCGCCCAGAAGGAAGATTCGAATGAAAACTTCTGGCGTCTCAGCGTTTTGCTCACCGCGTTGCCTGAGCCGCACAACAACGTCGAGTTTTTGAACCGGCTCAAACCAACCTGCGTGAATCAACTCGTCCTGGTCGCACTGCACCTGGCGTATGGCGCTCCAGAGGCTCCGTGTGAACCCGTGGAATTCGTGTCAAAAAAAAAGCGGGCAGCTTCGCCATCTACCGTGCCCGCTTGAAGCTGGCTGCGTCACGGCTCGCAACGCTCAACGAATCGCAACGATGGTCGCTGCCAAAAATCCAACTCTGGGTCAGCCTGCTCGAACAGGAGCAGATCAGCGCCGCGCTGTTGCTCAGCCAGGGCGTGTGGGAACCCAAGAAACTGGGCGAGATGATCGACGGGATCGACAGGCGCCTGATGACGTTCAGCGGCGAGGACGCCGGTCGGGCCAGCGCAGAAGAGTGGGAACCGCCAAGCCTGGCGCGCGTGCTCAAGCACATGCCGCCTGCGCAACGGGCGCACGTGGAGAAATCCTTTGCCGTCTGACCAAAAAACTTAGGAACAACCGCAGATGAACGCAGATGGACGCAGATTAAGAAAAGCCAGAGCCGGATTCCATCTGCGTCCATCTGCGTCTATCTGCGGTTAATTCATGGCCACACAAAAAGTTCAATACCAGGTCGAGATCGCCAAGGTCGGCGACGGCGCCATCAAGGCCGCTGCTGAGCTGCAACAGGTCCAGGTCGAAGCGGAGAAGGCCAGAGTGCGGCTCAAGGCAATGAGCGCCGAGGGCCTGGCAGTCTGGCAACGCGAGGCCGAGCGCGCCCAGGTCTCCACAATGAGTGCGGGTCTCGCGCTCGGCACATTGGGGACGACTTCCAGCAGGGTCCGGGATGCAATCCAGGGGCTCGGCGCCAGCGCCAGGCTGATCGGCTTCACGGTGTTCCCGGAAGCCACGGGGGCTGCTGTCGGGTTGAAGGCGGGCTATGACGCGGTGCGCAACAGCGCCGCCGCGCTGGGTGTTGGCATGAGCCGATTGCTGGGACCGATCGCCATCGTGGGGACCACCGTCTATGCAGGCGTCGAGTATTGGAGGATGTATAAAGCCCAAGTCGAGGCGACAGGTTCCGCACTCGAAGCCTATGTTAAGACGACTCAAGTGCAGGTCAGTCTGGAGGAACGTCTGCAAGCGCTCAAAAAGAGCGGCCTGATCGATCCCGACCGGATTAAAAAGTTGCAGGCCGGCGCACAATCGCAAAAGGGGGTGGAAATAGACGCAGAAGAATCGTGGGCCGAATGGTTGGGCCGCCAGGTCTATGGAGGCGAACGCAAGAAGACGGTCATCGGTGAATCGGACGCCCATTACCAGGCCCGAATCCATCGCACCGCATTGCAGGCTGCGGATGATCAAAAGTATGTCGAGCAACAGCGCGGCGGCCGACAACTGCACGAGCAGGCCGCGGGCGTCCTGGACACGTTCAAAGCTGGCGGGCTGAGCGGCGAAGAAGCCCAGGTCCATGCCACCGAAGCAGCCTATAAGAATGCGCGGAAGGAATTGCAGGAACTTGGCAAACAGGGCGTGACCGTTTCGGGACTGCTGGCAGAGCTGGACACAGCCGAGGCCGATCGCATACGCGCGATTCACGATCAGAAGCTGGCCAACAATCAACAGGAGGCCATGCAGGAGCTGGACGCGGCCGCGCAACGCATCGAACACGAGAGCGCCCAGGCCGAGCAGATCCGATCGTTTCGGTCGCAGATGATCGCCGACAGCCTGTCGGATGAGGACCGGGTCAGGTTCGCCAACCTGAACACGTTTCAGGAGCGGATGAGGCAGATCCAGCAGTTGTCTCTCGCGGAGGAAATCAGCGGCCAGCAGGAGTTGGATCTGATCAATGCCGCGACGGCTGCTTACAACCGTCAGGACGCAGAGATCAAGAAAGCGGAGTTCGCAGCGTCGGAGCTTGGCCAGATCAGTCAACAGGCCGCGCAACAATTCTCGGCAGGGTTCAGCAATGCTTTCCTGGACTTCGTGAGTGGCACCAAGAGCGCCGGGGAAGCGTTCAAGGAATTCGCGTCGAGTTTCCTGAGGCAGATCGCGCAGATGATCATGCAGACGATCATCTTGAACGCGATCAAGAGCACTGGCCTATTCGCGGCCGAGGGAGGCACCTACTTCGCCGCGCAGGGCGGCGTTTATCCGCGCATGATGGCTATGGGCGGCGTCGCGTCTGTCTCTCAGCCGACTTATTTCCCGAGGTTCAACGTCGTGGCGGGTGAGGCCGGCCCGGAGATGCTCACTGTGTTGGCCCGGCCGCGCATGATGCAGATCGGCGGCGTGGAGGCGGCCGTGGGCAACGCCGGCCCGCAACGCCTGGCCATCACCGATGCGGCGGCCCTAGCCGGTCGGAGCGCCAGCGGCGGCGGCAGCGCCGAAGTGCTGATCCGGCTTTCGCCTGGCCTGGAGGGGAGCATTACTCAGAACAGCATCGAAGGGGCGCGCGTGCGGATCGTGCGCGATATGAAGGAAGACAGTGAACTGAGCCAAACCACCAGGAAACTCGTGTCATGACCCTCAACCATCAAATATGGAGTGCGGCGGGAAGCGAAGCGCCACGCCGCTTTTCATCACGTTGCCAGCGATCCAAAGCGCCGTCGCCGCTGCGCTCTGCCGGCGCACTCCAAAAATGAGTGATGTCTTTTACCCACTCGGCGGTATCGCGGCGCAAAGCGTGGCGCAGATCGATCGCGTTGTGCTTGATGAGTTCGAGGCTGGTAACAGCGCGGCGCGCCGGTTGTGGGCAGCCCAAACGTTCAAGCGCCGGTTCGATGTCACGCACATGCCGCTGGCCTTCGCTGAATACCAATACCTGGCCGGCTTCTTCACCCTGCGCGGGACCTACGACAGTTTCTGGTTCCGTGACAACGTCAATCGCGCCGGGAATGCCAAGGTGCGCTTTGTCGATCCGCTCGCCAAGGTGCGAGGCCCGGCTGTGTATGATTTGAAGGTGGCCCTGGCCGAGACTGCGCCGCTGCGCACGTTGCCAGAGTTGAACGAGGTGATCGACGGCGCCGGCGCTGCGCCGGCCACCTGGTGGGACGCAAACCGCGAGATCTACTACGAGCACAACCGGACGGTGTATAAGGACGCCAGCGTCTGGGATGCTGCGCTGAACGAGAATCGGCCCGTGTGGCAGGGCGGCACGGCGCTCAACCTGGCCAGCATCCTGGCCCAGTGGCAGAACTTCGCTTTCGCAAATTCTGAATGGGCCAAGACTGCGTCCAACGTTTCGCAGCTTACCGGGACGCAACCGGCCTGCACCGTGTTCGCAATCGCTCGGCACGGGACGATCAGCAGCAAACAGGTCTTGTGCGCCGTGGGCGCCATGGGCGCAAGCCATGCGGTGGGCCTGGCCGTCAATGCCAGCAATCAGTATGAGCCCTGGATAGGCGGATCCGAGACGTGGACCAATGCGAAGAGCACCAACAGCCCGATCTCGACCTGGCGCAGTGTGGCTGTGACCTGGCCTGTCTCCAGCAATAACGCGACGCTCTACGTGAACGCCGCATCGATCGGCACGGATGCGAACACCCGCAGTTTGACGGCTGGGCCAGCGACGCTCGGCGCCGCGATCGATGGCACGCTCAAAGTGACTGGGGACCTGGCGCACGTGTTCTTCTTCGCCGCCACGCTGACGCTGGCGCAGGTCAAGGCGCTGCACAACCTCTTCGCCTATCAATATGGGATGGCGACTGTCGCATGAGCAGTTTTTTTAACCGCAAAGAACGCAAAGAGCGCAAAGAAGGCTGCTCCTTTTGTGTTCTTTGCGTTCTTTGCGGCAAATGAAGACCCTCACCACACCACTGACCACGCAGAAGGACGCCGAGCAGAGCGGCTGGGTTGAGCTTTACGATGTCTATTTGAAGTCCGCCATCACGACGCCCTGGGGCACGCTCAGCACGTTGCGGATCGCGGCCAATTACAGCGGCGACTTCTCGTTCTTCGCGCCTACGATCGAGCCTGAGCCCACGGCCACGCAAGGGGATGCCGCCACTTACAAGCCCTGGCCGATGAAGCGCGAGCAGATCCGGGGCAGTCAACGTTACCAAAACGATAAGCTGTCGATCGCGGCCTCGAACGTGACGACGGAGTTCGCCCAGATGCTCGCGGCCGTGGATTGGTATGATGTCTGGTTCGTCATTCGCAAGGTCTCAACCACGATCACCACACCCACGGCCGATGATTGCGCCGTGGTGTTCATCGGCCAGGTGGATAGCGCCAGGATCACCAATCAGCAGCTCCAATTCATGGTCTCGAATGACCTGGGCAACC
>Ga0307299_10000247_pt1 | contig 18435 bp, 16 predicted proteins | sample ER_DNA_159_FD_194466 | JGI IMG/M metagenome (GOLD analysis project Ga0307299, IMG submission 194466) | Bulk soil microbial communities from the East River watershed near Crested Butte, Colorado, United States - ER_DNA_159 | ecosystem: Environmental > Terrestrial > Soil > Floodplain | place... | reverse complement strand
GACGGGAACTCCGTCCTCGAGGATGTTCACGTTGGTCACTTCGTGGCCGATATTGACGAGGCCCACCACCCCCTGCATGGCATCGGGGTGATTGAGCTCGAAGGCGTTGTGAATGGCGAAGGCGTCGACGTCGATGATGGACGGCTCGAGGCCAGCCTCGGACAAGAGGCCCACCCGGCTCTCCACCAGCTCCCGTTTGGCCGCCACGAGGAGCACGTTCATCTGGAGCCCCTCGGCGTCGGGATCGAGGATTTGGAAATCGAGCTCCACGTTGGCCATGTCGAACGGCACATGCTGCTCGGCTTCCCAGCGGATCACCTCGCGGGCATCCCCTTCCTTCATGCGGTCCATCTGGATCTTCTTGACGATGACGTCCCGGCCCCCCACGGCCGTGACGACCGCCTTGCGCTTGACGCCGGCGGTCTCGAACAAACCCCGAATAGCCTCCGCCACGATGCCGGGGTCCATGACCTCCCCCTCGACGATCGCGTCCGCGGCGACCTCCGTGGTGGCCACCTTGATCAGCTCAGGCTCGCTGCCGGAATGGTCAATAACGACCAGTTTGATGATCCCGGAGCCGATATCGAGCCCAACTGACGTTTTTTTGCCACCCAGGAAGCCGAAAAGGGCCATAGTCGCCTTGGGTTGAAGACAGAAGGGGCGAGGGCAAACTACAGTATGCCCCGCCCCTTAACCTGTCAAGCCTCGAATCTACTTGAGGCCAGGTTAACAACTGTTTTTGTCACCTACACTTAGGCTCCCTAATACAGCTGCACCCAGCCCCGCGACCGCATCATCGCGGGCGTCGCCGTGGCGAGCAAAGTGGCCAAAATCGAGCAACTGGAATAGTTTAGCGTCGCCTTACCACTAAGATTCTGCGTATCGAGGTTGGCGTTCTTGGCCATCACGCCGCCCCAGAAGTGGGCTTCCGACGTCCCACCGCCGGAAGTCTTCAGCTCGCCCTGGATGATGACGATCCCGAAGAACTGGTAAGACCCCTGGACCTCCAGATTCCCGTCCACGAGCAGGATCCCCTGGCCCTGGTCTCCGTTGAGCGTAGCGTTCCCGGTGATGTGAATGATCGGGAAATAGCCCCCGCAGGCCGACGTTGGGGTCATCCCGTCGCCCCAGTTCGTGAGGTCGTTCTTGTCGCAGGCGGCTCCCACGAAAGTGGGGTTTGTCTTGTAGACGCCCCCCGAGAGGACGATGTTCGCCCGGGCTGCGAGCTGGTTGTACGTCGCACCGCCGAAGTTCGTGAAGCTCGTGTCTGTCAGGGACGGGTCGTTGATGACCGGCGGGGTCCCGGCGACCGTGCCGTTCCCGCCCGTGCTCACCGTGCCGCTGTCGACGCGCACGCCGGCCTGGTTTTGCAGCGGCTGCGTGCAGTCCGTCCACCCGGTGGGGTTCTGGTCAACTCCAAGCACCTGGGCGTTGCCTTGGATGCTCACATTACCCTGCGTGGTCAGGGACGCGTGAATGTTGAAATCAACGGGTGCCAATCGCGTGATGATCCCGATGCGCTGGCGCGCGCCGCCGCCGCCGGCAATCGCGCCGGCCGCGCTGGCTCTGTCCTGTCCCGTCACGTCAATGAGGAACACGGAGCTGCCCACCTTGTACGTGGTGCCGCCGTAAGTGCCCGTACCGCCGGGGGCTGTTAGCGGCCCGATGACGACCGAGTCGGACGGGTTCGTCGCTCCGTAGATCGGCCGGCGATTGAGCGAATCGGTGTTCCACGTGCGGAGCCGCTCGCCGACGCCGGCTTCGGCGACGCCGAAGGACTGCTGCACCCGGCGCTGATTCTCGCCGACCCGCTGCTCCTGAGTGCCGGCGAAGAACGCACCGGCGACCAGCGCCCCCACGACAACCAGGGCGAAGATCGCGATGGCGAGCGCCATGCCGCGCTCGTTCTGCAGGTTCCGTGTCATGCTCCGCTCCTTCAAAAAGTTCCGGCCGGGTACAGTTAGAACCGCCGGTTATTCCGCAACGCCACGCTGACATTCACACTGTCGACTGCGGCCGCACGCGCGGCCGACCCCGACGCCTTACGAACGCTCTGCGCCGTCCGCGCCCGGACGACAAAGTCGATCCGGGCCACACGAGCGGGAAGCGCCGTGACTGCGCCGGTCGAGTCGTAGTAGCTGAAGCTGAGCCCGTTGGACAGCACCGGCCCGATGAGGGGCTGCATCGTGCCGCCGGCGGGCTGGAAGCCGATGTACCACGACGTGTCGCCGGCGGGCCGGTAGAGCTGATACGTCACGCGCTCGAACCCACGCACCGGGGCGCCAATCGCGATGGCGCCGTTGACGTTGGACGTGATGGCGGGCGGCGTCGGCGCGGGCAACGCGATGTTCAGCGTGAGCCGCAAGCCGGTACCGCCCAAGGGGCAGTTCTGGGCCAGCGCGGCGGTCGGCTTCCCCCACGCCCACCCGTCGTCGTTGCGCGCCGCCTGGTTGCCGTCGTAATAGACGAGCACCGAATCGTTGGCCACGTTGGGGCCGCGCGATCCGAAGAACAGCGGCTGGCCGACGGCGCCCCCGCGGATCGTCAACGTGACGCCGCCCAGCAGGCCGCCCAGCACCGGCGGACTGCAGGTGAACCCGAGCCAGCGCATGGCGCGAATCGACAGCGAGGTCGCGCTCATCGCCGAGATGTCGCCATCGGCGGCGTCGAGCTCGCGGAACTCGGCCGGTAGAATCATCTCGGCGGCCCGGATGTTCTGCTGCAGGTCGATTTGCTGCGTCTGCGCCTGGTAGAGGCGCTGGTTGTTCACCAGGACGCGGTACAGGGCGGCGCTGATGATCGCCAGCAGCACCAAGGCCACCAGCAGCTCGACGAGTGTGAACCCGCGTCGCGTCAGATTGTGCATGGGATCGTGGTCTCCGTGGAGTCGGCGCGCACGCGATTCTTGATCGTCCTCGACGTCGTGCGAATCTTGAGCCGATAGGTGTTACTGCCCGCGTCGGTGAACGTCCACGTGTTGATCGCCACCCAGGTCGAGCCGCGGTACAGCGTGTCGCTGCCGCCGACGCGCTGGGCGGTGATGCAGGCCGCCGGGCGCAGACGCTCGAGGCGCCGCGCCGCGAAGGCGGATGCGTTCGCCGACCGTTGACCGCGCGCGATCATGCGGGTGACGAGCGCGGCCGTCGTGACGAGGCCGAGCAGACCCACCGTGAGCACCACGATCGCGATGATGATCTCGACGATCGTGAAGCCGCGTTGATTCGTCCGGGTGTTCATTGCTTTACCACCTTCCCCACCTGGTTGATCATCACCGAGTCGCGATAATTGGCCCCGATGAAGCGGATCGTGGTCGAACTGAATGAGGTCTGGATGCCGCGCGGATCGAACACGATCGATGCGGCGGTCGGCTGCAGCGTCACTTGGAACTCTTCCCCGACCAGCTTCTTCGTGCCGACCTGCACCGAGGCCGCGGGCGGGTTGACGCCGCACGCCGTGACCCAAATGCTGTCGGAGGTCATGTTGAGCGTGGCCGAGCAGCCGCGCTGCACCGCGACGCCGCGCGCCGTCGCCACCAACGTCGACATCAGCGCTTTGGCGCTGCGGATGTTTTGCTTCTCGAGCGACCCGCGCAGCCGCGGAATCGCCAGCGACGCGATGATCCCGATGAGGATCATCACGATCAGCATTTCGATGAACGAGAAGCCTCGTTCCGATCGATGAATTCGCATTCGCTCCTCCAGTCCGGGCTACCCTACTACAGGATGCATGCCGCAGCGTAAGTCATTGTATGTAAATTGGTTATACGTGTAGGCGATCTTCAAACACCGCTGCAAAACACTGCACTTATGCAGTCGATTGCACTACTCCAGACCGTACCGACTCATCTTGTAGAACAGCGTCCGCAAACTCACGCCGAGGCGTTTCGCCGCTGCGCGGCGATTGCCGGCCGTCACGACCAATGCCGCCGCGATGGCATCGCGCTCGGCGGCTTCGACGACGTCGCTCAGTGTGACCTCACCCCCTGACCCCCTCTCCGCGCGGCGGAGAGGGGGAACGACCGCAAAATCACTGGGCTCTAGCGTCTCCCGGTCAGTCAGGACCACCGCGCGCTCGATCGCGTTCTCGAGCTCGCGCACGTTGCCCCGCCACTCCTGTGCCTCGAGCCACGCGACGACCGCATCGCTCAGAACCAATGCCCGCCCGAAACGCTGCGCGAGCCGCGCGACAAAGTGCCGCGCCAGCGGCGCGATGTCTTCCGTCCGTTCGCGCAGCGGCGGCAGCTCGATCGCCACGACGTTGAGCCGGTAGAACAGATCCTCGCGGAACCGCCCTGCCGCCGCCTCGGCCGCCAGGTCGCGCGCGGTGGCGGCGAGGACGCGCACGTCCACCCGTCGAGTCTTTTGATCCCCGACGCGACGGATCTCCCCTTCCTGAAGGACCCGCAGCAGCTTCGCCTGTAAGCCGACGGGGAGCTCACCGATTTCGTCGAGCAGCAGCGTGCCGCCGCTCGCCTGGTCGAAGAGTCCCGCCTTGTCGGCACTCGCTCCCGTGAACGCGCCGCGCACGTGCCCGAACAGCTCGGACTCGAGGAGGTTCTCCGGAATCGCCGCGCAGTTGATCCCCACGAAGGGTCGGGCGGCGCGCGGGCTGGCGCGGTGGATCGCCCGCGCGATGACTTCCTTGCCCGTCCCGCTCTCCCCCGTGATGAGCACGGTGGTGTTGTGCTCCGCGACCCGCGCGACGAGATCCAGCGCGGCCCGCATCGGGCGGCTTTCCACCACCAGGCCGCGTTCCGCGGGCCCTGTGGCGAGCTGGGCGCGCAGGCCCGCGACGTCGCGTCCCAGCCGCTCCCGCTCTTCCGCCTTGCGCAAGGTGAGGACCACCTCGTCGGGCCGGAACGGCTTGGGGAGGTAGTCGTAGGCGCCTTCCTTCATCGCCGCCAATGCCGCGTCTTCTCCCCCATAGGCGCTCATCATGATCACGAGGGCCCCACCACCGCCGCTGCGGTACATCCGCAGGAACGTGAGCCCGTCCATCTCGGGCATGCGGACGTCGCACAGCACCAGGTCGAACGGCTCGGCCAGCGCGCGGTCCAGCGCCTTGCGGCCATCGCTCTCCGCGGTGACGGCATAGCCGGCATCCGACAGAAGCAGGCCGAGCGATTGGCGAAGCCCGGGCTCGTCGTCGACCACCAGGACTTTCTTCATGGGTCCTCACCCCCTGACCCCCTCTCCACGTCGTGGAGAGGGGGAACGGAGGGAAAGAACATTTTGAAGACGGCTCCCCCCTCCCGCGCTTCATCGACCCAGACCACGCCGCCCATCTCGTCCACGCTGCGGGCGACGATGGCCAAGCCGAGTCCGGTGCCCCGCCCGGGCTCCTTGGTCGTGTAGAACGGCTCGAACACCTTGTCACGATCGTGCGGCGCGACGCCCGATCCCGAGTCAGCCACGAAGAGCAGCGCCCCCAGCTGCCCCGCGGCGAACTCGGTGCGGGACGGCCGCCGCTCCGGGAGGCGAGGGTGCGCGGCGTCGGCGGGGTCGCTCGAGCGCTTGGGCGCCGCGTGCCCGGGCTCGTAGGCCCAGCGGCGGGCGCCGATGACGACCTGCCCCTCGGGGGGGGGGGGGGGGGGGGGCGTCGCGTCGACCGCGTTCAACAGCAGGTTGACGAGTGCCTGCTCGAGCACGTGAGCGCGGCCCAGGATGCGAGGCACGTCTCGGCTGACGTCCACCTGGGCCCGGACGCCGCGAAACGCCCCCTGCGCCTTGAGCAACTCGAAGGCGCCGGCGGCGACCTCCCCGGCATCGACCGGCTGAAGTGGATCAACGTGGGGGCGCGCGTAGTCCAGGAGACTGCGGACGATGAGATCGATGCGCTCGAGCTCGCGCGTGATCCCCGCCGTGATCTAGGGGTCCGCGCTCCCGCCGCGGCGGCGGAGGACCTCGACGTAAGTGCCCACCGCGCCGAGGGGATTCCCCACCTCGTGGGCGACACCGGCGGCAAGCCGGCCGATGCTGGCGAGCTTCTCCGAGCGAACCAGCTGGCTCTGCGCGTCGAGCAGCCGGTTGGTCATCCGGTTGAGCCGCTCGGCGAGGGTCGCGAAATCGCGGCTGGCGGCGTCTGGGGCGCGCGCATCGAGGTCACCATCGGCCACGGCATCGGCTGCCGCGATGACTCGGTCCAGGGGGCGGAGCACGAGCCGGGTCACAAGCCAACGCCCGTACAACAGGAACACAACGACCTCTGCGGCAACCATGGCAATGACGAGCACGACGCCCTGGCCCGGCGCAGCCGCCAGGGCCAGCAGCGACGTCGCCACGCCGACCAGGATCGCGAAGGCAGCGAGGAACCCGAGGTAGAAGAGGAGCTCCGTACGGAGCGCGGGCTTGGGCCGCATGCAAGAATATGCACTCCCGTCACCCAGACGCAAAAAGACGCCAAAAAAAAGAGCGGCGGGGTCACCCCCGCCGCCCTCCTGCGTTAGGCCAGAGGCCTTACGCGCACTTCGGCTCGCCCTCTTTGTTCGCCGGGGCCAGCTGGGTCGACCCGACGTAGATGGCGCACGTCTTGGTGGTCGTGGTGTGCGACACGGTCGCGGTGAAACCATCGGCCGTCACGGTGATCGTGGGGCCGATAACGCCGCTGGTCGTGTTGTACGCCGTGTTCAGGTTGTTCGTGTACTTGACCGAGTCGGCGAAATACGCCTCTTCGGCGGTGATGAGGTTACGCAGATCCGACTTCATCGAAGCCAGATACGCCTTTTCCTTCGTGTTCGCGAACTTCGGAATCGCGATGGCGGCAAGAATGCCGATAATCACCACGACGATCAAGAGTTCGATAAGTGTGAAGCCCTTGCGGTTCATTGGGAACATCCTCTCTAGAAGTAACTGCGACAGCTAGACGCTAAGATTCCGAGCCATATAAGGGCACGAATCGTGCCCTGGGTAGCCAGGGCGCTGGTACGTCGATACAGACCTGCCGTTTACGGGATTAGTCACCACCGTTGCCCCCCCGTCCAGACAGGCTGCGGAGTATGGCTATTTGCACGTTCCCTGCCAAAAAGCACCCGAAAAAAGAGCGGCGGGGAAGGTCTCCCCGCCGCCCTGATGCGTCAGGCCAGAGGCCTTACGCGCACTTCGGCTCGCCCTCTTTGTTAGCCGGGGCCAGCTGCGTCGACCCGACGTACACTGCGCACGTCTTGGTGGTCGTGGTGTGCGACACGGTCGCGGTGAAACCATCAGCCGTCACCGTAATGGTGGGGCCGATAACGCCGCTGGTCGTGTTGTACGCCGTGCCGAGGTTGTTCGAATACTTGACCGAGTCGGCGAAATACGCCTCTTCGGCGGTGATCAGGTTACGCAGATCCGACTTCATCGAAGCCAGATACGCCTTTTCCTTCGTGTTCGCGAACTTCGGAATCGCGATGGCGGCAAGAATGCCGATAATCACCACGACGATCAGAAGCTCGATGAGTGTAAAGCCCTTGCGGTTCATCTGGACGACCTCCCTGTAGGTACTGACCTGTAAGGAACTCATACATCCGGGCGACTAGGTTTCCGGGGGGACTTTAAGCACGAATCGTGCCCTTGACCGATTTGACGCACCCAACACACTACACAGCAACAGTTTACATCATTCGTACTGGGTCCAAAAGCCCCCCAAATCGCGAACAGAAGTACGGCTTTTTGCAATTTGCTTGCCGGACGCAAGAACGCCGTAAATCATTGTAAATACGGAGCGTACCAGGTTCGCTCCCACGGATAACGCCTCTCGGCAGAATCGGCGACGGCGAGCGCTCCGACGCGGTGCCCGCGGGCCAGCTCGAGCAGAAACTGCGCGCGCAGCGCGATTGGCTCCCCCGGCATCGCGGCCCGCGCCCGCCGCACCAACGGGGCAGCCTCGGCCGTGTCTCCCAAGCTGAGCAAGTACAGCGCGTGCGCGGCATCCAAGTGCGGATCCCCCGCAAACAGAGAATCGGCGATGCGGTACTCGCGTCGCGCGCCTACGGTGTCTCGCAGGCCTGCGAGCACCGCCGCAGCCGACAGGTGGGCGCGGTACGACTCGGGATGCTCAGCGAGCTGGGTGAGCAGCTGGCTACGGTTGTCGCGCCACGCAGGAAGGCGAGCGAGCGAGCGCAGCCCGCACGCTAGCGCCACGACGCCGAGCGCTGCCACAGCCGACCGCACACCCCACCGCGCGGCAACCCACTCGACGCCGCTGGCGGCGAATGCCGCTGCCAGCGCGACCGCGAGATAGAGATTCCGCTCCGCGAGGACGATGCCCGAGGGGAAGAGCAGGTTGGAGGTTGGCAGGTAGGAGAGCGCCGCCAGCACCGCCGCGAAAGCGATCAGCGGCGCGCGGCGCCGACACCAGATCGCGAGCAGCGGCACGCCGACGACGACAATCGCACCGACCGCGGCGGCGAGGGAGAATGACTCGCGCGCCGGGATCACCTGAGGCCCGTAGTCGGTCGAAAGTGACGCCGGCCAAACAAGCAGCCCGGCCGCGCGCGCGACCGCCGGGAGCGCCATGACCAGGCGGCCCAGCGCGCCGCGCCCGATGAAGACCGCCGCCACATCGCTCGCGCCCGCTCGCCCGATGGCGAGCCACGCCGCCAGGAACCCCGCCGTGGCGACCGCCAACCCGATCCACAGCCCGACGGGATAGCGGCGCCGCTCCGGCCCATGGAGCCAGTAATCGCACAGTATAACGACACCAGCGATCGCACCGTGCTCCTTGCTGAGCATGGCGACCGCCGCACAAGCGACAGCGGCGGCCCACCACCCGCGCCGCGCGGCGAGGACGGCGCCGAGAATTAGGACGGCCGCCAGCAGCTCGGCGCGGCCAACAAGGCTCGCTACGCCCTCCACGTGGACGGGGTGCCATGCGAAGATGAGGCCCGCCGCCGCAGCCCCCAGGGGCGAGAGCCAGCGCGCCACGACGAGCGTGAAGAGGAGAGCGGCGAGCCCGTGCCAGAGGGCGTTCATCAGGTGCAGCCACCCTGCGCGGCCACCGGACAGCGTCCAGTCCACCGCGTAACTCAGGATCGTCGCGGGACGGTATAACCCGGCGCCCGACTCGGGGGGCCAGTAGGGATCATCGAATGCGCGGAGCGCCGCGCCGACCGAGTGGGCCGCCGGATTGCTCGCGATGATGGCGCGGTCGTCCTGAACGAACCCATACTGAATCGTCGGTAGGTAGAGTGCGACCGCCGCGACGAACGCCGCACTGAGAACGACCGCGGGTTTCATCGGGCGCGCTTGAGTAGCGAGTCCGCGACGGCGGAGTCGCCCCGCGCCCGCGCCGCCAGCGCCTGAGTGCGGTACAGGCCGGAGCAGTGGTAGCAGATCTGCTCGGCACGCGTGAGCAGCGAGTCCGCGAGGGCGGGTCGGCCCAGTGTGTACGCGGCATCGGCACCGGCCACATACGTCGCTGCATCACGATCGAATGTGCGCGCGGCGATGCGGAAGCTTTCGAGCGCCCGCCCAGCGTCGCCGCGGCTCTGGTACAGCGCTCCCATCCGCGCCGGCCCCCGATACGATTCCGGAGAGTCCTCGAGGATGCTGAGCGTAACCGCCCCGTCGTCGTGCCAGACGGGGACGCGCAGGGCCGACCGGATTCCGCCCGCCAAGACCAACACCCCAACCACCGCGCGCAGCCGCGTGGCCGGGAGGCGCGCCAGGGCGGCGCCCGCCGCCAAAGCCAACCCGACCGACGGGAGGTAGAGGGTCCGTTCTGCCAGGAGAATGCCCACCGGAAACAGGAGATTGGCGACGGGCAGAAACGCGATCGCGATCCAGCCGAGCCCGAACGCCTCGACTTTGCGTCCGTGCCGCCACGCACCAACGAGGAGCCCCGCCCACAGCGCCAGCGCCGCGAGCCCGAGCAGGAAGCGGCCGTCAAGCAGCGACGTTACGATCGTCCGCTCGGCCGGCGAGTAGTCGACCCGGAGCGTCAGCGGGAAAGCCAGGAGGCGGAGCACGTCGGCGAGCGTCGCTACGGCGGTGAGCCGAACGGCCAGCGGGCTCTGCCCCACGAACACCGGCGCGACATCGTGCAGGCGCGCGTACGGCTGGAGGATCGTTCCCCGCAGCGCCACGTACACGGCCGCGATCGCCAACCAGCTCCCCACGAACGCCAGCATCCGCTGACGGGGAGGGCGGCCGAAGCCGAGGGCCCATGCCCACACAATCAGTCCCGGCGCCACCGCCGCATTCTCCTTGCTCAGGAGGCCCACCGCCAGCGCGAGCGCGCTCCACCCGATGCTCTGCCTCACCACAGCGGCGTAGACCGCTAGGCAGGCGCCCACGGCCCCCATCAGCTCGGCCCGACCGATGACGTTCGCGATGGCCTCCACATGGACCGGGTGCACCGCGAAGATCAACCCGGCTACGAGCGCCGTCGTGGTTCCGGCCCAGCGCCGGGCCAGAGCCGCAACGGCGACGGCCGCGCCGGCGTGCCACAGCAGGTTCATCGCGTGGAACCAGGGCGCGTCGTCCACGAGCCCGTCGAGGGTGTAGCTCGCGACCGCGAGCGGCCGGTACAGCTTGCCCCCCATGTCGGGTGGCCAGTAGGGCGTGACAAACGCCCGCCACAGCCCATCGGCGGAGTGGACGAGCGGGTTCCAGACGATGATGTAGAGGTCGTCCATCGCGAAGCCGTTCCACAGGGCGCCGATGTGAGCCACGACGGCGCAGGCAGCGACAGCGATGTAGAGGCGCTTTGCGTTCACTTGGCAGGCTGCACCGCGAACAGCCAGCGGCCGCCGGACCAGCGTTTCACGCCCGCCAGCCACCCGGGATACGCCTGGAGCAATTCTCGCAGCTCCCCCGCCGAGGGCGATGTCGCGCTCGCGAGGAGGACGTGCGTAACGCCCATCCGCTCGAGATAGGCGCGATGCTCGGCGGGACTGGGGCGCAAGGTCTCGCGGCCGCGGTAGCGCTCGAGGTAGAACGGCACGGCGCTGCGGTGTGTGTAGAGCCACACGAGGGCTTCGTCGTCGGTGGCGACCACAGTGCCGGCCGGGAGGTCGGCGACGGCAGGAATGAGCTCATTGAAGTTCGCGGAAATCGCCTGCGCTTGAGTCCCCCACCAGCGGCCGGCGAATCCGCGAACCTCGTAATACGCGTATCCTCCCGCCAGCGCGGCGACGAGCAGCCCGACCGGGACGCGCGTCCACCGCAGCCGCCACAATGCGAGCGCGCCGACGGCCCAGGCGAGTACCAGCCAAGGGAGGACAGCCCAAAGGAACCGATCGGGGGGATAGGGCCAGATGGCGAGGATCGCGACATAAAAGACGAGCGTGAAGCCGACGGCCGAGCGGCGGGTGAGTAGCGCGAGGCCGTACAGGCCGACCCCGAGGGTCGCGGCGGCGGCCAGGTGGTAGATCCAGCGCACGGGGATCCAACCCAGAGTGATCACTTCGAGGGGCCGGGGGAGATCGGGCGCGCTCACGCCGAGGGCTGAGAGGCCGGTCTGGCGGAGGATCTCGCCGTAGCTGCCGTAGTTGAGTCCCAACGCCGGGTCGATCCCGCGCTCGTGGCTGACGACCCACAAACCCCAGACCAACGCCGCCACCGCGAGCGGGATGAGCGTCTTGAGGGCGCGGCGCCACGGCGTGCGGCGTTCGAGCAGGAAGCAGGCGATCCCCGCCCCTGCCGCCACGCCGATCGATCGTGTCAGGAGCGCCAGGGCGGCGGCGGTCCCGATCAGCCACGGCGACCCGCCGCGGTCCGCCAGGATCACGGCCGCGGCGAGCAGCACGGCGAACAATGGCTCGGCAAAGAGCACCGATTGCGTCGCCAGCACGGGGATCGCGATCGCCGCGGCGGTGACGAGCGCGGGCGCGAGCCAGCGCGGCGCACTGGGGTCGAGCAATTCCGTGCGCGCCGCGTGCCAGGCGATCAGGCCCGCCGCGACGGCGGCGAGAAAAAGATTGAGCACTTTGGCGACGACCCCCGCGGCGCTTACGGAGAGGAGGCCGAAGAGCGGTGCCAGGACGGCCGGATAGAGCGGGGGGTAGTGGACGGCGGCGGGCGTTCCGGGGAGGTGCGGGTGGACGTACCCGCTGCCGTGGGCCAGCGCGGTCGCGAGCCCGGCGTACAGCCCATCGTCGTAGAAGACGCCGATCAGTGCGCGGTTCAGCGCGAGGGCGCCGACGGCGAGGGCGACCCCTGCCGCGGCCAACCCACCTTTCACTTCCGGCGCCAATCGCCGCCCGGTGGAAGGAGGTTGTAGTGGAGCACGTGAAAGATCGCGGCGAACCCGTCGCGCCAGGTGATCTTCTTGCCCTCGGCATACGTCCGGCCGCTGTAGGAGATCGGCAATTCCCAAATGCGCGCCCCCGCCTGCGAGAGTCGTGCGGTGATCTCTACTTCGAACCCGAACCGATTGGACCTGAGGGGGAGCCGTTTCAGCAAATCGGCTCGGATCACCTTGTAGCACGTCTCCATGTCGGTCAGGTTCAGATTCGTGAACATGTTCGACAGCAGCGTGAGGAAGCTGTTTCCCACGGCGTGCCAGAAGTAGAGCACGCGGTGCGGGCCGCCCTGGAAGCGTGAGCCGAACACCGCATCGGCCTTGCCGGCCTTAATGGGGCCGAGCAGCGTCGGGAGGTCCAGCGGATCGTACTCGAGGTCCGCGTCCTGAATCACCACGACGTCCCCCGTCGCGTGTGCGATCCCCGAGCGGATGGCCGCGCCCTTCCCCCGGTTCTTGGGATGGCGCACGAGCTGATCCACCTTGCCGGCGGCGCGCAGCCGCTCGAGGACGTCGCCCGAGCCGTCGTTGGAGGCGTCGTCAATGGCGATGATCTCAGTGGAAGCGGGGATCTCCCGGACGCGATCCACGACGTGCTCGATCGTGGTCGCCTCGTTGTAGACCGGAATGAGGACGCTGAGGCGCAGCCCAGCTGGGCTCACTTCTCGGGTCCGCTGGCGGGCTTCTCGGTGGGGCCTTCGTAGCGGCCCAGCTTGCGGTACAGGGTCGACGGATCGATGCCGAGTACCTCCGCAGCACGGGTCTTGTTGCCGCCCTCGCTCTGGAGCACCCAAAGGATGTACGCCTGCTCGATCACGTCGAGCGTGGGCGTGTGATGCTGGCGCTCGGCGACGAGCGGCTCCGCCTTGCGGTCCACGATCTTGTCCGGGATGGCACTGCGCGGAATCGACTCCCCTTTCGTGAGCGTGACGGCCCGCTCGAGCGCGTTCTCGAGCTCGCGCACGTTGCCGGGCCAGTCGTAGGCCATGATCACTTCCAGGGCGTCGGCGGCGAGCTGTTTGGGCGGCTCGCTGCGCTCCCCGGCAATGTGATCGAGGAATGCCCGCACGAAGATGGGAATGTCGTCGCGCCGGTCGCGCAGGGGCGGCAGATGGATGTTGATGACATTGAGACGGTAGTACAGATCGCTGCGGAACCGCCCGCGCTTGATGTCGTCCTCCAGGTCGCGATTCGTCGCCGCGACGACGCGCACGTCCACCGGAATCGCCTCGGTCCCGCCCACCGGGATCGCCTCCCGTTCCTGCAGTACCCGGAGCAGTTTGACCTGGGTGGCGGGCGACATCTCGCCGATCTCGTCGAGGAAGAAGGTCCCGCCGCGCGCCGCCGCGAACAGCCCCTGCTTGTCGCGCACGGCGCCCGTGAAGGATCCCTTGACGTGCCCGAACAGCTCCGACTCGAGCAGGCTCTCGGGGAGGGCGCCGCAGTTGAGCGACAGGAAGGGGCCCTCGGTCCGCACCGACAGCTCGTGGAGGTAGCGCGCGATGACTTCCTTCCCGGTGCCCGACTCGCCCTGAATGAGGACCGTGCTCTCGGTCGGCGCCACCTGCTCGGCGAGCCGCATCACGTCGCTGAACAGCTTGGATTTGCCGAGCGGCTTCACCTGCCCCGAGCGCTCGCGGCGCCGGATCTCCTGCTTGAGCTGCTTATTCTCGGCCCGCAGCCGGCGGTGCTCGGCGGCGCGGCGGCAGATCGCCACCATGTCGTCGTTCGAGAAGGGCTTCTGGATGTAGTAGAACGCGCCCTCGTTCACGGCCTGGATGGCGCTCTGCAGCGAGGCCTGGGCGGTCATCAGGATGACCGGGGTCTCCGGGTCCTGGGCCCGCACCGCCGAGAGGATCTCGATCCCGGTGACGCCCGGCATCTTCACGTCGGTGAGGACGATGTCGGGTGCCGAGCCCTTGAGCTGCTCGAGGCCCGCCTTGCCACCCTGAGCGGTGGTGACGTCGAAGCCCTCGTTCTTGAGCAGGATCCGAAGCGTCTCGAGGATGCCCTGCTCGTCGTCGATGACGAGGATCGAGGGCACGGCCACTGCAGCGGGGGGGGGGGGCGGATTCATCAGGCAGCTTCCTCCTTACGACGGGCGGCGGGGAAATACACGGTGAACGTCGTGCCCTGGCCGGTCTTGCTGTCCACCAGCACCAAGCCGCGATGCGCCTCGACGGCGCGCTGGACAATGGCGAGGCCGAGTCCCGTGCCCCCCACCCGGCCGGTCGCGAACGGCTCGAACAGGCGCTGCTTCAGCTCCTCGGGGATGCCGGGGCCATTGTCGCTCACCCTGAGCGACACCGGATTCTCGATTCCCGCGCCGAGGGGCAGCTCGTTCAGGGGCGCGGGACCGGTGCGAACGGTGATGGCAGCGCCCTTCCCCACGGCCTGCACGGCATTCAGCACGAGGTTCGATACGACGCGGTGCAACAGGTCCTCGTCGCCCTCCATCGGCGTGGGCACGCCCTGGAGCACGATGCGCGCATCGGCCCCGCACTCGGGGTGCTGGCGTACCAACCGAATCGCCGCTTCGGCCACGGCGTGGAGGTCCATGGGGCGGCATTCGGTCACCCGCACGCGCGAGAAGTCGAGGAACTCGGACAACAGCCGCGACAGGCGGTCACTCTCACGCACGATCAGGTTGGCGAGAAACTTCTCATCGGGATTGGAGCGTGACGACCGCGCCAGCTGTTCCACCGAGCTGCGGATCGACGCGAGGGGGTTCTTGATCTCGTGCGCGAGGCTGGAGGAGAGCTCGGCAACGGCCTCGAGCCGCTCCGCGCGCAGGTGGAGCTCTTCCAGGCGCTTCGAGTCCGAGATATCGGTGAAGATCGCCGACACACGCGGAGGCGCGCCTACCGGGCCGTCGAGCGTGGTGGTCGTCACGCCGATCGGGAACGCGCGGTCGGGCCGGTGCACCATGGCTTCGACGCGCATCAGCCGGACGCCGCGGCGAGCCGTGGACGTCACGGCCGCCCAGAACTCGGGCGCCAGCCGGGCGAATTCCGGCATCACCGTCCGACCGATCCAGTCGCGCGCGCGAAAGCCCAAGATCTCCTCGGACGCTGGGTTGGCGTAGAGCAAGCGCCCGTCGGCATCCACGGTGATGACACCCGTGCGGATGTTGCGCAGCACGTCGTCGGCCTCGAGCTGCACCTGCCGCACCTCGGCCGCGAGGGCCTCGCGCTCCGCCCCCATCACCGTCACCCGGCTCGCGACGTATGCCGTCACGGCCGCCACCAGCACGAACACGCCCAGCTGGATCCAGAGGCCTAGCGACACTGCCGTGTGATGACCCCAGAACACGTCCGCGAAGTACACGAGCCCCGCGAGCATGGTCACGAGGCCGGCACTCGCCGGCGGCATGAGCAGCGCCGTCACGGCAATCAGGACCACGTACAGGCCGGCGAAGTCGCTCTCCGAGCCGCCGGTGACATGCACGACGGCGGTGATCAACGCGACGTCGAAGACGGCCTGGAGGTAAAGGAACGTGCGCCCGGGGTAGCCGCGGCGGACGTGGGTATGCCAGTACGACGCCAAGGTGACCGCGGCCGCCGAAACGAGCATCAGGGAGGTCGCGAGGATGTCGAGCGGAGCGGCGACGCGGATCTTGAGGGCGGCGCTCAGGTAGATGGCGGCTGCCAGGCACATCCGCCCCACGTAGACGAGGCGGATGAGCTTCTTGGGGGACGGGATCGCGGAGCCTGGGGAGGTGCCGAGCCAGCGCATGCCCGAGTATTGGGTGCGCTCTGGCAAAATGCAAGAGCTCTAGCCTGCCAATTGCACGGGAGTGCCGCGTCCCGCCGCCTGGGCACGCTCGTAGACGGCGGCGGCGGCGGCGACGTCCTGGAGCGCCATGCCGGTCGAATCGAACACGATGACCTCGTCGGGCGACTGACGCCCTCCCTTGGGCGCGCGGCCGGCGACGATCTGGCCCAGCTCCGCCGCGACGTCGCTGCGGCTCATCACGCCGGCGGCAATCGCGTGGTGCAGGTCCCCCATCGTCGCCGCCTGGTCGAGCACGTCCACAACCACGCGGCTGGCGGCGAGCAGCGCGGGCGCGATCTCCTGCTTCTCAGGATTGTCAGCCCCGACTGCGGCGATGAACGTGCCCGGCGCGACGTCTCCTTTCCCAAGAATCGGCCGATCGGAGGACGTGCAGGTCACCACGATATCGCGGTTCCGGGCCGCGGCGGCGGGGCTTGCCGCCACGTCGATCGTGAGGCCGAGCTCCGGTCCCAGCACCCGGGCAAGCTCGTCGGCGCGCCCACGATCCCGGTCGTACACGTGCGCGGCTCTGATGGGCCGCACGCGGCACAGGGCCCGCAGCTGCACCCAACCCTGGTTGCCGCACCCGATGAGGCCCACCGTCCGGGCGTCCGCTCGCGCCAGGAACTTCGCCGCGACGGCGCTGGCGGCGCCGGTCCGCAGGGTGGTGATCTCCATGGAGTCGAGCAGGGCCAGCGGCGTGCCCACCTCGGCGTCGGCCAGCACGATCACGCCCTGAATCGTGGGCAGGCCCCGGGCGGGATTGTTCGGGAAGTTGGCGTTGGTTTTCGCCGCGAAGTACGGCCGGCTGAGGCGCAGGGTCCCGGCCTTGATGTGGAACCCGCCGCCCTCGACGTGGATGCCGAGTACGCCCGTGGTCGCCTGACCCTCGCCGTGGAGGCGGAAGGCCGCCTCCACGGCGCTGATGCAGGTATCCAGGTCCAGCAGAGCCGCAACGTCGCTGCGGGTGAGGAGCAGCGCCCCGCTCACTTATTGGACCGCGTTCACCATGTCGAAGATAGGCAGGTACATGGCCACGACCATGCCGCCGACGATGACGCCCAGCACGACGATCATGATCGGCTCCATCAGTGACAGCAGGGCGCTGACGGCGGCGTCCACCTCGTCGTCGTAGAAGTCGGCGATCTTGGTGAGCATCTCGTCGAGCCCGCCGGTCTGCTCGCCGACGGCGATCATCGAAATCACCATGGGCGGGAAGACCTTGGACTTCGCGAGCGGCCCCGCGATCGTCTCACCGCCGGCGATCGAGGCGCGCGATTCCATCACGGCGTTGTGGATCACCATGTTGCCGGCCGTGCGGGCGGTGATCTCGAGGCCGTCGAGAATCGAGACGCCCGAGGAGATCAGAGTGCCGAGCGTGCGGGTGAAGCGCGACACCGCCGACTTGCGGAGCAGGTCGCCGAGCACGGGCGCTTTGAGCAACAGCTTGTCGATCTGGAGCTTGCCCGGGGCGGTGTGGTAGTAGCGGTTGAGGGCCCAGGCGCTGCCGACGCCGGCCAAGATGATCGCCCACCAGTAGTTCTTGAGAATGTTGCTCGCCATGATCACGATGCGAGTGGGGAGCGGCAGCTCGAGATTCACCGACGCGAACATGCTTTGGAACGTCGGGATCACGAAGATGAGCAACACCGAGATGGCAATGGCCGCGACCGAGAAGATCACCGCGGGGTAGATCATCGCGCCCTTCACTTTGCGCACGATCAAATCGTTCTTCTCGAGGAACGTCGCGAGGCGCAGCAGAATCGTATCGAGAATACCGCCGGCCTCGCCGGCGGCGACCATGTTGACGAACAGGTCGGTGAAGGCCTTGGGGTGTTTGCGCAGCGCGTCGGCCAGGGTGTGACCACTCTCGACGTCGTACACGACCGCACGCGTGACGTCGGCGAGGGCTTTGTTCTCCGTCTGCTGCGACAGGATGTCGAGCGCCTGGACGAGCGGCAGGCCCGAGTTGATCATCGTGGCGAATTGGCGGGTGAAGATGACGATGTCGCGCGTCTTGATGCCGGGCTTGAAGAAGTCGGCGAGCCCGCCGCCCTTGCTTTTGGACTCGCGGACCTGCACGACCACCATGCGGTTTTTGCGCAGGTGGGCGATGACGTCGTCGCGTGAGGGGAGATCGATCTTGTCCTGGACGAGATCGCCCTTCAAGTTGCGCGCGGTGTATTCGTAAACCGGCATAGTTTACTCCTCCCCCTCCGCCAGGCGCCTCACCGGCGCGCGGCGACCTTGGATGGACCGGCCTGCGCGCCGGGAGCCTGGGGCCCGTCCTTTTCGTCGGGCGGGATTTCCCCAATGGTGCGCAGGAACTCGTTCGGCTTGGACGTGACGCGCAGGCATTCTTCCTTGGTGACTTCGCGGGCCATGTAGAGCTGGTACAGCGCGTCGTTCAGCGTCTGCATTCCGAACTTCTTCCCGGCCTGC
>Ga0307299_10000246_pt1 | contig 18471 bp, 13 predicted proteins | sample ER_DNA_159_FD_194466 | JGI IMG/M metagenome (GOLD analysis project Ga0307299, IMG submission 194466) | Bulk soil microbial communities from the East River watershed near Crested Butte, Colorado, United States - ER_DNA_159 | ecosystem: Environmental > Terrestrial > Soil > Floodplain | place... | reverse complement strand
CGAAGAGGAAGTATCCGATGAAAAAGATGCCGGCGCCCAGCCCGTAGACGGTCTCGCTGAACCGCAGATCGTTCAGCATCTGGAGTTTCGCGAAACCTACATTCACGCGATCGAGATAGGCCGCGACGTAGCAGCAGAACAGCAACGGAATCACGCGCCGGGTGACGCGGTTGTAGAGTCGCGATTCCGCAAGGGTGGGTTCGTTCATGTCTGAAGGAGATGCAACTGTTCGGGCGTCTTCGCTATCCAACGCCCTACACCCATTTCAGGAGTCTGCATGCGTTTCGCCGCCCCCGCCCTCCTCCTGGTAGCCTTCCTGGCCGATCAGCCCCTCAACGTGCGCCTCGGCTACCCAGCCGACTCCAAGCTTCTCATCATCAACGCTGACGATCTGGCGATGGCGCATTCGGAGAACGACGCCAGTCTCACCGCCCTCGACCAGAAACTGGTTACCTCCGCCACCGTGATGGTTCCGGCCCCATGGTTCGGCGAAGTGGCCGCGTACGCCAGGACGCATCCCGACGCCGATCTGGGTCTGCATCTCACGTTGACGGCCGAGTGGCAGACGTTCCGCTGGGGACCGGTGACGCCGCGCACGCTCGTTCCCAGCCTGGTCGGGCCCGACGGGTTTTTCTATTCCACCACCGAGGAATTCGCGCGGCACGCAAAGGTCGAGGAAGTCGAAACCGAGGTGCGAGCACAGATCGAGCGCGCCAAATCCATGGGCTTGGACCCCACGCATCTCGATGCGCACATGCACGCGCTCTATGCCACGCCGCAGCTCTTCGCCGTGCTGCGGAAGGTGGCGCGAGACTACCGACTGCCGATTCGCATGGCCCGCAATGAGCAGGTGTTCCGGGACCTGCTCCCCTACGTTGACGCCGCCGACCCCTTCCCCGACGCGATCTTCTCGCCGCTCGGCGACGTGCAGCCCTCTGCGTGGAAGAACTACTACCTCAATGTCGTCAAGAATCTGCAACCCGGCGTCACCGAGCTATTCGTGCATCTCGCGCACGACGACGCGGAGATGCGGGCGGTCACCGTGAACTTCCCGGTTTGGGATGCCGCGTGGCGCCAGCGCGACCTCGACGTCATCTCCAGCCCGGAGTTTCGCAAGGCCCTCGCCGATAACCACGTGATCCTCATCGGGTGGCGCCAGATCCAAAGACTCATTCGGAAGTGACGCCGATCAGCTCGGAGAACTTCTCTAAGTCGATATTGCCGCCGGAGACGATCGCGACGATCGGGCCCTGACCCGCCTTGCCGGTGAGCGCGGCCGCTAGGCCGAGCGCACCGGCTCCCTCCGCAATGACGCGTGCCTTCTCCGCCAGGAGACGCATGGCGCGCTTCACCTCGTCGAGGGTCACGACGATGCAGCCGTCCACGACCGGCTGCATGCGCTGCCACATCCGCGGGAATACGCTCTTGCCGCCCGCGCCGTCGACGAACGTGGCTTTCCAGTCCAGGAACGCCTGCGGCGAGCCCTTGGCAAACGAGAGCGCGGCGGGCGCGGCGGTCTCCGGCTCGGCACCCCACACTTTGATCTCCGGGCGCAGCGCTTTCACGGCACTGGCCACGCCCGTGACCAGGCCGCCACCGCCGATCGCGGCGATGATGGCGACGGTGTCCGGTGCATCCTCGAGAATCTCCAGGCCCATCGATCCATGCCCGGCGATGAAGTTGTCATCGTCGAATGGATGGATGAACGTCCCCTCGACACCGGGATACCCGCGTGCTTCGAGCGCCTGCCAGGCGACGGCATACGGCACGAGCACGAGTTTCGCGCCCAGCGCGCGCATGCGCTCGAGCTTCGCGGCGGGCGCCGTCTCGATCGCCACGACGGTGCACGGCACCCCCGCGGCCCGCGCGGCATACGCGACACCCTGACCGGCATTGCCGGCGCTGATCGTCCAGACGCCGCGCCGGCGCTCGGCATCGGACAACAGGGCGACCGCGTTGGCGGCGCCGCGCAGCTTGTAGGCGTTGATCGGTTGCAGGTTTTCGAGCTTGAGGCGGATGTCCGGGAATCCCGGCCCCAACTCGAGCCGGACCAACGGTGTGCGAACGATCGTCCCAGCGATGCGCTTCCGGGCGTCGCGGATCTCGCTCAGTGTGATGGGACGGACCGGTTCAAGCACGCAGCACCAGCGCCGCGGCTGCCACGTCTTCGACCGCGACGCCCACGGACTTGAACAGCGTAAGCTCCTCGGCGCTGCGCCGGCCGGGATCAGCACCCGACACAACGGCGCCGATCTCCGTCACCTCGCTCCCCCCCCCCCTCCGTGACGCGATGACGTCGCCCGACTCGCGCAGCGCCGCTTCGCGCGAGTCGACGAAGATCCGGGCCGTGGTGACGAGATCGTCGTCCAGCTCGCGCCACTCGGGGCGGGTGGCGCCGATGGCATTGACGTGGGTACCGGGGGAGAGCCAGCGCCCTTCGAGAATGGGCGTCGTCGCAGTCGCCGCGACGACCACCACGTCCGCACCGCGTACGGCATCAGCCGCCGTTGCCACCGCCTTCACCCCATGCCGTTGGGCGAACGCCGGCGCGTTTCGGGGACTCCATACGCGGACTTCCTTGAATGAACGGACGAGGCGCAGCGCGGCGAGGTGACTCTTCGCCTGGACGCCGGATCCGAGAATCGCGAGCACCGACGCGTCCGCACGGGCCAGCCGCTGGGTCGCCACCGCCGACGCCGCGGCGGTCCGCATCTCGGTGATGAGCCGGCCGTCCATCACGGCGAGCGGCTCTCCCGTCTCGGCCTTGAACAGCACGATGACCGCGTGGTGCGTGTGGATCCCGACGTTCTGCGGATAGAAGGTGACGAGCTTGGCGCCGAGGGCCCCCCCGTCCGCGTACGCCGGCATGACGGCGAAGAAGCCGTGATGCGGAGCCACGGGAAGCACCGCGCGCACCGGTTGCACCACCTTACCCGACGACAACGACGACAGGGCCTGCGCGATGGCGGGAATGAGGTCCTGGTAGTGGAGCCGTTGCTGCACAGCCCGCTCGTCGAGGACGTTCACGGCCGGGGCGTTACCGCAATCCGTAGACGACGACGTGGTTGGAGAAGGTCGGCAGGTATACGTGTCCGTTGGCTACCGTCGGAGCTGAAAACTTCGCGTAATTGCCGGCTCCGTCGCGGGCGAGATTCTGATGATTGTTCCACAGCTCGCGGGTGACGTCGTTCGCGTCAAAGGCCCTCAGAATGCCAGGACTCACGGCATGCTCCGCGTCACCGCTGAATGCATAGGACGCCCACAGAATGCCCGTACCGTCTTGGGAGCCGTTCGACGAAACCGACAAGACCGCCCCGCTCTGCCCGGTCGGTCCACCCGCGCCAAGGAAATCGATCTCGCCCGTGCGATCCAGCTGATTGCTGCCGCGGGCGAACGGGATCGCTCTCAGGACATCATTCTCGGACCACACATAGATGAATTCCTTCGTGCTTCCTTTGAAGTACGCGGCCTGGCAATGCATGTTGGAGCTGGAGCCCAGCGGGACGACTTGCTGGACCTGGTTTGATGAGGATACCCAGCCGCCCATGTTGTCCTTGTTCAAGAAGTAGAGATTCCCGTCTTTGCCGCCGGTCAGGAAATAGCTCGAATTGGGAATCAACAACGAGCCCATCGTGCCGTAATCCAAATCGGCGTCGTTCTGAGCCTGGTAATCGAAGGGAGTGAAGTAGCTCGAGACCTGTAGAGTCGCTCCGGACAGCGTGAGCTTCAGCGCGCTGTTCCCGCGATTCGTCAGATTCGTCGGATCGCCGCCGTCCCCCACGGTTCCGTTGCCTGCCACCACATAGAGGTTGCCGGCATCGGCGGCCATGGCCATTCCGCTCTCCCACATGCCGCCGGCATATCCGTTGGGCGTGGCATTGTAGACCACCTGTTGCTGTAACGTCGCGGCGTCGTATCCGAGTATCCAGCCATGATACGGTCCCCAATCACAGTGGGACGAAAACGTCACGTACACGACGCCATTGACCAGCGTCAATCCCTGACGCTGGTTCTGCCGCTGGGCATCAAATGTTATCACGCCGTTGACGCTTCCGTCTCCATTCCCGCTGTAGGTGGCGGTGATTTTTGTGGGGCTGCCAGCGATTTCATTCCCGTCGACCATGTTCACGGCATGTAGGTACTGAACGAACGTGCTGCCCGTGGTGCTGCGCGCGACGACATAAATCGTCCCCCTTGCCGAATCGATCACCGGAGTCCCGACGATCCCGATATTGCCGCTGAAATCCTGGTACGAGCCACCACATGCCCCTGTCATGTCGGTGTTCCGCGGCGGCCGCATGCCCGGCGCCGTGAAGCTCTTTCGCCAGTACAGCCTGCCGTTGTCGCCGTCAAAGGCGTATGCGGTGTTGTTGACCGTGGCGACGTAGACGACGTTATGGTCGCCGCCGCCGATCGAGAGATGCCCGACGACCAGTGGCTGGGCATACACCTCCCCGTCCACGGGGAGCGTGAACACTTTGTCAAACTGCTGGACGTTGACATTGCTGGTGGTCAACGCGGTTTCGTTGTCGTTCCAGCCGGCCCGCGTGTTGTCGTTGTGCTGCGTCAGCACCGACACCGACTGTGGATTCGTCGTGCTCGGCTCCGTGGGGTTTTCCTTGCACGTGGCGAGCAACAGCACGACCAGCGCCAGAGGCAGTCTGCGTTTTACCATACATGGAACTACGTCCTGTCCGATGCCTGCACAAGTATTGTGGCGAGCGTGTTGTGGCTCGCCTTCGTCGGGGCGAAGCCGCCGGTGGCGAAGGGGTAGGCGGGCGCTATCGTTTGAGGCATGAAACCTGTCGTCGCCCTTGTGCTGTTCATCGCGCTCCCGTGCCGAGCGGGCCTGGTGTGCCAGAGCCCCACTCCCCGTTCGACGCCTCCTCCGACTGCGATCGCCCGCGCCGCGCCGACGCCGCCCGTCATTGACGGCCGTCTCACCGATCCCGCCTGGATGGACGCCACGCCGGTCACGGGGTTCGTACAACGCGAGCTGCACGAAGGCGCGCCCGTCACCGAACGGACTGAAGTGCGCATCATCACCGACGGCCAGGCGCTCTACGTCGGGGCGTGGCTGTACGACTCAGACCCTGGCGCCATCGTCTCGGGCGCGCGGGTGCGCGACGGCGATATTTCGAAGAGCGACTACTTCGGGATTCTGCTCGATACCTACCATGACCGGCAGAACGGCTTCGTCTTCACGACGACACCGTCGGGCATCGAGTACGACGCGCAAGTCGTCAGCGAAGGCGAAGGTGGTGGTGTGCAGCTGCCCGGGCAGACGGCGGCGATGGCCGGAGCGCTGGGCGGCTTCAACCTCAATTGGGACGGCGCCTGGACCGTCGCGACGTCGGTGGACTCGGCAGGCTGGTATGCCGAGTTTCGCATCCCGTTCACGACGCTGCGGTACGGGTCGGGTGAGCTACAGACGTGGGGCCTCAATCTCGTACGCAGCATCCGTCGCAAGAGCGAAGAGGCGTTCTGGTCCTTCATTCCGCGCCAGTTCAGCCTGATGAAGATCTCACGCGCCGGAACGCTGGAGGTCACCCACGTGCCGTCGCGGCGCGTGTGGACCGTCACGCCGTACGCCCTCACCGGCATGGAGCGCAACTACACGGTCGATACGGCGGCACGGTGGCGTGGCGATGTTGGTGGCGAGATCAAGTACGGCGTCACGCCGAGTCTCACCCTCGACCTGACCTACAACACCGATTTCGCGCAGGTGGAGGTCGACGAGCAGCGCACCAATCTCACGCGTTTCCCACTGTTCTTCCCCGAGAAACGGCCGTTCTTTCTCGAGAACGCCGGCATTTTCTCGGCGGGTACGCCCCAGGCGGTCGATCTGTTCTTCACCCGTCGCATCGGCATCGATAGCCTCGGCCAGCCTGTGCCCATCGTCGGTGGCGGACGACTCACCGGACGCGTCGGCGATTTCACCGTGGGGGCGCTGCAAATCTTCACGCAGCATCAAGGATACTCTGTGGCGCGCGTGAGCCACGAGCTCGCCACACGATCGCGCATTGGCGTCATCGCCATTCAACGCCTGGCGACCGGCAATAGGGGAGACTGGAACCGCGTGTATGGCGTCGATGGCCGGATCGGCATTCGCGACCCCTGGACGATCGACTGGTGGGGCGCGGCGTCGGCGCTACCCGGTCCCGATGGGGACGCGACCGCCTACAGCGCGCGCCTCGGCTACGAGACGCAGCACTGGTTCAACGTCGCGCGCTTCATCCAAGTCGGCAGCGACTTCGTTCCGCAGGTCGGATTCCTCAATCGGGGCGGGGGCTACCGCTACTACGAGGCCGGCGTCATGTGGAAGAAGCGCTTCCCGAGTGCGCCGTGGATCAAAGAATGGATCCCGCACGTGAACTATCGCGGCTACTACGACCTCGCTGGCTTCTGGCAGGAGGGGCGACTCCATATCGACGTGACCGAATTCGACCTCGCCAATGGCGGGCGGTTTGGTCCCGAGGTCAACGTCGAGCATCAGGGTCTCGCGCAACCCTTCGCGATCGCGAGTACGGTGACGCTGCCGGCGGGCTCGTACGACTACACGTCAGTCGGGTTCGACCTGGCCACCGACCCGAGCGCGCTGCTCTCGCTCACGCTTCGCGCCGATGTCGGTGGGTTCTACAACGGCACGCGCCGTGGGGGCAGCGTCACGCTCGGCGTGCGACACTCGAGCTCGCTGACCGCGTCGCTCCTGGTCGAATACAACGATGTGCGTCTCGATCAAGGCGACTTCATCCGCTCACTCGTGGCGACGCGCGTCGCCTACTTCTTCACCCCCCGCGTCATGCTGCAAACCCTCGTGCAGTACAGCAATCAGGCCCGCGTGTGGACCGCCAATGCGCGGTTCGGCTGGCTCAGCACCGCCGGCACTGGCTTGTTCGTGGTCTACAACGAAGGGCGCGACGCCGACGGCTTCTTCCAATGGAATCAGCCGCAAGCCCGGTCGCTGATTGTGAAATACACGCGCCAGTTTGGACGGAGCGGCTGATGAATCAGGGGAGGCCCACTCTGCCGAGCAGCGCGGCGAACCGCGCGTCCGAGCGCAGATCATCGAATACCGGCCATGCCTTGAGGTAGACCCGTCCCGGTGACCCTGCCCTCGCCTGCCACCGTGATCGCACGGGCGATGCCGAAGTCGCTCACCACCGCATGACCGGATTCGAAGAGGATGTTCTCCGGCTTGATGTCGCGATGCACGACGTCGCGGCTGTGAGCATAGCCCAGCGCGTCCGCCACCTGGCTGGTGATGCGCAATGCGTCCTCGAACGGGAGTTGCCGCTCGCGGATCAGTCGACCACGCAGTGACTCCCCCTCCACGTAGGGCATCACGTAATTCAGGAGGCCGTCGGCTTCCCCGGAGTCGTGCAACGGCAGGATGTGCGGATGGGTGAGCCGCGGCGATGTCGATCTCGCGCAGGAAGCGGTCCGGCCCCAGGGCCGCGGCCAGTTCCGGGCTGAGGACTTTGAGGGCGACCGACCGGTGGTGCTTCAGGTCCTGCGCCAAATACACGGTCGCCATGCCCCCGCGGCCGAGCTCTCGTTCGATTGTATAGCGCTCCGGAAGGACCGCTTGGAGGCGGTCCTGCAGACTGCCCATGGAGGGCAAAGATACGTTACGGCACCGAAGGGTGCGGCCTCGCTACAGCGTCTTCAGGAACGCCACCAGCGCCGCCCGCTCCTCCGCGGGCAGCGTGCGGAACCGATCGCGCGAGCGCGCCGCCTCGCCGTTGTGCAGCTCGATCGCTTGCTCCAGCGTCGTCGCCCGGCCGTCATGCAGGAACCGAGTCATGAGACGCACCCCCATGAGCGGCTCCGTCCGAAACTCCGACGGCGTCGCGTTCGCGAAGCAGATGTCCGCCAGCTCGGGGCCCATGTCGTGCAGCAGGAGATCGGTGTACGCGGCCACTTCACGGTGTTGCAGCGCGCGGATCGGGCTGTCGCCGGTATGGAGCACTGGCACGTGACACCCGTCGCAGCCGGCGCTGGCAAATGCGTCGCGGCCCTGGCGCGCCTCGCGCGACAATCGCTGTGGGGCGGGCGGCGCTAGCAGCCGCACGAAGAAGTCCACGAGGTCGATGGCCTCGCGGGAGAGCTCCGGCTCAGGTGTCGGGTCGGTTCCCGGCGGGAACGGGCGACCGCCGAACGTGCCTTCGTCCGGGACGACGGGATTCGTGACCCCCTGCTCGGCGACCGTGGCGCCGTCGTTGAACTCGCGCAGCGTCGGGACTACCGCCTTGCGGCCGAAGCGCCCCAAGCGGCCGTCGAAGAATCGATTGGGGCGGCCGGAGATGCCGTCGCGGTCTCGATCGTCAGGATCGGCCCGGGCGAGGATCTCCGAGTCGGGCACCGCGTCGAGCAGACCGAATCCGAAGATGTCGGGCGAGCTGCGACCCGCGATCGCGGTGGCCTCCGGCGGCACCGGCTCGCTGTCGATGCCGACCGCCGCCCGCAGGGCCGGCGTGACGCGCTGTTGGAATACGGGACCGCCGAGCGCGACGAGCTCGTCGCAGGCACGAGCGCCCGCCGGCGGGGTCGCGTGGAACGCTGCGGCGTGACGCTCGATCTCGTCGCCTGCTCCACCGACGACCGGTTCCTCGTGACACTCTGCGCATCCATCGGCATTGAACAGGGGTCCGAGTCCCGTCCCGGGGGTGAAGACGTTTTCGAATGCGACACGCCCACTGTCGAAGCGCGCACGCTCCGCTTTCGAGAGGCCGGGAAGGGGATCGCCCGGCTGCGGCGCCCGGCGGCATGCCGCCGACAGCGCGGCGAGAGCGAGGGCGACGCACCACGCTGCGAGTCGCCGGTTTCGATCGGTCATGGCGTCGCCTCCACGCCAGTGGCCATGCGGCCGACGCGCTCGATCGTGTATGCGAGATAGCCCCCCGCCTTCCCGCCGTACGAGACCCGCACGATGTCTCCCGGCACGAGCTGGTTCAGCGAGAGGGCGGCGCCTGCGGCGGTGACGCGCACGTCGGCGGGGACCTCGAGGCGCACGATGCGCAGCGCCATGCCGACGCCGGTCGTGACCTCGAGCGCGCGACCCCGCACGTCCACCACGCGCACGGCACCTTGCACGCTGTGCGTGGGCGGGTTGGGGGGGGGCGGCGCCGGCTGCTGCGTGGTTGCGGCAGTTGGGAAACCAGCGATAATGCACAAGGAAGCGAGCACGAAGCGATTCACGGGAGCCTCCCGGCAGTGGCCGGGGTAGTGTACCCCGCCCGTCGACGTGGGTTCGCGCCGTTGCCGAACGGGCGCGCAGGTGCTTACGTGTTGGACTTGAGCCGGATCCCCCCGAGGAGGCCTCATGCTTGCTGTAATGCTCGCCGGCGTCGCCCTGCTTCAGGGTTGGGAGCCGCTCGGCTCGCGCCGGGTGAGCTTCGCCGTCGATCGGGACGTGATCGACGTGGGTGCGCGCGAGGGGACGTTCGACGCCATCCGGATCGAAGTCAACGGCGGGAGCCTCGAGATGTATGACATCCGGCTCACCTTTGGGAACGGCGACACCTGGTCGCCCAACACGCGCGTGCTGTTCCGTCAGGGCTCCTGGAGTCGCCTGATCGATCTTCCCGGCCCCGCGCGGGTCATTCGCAAGATCGAGTTCTGGTATCGCAGCAGGCTACGGCGCGGTCAGGCGACAGTGCGCGTCTTCGGCCGCACGGCAGCCGGCCCGACGTTCGCGCAATCTCTCGCACCGCAGCCTACCGCTTCGGCTCCCAATCCGACATCGAACCCGCTCCCTGGTCCCGCGAGCGATTGGGATCATGTCGGCATGCGTCCTGTGGATTTCCGTGTGGACCATGACGTCATCGTGTCGGCGGGTAACGGCGCATTCCGGGCGATCCGAATCGAGGTCGAAGGGGGCGATCTGGAGATGTTCGACATCAAACTCACCTTCGGGAACGGTGAAACCTTCTCGCCGGGGACGCGGGTCTACTTCCGGGAGGGCAGCCGTACGCGCGTCATCGACCTCCCCGGCGACGCGCGCATCATCCGGCGGATCGACTTCTTCTATCGGAGCCCTCCGTTCGGGGGGCAGGGACGGGCTACCGTGCACGTATACGGCCGCCGCTAATGGTGGCCCTACTTTATTGCATCGCGAGCCGCCTGGCGTACGTGCTGTTTACGGGCATCGCCTTGCGACGGCAGGAGCGCAACGAAGCCTACACCCGCGCGTGGGGCGTCGAGGGCGGGTTCCAGCGGTTCCGGCGCGTGGTTTCGGTGCTGATGGTGAACGACGTCTTCGCGTTCGCGTTGCTCTGCCTGGTCACGCGTGACACGATCGAAGTCGCCGCGCCGCGCGCGGTTGTGCTCGTCGTGGGGCTCGCGCTGGTGGCGGTGGGCATCTCGGTCAAGGTGTGGGCGGCGAACACGCTCGGTGGCGACGCCTACTACTGGTACAATTTCTTCGCGCCGCCCCGATCGCCCCACATCGTCCTCGCCGGTCCCTATCGCTTTCTGGCGAACCCGATGTACACCGTCGGCTATTTACAGGCCTACGGCTTCGCGCTCATCATGGGCTCGAGCACGGGGCTCTGGGCGGCGGCGTTCCTGCACGCGTCGATCCTCGCCTTCTACTTCGCAGTCGAGAAGCCCCACTTCCAGCGTCTGAATGGGATCCGGCCCTAGCGACGCTCCACGCGCCAGCCGTGGCGAGCAGCCGCCCCTCCCTGCTTGGGCGCGCACGCTGCAGCGGCGGTTGCGGCAACGCGGCACCAACTCCTTCATTCTGTACGGACCCGGCGTGCGGGACATCCATCCCCTCGGCGCCCGGCGCCACGGCACGATCGGCGAGTTCCTCTCCGAAGTAATGTTCTCGGACCGCGCGGTCATCATCCTCTATGACCGGGGCGCGGGCATCCGCTTCACGGATCCCCAGGCAGAGCAGGACTTCCGAACAGTGCTCAAGGCATACGACAAGCTCGGCGGCACGAGTTTGGCCCAGAGCCAACCGCGCGACCCCGACCGCGCGCTGCAGCTGCTCGAGACGTACTTGCTGTACCAGCTCAATGAGAACCCGCGCTTCTCGGCGGCCCTGATCATCGACTACACCGAGACCGTCGCGCCGGCCGGGGATCCCGGGCAACTGCCCGTGGAGGATCGAAACTCGATCGTCACGCTGCGCCGCTGGGCCGCCGACCCGATCTTCCTGCGGCGGCAGGTGACGTTCTGCCTCGTGTCGGAGAGCACGGCGGCGCTCAACTCGTCCCTGGTGGCGGACGCCCGGACGTTCGAGCTGGCCGTCCCCGTCCCCGACGAGTCGGAGCGGCACGCCTATCTGACCGGCCGCGGCAGCACGCCGGCGACCTTCTCGCGGATCGACGCCCGCAAGGTCGCTGTCCTCACGGGGGGTCTGACGCGGCTGCATCTGGAGAGCCTGCTCGCCGAGGCGGAGGCGGGCGGGGCGCCGCTCGACCCGGAGGCGCTGACCCGCGAAAAGAAGCGACTCATCGAGGAAGCGAGCGGCGGATTGCTCTCGTTCCTCACGAGCAGCATCGGCCTCGACGCCGTCGCCGGGCACGCCGGCGCGAAGGCGCTGCTCCGCCAGACCGCTGCCGCGCTGCGCCAGGGACGGCTCGACGTCGTGCCGATGGGGTTCCTCTTGTGCGGGCCGGTGGGCACGGGGAAAAGCTTCATCGTGCGCTCCTTCGCCGCCGAGATCGGCATCCCCGTCGTGGAGCTGCTCAACTTCCGGTCGATGTGGCAAGGGCAGACGGAATCGAATCTCGAGCGCATCCTCGGTTTGCTCGATGCGCTCGGCCCCGTCGCCGTGGTGGTGGACGAAGCCGACGCCGCACTCGGCAACCGCGAGCGGCGCGGCGCAGACTCCGGTGTATCGGAGCGCGTGTTCGCGTCGCTCGCGGCCTTCATGGGCGACACGCGGCGCCGCGGCAAGGTGATCTGGTTCCTGATGACGAGCCGCCCCGATCTCGTCCCGGTTGACCTGAAACGCCAGGGGCGCGCCGAAGAGCACATCGCGCTTTTCCCGCCGGCGACGCCGGAGGAGCGGGCGCTCGTGTTCGAGGCGCTGCGCGCGCGGCTGCAGATTCCTCTCGAATCAGGCGTGCAGGCCGCAAACCTCTTTTCCGAGGTGCCGCACCCGATGTCGGCGGCGGACATCGAGGCAGTGTTGGTGCGGGCCAGCCGCCGGATGGCGATCGAGAACCGGCCGGCGCTCAGCGCCGAGCTGCTGCACGAGCTGATCCTCGACTTTCAGCCGCCGGCGTACCCGGTGGAGATCGAGTATCAGCGGCTGATCGCCGCCTTCGAGTGCACCAGCCGCCAGCTGCTCCCGGCCGACCTCGCCGCGTTACCGCACGAGAAGATCGCCGAGCGGCTCACGGCCCTGCGTACAATCATGGAAGGCCGCTAGATGCGGCTGCTGCTGGTCGCGCTGTTCGCGCTCGCTCTGGAGCGGGGGTGTCGGTCGGGCGACACGTCCGATCCGATGGAGCGTCCCGACGACGAGACCGCCGCGGCCGCCGAGCACACGATGAGCGGCGCCATGGCGGAAGACCTGCACATGCGGCTTACCACCCTGCGCGCGCGCGCGCCCGGTGACTCGGCGCGGGCCGACTCGATCCTCGTGATGATGCGCCGCGAGCTCGCCCGCTACCGCGACGTTCGGGTCGCGCAAGGGGACGGCTTCCGCCAGTTCATCGCGGGCAAGGACGCGCCGGTGCAGCACTTCACCAAGCTGCGTTGGTGGATCCAGGCGCGGACCGGTCTCGATCCCTCACGCCCGAGCTCGCTCCTCTACAGGAAGGCAGCGGACGGCAGTCTCGAGCTGGCGGGAGCAATGTTCACCGCGCCTCCAGGTAGTACGGAGGACGAGCTGAACGCGCGTCTGCCCCTGAGCGTGGCGCGCTGGCACCAGCACGTGAATTGGTGCACCCCCAAGATCGGCCCGCGGATGCGCGAGCGGTGGCGCGAGACCAAGGACGGCCAGCCGGTGTTCGGCCCACGCTCGCCGATCGCCACTGAAGCCGCATGCGACGCAGTCGGGGGCCGATTCCGGCCGCGGCTGCTCGGCTGGATGGTGCACGTGATGGCCTTCTCGGGCGACGATCCGTGGGAGATTCACCACCACTAGCCGCGCTTGACGCCCTCTCCAACGTGCGGTAGGACTATGCCAACGCTCGCCACTCCGGGGGTACCGATTATGCGCCGTGCTGAAACTTTAATCGCCATCGTGCTGCTCGCCTGCGGTGCGACCGCGCTCGCCGCGCAAGGCGGGTCGATCCGTGGCCGCGTCGCCGATCCCGCGGGCGCGCCGCTCCCCCGCGCGCAGGTATCCGTCGAGGGAACGGGGCTGCGCGCCACGAGCGACGACCAGGGCCGCTACGACATCCGCGGTGTGGGGGCGGGCACCTACACGGTGCGCGTGCGGTTGCTCGGCTACGTGCCTCAATCGGCGCGCGTCACCGTCGCCGAGGCTGCCGCGGTGCAAAACTTCACGATGGCCGCGCAGGCGATCGCACTCTCGCCTATCGACGTGACCGTCGGCTCGCGGGCGCGTCACACCGCGGCCGAGGAGCTGGCGGTGCCGGTGGACGTGTTCACGGCGGAGCAGCTGGCGCAGCAAGGCACGAGCGAGACGAGCCAGATCCTCCAGGCGCTCGCGCCGTCGGTGAACTTCCCGCGTCAGAGCGTGACCGACGCCAATGATATCGTGCGGCCGTTCACGCTGCGGGGCCTCTCCCCCGACCACACGCTGGTGCTGGTGAACGGCTGGCGCCGCCATCAAATGGCGGTGATGAACACGTTCGCGTACGGGATGGGGGCCGGGTCGAGCGGGGTGGACCTCAACGCCTTGCCGAGCGGGGCCGTGGACCGCATCGAAGTGCTGCGCGACGGCGCATCGGCGCAATACGGCTCGGACGCCATCGCCGGCGTCGTGAACGTCGTCATGAAGGAAGGCGCGTTCGCGCCGTTCCTGAACGTCGAGTCCGGCGGGTACGCGACCAAGGACTATCCGGCCGACGGGGCCACGACCGACATCAACGGCGGGCTCGGCTTCGGCGTGGGCCGCGGATCGCTCACGCTGTTCGGGGAGTATCTGCACCGCGACCCGACCAATCGCGCCTGGCCCGACATCTTTCTGGCGGACGTCAATGGCGTGACGGACGTGATCGACACGCTGACGGGGCGCATCCTCCAGAAGCGCAACTCGCTGACGCAGCCGAACTACCATTGGGGCGACGGGCTCGAGAAGGACGCGATGACGTTCGCGAACTTCCGCCTGCCCCTGAATCCCGCCGGTACGAGCGAGCTGTACGCCTTCGGCGGCTACAGCCACCGCGTTGGGACGGGCAACGGATTCTTCCGCTACTTCGACAACGTCAAGAATTGGCAGGAGCTGTATCCGCAGGGGTTCCTCCCGGAATTCCACCCCGATGTCGCGGACTATTCCGGCGCCGCAGGCTTCCGCGCCAACGTCAGTGGCTGGTCGCTCGATCTCGGTGCCGAGCTGGGCAAGAATCGCTTCGACTACAACCTCGATCACACGAACAACCCATCGCTGGGCCCCTGTCTCGACGTGGCGTGCGCGCCGGGGCCGGACGGCATCCTGGGTGGAGCTGGGGCCACCGACGATCCGGGGATCCCCAACCAAGTGTCGTTCTTCGCCGGCCGGCTGCAGCGCCAGGAGCTGGTCGCCGGCGTGAACCTGGCGAAGTCGGTCGAGCTGGGCCTGCCGTCGCCCGTCAACGTCGCCGTGGGGGCGCAGTATCGGCGCGAGAGTTTCAAAATCGAAGCGGGCGAGACAGCGTCGTGGATCAACGGCGGGCACCTTGCCCAAGACAGCGCCGGGACCGATGGGATCTGGGGCAACGCGGGCGACGACAGTCTTCCCGCGCCGGCGGGTTCGTCGGTGTTCCCGGGCTTCGCTCCCAGCGACGCCAGCGACCACAGCCGCACGAACATCGGGGCCTATCTGGACTTGGAGAGCAAGCTCAGCCCCGAGATCCTGGCGAACGTAGCTGGGCGGTTCGAGAGCTATAGCGACTTTGGCCAGAGGCTGACGGGTAAACTCGCGCTGCGTTTCCAGCCCACGCAGCGGTTCGTGCTGCGCGGCGCGGCCAGCACCGGGTTCCGCGCGCCGGGTCTCGCGCAGAGCTACTTCAGCCATACCACCACGAACGTGATCGGCGGCCAGTTCATTCAGGTTGGCAACTTCCCGGTGAACAATCCCGCTTCGCGGATTTTCGGCGCCAAGCCGCTGAAGGAAGAGACGTCGGTCAACTTGAGCGCGGGATTCGCGTTCACGCCGAGCGACAACTTCACGCTCACGGTGGACGTCTTCAACATCAAGATCAAGGACCGCATCCTGCTGGGCGCGACGTTCGGCGATACGGTGTCGCAGCGGATCCTGAACGACTCGAGCTTCACGTCGATCGGCGCCGTGCAGTTCTTCACCAACGGGCTCGACACGAAGACGAGCGGCGTGGACGTGACCGGCGACCTGCGGGTGCCCGCGGGACGTGGCACGTTGGACTTCACCGCCGCGATCAACTACACGAAGAACAAGATCACGCGGGTCGATCCCCTGCCACTGATTCTGCAGGGGACCGCGACCGACCTGACGAGCATCCTCGATCTCGTGACGCAGGTAGGCATCGAGGAAGAACGCCCCGACTGGCGCGGCACGTTCACGGGCCAGTACTCGCTCGGCCGGTTCCATTCGCTGGCCCGGGCGTCGTATTACGGCGGCTTCGCCTCCGCGCAGCCCAGCTTCACGGACCGCGAGGAGTACAGCGGTAAGGCCTTGGTCGATGTCGAAATCGGTTATCACTTCAACGACGTGAACCTGTCCGTCGGCGCGCGGAACCTGTTCGACACGTATCCGGATCGCCCCACGGCGGAGTTCAACAACAACGACAACACCTTCCCCTGGGCGGCGGCGTCGCCGTTCGGCTACAACGGCCGGTTCCTGTACGCGCGGGTCGAGATGCGGCTACTCCAATAGCGAAAGGAGGGGTTGTATGGTGAGCGCTGCAAAGCGGTTTCTGAGTTTCGCCGCACTGGCCGCCGTCCTGTACGGCGTCCCGGCAGCGGCGCAAGGCGGCCGCATCACGGGCTTCGTGCGCGACCCCCAAGCCGCCGCGCTGTCCGGAGTGGTCATCCGAGCCACGAACCAGGCGACCGGCACCATCCGCCGCGCGACGTCGGCGAGTGACGGCGGTTACACCGTCACCGACCTGGCGCCGGGCGCCTACACCGTAACCGCGTCACTGCCCGGTCTGCGGTCCGCGTCGCAAAAGGACGTCCAGGTCACGGCGGGGGGCGCGGCCTCGGTCGACTTCGTGCTGAACCCCGTGATGCTCCAAGCGGTGACCGTCACGGCCATGTTGCGCGAGCAGGAGCTGGCCGCCGTGCCCTTCTCCATCGCGGCGCCGACAGAGCAGGCACTGCGGCTGCGCGGGGCTGAGAACATCGAGCAGATCGCGGCGAACGTGGCCGGGTTCAGCGTGCAGAACCTCGGTCCTGGCCAGAGTCAAGCCGCGATCCGCGGAGCCTCCTCGGGTCAGATCGCGCGCGACCAGCCCGGAGTGAAAGAAGAGGTGGGCGCCTATCTCGATGGCGCCGTCATCTCCCTCTCCCTCTTCACGCCGGACCTCGATCTGTTTGACGTGGGGCGGGTGGAGGTGCTGCGCGGCCCGCAGGGCACGCTGTTCGGTGCCGGCTCGGTGTCGGGCACGGTGCGGTACATCAGCAATCAGCCGGAGCTGGGCGTGAGCAACGCGTTCGGCGAAGTCGGGATGAATCGGATCGATGGCGGAGACCCCGGCAGTGTCGCCAAGTTAGGGTTCAACGCGCCGCTGGGCGACAAGGCCGCGTTCCGAATTGTGGGCTACAGCACGCGCACCGGCGGCTACATGGATGCCGTGCAACCGACGCTGCGCGTCAACGATAACGTCAACGGCACCGATCGCGCCGGTTTCCGAGCGGCACTCCGTCTCGCGCCAAGTGCGAAATTCAACGTCACGCCGCGGGTGGTTTATCAGGAGCTGAAGGCCGACGGCTGGAATCGCATCGATGCCTTCAACATTCTCGCGAATCCGTATACGACCACTCGCGACTCGATTACGCTGGGCGAGCGTCAACAGTTCACCCAGATCCGGGAGCCCTTCGCCGACAAGTTCTTGCTCGCCGACGTGAATCTGCAGTACGACCTCGGGTCGACGAAGCTGACCTCCATCACCTCGTACACGCACCGCGATATCCTGGTGGTTCGAGACGCAACGGCCCTGACGGCGAGCGTCACGGGCGGTACGATCGGCCTTCCAGCAGCGATTTATATGCTCGACTCGCCGCTCAACGACGCCACGATTTCGAAGGTCTGGACGCAGGAAGTGCGTTTGTCCGGCGCGCGAGATCGCCTGCGCTGGGTCGTCGGCGGATTTTACAGCACCAACACGCGCGACTACGGCCAGGACCTCAGTGACATTGGTTTTGACACCGCCGCGGCGCCACTCCTCGGCGCACCCTATGGGTTTACCCAGGGATTACGGGCTCCCAAGGATCATCTGTTCTGGTCCAACCTCCACAACGATCTAAAGCAAGGCGCGTTGTTCGGAGAAGCCACCTATTCGGCGACTCCGCAGCTCGACCTCACCGCCGGCCTGCGTTATTACAACTTTACGGAGGACCGCGGGCTGATATTCGATGGGATTTTCACCAACAATAACACCGGCTCGGCGCTGGTTACCGACACGGGCACAACGAAAGCCGACGGCGTCGTGCCGCGCTTCATCGCGAGCTACAAGGTATCCGACGCGGTGACGCTCAACGCGCAAGCATCGCGTGGCTTCCGGTTGGGTGGCATCAACGATCCGCTGAACTATCCGAATTGCCAAGGAACGGACTCAGCCACGTTCAGCGGCCGCCCTACGTGGAAGGACCAGACGGTGTGGAATTACGAAGCCGGAGTGAAATCGCGGCTATTTGGTGGTCGCGGCTCCCTCAATGTGTCGGCGTTTTACATGGATATCCGCAATCTCCAGCTGAACGTGACTGCGGGTTCCTGTTCATCTCGGTTGGTTTTCAACGCCGCCAAGGCTCGCAGCCAGGGAGTGGAATTCGAGGTCACCGCCACGCCGAATGAGTACCTCGATTTCTCGTTCTCGGCTGCACTCAATGACTCCAAGCTACAGTCCACCGACACGACGGGGAACGTCAACGTCATATCGGGCATCCAGGCGGGTAATCGCCTGCCCAGCGTGCCACAGCTTCAGATGACGGGCGCGCTCACATATGGGTGGAACGTGAGCCAGGGGTCGCGCCTGTCGATCACCGGGAGTTTCCAGCACGTCGGCTCGCGATTCACCGCCATCAACGACCTCGGTGTGGGCGTCTGTGGGGCGGGGGCGACGTCCTGTCCCTTCGGCGTCGTCGACTTGAACAAGTTTGCCGAAGACGGCGGGGAGACGATCGGCGGACCACTGACCGACA
>Ga0307299_10000245_pt1 | contig 18501 bp, 9 predicted proteins | sample ER_DNA_159_FD_194466 | JGI IMG/M metagenome (GOLD analysis project Ga0307299, IMG submission 194466) | Bulk soil microbial communities from the East River watershed near Crested Butte, Colorado, United States - ER_DNA_159 | ecosystem: Environmental > Terrestrial > Soil > Floodplain | place: USA... | reverse complement strand
GCTTGCCGGGCGCGAAGGTGTTCGGGTGACCCGGCTCCAGGGTGAAACAGGCGCCGCGGTTCTGCGCGACGATCCCCGTCGCCGGTTCGCAGATCCCCGACCCGAACCCCCAGAACAGGCTCTGGATCAAGGACACCGCGAACCCCTCGCTGTCCGCGGCCACGAGGGCGATCGTGTCGCCGCTCGATCGTGACCCGAGCGGCGCCGGCCGCTCCAGCCGGATCTCGTCCGCGAGCGAGGCTAGGTGGCCGTCGTCCAGGAGCGTCGAAGGATGCGCGGTCATGTGATCGGGGTCGGCGAGATGCCGATCGCGGTCCCGAGCGGCCGCGGCGAAGACGAGGGCCATCGCGCCGGCCTCGGGACCATGCGGGTCGGCGTCGAGCCCGAGCCGCTCGAGCAACGCGAGGATCTCGAGCAGCACGAACCCCTGCGAGTTCGGTGGGACGACCGAGACGTGAAGGTCGCGGAACGCTGCGCCGAGCGGCGGCAGGACGAGCGCGCGGTGCGCAGCCAGATCCTCGATCGCGATCGACGAGCCGGCGGCGTTGAGCCCGGCGACGTAGGCCGTGCCGATCGCCCCGCCGTACAGGGCGTCGGGGCCGTCATGCGCGATCGCCGTGAGCGTTGCACCCAGCGCGGCCTGGCGGACCGTCGAGCCGGCCGGCGACGCGATCCCGTCCGCGAAGAAGATCGCGGCGAGCCCGGGGTCGGCGCCGAAGGGTTCATCCCGCGCGGCGAGGGTCTCGGCCAGCGAGCGCGCGACCGGCACCCCGTCGATAGCAAGCTCGATCGCGCGGGAGAACGCATCGGCCCACGGCAGAACCGCCCCGGTACCGTGCAACGCGCGCCACCCGGCGGCGGCGCCCGGCACGGTGACCGGCGCGGGGCCACGGATCGGCATCGCGTGATCGGGGCTCCGGATCGACGACGGGTCCGCAGCGGTGGGCGACCGTCCACTCGAGCTGACCGCGAGGGTCTCACCGTCGGGCCGCTGGACGAGGGCGAACAGGTCACCGCCGACGCCGCACATGTGCGGGTACGCGACGGCGAGGACGGTGGCGGCGCGGAGCGCCGCGTCGACCGCGTTGCCCCCACGCTCGAACGAGTCGGCACCCGCGCGCGTCGCCTCCTCGTGCGGCGTGGCGATCGCCCAGGTCGGTCCCGAGGCCGATCGCTCCATGTCGCGAGGTTACCCGCGGAGCGTGAGGCCGCGATATCCGTCCGCGAAGCCCACCTCGCGGAGCAGGGCCGCCGCCGGGTGGTCGCCGGCCGCGGTCCCGTCGATCTGCCGGAGCTCGATCCGGCGGACCCGACCGTCCTTCACGAGCGCGGCGAGCGCGTCGGCCCACCGCCCGGGGTCGGCGCCGAACGTGACGAGCGTCTTCGCTCCTCGTTCGAGGAACGCCGCCGGTTCGCCGTTCGCGAGCACGACGTAGGCACCGGCGCTCCGGCTCGGCCGGCCGGTGGTCTGGGGCCAGCCGAGCGCCGCCCCGTACGGCTGGGCCGGGTCGGCCGCGGCGAGGGTGACCACCTCGTCGTCGTCGACGCCCTCGCGGAGCGTGCGGAGGCGATCGACGGCGCCCGGATGAGCGAACTGCGCCGCCCCGAGCCCGGCGACGAAGTACCCGCGCCGGACCGCGCCCGTCTCCTCCATCAGCTTGAGCACCGGGTACACGGCGGCGAACCCCCCCGGCGTCCCCTCGGCGAGGGTCGCCTCACGCGTCACGACGCCGTGACGGTCCAGGAGTTGGGCGGCGAGCGCATGGGCTCTTTCGGTCGCTCCGGGGACGTCGCGGACGACGTCCGTGACGAGCGACCACCTGCCGGCGCCCGCGGGCGGGCCGGCGCGACGCAGCGTCCCCGGGCGGGGACGCTGCGCGGATCCGCGGCCCGCCCGCGGGCGCCGCGACCCGGTTCCTCCGATCGACGCCCGGAGGGGCGCGAGGGTGTCGTTCGTGACCTCGCCGGCCCACACCAGATCCCACAGGGCTCGCAGCACCGTCGCCTCGTTCGCGGTCCCGGCGGCCTCGACGAGGTCGGGCCAGAACGAAGCGCCGCGGGCAGCGAGGCGCTCCCGGATCGCGTCGTGCAGCGGGCGGGCCGGCCGGTCCTCCGGTGAGGGGGGGATCGGCGCGAGCAGCCCCGCTCGGTCTCGGTACAGGAGCGATACGCGGCCGTCGGTGGCGCCGAGCGCTCCGGCTCCCACCCAGACCAGGTCACCGCTGGCGCAGAGCGCGTCGAGATCCGCCGGGCGGAACCCGTGGACGCGCGCGGGCAGGATGTCGCTCTCGAGGATGGACGCCGGTATCGCCGCTCCCTGCAGCCTCGCGATCGCCTCGGGCAGGGCGTCGGCGCCGCCGCGCGGGCGGTCCGCTCCCTGCCACGCGGGCAGGAAGCGCGCGAGCGCGGCGGCGCCGACCGGTTCGACCTCCCGCCGCAGGGCGGCGAGCGAGCGAGCGCGGATCCGGCGCAACACGTCGACCTCGCACCACTCGGGCCCGATGCCGTCGGGGCGGAACGCGCCGTGGACCACGCGCCCCTCGATCTGGAGCCGCTCGAGCGCCTCGCGCACGCGGTCCGTGCCCGCGCCGAGCCGGGCCGCGATCTCCCCGATCGTGAAGGGACCATGCGTCCTGGCGTAGCGCGCGACGAGGTCGTCGAGCGGCGCCTCGACGGCGGTGGTGAACGCGCCGGGGACGCCCAGCGGGAGCGAGACGCCGAGCGCATCACGGAGCCTCGCCGCATCTTCGACCGCGGCGTACCGATCGTCGCCGGCGACGCGCACCCGGATCGCGCGACCATCCTCCAGGACACCCCCGAGCATCGCGTCGGCATCGCCATCGGCGCGGGCCCGGATCTCGTCGTGTCCGAGTGGTCCGAGATCTCGGAGCAGATCGTGGACGCCGTCGGCGTGACGCGCGTGTCGGCCGGCGGCGAGGCGCTGCAGCTCGAGCTCCACCTCGTCGAGCGCTCGAGGATCGAGCAACTCGCGCAGCTCGTCGGTGCCGAGCAGCTCTCGGAGCAGGTCGCGGTCCAGGGAGAGCGCGGCCGCGCGCCGCTCCGCGAGCGGAGCGTCCCCTTCGTACATGTAGACCGCGATCCAGCTGAACAGCAGCGATTGGGAGAACGGCGACGCCTTGTCGGTCTCGACCGCGACCAGCCGGGTCGTGCGCGCGCGGAGGTCGCCCATGACCTCGCGCAGAGCCGGCACGTCGAAGAGATCGCGCACGCATTCCCGCGTGGTCTCGAGCAACATGGGGAACCCGGGGTACCGGCCCGCTTGCCCGAGGAGATCGGCGCTCCGCTGCCGCTGCTGCCACAGAGGGGTGCGGCGTCCGGGGAGGCGACGCGGGAGCAGCAACGCCCGGGCCGCGACCTCGCGGAAGACGGTGGCGAACATCGTCGTCCCCGGGAGCACGCCGACGACGGCCTCTTCGATCTGGTCGGGCTCGAACACGAGATCCTCGATCGGTATCCGCTCGACGGCCTCGGGGAGCCGCAGGACGATCCCATCGTCGGACCACAGCACCTGCGCGCCGGATCCGAGACGCTCCTGCATCCGAGCCTCGATCGCGAGCGCCCACGGCGCATGCACCCGCGAGCCGAACGGGGACAGGATGCATACCCGCCAGTCGCCCAGCTCGTCGCGGAAGCGTTCGACGACGATCGTCCGATCGTCCGGGACCGCGCCCCCGGTGGCCTCGGACTGTTCGTCGATGTAGGCGATGAGGTTCCGTGCGGCGCGCTCGTCGAGCCCGATGTCCTCGCGGAGCCGGCGCATCACGTCGTCGCGCCGCGTGGAGCGGAGCTCGCGTGTGAACCGTCCGATCGCCCGGCCGAGCTCGATCGGTCTGCCCGGACCCGGCGCCTTCCAGAAGGGGAGCTTGCCGTGCTCGCCCGGCGCGGGAACCACGACCACGCGGTCGCGCGTGATGTCCTCGATCCGCCAGGCGCTCGCGCCGAGCAGGATGACCTCGCCGCGCCGGGATTCGTACACGCACTCTTCGTCCAGCTCGCCGACGCGCGTGCCGTCGGGCATGAAGACCCCGAACAGCCCCCGGTCCGGGATCGTGCCGCCCGAGACGATCGCCAGGCGCCCGGCTCCCTCGCGTGCGCGGATCACGTTCGTCGCTCGATCCCAGACGATGCGCGGCCTCAGCTCCGCGAACGCGTCGGAGGGGTAGCGGCCCGCCAGCATGTCGAGCACCGCCAGGAACAGGTCCTCGGAGAGCTCGGCGAAGCTGGCGCACCGCCGCACCGCGTCGAAGAGGTCCTCGACGCGCCACTCATCGACCGCGGACATCGCGACCAGCTGCTGGGCGAGCACGTCGAGCGGGTTACGCGGGTAACGGGTGGACTCGATGTCCGCGCTCAGCATCCGCTCCGCCACGACCGCCATCTGGAGCAGGTCGCCCCGGTACTTGGGGATGAGCTTGCCGACGCTGGGCGCCCCCACCTGATGCCCGGCCCGGCCGATCCGCTGGAGCCCGCCGGCGACGGACGGCGGCGCCTCCACCTGCACCACGAGGTCGACCGCACCCATGTCGATCCCGAGCTCGAGCGACGACGTGGCGACGATGCCTCGGAGCCGCCCGTCCTTGAGCGCATCCTCGACCTCCAGGCGCTGCTCGCGCGCGATCGACCCGTGATGTGCCCGCACGAGGTCCTCGTCGGCGAGCTCGTTCAACCGCGACGCCAGCCGTTCGGCGCTCCGCCGGTTGTTGACGAACACGATCGTTGAGCGGTGCGCCCGGATCAGATCGAGCAACACCGGGTGGATCGAAGGCCAGATCGAGGTGTGATCGGGCTCATCGGTGAGCTGCGCGTGGCGTGGCTCGACCGGCCGGATGCTGAGATCGGCCATGTCGTCGACGGGAACGATGATCTCCAGGGCGAGCGTCTTGCGACGGCCCGCGTCGACCACGGCGACGTCACGCAGACGGTCGGGCGCTTCGAAGCCGCCGAGGAGTCGCGCGATCTCCTCCAGCGGACGCTGCGTGGCGGACAGCCCGATCCGCTGGGGCGGGTCGTCCATCAGCGCCTCGAGCCGCTCCAGCGACAGCATCAGATGGGCACCGCGCTTCGTCGCCGCGATCGCGTGGATCTCGTCGACGATCACGGTCCGAACGCTCCGCAGCGTCTCCCGGGCGGAGGAGGTGAGCATCAGATAGAGCGATTCGGGCGTGGTGATGAGGATGTCGGGAGGATGCGTCAGCAGTCGGCGACGCTCGCGGGCATCGGTGTCGCCCGTGCGCACCCCCACCGTGGGCACGTGCGTGAGCGTCAGCCCGCCTCGTTCCGCGGCGTGCTGGATGCCCGCGAGCGGCGCCCGGAGGTTCTTCTCGATGTCCACCGCGAGAGCGCGGAGCGGCGAGACGTAGAGCACCGTGGTGCGCCGGTCCCGGCTGGGAGGTGGGGTCGTGGTCAGTCGGTCGATCGCGGCCAGGAACGCGGCGAGCGTCTTGCCCGAGCCGGTGGGCGCCAACAGCAAGGTATGGCGTCCCTCGGCGATCGCCTCCCAGCCTTTGGTCTGGGCATCGGTGGGCGCCTCGAACGAACCGTCGAACCACGCGCGCGTGGCGGGGGAGAAGGCAGCGAGCGACACGATCCTCACACGCTACCCGGTGACACCGACGAACGAGCCGGGAGCCGACGGGACACGGGTACGATGCCTCACCATGTCGGGCCGCGCCGCAGCGTTCGTGCTCCTGTTCGTGGCCGCGATGTGGCCGACCGCCGCGTCCGCCGAGGTCGCCGGTTCCGCTCCTCCGGTCGACCAGGTGGTGCTGCGCGGCGACGTCGTCGTCGCCCGGGGCGAGGTCGTCGGCGAGATCGTGGTGTTCCGTGGGAGCGCGACGGTTGCCGGTGTGGCTCGCGGCGACGTCGTCGTGCTCGACGGACCGATCACGATCGGGGGACAGGTGAGCGGCGACGTGATCGCGCTTCACGGTTCCGTGCGGCTGCTCGCAACGGCACAGGTCGCCGGGAGCGTTCGGGCCGGTGGCGTCGTCCACCAGAGCGAGGGCGCCCAGGTGGGCGGGGCGATCCAGCACGGTGTCCGTTTCACGCTGACCGGTCCGCTCGACGTCCTCGGTCCGCTCCTGACGTCGGCCGCGATGGCGGTGTCGATCCTCGTCGCCGGGCTCGTCCTGCTCCTGTTCGCGCCGCGCGGGGCCGAACGGGTCGCTGCAACGGGGCGCGCATCGCCGCTCGTGTCCGTGGGTTGGGGCCTGCTGTCGGTGATCGCGCTCCCGATCGTTTCGATCGCTGCGGCGGCGACGATCCTCGGGCTCCCGCTCGCGCTCGCGCTGCTGCTGGGCATCGGTCTGCTCTGGCTGACCGGGATGGCATGGGTCACGTGGATCGTCGGCCGGGCCCTGGTGAAGGATCCCCGCTCCCGTTGGGCCTCCCTCCTCGCCGGATGGGGCATCGGCTCGGCGGTCGGGCTCGTGCCGTTCATCAACGTCGTCTGGTGGATCTTCGGGGGCGCGTTCGGTCTGGGGGCGATGATCGTGGCGTCCTGGCGCGCCCGCTCGACGCCGGCGCCGAGCGAACAGCAGCGTGCCTCCCGCCGCCTGCGCCGCGAGCGTGGCGGTCGACACCGGGAAGGACGCATCACCGTGCCGGCGGAGGTCGTCTCCCTCCCCGACACCCCCCTCGCCGAAGATTGAGGCCGGGCGGTACGCTCGCGGATCGTGGCACGCACCTTCCTGTTGCTCGGCTCCGGCGAGTTCGAGTCGTGGACGCACGACGTGGAGTCGCGGGTGCTCGCCGACGCGAACGGCGACGGAACCGTGGTGATCCTCCCGACCGCGAGCGCCACGGAGGGCGATGCCGTGTTCGATCGGTGGGGCACGATGGGGCTCGATCACTACGCCGAGGTCGACGTCCCCGCCGAGGTCCTACCGGTGAAGCGACGGGAGGACGCGTTCCGCGAGGATCTCGCTGCTCGCGCCGAAGCCGCCTCGCTCGTGTACTTCTCCGGTGGTAAGCCCCAGCACCTCGCCGGTGTGCTCCGGGACACACCGCTGCTCGAAGCGATCCTCCGTGGCCTGGACCGCGGCGCGGTGTGGGCCGGATGCAGCGCGGGCGCGATGGTCGTCAGCCGGTCGCGGGATGGGGCGCGTGGGAGCTCGTGGCTGTTCGGTCTGGGACTGATCCAACACGCATCGTTCGGCGTCCATTGGGACCGCGCGGGGAAGATCCCCGGTCTCGCCTGGTGGATGACGTCACGGGTCCCCGACGGGACCTGGTTCATCGGGATCGATGAGCGCACGGCGATCCTCGGGGACGGGGAGCGCTGGGAGGTCTTCGGTCGGAGCGGTGTCGATGTTCGGGGGCCCGAGCATCGCGAGACCTTCGGCGCCGGCCAACGGTTCACCACCCCCGGCTGAGCCACAACTCCGGCCATCCCCGGCATGGATCGTCGAGCCGCGGGAACCATCGCGGCGTCCGACGCCGTCGAACGGCGGTCCTCGAACGAAGGGGAGAGGCAATGGCCCGAACACGCACCGTCCGCCGTCTCGTGGTCGCCGGCATCACCGCCGCCCTCGTGCTCGTTCCCGCCGGGAGCGCGTTCGCGTGCGGCGCCCTCCTGGCGCCCAACGGCACCATCAGCCTGACCCGCACCACGACGCTCGCCGCGTACCACAACGGTGTCGAGCACTACATCACGTCGTTCGAGTACGCCGGGAAGACGAGCGGGGACGTGGGCTCGATCATCCCGCTGCCGGGGATCCCCTCGAAGGTGATCAAGGGCGGCGGCTGGACCTTGCAACGGCTGGTCCTGGAGACGAACCCGCCGATCTTCGCGACCGATGGCGCCGTCGTCGCTTCGGCCGCCCCTGAGCGCGCCGTCGTGATCCTGAAGACGAAGATCGACTCCCTCGACGTCACCGTGCTCAAGGGCGGTGCCGTCGCCGTCGGCACGTGGGCGACCCAGCACGGGTTCTTCCTCCCGCCCGACGCTCCGGAGGTCTTGGATTTCTACGCGCAGCGAAGCCCGATCTTCATGGCGGTCCGGTTCAACGCGAAGCGCGCGGCCGCGCAGGGAGTGCTGCAGGGTGAGGGCACGCCCGTCGACATCGTGATCCCCACGCCGAACCCGTGGGTCCCGCTCCGCATCCTCACGCTCGGACTGAAGCCCACCCAGCTCGTGCAGGCCGACGTCTACCTGCTCACCGACCGCGCACCCGCGATGCTCCCGCACGCGGTGCGGCCGAACGGCGACCCCGGTCAGCAAGGGATCGTGCGGCAGGTGAGCGAGGCGGCATCTCCGAGCTTGCTCGCCGACCTGCGCTCGGACCGCAGGATGGGCTGGTTGCCCTCGAGCGGCCTGTGGCTCACCTACCTGAAGATCGACACGCCGGCGAGCTCGCTGACCAACGACCTGGCGATCGACGCGAGCGGGTACGGGCATCCGGACCCGGTCGCGGCCGGGTACGCGCCGGTCACGCCGTCCCTTCCCGCGGCGTGGCCGGTTGCGTGGGTCGTCGTGCTCTCTCTCACGGTGCTCGCATTCGCCGCGATCGCGGGCCGACGAGGGATCGCGCGCCAGGCAGCTCGGTGATGCTTCGCGCGCGGGTGGCGGCGATCGTGGCCGGGCTCGTGCTGGTCGGCGCCTTGGTCGCCTGGAGCACCGCTGGTCTCGCCGTGCGCACGGTGGACATCACGATCCACTTCTCCCACTTCGATGCGTCATCCATCGCCGTCGATCCGGGGGAGACCGTCCGGTTCGTGATCCACAACGAGGATCCGATCGCCCACGAGTTCATCGTGGGCGATCGGTACGTCCAGATGGTCCACGAGATCGGTACCGAGCCCTCGCACGGCGTCAAGCCGGGCGAGGTGTCGGTTCCCGCCGGCACGACGGCCGAGACCACCTACACGTTCCCGCCGAGCGCCGTCCCGCATCTTCAGTTCGCGTGCCACCTCCCCGGTCACTACGCCTACGGGATGCACGGCACCATCGAGATCCGCTGATCGGCACCGTGTCGGCTGGTAGCGTCCGCGCCCGTGAGCGGTGCGGATCTGGTGCTCGTCGGCGACATCCCCACGGTCGATCGCGCGGATAGGTGGGCGCGAGCCGTCGCGATCGCGGGGGATCGGATCGTCGCCGTCGGCACCGAGGATGAGGTGCGCGAGCGGGTCGGCGCCGCGGACGAGATCGTCCGCGGCGCCTGCATCGTCCCGGGGTTCCAGGACGCGCACGTTCACGCGGCGTTCGCGGGCCGGATCCTCCTGAACGTCAACCTCGACGATCTGGCGACGAGGGACGCGTACCTCGAGCGGATCGCCAGCTTCGCGCGCGAGCATCCCGATCTGCCGTGGATCGTCGGCGGCGGTTGGTACAACCCGGTGTTCCTGGCCACGGATGGTCCGAGGGCCGAGGACCTCGACGCCGTCGTCGAGGATCGGCCCGTCTTCCTCATGAACACGGACACGCACGCGGCGTGGGTCAACACGAAGGCGCTCGAGGTCGGGGCTATCACCCGTTCGACGCCCGACCCGTGGGACGGCTATCACGTCCGTGATCCCGACGGCACGCCGACCGGATGTCTGCAGGAGGGCGCCGCGTACTCGTTCTGGTCCGACATCGTGCCGCGCGCGTCCGTCGGGGACTGGATGGACGCGATCCGCGTCGCGCAGGACCGGTTGTTCGCTTTGGGGATCACAGGCTGGCAGGACGCGTGGGTCGAGCCCGATCTCCTGCGCGCGTACCGTTCGATCGACGACGCGGGCGAGCTTCGCGCTCGGGTCGTGACGGCCCTCTGGTGGGACCGGCATCGGGGGATGGAACAGATCGACGGGTTCGTTGACCAGCGCGGGTGGGGGAGCGTGGGGAACGTTCACGCATCGACGGTCAAGATCATGTTGGACGGATGTCCGGAGAGCTGCACCGGGTCGATGCTCGCTCCGTACGAGGGACGATTCGGACGGGAGCACGACCGGGGGATCCAGTTCGTCGACCCCGATCTGCTGAACGATGCGGTGATGCGTTTGGATGCGCTCGGCTTCCAAGTGCACCAGCACGCGCTCGGTGATCGTGCGGTTCGCAGCGCCATCGACGCGCTCGGGTCCGCGCGCCGCGTCAACGGCCCGAACGATCTGCGGCACCACATCGCCCACCTGCAGCTTCCGGATCCGGACGACATCCCGCGTGTCCGGGAGGTCGGTGCCATCGCGAACATGCAGCCGTTCTGGGCACAGCCCGATCCGACGATCGAAACTATGACGAAACCCCGCGTCGGCGACCGAGCCGATCGTCTCTATCCGATCGGCGACCTCCGACGAGCCGGCGCCGTGTTGGCCTTCGGGAGCGACTGGCCGGTGTCGACGCCCGACCCGTTCCAGCAGTTGGAGGTCGCCGTGACGAGACGCGCTCCCGGCTCGTCGGAGGGCCCGGTGCTCCTTGCAGCGCAAGGCATCGATCTGCAGACCGCCCTCGCCGCGTTCACCCGCGGCTCGGCGTTCGTGAACCACGACGACGAGGCGGGCTCCATCGAGCCCGGGATGCGAGCCGATGTCGCCGTGCTCGACCGAAACCCCTTCGAGGGTCCCGCGAACGAGATCGCCACGACGCGCGTGACGATGACCCTCGCCGCGGGTCGCGTCGTGCACGACGCGTCATGAAGCGCGTTATGCGGGGACGATCGACACGTGACCGTTGCGAAGCGTGATGTCGTACTTCACGCTGTTCGTTCCGACGCTCACGTTCTTCCCGTTCACCGTCAGCGTGACGCCGCTCCCATGTCCCAACCAGACGAGGAGGTCGTGCCTCGCGTGGAAGACGAGCTGCTGCGGTGGATAGGTCGTCGACGTCACTTGCATGCCGTCGGCCGTGACCTCCATCCAGGTCGGCGAATCGAGCTGCATCGTCGCGACGATGCGAGTGACGACCGGCGGGCTGGGCTCTCCTTTCGATGCGGGCGGGACCGCCGCGGGAGACGGAGCGTGGGCCGGCGCCGCCTCTCCCGGTGACGACATCGTCAGCCGCCATGCGGCGAAGCCGACGATCGCGATGATCGACACCAGCGCGAGCAACCAGCCCGGCACCCGCCGGGGCTCCCGGATCGGCTCGAGGAGGGAAGGCGGATCCTCGAGCTGTTCGCCGATCAACCCCAGGTCCTCGACCTCGACCAACCGCTCGTCCAGATCGCGGAACCCGTCGGGTCGCGTCGGCACGACCGTCGCTCCACAGAAGGTGCATATGGATCCGTGCGACGACGGCTCCAGATGCGCCCAGCGGAGGTACGCCCCACAGACCGGGCAGTCCATGACGAAGCCATCGCGGGTCCGCCGGTTCTCCCGGTCGGACCGGGTCATAACCATCGACACCACCTCCCGCTCGGCTCAGGCGGTGGCTTCGCTCGCCCTGGGAAGGTCTATCCGCGGGCGAGGGAAGGCACCCACGAACAGTGCGATTGTGCGACTTCTCGCGCGAACTCGCTTGCGGGTGCCCTGACCTGCAACGACGAGCAGCTCGTCAGGCCATCCAGGCTTCGATGCGTTGTTCGACCTCACGGAGCCGCAGCACGAGTTGCTTCATGATCGAGAGCCCGACGGCCGGATGCTGGAGCAGGAAGGCCTGGAACGCGTCGGCCGGGACCCGCAGCGCCGTGACCGTCGAGACGGTTCGAACCGTCGCCATCCGCTTCCCTGGCGCGAGGATCGCCATCTCGCCGAAGACGTCCCCGGGCCCGAGGTCATGTGAGCGGCCACCGACGTTGACGCGCGCATCGCCCTCCGTGACCACGTACATCGCGTCACCATCGTCACCGGCCTCGAAGATCGCGTGGTCTGGCTCGAACGTGACCGGTTCCCCGACCCGCATGATGCCCTCCACGTCGTCGGTCGTGAGGCCAGCGAACAGGCCCTTCGCGTGGAACGGGGTCGTGGGTTCGCTCATCCGGCTCCTCGATCTGCTCTTGCTCGGCGGGCAGTCTAGCCGCGACACGAAGCGTATCCTTGCGGACCGTGAGGCCGTTCGACGGACCCCACGAGCCGAGCGATCGACCGGCGTGTTGGCGCTGCGGCCGTCCCACCTACGATCCCGACAAGCGTTCGGTGCCGTGGGCTCGGGCGGTCGCGGGCGGACGACAGGTGCTCGTGTGTCCCGAGTGCCAGCGCGAGCCGGGATGGACCGACGGTCTGGACCGGTGCGAGGCGTGCGGTGCGACGCGCCTGTCGATACAGCTCGGTGACGTGGTGTGCCGCGCGTGCGGTCACACGGCAACCGCACGCGCGGGCGCTTAGCTCAGCTGGAAGAGCGTCGCCCTTACAAGGCGAAGGTCGGGGGTTCGAGCCCCTCAGCGCCCACTCGAGACAGCGGCCTCCTCAGGCCTGCAGGCACCGATCTACGTGAAGGTATTGGCGGCATTCCGCATCCGTGAGTTCCCTCTTGACCTCCCGGCGAGCGATCTCGAGCAGGTCGTCGATGTCGAGGGCCCAGATGCGAACACCGTCGCACCAGCTCGTTGAGGCGAGCCTCGTGCCGTCCGGGCTGAAGTCCACGCCCTGCACAGCGCATCCAGAGCCTCGCAGAATGAGCTGCTGTGCCCCCGTATCTGCCTCGAACAGCCGAACCGTGCCATCGTTGCTCGCTGTGGCGACGCGCGATCCGTCGGGGCTGTAGGCGACATCGGTGACGCCCCCCGGGGACCCGGCAAGCACGGCCACGCGCGTTCCGTTCTCCACGTCCCATATCTCCGCGGGTCCTTCCGGACCCGCCATCGCGATCCGAGTCCCGCTGGGATCGAAGTCCACATAACGTGCGTCCGCGTCGATCGTGCGCACGACCTGACCACTCTCCCAATCCCAGATCTTCACGCGGCCCTGCCCGACTTCCCCTAGCTGGAAGATGGCCGCCGTCGCCACCAGGAGGCCGTCGGGGCTGAAACGGGCATCGAGGAGGTTGAACTCCGCGTCATCTTGCAGGACGCGGATCACACGGCCGGAGCGATCGATGATCTTCGCCGCTCCGTACCAGCTCGAGGTGACCAGATACTCCCCATCCGGGCTGAAGGCAACGTGGCTGACGTCGTAGCGGTGCCAGACCCTGTAGAGCTCGTCCCCGGTCGCTGTATCCCAGACCCTCGCGACGTCGCCGCCGCAGGGGGGGCAATAGGCTCCGTCGCCGCCGACCGCGATCGACCCACCGCTAGGGCTCACCGCGATCGACTCGACGAAGAAGCAGTACGGCTGCTTGCACACATCATCGGTCGTCCCTCCGATCGTTCGAAGGTCACGCCGCGTCTCCAGGTCCCACATCGTCACCACCTGCCCGTTGTTCCAGCTGGCCGCTACGACGCGACGCCCATCGGGCATGAATCTCGCCGCGGGGTGGCCGGGAGTGGGAAGGTTTGCCCATTCGGCATCCCCGTCTGGTCCGAGGTCCCAGATCTTCACGGCGGAGATCGCCGCGTCCGCCGCCATCACCCGAGTCCCATCGGGCGAGAAGGCAACGCCGACGATCCCGCTCCTCGTCTCCTGAGCCGACAACGACCACAGCTCTCGAACACCCTTTGTTCCGAACTCCCACACCGTCGCGGTGCCGTCCGACCCACCGGTGACGAGGCGAGAGGAGTTCGGGCTCCAAGCGACGCTGAGAACGAATCCGGTGTGACCGAACAACGTGTGGCGGAGCCGTCCCGTGCCGGCATCCCAGACGCGCGTGCCGTCGAGGCTGCCGGCGGCGATGTATCGGCCATCCGGACTCCAGGACACGCCCCGGAATGGGGGGTCCAGGCTCCAGTTGGGCCCGCTCAAACTGAACACTTCCGTGGCGGTCTCCACGTCGAACACGGCACCGACGTTCCCTTGTTCAGTCCACCAGGACGCTACGGCGAGGCGTTTCCCGTCGGGACTGAAGGCGGTGTCCATCGCGCCGTCCATAGGGATCCTCAGAACCACCCTGTCCGTGGACAGATCCAGGACCCGGACCTCCCCGCTGATGTCGCCGTTCCTGGTCCAGGCGGCGGCGACGAGAGAACCGTCGGCGCTGAACGAAATGCCCGACCACACACCGCCGACCTTGGACAACCTCGAGATGAGTCTCCGCGTCGAGGGGTCCCATACCTTTACCGTGCCGTCGTCGCCCGCGGACGCGAGCCTCGAGCCGTCCGGACTGAATGCCACGTCGTTGACGTCCCCGTCGTGTCCCTTGAACGAAAGGACCCTGTCTCCCGTCTCGTCATCTCGGATATCGATCAGGCCCGAATTCTCAGGCCCCTCCGTCGCGAAGACTCCCTTCGGGCTCCAGGCGAGGAGCCCTCCCACTCCCGGCACGTTCAGGTCGAGCCGTGACGCCACGACGGCGCGGTGCAGCGCCTCCTCCGCCTCGGGTAGGACCGTCCCGTCCGAGGAGCGAGTCGTCTCGACGGCCTCGGTCGCGAGCAAGACGCTGAGCTCGGGGTCGACCTCCCGGTTGGACACGGCGGCCGCGGCTAGCTCCCTCGCGGTCGCGATCCGCGCCTCGCGTTCCGCGCGGTCGGCCTCGCGACCCGCTCTCCTACGCTGATCCGTGGCTACGACCGTGAGCGATCCCGCGATGAGAGCCGCGGCCGCGAAGACGGCGACGAGGCCACGCAGACGCCGAGCGGATCGCCGCTCCATCTGCGCCTCGCGCTGACGCCGCCGCTCCTCCTCCTCCCGCTCCCGGTTGCGCCGATCGACGCTGGCCTTCAGGTACGCCCGTTCCGGTCCCCCGATCGCGAGGTCCGTCGTCGCGGCCCAGGCTTCGACCTGGTCCAGTCGCGCACCCCGCAAGAGGAAGCTCGGGTCCCGATCGGAGCCTCGCCAATCCGCCCCGGCGCGGGCCAATCCTTGGTTCTGTCGGAGATCCTCCCGTGCGTCGTCGATCCAGCTGTGGAGCCGCCCCCAAGCGCTGAGCAGCGCCTCGTGAGCGATCTCGACGGTTGGCTCGCGGGTGGCGGGTTCCCGATCGAACGTCAGGAGCCGATGCCGTCCGAACGTGTCCGTCACGGCATCGATCGTCGCCGGATCCACCGCGATATCGTCCAGTTCGCTCCTCGCGATCCGGCGTCGCGTGTCCAAGCGGCCCTCGCCGAGGGTGACCAACCTCAGGAAGACTTGTTTGACGGCTCGTCGCCCCTGCTGTTCGGTCTCCTCGTAGATGCGGTCGGCTCGGGCGGAGAGGGCCCCGGCGATCCCGCCTATCGCTCGGTACGAGGCAAGGGTCAACCCCTCGTCGTTCCGGCGCTCGAAGAGCTCCGTCAGGGCGTACTGCAAGAGTGGGAGCGCGCCGGGCTGATGAGCCACGTCGGCGATCATCTCCGCCACCAGTCCGGGCTCGGATCGGACACCGACCCATTCGGCCGGCCCTCGGACCGCTTGCTCGAGCTCGTCGGGGGTGAGCGGAGGAACCGCCTCCGTCCGGGCGGCGAGCAGCTCTCCGAAGCGGGGGTAGATGAGGGGCCGGTCGTAGAAGTCCGCCCGGAGGGTCACGATCACGCGCAAGCGGCTCTCGGGATCGGCGGTCGCGACGCGCAGTGACTCGAGGAACATCTCCCGCTCGCCTTCGTCGCCCGCAAGTGTGAAGACCTCCTCGAACTGATCGATCACGAGCAGTACCTCGGCCCTGCCGGGCGCGACGAGATCCACGGATTCGAGCAGGCCCCGGGAGCCTGAGTCGAGCATGGCGGTCAGTCCAGGGAGAGGGCGCACCGCGACGCGAAGCAGCGCGGCCGCGAGTTCCTCGACCGGGTGGGCGCCGGGGAACATCTCGGCGATGAAGCGATCCTCCGGGTCACCGAGCGCTCCCTGCCGGATCGCAGGAACGAGGCCGGCGCGGACCACCGACGACTTTCCTCCGCCGCTCGGGCCAACCACTGCCAGAAACCTGGATCCAGGCCCGGCCTCGGTCAGCCTGGTGACGAGGCGCTGGATGAGCTCGCCTCGCCCGAAGAAGTCCCGGGCGTCGGCCTCGGTGAACGCCCGAAGACCCTTGTACGGGTTCCGTTCGTCCTGACGTCGAGGATCCGCAGTCGCACTCGGTTCGAGCACGCGGCGTGCGGCAAAGGCGAACGCATCCGCGTTGGGTGCATCCCTTCCTACCTCTGCCCGCTCGGCGAGTTCCACCAGTTGCGGGGGCATGCCCGTCGCGAGGAGGCCCTCGGCAAGACGCGCGAGTTCCCGTACGTCCTCCGCCGGGTCCGGCGGCGTTCCGACCGCGATCCGGAAGTCCCCGATATAGGCGTTGCCCTCGCCGTCGAACAGGACATTGGACGGGCGCACGTCCCCGTGTGCTAGGCCCTGCCGGTGCGCGAACGCGAGCGCCGAGGCGATCTGCTCGATGACGCGGATGGCCCGATCCCGCTCCAGCGGCTCCCCTCGCTCCTCGAGGGCTCGAAGGCTTCCCCCGCGCAGGAACCGGGAGACCACGTAGGCCTGATTGGGCTCACGCCAGTAGTCGTAGACCGGAGCGATGTGAGGATGCTCGAGGGCGGCGACCGCTTGTGCCTCCGCATCGAACCGCCTGACGAACGCCGGATCGGTGGTGATGCCCTCGTGGAAGATCTTGACGGCCACGTCGCGCTCGACATGGGGTTGGATTGCGCGGAAGACGACGCCCGTGGGTCCGTCGTCGATCTTTTCGAGGAGCCGGTAGCCGCGAAGCGGCTCTCCCCTCAGATCGAGTCCCGGATCTTGCTTCAGGACCCGCTCGTGGAGCCTCATGAGCTCGGGCGATGGATCGATCCCCAGCTCCTCGGCCAGGATCTCTCTGGCCCGCTGATAGGCGCCCAGTGACTCGGCCTGACGCCCCTCTCGATAGAGAGCGAGCATGAGCATGCCCCAGAGGCCTTCCCTCCATGGGTGGCGCGTGAGAACCGTCTCCAACTCACCGATCGCCCGGGCCTGCGCGCCGCTCGCCAGCAACCCCTCGATCCTGTCTTGCTGAGCCTCGAGTCGAAGGTCGTCGAGCCGCGCAGCCTCGGCGACCAGTGAGGGCTGGTCGGCGAGGTCGGCGAGCGCCGGCCCTCGCCAGAGCGCCAACGCATCGTCAAGCGTGCCGACCGCGATGTTGGGGTCGATGGGGAGGGCCCTCTTCGCGTCCCTCAGGAGGGCATCGAATCGGGAGGCGTCCAACTCGTAGGGGTCGAGCCTCAAGCGGTAGCCCGGTGCGTGGCTCTGGATCCGGTCGTGGCCGAGGGCCTTCCGGAGGTGCGAGACATAGGTCTGGATGATGTTGCGGGACTTCTCGGGTGGTGCGTCGCCCCAGACCTCGTCGACCAGGGTTTCGGCCGGAACGAGCTCGTTCGCTCGCATGAGCAGATGAGCGAGGACCGCGCGCTGCTTCGGTCCGCCGAGCGGGATCGGGCCACCGCCCGCGTCCACCTCGAGCGGCCCGAGAACGCGGAACTGCAACGTCCCTCCGTAGACCTGCCGCGCCTGCCGACTCGGGGCGAGCCCTCTCATCCGCTCCGCGACGTCGACACCGTCCGCAGCGATCGCCAGGACATGGACTGGATCGGAGAGTCCTTTGAGGTGCAGCTCTCCGCGATCGACGTAGCGGATGCCCTCGACCGCGCGAGCGAGGTGAACGACGCTCTGACTGCAAAGGATCTCGCCTGGACCGGCCTGACCGCACAACCGCGCCGCGAGGTTCAACGCTCCACCGCGGTACCCGCCCTCGACCTGGACAGCCTCGCCTGCGTCCAGCCCGATCCCCACAGGGAGCGGGAGATTCGGCGTCGCCAGTGTCTCCTGAAGAAGGCGCGCCTGCAGCTCAACCGCTGCCCTGATCGCCTGACGGGGAGAACGAAAGACCGCGAGTGCCTCGTCTCCCCGCAGCTCGATCACCGAGCCGTCCCGAGCCTCGATCTGCTCGCGTACGACGTCTGCGAATCTGGCGGCGAGCGTGGCCGCCGCTTCGTCTCCGCGCTCCTGAGTGAAGACCGTATATCCGCGAACGTCCGCGATCACGAAAGTCCTGATTGTCTCGGCCGTCTCGCTCGAGGGCGCGCTGCGTCCCGCCTCGCGGACGCGTGCTTCGCCGGAAACCTGCGGAGCCGGTTCCGTCCCCCGCATGCGGCCGAGTATCGAGCGTTGGGTTCCTGAGCGCCAGTCCGCGTCGTCGTCCCATCTCTCGGTCACCGTCTCCCGAGACTGGATCGAGGCGCTTGAGAACGGCTTGAACGCGCCGTCCAGCCGTTCTCAAGGCTCCTCCGCCAATGTCGAACCCCGGGCTCTCATAAGAGCGACCCGAAGACGGGAGGTAGATATGACACGCACAGATCGAGCCGCAAGCAGAGCGCAACGCCCATCGCCGGCGAGACGATGGCTCGTTGCGGCTTCGCTCCTGCTCGCCTTCGCCATGATGGCGGGGGCGTGCGATGCCGAAACACAAGCAGCCTCCGATCCGGCGACCAGCGCGACAGGAGTGGCCGCCGCGTCAGACGAAGCCGAGCAGGCGCTGTCCATAGTCGGCGTCGGCTCCGGAATCGGGAAGGCGCTCACGGCTCCGCTCCGTGCCTCGGGGTT
>Ga0307299_10000237_pt1 | contig 18617 bp, 15 predicted proteins | sample ER_DNA_159_FD_194466 | JGI IMG/M metagenome (GOLD analysis project Ga0307299, IMG submission 194466) | Bulk soil microbial communities from the East River watershed near Crested Butte, Colorado, United States - ER_DNA_159 | ecosystem: Environmental > Terrestrial > Soil > Floodplain | place... | reverse complement strand
GGCCTTCGGCAATGCCTGCGCGACGACCTTGCCGATCCAGCGGCCCGGGAAGCGCTCCTCGATCGCCTGCGCATAGCGGCCGTAGAAGTCGGCTTCGGCGAGCCCGTCGACAGTGCTCGTGACGGAGCCGCCGGTGAGCGTGTACGCGTGGCTGGCGCCCTCGTCGTGGCGGTCGATCAGCGCCAGCGCTTCGAGCACGTCCTCGACGGGCTTCACGCCCGTGTACGGACGGCCCGCCTTCTTGTGCTGGCGCCAGTTGTGGTTGATGTCGCAGAAGCCGCACTCCTCTTTCGCGCCGAAGTACTGGCAGAGGCGCAGCACGGTGAGGTAGATCAGGTAGCCCCACTGGATCGTCGGGGCGGTCTCCATCACCGTCTTTCCGTTGGCGAGCGTGTGGCGGTAGTACTCGGGCATCGGCGGCAGGTGCACGTCCGCGAGCTCGCGGCCCTCCACGGCGAGCCGCAGCTCGCCTCCGTCGGCGCGTCCGACGCGGTAGGGCGAGTCCGGATTGACGCGGACCGAGACAATCGTCCGGCGGAACTCGTACGGGCCGCCAGTGAGGGCGATTTCCTCGGGCGGCCGGTGCGTGGCCGCGGCTCCGAGCTCCGCGAGCGGCTTCTGGTCGAAGGAGAAGATGAAGTACGACTTCGGCTTGACGCCGCCGTCGAGGTTGTCCGTGAGCGCCGCCTCGTCGAATGCCATCCCGGTGCGGAGCAGGTCCTCCTTGAGCACCGCCTCCGGCGGGATTTGCGGATAGCGGGCAACCAGCTCTTCCAGGAGGGCGCTGCGAGTGGCGACGGCTGCGCTCACGCCGTGGAACCTATCTCTACACGCGCGTGCGCGGGGTCTTTACGAAAAGTTCACCGGAAACCGTTGGACGTCCGTTCGAGCCTTTCGGTAGCGTGGAGCGGGGTCGTGCTCCGCCGAGTCCTCATCGGAGCCTTGCTGGCTGGCATCGCTGTCGCCTTCGCGGCGCCGGCGCTTGCGGTCACGCAGGTGCTGATGCCTAACGTGAGCTATTCGCGTCAGGTCCAGTTCACGGCGCACGGGCCGGTCGTCCTGCACGTGATCACCGCGCCTCGTCCCGGCGGCCTCTACGCGCTGAAGCCGATCCTCTCGAACGGGGCGATCACCGGGACCGAGCGCGTGACCTCGATGCAGAAGGACATCTCCGGCACGGCGACGGTCGCAGGCGTCAACGGCGACCTCTTCAACTTCAACGACGGCCACCCGAGCGGGATGCTGATGCAAGGGGGCGTCCTCCAGAGCCCGCCGTACCGCTTCCGCTCCAGCGTCGGCATCACCGCCGACGGCACTCTCTCCGTGGGGCGCGTCGGGTTCTTCGGCTACTGGCAGGGGCTCGGCCAGCGCCGGCCGCTGACCGGCCTGAACCAGCCTCCACGCGGCGACGGGACGGCGCTCTTCACGCCGGCCTGGGGCGCGGCGACGCCGAAGCTGGCCGGAGCGGTGGAGGCCGTGATCCAGCCGTTCCCCGCCGCCGTTCCCGGTCAGGACCTCAGCGGGACCGTGACGATCCAGACCACGGGCGGCGGCACGCCGATCCCGCGTGACGGAGCGGTGCTGGTCGCTCACGGCACGCAGGCCGCGAAGCTCGCGAGCGAGGCGCCGCCCCCGGCCCGCGTCGTGACGCGCTTGATCCTCTCGCCCGACTGGATCGCGAGCGGCGTCACGGACGCGCTCGGAGGCGGGCCCGTGATCGTCAGGAACGGGAAGGGTGTCTACACGGCCGGCGAGGACTTCCTGCCTACCCAGCTTGGCCCGCGCAACCCGCGCACCGCTGTTGGGCAGCGCCGCGACGGCAAGATCGTGCTGGTCGCCGTGGACGGCAGGCGGCGCGGCTACAGCGTCGGCCTGACGAACTGGGAGCTGGCCCAGGCGATGGTTCGCCTCGGCGTCTACACCGGCTCGGCGCTCGACGCCGGCGGCTCCACGACGATGGCCTTCAACGGCCAGCTCCTGAACCGCCCCTCCGATCCGGGCGGGGAGCGTTCCGTCGCCGAGAGCCTCGGCATCCTCTACACGGGCGTCTACGCCCCGCCCCCGGCGCTCTCGGTCGTCTCGCCGAACGGCGACGGGATCGCGGATAAGCAGCTGCTCTCGTTCAAGGTGGTGCGCCCTTCGACGGTGACAATGAGCCTCGTCGGCCCGGGAGGTGCGACCGCGCTCACCGAGACCGACGAGCGCGAGCCGGGCATCTACAAGGTGTCCTGGCCGAGCCCGGCCAGCCGCCGTCAGGCCGATCCGCTCGGCCGCTGGCGCTGGGTCGTGACGGCGACCGACGACCTCGGGCAGAAGTCCTCGGTCGAGCGCGCGTTCTGGCTGAACGACACGCTCGGCTTCATGCGTGTCGCGCCCACCGCGGTCAAGCTGCGCGCTCGCGCTCGTAACGCCGTCGTCGCGCGGTTCAAGGTCGCCTACAAGGCCCGCGTGACGCCGTCGATCTGGACGACGAGCGGCGTGCTCGTCCGCCGCCTACCCGCAAAGTCGCTCGACCCCGGCACCCGTTCGATCGCGTGGAACGGGCGGTTCGCCAACGGGCGCCTGGTCTACCGCGGGAGGTATGTCTTCAAGGTGTTCGCGCAGAACGCCTACGGGCCCGTGGATCTCGTGCAGCCGTTCAGCGTACGCCGCTGAGGGCGCCCCGCCTAGACTCCCGCGGTGCTCGCTTCCCTCACGGGCTCCATCACCTCTTTCGTCGGCGATCACGGGGTCTACGCGGTCTTCGCGCTGATGGCCTTGGACGCCGTGTTCCCCGCGGCCAGCGAGTTGGTGATGGTCTACGCCGGCGCGCTTGCCTCGGGCGCTCTGGCCGGCCAGGTCGTGCTCTTCGGGAACCGGATCGACAGCCCGTTCTGGGCGTTCATGACGATGGCCCTGGCCGGCTCGCTCGGCTACATCCTCGGTTCGATTGGCGGCTGGGCGATCGGCCGCTACGGGGGCCGGCCGCTGGCCGAGCGCCACGGCCGGTTGCTGCACCTCGGGCCCGAGCGGCTCGGGCGGGCCGAGCGCTGGTTCGACAAGCACGACGATTCGGCAGTGCTGATCGGCCGCGTCGTTCCCGTCGTTCGGTCGTTCATCTCGATTCCGGCAGGGATCTTCCGGATGCCGCTCGGCAAGTACACGCTGCTCACGATCCCGGGCTCGCTCGCCTGGTGCTTCGCCTTCGCGGGCGTCGGTTGGGCCTTCGGGCGCAACTACGACCGTTTCCACCACGCCTTCGACATCGCCCTCGTGGCAGGAGCCGTGCTGCTGATGCTGTACCTGGTACTGCGCCGAACCTCATCTAGACTCAAACCCCGTGGTTAAGAGCCCCTTTCAGACTGAAGCCTTGTGTCCTCGGAACGCGCTGTGCGGCGCGTGGACGGCGTCCTCAGTCGCACCCGTAGCCTCCGGCTACGAGCACTCCCTGCGTCCTGGCCACGCACCACCCATCGCGTCCCGACGACGAAGCGTCAATCTGAAATGAGCTCAAAGACTCCCCTCATTGACGTAAAAGCCCAGTACGAGCGCCTGATTCCCGACATCCTGGAGCGGATGCGCGAGGTGCTCGACTCCGGCGTGTTCATCCTCGGGCCAAACGTCCAGGCGTTCGAGCGCGAGGCCGCGTCCTACCTCGGTGTCCCGCGAACCGTTGGCGTCGCCAACGGCACCGATGGGCTCGTGCTAGCGCTGGACGCGCTCGGGGTCGGCCCCGGCGACGAGGTCATCTGCCCCGCCTTCACCTTCTACGCGACCGCAGAGTCGATCGCGCGCCGCGGAGCGACGCCGGTCTTCGCCGACATCGACCCGGCCACGCTCAACCTCGATCCCGAGGACGTGGCCGCGAAGGTGACGGAGCGAACGCGAGCGTTGATGCCGGTGCACCTTTTCGGGCGCGTGATGCCCCTCGGCGAGCTGGCCAAGCTCGACGTCCCGATCATCGAGGATGCAGCTCAGGCTTTCGGGGCCGAAGGTGTCGCCACCACAGGTGTGCTCTCGACCTTCAGCTTCTTCCCGACCAAGAACCTGTTCGCCCTCGGCGATGGGGGGCTCGTCGCCGCCACCGATGAGGAGCTCGCGGATCGCATCGCGCTTCTGCGCTTCCACGGCTCGCGCCAGAAGACGGAGTTCGAGGCGGTTGGCTACAACTCGCGCCTCGACGAGCTCCAGGCGGCGGTGCTGAGGCTCTTCCTCGGCGAGCTGGACGGCTGGAATGGCGCGCGCCGCGAGGCGGCGGCGCGCTACGAGGAGCTCGGGCTGGGCGAGCTCTGCGAGCTCCCCGCGGACGAGCCGGGGCACGTTTACCACATGTACGTCGTCCGCTCTCCCGAGCGCGACCGCCTCGCAGAGGCGCTCGCGGCCGCCGAGATTGGCCATGCCTCCTACTACGTAACACCGCTGCATCTCCAGCCCGCGCTGCGCTACCTCGGCCAGAAGGAGGGCTCGTTGCCGGAGACCGAGAAGGCCGCCGCCGAGAATCTCGCGCTGCCGATGTGGGCGGGAATCCCGGCCGAGGTGCAGGAGAAGGTTGTGGCGGTGATCCGCGAGGCCGCGGCGGTACGCGCGTGATACCGGTGAATCGACACAGGATTTGGCAGCTCGTCGCCGATGCGGGGCTGATTGCCCTCGCGTGGTACCTGGCCTTCGCGCTGCGCTTCGACCAGGGCGTGCCGCGCTACTACGACACGCTGTTCCGCCGGACGATCCTGATCGTGGTTGCGATCAAGCTCGTCGTCTTCGTCCTCTTCCGTTTCTACGACCGCTGGTGGCGCTACGTGTCCATCCGCGACATGTGGTCGGCCGTGCGCGGCGTAACCGCCGCCTCGCTCGTCGCCAGCCTGACCGTCTACTTCATTGCGCCCGTGGCTCAGGTGAGGCTGCCACGCTCGGTGGCGGTGATGGACTGGCTGCTCCTCCTCGGGTTGATCGCCGGCACGCGCCTGTTCGCCCGCAGCGTGATCGAGCGCCCCGGTACCGGTCGTCTCGTCGCCCGCGGCAAGGAGGTGCTGGTGGTCGGCGCCGGCGACGCGGGCCAGCTCACGATCCGCGAGATGCAGCGCAACCGCCAGCTCGGCTACACGCCGATCGGGCTGATCGACGACGACCCGCGCAAGAAGAACCTGCGCATCCACGGCGTGCGCGTTCTCGGTACCACCGAGGAGCTGGCGCACATCCTGCGCGACAACCGGCCCGACGAGGTGCTGATCGCGATCCCCTCCGCTTCCGGTGAGGCGCGCCAGCGGATCGTCACGGTCACGCGCGAGAACAACGTGCCGGTGAAGACGCTGCCCGGCTTGTACGAGCTGATCTCCGGCGAGACCGACCTCGCGACGCAGATCCGGCCGGTGCAGGTCGAGGACGTGCTCGGCCGCGAGCCGGTCGACGTCGATCTCGAGGCGAGCGCCTCGTATCTCGAGAACGAGACGGTGCTCGTCACAGGAGCCGGCGGCTCGATCGGCTCCGAGCTCTGTCGCCAGATCGCGCGCCTGGGGCCCCAGCGCCTCATCCTCGTCGACCAGGGCGAGACGGCCCTGTTCGAGATCGAGCGCGAGCTCGTGGACGAGCGCGGCTTCGCGCCGAGTATCCCGGTGCTTGCAGACGTGAAGAGCCGGACGAAGATGCGCCAGGTCTTCGACCGCTACCGGCCGAGCATCGTCTTCCACGCGGCCGCGTACAAGCACGTGCCGCTGATGGAGGCCAACCCGCTCGAGTCCGTGCGCAACAACGCGCTCGGGACGAGGATCCTGGCGGAGGTCGCGGTCGAGTTCGGCGCGGAGCGCTTCCTGCTCGTCTCGACCGACAAGGCGGTCAACCCGAAGACCGTGATGGGCCAGTCGAAGGCGCTCTGCGAGTGGATCGTCGAGGCCTACGGCGCGCGCGAGGACATCGCGACCCGCTTCGTCGCGGTTCGCTTCGGGAACGTCCTCGGCTCCTCGGGCAGCGTGATTCCGATCTTCCGCCGCCAGATCGCGAACGGCGGACCCGTCACCGTCACGCACCCGGAGATGACGCGCTACTTCATGACCATCCCGGAGGCCGCGTCGCTCGTGATCCAGGCCGGCGGGATCGGCGGTCGCGGCGACGTCTTCGTGCTCGACATGGGCGACCCGGTGCGGATTCTCGACCTCGCCAAGCAGATGGTCCGGCTCTCGGGCAAGGAGCCCGACCGGGACATCGCGGTGGAGATCGTGGGCACGCGGCCCGGCGAGAAGCTGCATGAGGAGCTCTGGGGAGCGGGCGAGACCGCCGTCTCCACCTCGCACCCGAAGATCATGCGCGTCAGCGGCGCGACCGTGGACGCCGTCTGGCTCCAGGACGAGCTCGCCGAGCTCGAGCGGCTCGTTCGCGAGGGCGAGACGCTCGACGTGGTCTCCCGCCTGGCGACGATGATGCGCGCGCCGCACCTGGTCGGCGAGACCCGTGTACGAGAAGACACCGTTTCGGAACAGACGCTGACCTAGAACCGTCTGGCCCCGAGGCTAGGGTGACCGGGTGTCCGATCCGGCGATCCTCGACGGCCTGAACCCCGAGCAGCGGCGCGCCGCCGAGGCGGTGCGCGGGCCGGTTTGCATCCTCGCCGGCGCGGGCTCCGGCAAGACGACCACGATCACGCGGCGGATCGCCTGGCAGGTCGCAACCGGCGCGTTTCGATCGGACGAGCTTCTCGCCGTCACGTTCACCGACAAGGCCGCCGGCGAGATGCGCGGGCGGCTCGCCCGGCTCGGCGTGGACGGGGTCGAGGCGCGCACCTTCCACTCGGCTGCTCTCGCCCAGCTGCGGCGGGCACGCGGCGAGGGCCCGGGCCGAATCCTGTCCACCAAGGCGCTCCTGCTGCGGCAGATCGGCAACTCGCTTCCTCGCCCGTACCGGTTCCGGCCTGCGGGCGACCTCGCGACGGAGGTCGAGTGGGCGAAGAACCGGCGGCTGACCCCCGATACCTATGCCCGCAGCCTGAACGGCCACGAGCCGCCGATCCCGGAGGACCTGATGACCCGCGTCTTCGCCGAGTACGAACGGCGGAAGACAGCTTCGGGTGCGATCGACTTCGAGGACCTGCTGGAGCTGACGGTGCGCCTCTACGAGGAGGACGAGTGGGCGCTCGCCGCGCTGCGGGAGCGCTACCGCGCGTTCACCGTGGACGAGTACCAGGACGTGAACCTGCTGCAGCAGTCGCTGCTCGAGCTGTGGGTCGGTAACCGCGACGACCTCTGCGCCGTCGGCGACGACTACCAGTCGATCTACGGCTTCACCGGCGCCTCGCCCGAATGGCTGCTGGGTCTGGCGAAGCGCTTTCCGCAGGCCACCGTCGTCCGGCTCGAGGAGAACTACCGCTCGAGCCCCGAAGTGCTCCGGCTCGCGAACCGGCTGGTCCCGAAGCTCGGTGGCGCCGAGAAGACGCTGCGCGCGACGCGCTCCGAAGGTCCGGAGCCACAGCTGCGCGGCTTCGACTCGCCCGAGGAGGAAGGACAGTTCGTGCTCGAGCGTGTGCGTGCGCTGGCGGCGGAGGCTGTGCCCTACGAGGAGATGGCCGTGCTGATGCGGCTCAACTCGCGCTCGGTGGACTTCGAGGAGCTCTTCGGCGACGCGAAGATCCCATTCCAGGGGGCGGCGCTGCTTTCACGCGACGGGGCGCGCCAGCTGCTGAAGGGCCTCCGCGGCGCCGGCTTCGGCTCACTTACGGAGGAAGTGCGGCGCGTCGCGGTCGAGCAAGGGCTCGCGGATCCGGTGCCGGAGGGCGTGGGCGAGCGCGAGCTCGTGCGCCAGGCCGACCTCGCACGCCTATGCAAGCTCGCCGACGAGTACGACGACGGGTCGCACACCGTTGCGGACTGGATCGAGTGGCTGAGGGCTCGCTTCGACCACGGGGCCGAAGGCGGCGTACATCTGCTCACGCTCCATCGCGCCAAGGGACTCGAGTTCGAGGCGGTCTTTCTGCCGCGGGTCGAGGAAAAAGAGCTCCCGTGCAAGCAGGCCATGCGCTCAGCGGCCATGGTCGCCGAGGAGCGGCGGCTGCTGTACGTCGGCATGACCCGCGCAAAACGGCACCTTGCGCTCACCTGGGCGGACAAGCCGAGCCGCTTTCTCACCGAGCTCGGCGTCGAGGCGGCGGCCGTCGCCCGACCGAAGCAGCGCGCCGAGGAGCCGAGCGACCCGACCTACCAGGCCCTGAAGCGCTGGCGGCTCCAGCGTGCAAAGAGCGACGAGATTCCGGCGTACGTCGTCTTCCACAACACAACGCTCGCCGAGATCGCCGAGCGCCGGCCGAGCACGATCGCGGAGCTCGGTTCCGTCGCCGGCGTCGGCCCGGCGAAGCTCGAGCGCTACGGCAGCGACGTGCTGGCCGCGCTCTCGGACGCGCCCAAGTAGAGGAGGAGAGGGCCGCCGAAGCGGCCCTCTCGCTCAGCGTCTAGCGGCGGCCGTGCTTGTGGCCGTGCCCGCCGATCGTCTGCGGGATGTAGACCGCTTGCAGCTGCCCGTCCTCGCCGGTGCTCGAGTTCGGGGCGAGCGTCGGCCCGGGCTGAGGCGCGGTCGTGCTGTGTGCCTGTACGTCCGTGAGCCACCAACCGTCGCCGAGGATGTCGAACGCGTTGATCACGCCCGACGACTCCCAGGTGCCGGGGCGCAGCGCCGCCGGTGTGTTCACGCGTGCCACCGACTGCAACGAACCGGTCTCGAAGTCGTAGACAATGACGCGGTTGTAGCCGCCCGAGAACGGCGCGTCCCGGAACTCGGACTCGCGGTCTTCCTGGAACACGAGCGAGCGCGCGGAGGTGTCGAGGTTGTCCGGGTTGTAGAGGTCGTCGCCGGCGTCACCGTCGAGGATCAGCTTCAGCGAGGCCTTCGTCGGGTCGGCCTTGCTGACGTCGAACTGGTAGATGCGGCCCCGAATCGTCCGCGGCCGCTTGCCGGTGTCTGCGATGTAGTACCGGCCCTTCACCTGGCGGTAGAGCGCCGCGTCCTCGAGCCGGTCGAACTTGAAGGCGCCCTTCGCCGCTGCCGCGTTCTTCAGCGTGACGGAGTTGGCGTTCTCGGCCTGACTGATCGGCACGAAGTGCCCGGTCAGCGTCTGGCCCTTGTGGATGTCGGTCGACTGAATCGCGCCGTCCGCCTTCCAGACGTAAAGGCTCCCCTTGGAGGGATTGCCGGTGATCGCGGCCTTGAACGACTTCGCGATGTACGCGTACAGGTACGCGTCGAAGCCCGGGCGGAAGTCGTCGTCCGTGGTCAGGAAGAACCACTTCGAGAGCTTCGTCGGGACGACGTTCTCGTGCTGGAGATGGCCGAAGTGCTCCGTCTCCCACCACTGTCCGGTCTCGGCGTTCATGGCGATCGAGCTGCCGTCGTGACCTGCGGGCGGCGCCGGCGGGATGCCGTTGATCGCCTCTTCGCCCGTGAAGTACCAGGGCGTGCCGTGGATCAGCGCGAGCGTTGCGGAGCAGAAGCGCTCGAAGCCCTCGTTCCCGGTGAAGGGGTACTTCGCCGAGAGCACGCTGTTCGTCTTCGCGTCGATCGTCAGTTTCGAGATCCGGGTGTTGACCCCCGGCGGCGTGCCGGGGAACGTGATCCCGAGCTCGTGGTTCATCAAGATGGTGTAGGTGCCCTTCTGCTTGTCGCTGCCGCTGTGATGCCCCTTGCCTCGACCGTAGCCCTTCCCGTTTACATAGGCGCCGAGCCCGTCCGGGATCCCGGACATCTGGTAGGCAGGCGTCTGGCCCTGCGGGACGACGTCCCCGGCGGACAGGATCGGGTCGACGACGACGCCCGCTGCCGTGGGCACCAGGTACGGCGGTTTCGCCGTCTTCACGCCGGTCGCCGCGTAGGCGACCGCCACCGAAATGACCGCGGCGAGGACGACCAAAAACGCCGCCGCGCGGATGCTGGTTCGCTTCACGATGTATTCCCCCCTAAATATCGTTGCTGCGGTGGGATGGTAATAGCTCGCGCGTCAGGAGGTCGAGCATGAGCGTGGGCTCTCTTTTGACTCGGTTTGGCTCGCCCTCGCGCTTGCGCAGATCGAGCGCACGCGGGTCGCTGAGTGGGATCAGACGGCCCTCTCGGATCAGCATCTCGTCGACGCCGCCGAGCCGGCCGCCGTAGGTCGTGTAGACCGGCACGCCGAGCGCCACGGCCTCCCGGTTCATCGTGCCGCCGGCCGAGACGACGAGGTCGGAGAAGGCGATCAGGCTCTGTCCGTCCACCGCGCGGTCGGGAACCTGCACCGAGGGCAGGCTAAGCCCCCGCACGAAGTCGCGCTGCTCCGGTGTCCGCGGCAGGACGATCGCCTGTACCGACTCGTTGTGGCCCAGGTGGTCGAGTACCTGCGGGAAGAGCGGGTTCGAGCGACGGTGGTAGAGCGAGACGTCCGGCGGTGTGCGCACGACCACGAGCGCCCGCGCGGAGTCGATCTCGAACGGCTCGAGCGCCGCCGGGTCGGGCTCGAAGTCCGCCAGGTAGTACTCCTCTTTCAGGCCTGGGTACTGAACCAGCTTCGGCGGCCTGGCGCCGTAGCGCTCGAGCCGCTCCGGTGGGATCGCCTCGGGGACGACCACGCGAGTGGCGGCACGGCAGCCGAGTTGGTGCTGGAGCCATGCGAACTCGTAGTCGAAGGTGGTCGAGCTCGGGATCCCGAGCCGGCGCGCCGTGAGGGTCAGCTCGTGCGACCCATGGGCGAGCGCGAGGTCGAACTCTCGGTCCTTGGCCCAGTGCCGCAGGTCACGGAGCCGCGAGGTCAGCGAGCGCGCCTTCCCGAGCCGCGAGCGGCCGCCGTGCCGGCCGAGGATCTCCGCCTCGATCCCGTGCAGCTCGAGCAGCTGCACCGTCTGGGCGTAGTCGCGTGAGGTGAGCTCGACCTCGGCGCCGCGTTCCCTCAGCAGCGGCAGGAGAGGCCGGAAGACCAGCACGTGGGCCGGCGCCGTGATGTCGATCCAGACTCTCACAGCCGCTCCACGATCCGGAAGCGGATCGCGTCGATCAGCGTGTCGGGCTCGATCGTCCGCTCGAAGAAACGCTCGTGCGCCTCGTGCCAGTCCTGAACCGACTCGAACCCCTCGCCCTCGTCGCGGGCGAACTGGAGGTCGACCTCCGCTGCTGGAACGACCCGCGCCTCCGTGACCTCGACAATTGCTCTCGGAGTTCCCTGCGCGTCCTCGACGACGAAACGATCGCCGGGGTCCGGGGTGGGTTCGTCCTCGAAGACGCCGTGCAGTCCCGCGGTGGCCGTTTTCTCGCCGGCGAGCACGGCGTCCACCAGCCGCTGCCGCAGCTCGGTTCCGGGGTAGCCGAGCCCGAACTCCGGCAGCTCGGTCAGCGGACGAGCGCCTCCATGCGCTCGCTCGCGAGCGGTACAGGCTCACGCTCGACGTGGTGTTCGTGCCAGAGGGTGAAGGCGAGCAAGCCCCAGAGCCGACGCGAGAGGTCTTCCTTGCCGGCGACGTGGCGGTCGAGCAGCGCCGTCACCGCCTCTGGTCGGAAGTACCCCTGGCGGCGGAGTGTGTCCCCGCTGAGGGTCTCGCGGGCGAACGGCTCGAGCTCGCCGCGCAGCCAGGCGGCCGCGGGGATCGAGAACCCGCGCTTCTTGCCGCGCACGATCTGGCTCGGGACGAGCGGGGCGACCGCCTTGCGGAGCAGCACCTTCTTGCGCAGCCCGTGTACTCGGTGCTTCGCCGGCAGCGCCGCCGCGAAGTTCGTCACGGCCGGGTCGAGGAACGGCACGCGGGCCTCGAGCGAGTGGGCCATCGAGGCGCGGTCGGTCTTCACGAGCAGGTCGTCCACGAGGTAGATTCCGAGGTCGACGTCTTGGAGGCGGGCGAGGAGCTCGGCGCCTTCGGTCTCGGCGAAGCGGGCGCGGTAGAGGTCGACCGGGTCGAACTCGTGGCGGCGGCCGGTCAGCTCTGCGCGCGCCTCGGGCGAGAAGATCTCCTTCCACGCGTGGTGACGCTCGAGCGGGGGCAGGTGCGCGCCGCGGACGAACCGCTTCGCCTTGTAGTCGAAGCTCGCGCGGGCGGTGGAGGTCGGCAGGCGCTCGACAAGCGGCCGTGCTAGTCGCGCGGCACCGCCCGCCCGGAGCGCGAGCTGGTCGGCGACGTAGGTGTAGTAGCCGCCGAAGAGCTCGTCCCCGCCCTCGCCGGAGAGCGCCACCTTCACGTCCTGTGCGGCGAGCTGCGAGACGAGATAGGTCGGCAGCGCGGACGAATCCGCGAACGGTTCGTCGAAGGCCTCGGCCAACGCCGGCAGGAGCAGCGCGGCGTCGGGCCGCAGCACGAGCTCGCGATGCTGCGTGCCATACCGCTCGGCCACTAGCCGCGCGTCGCCGAGCTCGTCGAAGGAGCGCTCCTCGAAGCCGATCGAGAAGGTGCGCACGGGCTCGAGGCTCTCCTGCGCGGCCAGGGCGGTGAGGGCGGAGGAGTCGATTCCACCGGATAGGAGCACCCCCACCGGCACATCGGAGACGAGGTGCGCGCGTACGGAGTCGCGGAGACGTGCGCGCAGCTCCTCGATCAGCTCCGCTTCGTCGTCGTCGCGCAGGTCGTCGAGTGCGGCAGGCGCAGGGCGCGCAAACCGCTCGACGTGCGTCTCGCCGGCCTCCCATACGAGCAGGTGCCCGGGCGGAAGCTTGCGCGCGTCGCGGAAGATCGTCAGCGGCGCGGGAATCGAGTTGAAGGCCAGGAACGCCTCGAGCGCGTCCAGGTCGATCTCGCCTCGGGGAAGGGCACGCAGCTCGGAGGCGAACTCGAGGCCGCCGCTCGAGTTGGCGCGGTAGTAGAGCGGCTTGATCCCGTACCGGTCCCGGGCCAGCACGAGCCGCCGCCGCGGCGCATCCCAGAGTGCCACTGCGAACATCCCGCGCAGTCGCCGGGCAAACTCGAGCCCTTCCTGCTCGTAGAGATGGACGAGCACCTCGGTGTCGCCGTGCGTGCGGAAGCGGTGGCCGGCCCGCTCGAGCTCGGCCCGCAGCTCGCGGTAGTTGTAGAGCTCGCCGTTCTGCACGACGTGAATGGTCGAGTCCTCGTTCGCGATCGGCTGATCCCCCGTCTCGAGGTCGATGATCGCGAGCCGGCGCGCGGCGAGCGCGGCCTGGCCCTCGGCGAAGATCCCGTCGCTGTCAGGCCCTCGGTGGACGAGTTTGGCGCTCATCGCCGCGAGCCGGTCGGGGTTCGCAGGCCCGTTCGAGGAGACGATCCCGCAGATCCCGCACACGGGTCGAGTCTAGCCGTGCGGCCTGAAGAGGCCTCGCAGCGATTGGGCCCCGATTCGGAACGCAGTTGCCACGAGCGTGCGCAGGTAGAGCCGCATCGAGCGATCGGCGATCCACTCGAGGTCGTGGGCGAGCTTCTCGGCCATCGAGGTCTCGTAACCGCGCCGCACCTGCGCGAAGCCGGTCAGGCCGGGGCGGACGACGAGCCGCTGCCAGTAGGCAGGCAGCTCGGCCGCGAGCTGCTCGAAGAAGCGCGGCCGGATCGGGCGGGGCCCAACGAAGCTCATGTCCCCGCGCAGGATGTTCCAGAGCTGTGGCAGCTCATCGAGTTGCGTGGCGCGGAGTCGCCGGCCGAGCTGCGTGGTCTCGGCCTGAGTGCGCTCGACGAGCTCGGGGCCGAGGTACGGGCCGAGCCGTTCCTCGGCGCCGCGGCGGAGCGTGCGGAACTTGAGCATCTCGAAGATGCGGCCGTCGCGGCCGACGCGCTGGCCTCGGTAGAAGAGCGGCCGCCCGCTCGTCAGCATGAGCGCCGCCGAGATCAGCCCGAGGAGCGGCAGCGCGATCAGCAGGAAGAACGACGCGAAGACGACGTCGAGGATGCGGAGCTCGAGATCGACCCGACGCTTCTGCGAGCCGCGGACGAGAACGGAGAATCGCTCAACGAACGAGTCGCTCGGCCTCGGCTGCGAAGCGGCCACCCCCAGATGCTAGAGAGTCCGCACCCCCGCGTCAGCGCTGCGGCGGCGAATCCTTCCTCTCGGGCCACCCCGACCCACCACCCGCTGAAATTCTAACGAGGAAATTCGCACGTATGGGTGACGTGATTGTGCCGGAAGCGTGACTCTTTGCATAAGCTTGTCTTATGGACACGCGACAGCTCGCTGCGTTCTGCGCGGTCGTCGAGCGTAAGAGCTTCTCGCAGGCGGCGGAGAGACTAGGGGTCACCCAGCCGGCGGTCAGCCTCCAGGTTCGCTCGCTCGAGAAGCGTCTAGGCCGCAAGCTGCTCGACCGCTCCGGCCGCCGCGTCGAGCCGACCGAGGCCGGGCTCGCGCTCTACCGCGGGGCGCAGCGAATGCTCGCGCTCGAGGGTCAGCTGATCGAGGAGCTCGATGCCGGCGAGGAAGGGGAGCTCGGCGGCACGCTCGAGGTGGGCGCCTCCACCGGGCCTGGCAGCACCGTCGTCCCGGTGCTGCTCTGCGAGTTTCAGCGCGAGAACCCGGGCGTCGCCGTCTCGCTCTCGATCTCCGACACGCAGTCGGTCGTCGACCGCGTCGCCGAGCGCGAGCTCGAGCTCGGCGTGGTCGGCGCCGCGCGGCGGCACAGGGGCGTCGTGTTCGAGCCCTTCTTCCGCGATGAGGTCGTGCTTGCGTGCCCCCCCGGCCATCGCTTCGCCGGCCGCAGCGTCTCCCTCGAGGAGCTGAGGGAGGAGCCGCTGATCGTGATGCAGGAGGGCGCAGGCGTCCGCCAGGTGATCGAGGACGAGCTTCGCCGGGCCGGCACTCGCCTGCGCGACCTCGAGCCGCGTCTCGAGCTGGGACTGCAGGAGTCGGTCAAGTCCGCCGTCGCAGCGGGGCACGGTGTCACCTTCATCTCGCGCACGGCGATCGAGGCCGACCTCGCAGCGGGCACGCTCGTGACCGCCCGCGTGAAGGGGCTCGACCCGTCGCGCGAGATCTCGCTCGTACGCTCCGCGGGTCGCTCCCCGACCCGCGCTGCCGAGGCGTTTCTCGAGTTCGCGCGCGAGCGGCTGTGATCGTCCGCTGGGGGCTGGCTGAGCTCAGGCCGCTGCTCGCCGAGTTGGAGATTGAGCGTCCCTTTCTGATCGCGAGCGAGCGTTGGTTGGGGCTCGATGTGCCCTCGGCGGGCCGCTGGCACGAGGTGCCGAGCGATCGGGTGCCCGAGGTTGCAGCCGCGGCGGACGGCTCAGACGGCGTGTTGGCGGTTGGCGGGGGGAGCGCGATCGACCTCGCCAAGGCGGTGTCGGCGGCGACTGGATTGCCCGTTGTGTCGGTGCCGACGACCTACTCGGGATCCGAATGGACGACGTTCTTCGGAGTGCGCGACCTCGACCGGCGCATGAAGGGCGGTGGTGCCGGGGCTCACCTGGGCGGGATCGTCTACGAGCCCGAACTGACACTGGGCCTCTCCCGCGAGCAGAGCGGCGGGACCGCGCTCAATGCCTTGGCGCACTCGGCCGAGGCGCTCTACGTGACCGGCCGCAACCGCGACGGCGACCGGCACGCGCTGGAGGGAGCTCGGCTGATCGGGGCGTCGCTGCCACAGGTGCTCGAGCACGGCGACGACCTGCAAACCCGCACGACGCTCCTCCACGGAGCGATGGAGGCCGGTGCCGCCCTCGGCTCGGCCGGCCTCGGGCTCGGCCACGCGATGGCCCAGGCCCTCGGCGGTCGCTACGGAATCGCGCACGGCGCAGCGAACGCACTCACGCTTCCGCCGGCGCTCCGCTTCAACCAGCCCGTGGCGGCGGCGGAGATCGCTCGGTTCGGCGAGGCGCTCGGTGCGGACGATCCGGCCGCTCGGGCGGAAGAGCTTGCCCGCCTGTCCGGCTTCGACCGCCTGCGCGACCTGGGCGTGCCGGAAGACGAGCTCGACGAGGTGGCCGAAGCGACGGTCACCCGAGCCGGTGCCAAGGCAAATCCACGCCCGGCGAGCGCGGCGGAGATCGCAGAGCTGCTGCGCGGCGTCTGGTAGTTCAGCAGGGTCCGGATGCGGCCGTGCCGCCGGGGCCTGCGAGGTGGTACGCCTTGCCGCTGACGGTCGCCTGCATGCAGTACGAGCCGGCGTTGGCGCGGACGAGCTTCACCTTGAGGCCGGCGAGCGGCGCACCTGCGTAGGTGCCGCGCGCGGCGTGAAACTGCTCCAGCTGCGTCAAGGCCTGTACGAAGGTCAGCCCGGCGGCAGCCTCGCGCACCTGGCCCAGAGCCTGCGTCACGGTCCCGGGGCTCGGCGTCTGCGCGAGCTGCCCGTTCAGGAGCCACCCGCCCACGGCTAGCGACGCGAGCAGGGGAATGAAGGAGAGGCCGCGTGCCATGGGCTCGTCATCGGCATTTTGCCCTTACCTCTCAACCGTTGGGCGGCGGGCGACGAACGAGAGGATCGTCACGCCGAGCTCCTCGGGGGTGTACCCACGGAAGCGCGGTGCGAGTGGAAGCGAGCGCAGCTGCTCGAGCCCTTCTTCGCTCGGCCCCGACGGCCGCTCGGCGACCACCTCGAACCCGGCCTCGCGCACCAGCCGCAGGTAGTCGGGCGAGCGAAGCCGGTTCTGGTGGTGGAGCGGCGAGTTCACGAGACCCCAGGCGCGGTCGGAGAAGCGCAGGAAATTGTACCGCGAGAGGCTCGAGTCGAAATACGAGTAGTGGTCCTGGAGGTCGATTCGGCAGCTGAACGCCCCGCCCGGCCGCAGCAGGCGCCGCGACTCGCGGAAGATCTCCGCCAGGTCGGCTCCCGGGATGTGCTCGCAGGTGTCCGTGCTGGACACGAAGTCGACGGTCTCCGCCGTGAGGCCGGTCGCGCGCGCATCGCGCGGCGCCAGGTAGGTGATCCCGAAGCGCTCCTCGAGCTTCTCCGCCGAGCCGATCGGCCCGCCCAGGCGCCGCAGCTCCCGGCCCGCCTCGGCCTCGAGCTCGTCCCAGAGCCGGTCGAACGCCGCGAGCGAGTCGTTCACGAGCTCGACCCGCACGCTCGGGCGGATGTCCACGAGCACCTGCCGCCCGACGCCTAGCGCGGCATAGGAAAGCGGGATCGCAAGATCCCAGCCCGCCCCGAACTCGTAGAAGCAGGCCTCCGCCGCAGGCGTCCCCGGCCCGTGCTCCTCATAAGCTTGCAGATGCTGGAGCGCCCGGGCGAACTTGCGCCGGAAGACCGACTCGCTCGCGGGCAGCGAGCGCAGCACGTGTCGCTGGAACACATAGTTCAGCCGCTCGCCCTGAGGCATGAGCCCCAGACCGCGCTGCAGCGCCGCTTTGGCCAGCCATCGCATCGGTCGGCGAGCATAGCCCTCCGCCGTTGAATAAGAGGAGCTAATGCCTGAAATTAGGCTACGATGCGGGCATCGTGTCCGAAAGGCTTTCCTTCGACGTGCTCGTTGTCGGGAGCGGGGCCTCCGGGCTCGCTGCCGCAGTCTCCGCCGAGCGCGCGGGCGCCCGCGTGGGTGTCGTAACCAAGGGCGCGCTCCAGTCGTGCAACTCGGCGAAGGCGCAGGGCGGGATCCAGGCCGCGTTCGGCGACGACGACTCTCCCGAGCACCATGCCGAGGACGTCTGGCAGAGCTCGCACGACACGGCTGACCGCGCCCTGGTCGAGGTGCTGACCACCGAGGCGCCGACCGCGATCCACTGGCTCGAGGAGCACGGGGTCGAGTTCACGCGCGACAACGGCGGCTACCGGCTGGCCCGCTGCGGTGGCGCCACCCGCAAGCGCCTGCTCCAGGTCGGCGACCGCACGGGCCACGCGATCACTACCGCGCTGCGCGAGACGTTTCAGGCTTCCAGCGGCGAGGCTCTCCCGAACAGCCCGCTCGTCTCGCTCGAGCAGTCCGGGAACGGCTGGGTCGCGACATGCCTGCGCAAGAACGGCGACGAGCTCGTGATCGACGCGGGCACGGTCGTGCTCGCCGCCGGCGGCCGCTGCTACCGCGAGGCCGAGGAGCGCGGAGAACTCTCGACGAACCACCCGGGCGCAACCGGCGAGGTGACGCGCATCGCGCTCGACCTCGGCGCCGAGAGTCGCGATCTCGACGCCCTTCAGTACCACCCCAACGGCGGCGCGTGGCCTCCGACGATGCAGGGCTACTCGATCCCCGAGACCACCCGCGCGTACGGGGCGACGCTGCTCAACTCGGCCGGCGAGGAGTTCACCGACCCGCTCGGCCCTCGCGACGAGGTCTCGCGGGCGATCTTCGACGAGGTCAACTCGGGTCACGGCGTCGAAACTCCCGACGGCCGGCCCGCCGTCCTGCTCGACACCACCCGGATTCCCAAGGAGGACGCCGAGATCTCGCTCCCGTACATGCTGCGCCGCTACCGTTCCGCCGGGATCGACCCGCTCCGCGAGCCGATCCTGACCTACCCGGTGCTCCACTACCAGAACGGAGGCCTCGTGATCGACGAGCGGGCCGAGACGACGTTGGAAGGACTGTTCGCCTGCGGCGAGATCGCCGGCGGCACCCATGGGCGCAACCGGATGATGGGGAACTCGCTGCTCGAGTGCACGGTTTTCGGCCGGCGCGCCGGTGCGGCAGCGGCCGAGAGGGCAGCAGCATGAGTGTCGTCGCAGTCGACATGCGCCAGACCGTCGAGGACGCGGCAGCGCACCTCTACGTCTGGGCGCTGAAGGACATCCCGCAAGACCTGCGCGACGCGCTCTTCGCAGCGGCCGACCGCGAGACCTCGATCCCTGGCAA
>Ga0307299_10000236_pt1 | contig 18638 bp, 15 predicted proteins | sample ER_DNA_159_FD_194466 | JGI IMG/M metagenome (GOLD analysis project Ga0307299, IMG submission 194466) | Bulk soil microbial communities from the East River watershed near Crested Butte, Colorado, United States - ER_DNA_159 | ecosystem: Environmental > Terrestrial > Soil > Floodplain | place... | reverse complement strand
TCACTCGATCCCCGATGCCCTGGCGGTCGCCGTACGCACTGCGGCTGGCCTGATCCTGCATACCGGCGACTTCAAGATGGATCAGCTGCCGCTGGACGGACGAGTGACCGATCTGCGCGCCTTCGCCAGACTGGGTGAGGCGGGTGTCGACCTGCTCATGATCGACTCGACCAATGCGGAGGTTCCCGGCTTCACAACGCCTGAGCGAGATATCAGCCCTGCTCTGGAGCGAGTTTTCGAGGCCAGCCGGCAGCGGGTGATCGTGGCATGTTTCGCCTCCCACGTACACCGCGTCCAGCAGGTGCTCGACGCGGCTGTTGCCCACCAGCGCAAGGTCGTATATGTAGGCCGTTCCATGGTGCGCAATATGACCATCGCCCGGGAGCTCGGCTTCCTGAAAGTTCCTCGCAATACCTTGATCGACCAGCGCGAGATCGACGACTATCCACCCGAGGATGTCGTGATCATCTCCACCGGATCTCAAGGCGAGCCGCTCTCAGCGCTGTCGCGCATGGCTAACCGCGAACACCCAGTAATCGAGCTACAGCGCGGCGACACCGTGGTGCTGGCCAGCTCGATGATCCCCGGGAATGAAAGCGCGGTCTATCGAGTAATCAATGGCTTGACCCGACTCGGTGTGCATGTTGTGCACCGGGGTAACGCGCTCGTCCATGTGTCCGGACACGCCAGCGCGGGCGAGCTGCTCTTCTGCTACAACATCGTCCGGCCCCGGAATGTCATGCCTGTGCATGGGGAGGTCCGCCACTTGACCGCCAACGGTGACTTGGCAATCGCGACTGGTGTTCCCGAAGAACGGACGATCATCGCCGAGGATGGCATGGTCATCGACCTCGAGGGCGGGAAAGCAACAATCGTCGGCAAGGTCGACGCTGGCTATGTCTTCGTTGACGGCACCACGATCGGCGACATCTCGGAGCTGTCACTGAGCGACCGGCGAATCCTCGGTGAGGAGGGCTTCATCTCGGTGATCGCGGTGGTCAACACCCACTCTTCCCAAATCGTGAGTGGCCCAGATATCCACGCCCGCGGCTTCGTGGGGGATGACGCGGTATTCGATGACGTCCGGCCACTGATCATTTCGGCCTTAGAGGCCGCATTGCAGGAGGGTGTTGACGACTCCTACCGGCTGCAGCAGGTGATTAGGCGGCAGCTTGGGAAGTGGGTGAGCGATACCCACCGCCGGCGACCTATGATCATCCCCGTTGTGATTCAAGCCTGAGTAATGCGCCCTGAGCTTGTCAAAGCGCGGCCCAGCTCAGCGGGAGACTTTGCCGGCCTTGATGCAAGAGGCGCAGACGTTCAGCCGCTTGGGGGTACCGGATACGACCGCGTGCACCCGCTGGATGTTGGGGTTCCAGCGCCGATTGGTCTTCTTCTTTGACCAGGGGACGTTGTGGCCGAATCCGGGCCTCTTGCCGCATATGTCGCATACCGCAGCCACTGGAATCCGCTCCCAAGAAATTACGTCGACACAGATGAGGTGCCCAAAGTTGGGCAACCGGAAAAGAGTACCTGACAAGGCCCAGCGCAGGCCAATCGCCGGGAGTCTTGGATTAGGGTGTGGTCGCGTGCCTGCACGCCTCGGGGGGTCGCCCCCCTTGCCATATTGTTATGGCGTGTCAACCCGGCTAGGGGAGCAGGCGCCCACGCTGTGGGCGGGCTATGACGGTTGGCTGCGACGGGCGACCAGTGTCATCAGCGATTCGGCAGCTGCATTGAACGCAATGAACGTCTTTCCGGTGGCCGACGCCGATACTGGATCGAACCTGAAGCTGACGCTGACCGGAATCACGCACGCCGTTCCTCGAGTCGAGCAGGCCAGCCTGGATTCCGCCGTACAAGCGTCCGTCTTGTGTGCGCACGGCAATTCCGGAGCCATCGTGGCGGAGATGTTGGTCAGCGTCTGCCGGGCGCTGGAGTATGACCTGCCGGCTTTGCAATCCATGCCGCGAGGCACCATGGTCGCTACATTGCTGCGGCTGGCAGCTGTCGCCGCGCGACGCGCTGTTGCTCGGCCGGTTGCGGGCACTATCCTCACCGTGGCCGACGACGCGGCAAGCGCAGCGGAGGCTGTGGCAGACAGCCATCGTGACGATGCTTTGGCGGTCGCGAAAGCGGCTCAACGCGGCGCCCGTGACAGCCTGGCCCGTACGCCCGAACAGCTCGATGTTCTTGCCTTAGCCGGAGTAGTGGACGCGGGCGGCCAGGCGTACCTGTTGCTCATTGATGTGCTGGTCGAAACGCTGGGCGGGACGCCCGCCCAGCCGCTGACGTCTGACTCATCCCCAGCGGCGGACAGGCAATCCCAGGCACCGCAGCTCAGCGGTGAATATGAGGTCATGTACACACTCCGGGGGGCACCAGCTTCAGACCTGGACGCCTTGCGGGAGCGGTTGTCAGACCTCGGCCATAGCGTCGTGATCGTGGGTGACCAAGCCATTGCCCAGGTGCACGTCCACCTCGATGAGGCGGGCGCGGCCATCGAGGCCGCGCTGCCACTCGGCGAGCTGGGCCAGGTAAGGGTTACCGCCCTGCCACCGAATCCAGCTGTTGGGCGGAGGAGTGTCTTAGCGGTTGTGGCCGGCTCGGGGCTCGCCAGGGCTGTTGCTTCGCTCGGCGGCGTGCCGTTGCTCAGCGCTGGCGGTGACCTGACAGTCGACCGGCTGAGGAGCGCCGCGGAACAAGTCTGTGGTGAGTTGGTGATCTTGCCAAACGGCACCGAGAACCTGCAGCGGGCCAACGACGTAGCGACGGAGCTACGACGCGCGGGACGCCGGGTCGGCATTATTCCTACGGTTGCCCAGGTGCAAGGGCTGGCTGCGATGGCCGTGCATGAGCCGTCGGCGGACTTTGACTCGGCTGTCGTGGCCATGAGCACCGCTGCAGGGCATGCCCGGCATGGCGCCGTCACTATCGCCGAGAGCGCCGCAATGACTACGGCTGGACGGTGTGAACCGGGCGATGTGCTTGGTGCCGTCGAAGGAGACGTCGTTGTCATCGGGACATCGATGACCGAGGTCGCCTGGCAGGTACTGCAGCGACTGGCCAGCGCCGGCGGAGAGCTATTGACCTTGGTCCGCGGGATCGATGCCGATGATGACTTGTTATCTGATCTCACGGCTCGAGTGCCGGCACGATTTCCTACTATCGAGGTTGAAGTGGTCGACGGCGGTCAGGGGCGCTACCCCCTGTTATTCGGACTGGAATGACCACGCTCAAACTGGTCGGTTCGCGGTGGCGCAGCGACACATTTCGCCGACTGTCGACTCGCCTTGAAAACATTCTCGGCTCCAAGACGGCGAAGCTTTTCGAGCCGTTGAAGGTCTTCACGGTCGGCGATCTCATGCGGCTGGTACCGCGCCGCTACTTCTCGGGCACCGAGCTGAGCGACCTCTCGGTGCTTCGGGACGGTGAGGAAGTTGCGGTAATGGCAGAGGTGGTGGATGCCAAAACCTTCAATCTTGATGATCGTCCCTACGTTCGGGCCCGGAGCAAGCCGCGACTCGAGGCCACCATCACGGATCGTCGGGGGAATGTGGTCTGCACCTTCTTCGGGCAGCCGCGACTGATCCGTTACTGGCAGGACCAGTTGCACCCGGGCGCCAGAGGGATCTTCGCCGGCAAGGTGACGAGGTTCAACGGCAGACTGCAGCTCGCACATCCTGACTTCGTCATCGTCAATGAGCACGGTGACGTGATCGGCGGAACAAGACGCAACGCCGCCTTGGCCTCGGCCTCCAATCTCCCCCTTGTCGGGCTTTATCCGTTGACCGCCAAGCTCCGTACCTGGACTATCGCCGAATGCGCCGCACTGTCACTGGACTCACTGGCTGGGATCGAGGATCCACTCCCAGAGCGGGTTCGCGAGGCGGCTGCGGTGATGGATCTGGAGTCGGCATTCCGAGCCGTCCACCAGCCAACCGATAAGTCGGTGATCAGCGAGGGTCGACAGCGGTTGCGGTTCGACGAGGCGTTCGCGCTGCAGCTGACCATGGCGTACCGGCGAGCCGATGCGGCGTCGCACCGAGCGGTGCCCCGCACCCGACGCTCCGGCGGCCTGCTCGACGCCTTTGATGAGCGATTGCCGTTCGTCCTCACTGAAGGCCAGATCGCGGTAAGCGAGGAAATCATGACCGAGCTCGGCCGCGACCGGCCTATGCAGCGTCTGCTGCAAGGGGAGGTCGGGTCAGGCAAGACGCTCGTTGCGCTGCGGGCGATGCTGGCGGTGGTTGACGCAGGCGGCCAGGCTGCACTGTTGGCGCCAACCGAGGTGCTGGCTGCTCAGCACTACCAGACGATCACTCGAATGCTTGGTGAGCTGGCCAGCGGCGGCACTCTAGGAGCGCCGGAGCAGGCGACTGGCGTCGTACTGATCACTGGCTCATCATCGGCTGCGCGGCGTCGCGAGGCGACGCTCCAAGCGGCATCGGGTGCTGCCGGAATCGTCATCGGGACTCATGCCTTGCTCAGCGCCGACGTTCAGTTCGCCGACCTCGGCCTGGTCGTCGTTGACGAGCAACACCGATTCGGTGTTGAGCAGCGGGCAGCGTTGAGCGCCAAGGCGGACCCTCGCCCACATGTCCTGGTAATGACAGCGACTCCCATTCCGCGGTCGGTGGCTATGACCGTCTTTGGTGATCTTGAGACCTCCACGCTGCGCGAGATTCCAGCCGGGCGAGCCGAGGTGAGCACCGTCGTCGTCGACACCGTTCGTCAGGCCTCTTGGGTACAGCGGGTCTGGCAGCGGGTTGCGGAAGAGGTGGGCCAAGGCCGTCAGGCGTACGTGGTCTGTGCCCGCATTTCCTCCGCAGGTTCGACCGGCGCGGATGCGGAGAACCTTGATGGCGACAGTGATGCCGCGCCGGCAGTTGCAGTCGAGGATCTGTTCCAGGAGTTGAGCAGCGGGCCGCTTGCCGGGCTGCGGGTCGAGATGCTGCACGGGCAGTTGCCAGGCGATGCGAAGGACGCGGTGATGAGCCGGTTCGCCGCCGGCGAGATCGATGTATTGGTCTCGACAACCGTGATCGAGGTGGGTGTGGACATACCCAATGCAGCGGTGATGGTCATTCAGGACGCCGACCGTTTTGGCATCTCCCAGTTGCATCAGCTGCGCGGCCGAATTGGACGGGGCACACATCCCGGAGTCTGCCTACTGCTGACAACGGCAAGCGATGACAGCACAGCGCGGCAGCGTCTGGACGCCGTGGCCGCGACCCGCGATGGCTTCGCTCTTGCCGAGGTTGATCTGGAACAGCGTCGTGAGGGAGACGTGTTGGGCGCGACTCAGTCGGGGAGCCGATCGAGTCTGAAGCTGCTGCGGGTGCTGCGAGATGCCGATCTGATCGCGCAGGCCCGCACCCTCGCTGAGCAGTGCATCGCGCAGGATCCTGAGCTCAACGATCCGTGCTTGGCCGACATAGTGCTCGATATGGAGATGGACGCGGCAGGGGACTGGTTGGAACGCACATGAGCAAGAGCCGGATTATCGCTGGTTCGAGACGAGGTCAGCGGATCGCAATGCCGTCCGGTGAACGCACTCGCCCGACTACCGATCGCGTGCGGGAGGCGTTGTTCTCAGCCATTGCGGCCTGGCTCGGCACTTCGGCCGAACCAGCCGAGCGCTCACTGGCTGGCCTGGCCTTCTGCGATCTCTACGCTGGCTCAGGCGCTGTTGGGTTGGAAGCTGCCAGTCGTGGCGCCAGTCCGGTGCTCCTGGTCGAGCGTGATCCGCGTACGGCTCAGGTCGCCAGAGGCAATTCCGAAGCTCTCGGGTTGATTGTCGAGATCGCCACCACGTCGGTGGAGCAGGTGCTTCGCCGGCCTCCGGCTCAGCCCTTCGACGTAGTGTTCGCTGATCCGCCGTATGACTTAGGCACATCGACTGTCAGCAGCCAACTGGAGCAGCTAGTGACCAACCGCTGGGTCGGCGCAGATTCATTGATCGTTGTCGAGCGTTCGCGACGGTCGCAGGATGTGGTGTGGCCGGTCGCGGCTGCGCAGCGGTGGAATCGCACTTACGGTGAGACAGTCCTGTCTTTCGGGTCGCTCGAGCCAGGGGCCCGCAGTCATGCAGAGGGGGAGCTGTGACACGGGCTGTCTGTCCGGGGTCCTTTGATCCTGTCACGCATGGGCATCTCGATGTGATCCAGCGAACCGCTCGGGTCGTCGACCACGTAATCGTCGCGGTAGGCACCAACATTTCCAAAAATGCTCTCTTCACTCCAGATGAGCGTGTCGAGATGTTGACTGAGGAATGTGCGCAGTGGGGCAATGTCGAGGTGACACTCTTCGGTGGCCTACTGGTCGACTTCTGTACGGCCAACAACATCGATGTGATTAGTAAGGGCTTGCGCGCCACCGACTTCGGCTACGAGCTTCAAATGGCCCAGATGAACCGGCAGCTGACCGGAGTAGACACCATCTTCTTGCCGACCGCGCCACAATGGGCTTTCGTATCTTCATCCTTGGTTCGCGAGGTGGCGACCTTGGGCGGCGACGTCAGTTCCTTCTTGCCAGCAAAGATTGCCGAGCGCACTATGGCTCGGGTTGTATCTCGCAATGCGGGAGCAGGCAACCGAATGTGAAAGACGTTTGAGCTGAGCGACACTGGGGAATAAGGGGACACTCGAAAAAAAGGGGGACGAGCGTGGCGGTTCTGGGGATTGGACCATCCATGGTTGGACGGGATTCGGCTGAAGAGAAGCTGGCGTACCTACGTGAGGTCATCGCCAACGCGCGTGCGATGCCGATGTCTGCATCGTGCGTCATCAATCGCGGTGAAGTGCTAGCCGCGATCGACGATGTCATCGCGAATCTGCCGGACGAGATCGCCGAGGCGCGGCATGTCATCGACATGGCCGCGTTCAAGATCGCAGAAGGCGAGGCGGAGGCGGGCCGGATCCTGGCTGAGGCCCGCGATCATGCGGCCAATCTGGCGCAGCACAGTGAGGTAGTGCGGGTGGCAGAGCAGATTGCTGCTGGGATGCGAGCTGAGGCGGACGACGAGGCAGCCGCCTTGCGTCGGGAGACCGATGAGTTCATCGACGCGCGGATGGCGAGCTTCGAATCGGTTCTGCACAAGACGGTCAGTCAGGTGCGGACAGCACGCGCCCGGCTCGCCGAGCGCAGCGGCTTGGATGCAGGTGACACCATGCGGCTGGACAGGCGTGTGCACGGGGAGTAGCTGTTAGGCGGTCAGGCCTGCCTGCTAGCTCCAGCGTTCTGGGACAGCGTTTTTTGTAACTGGGGCCTACTCACCGGTAAGGTTGGGCCTCGGTCGCGACGAGGATCGGGGCCGCTCGGCTTGGAAGGATTGCGATGAGTTCGCCGCATCGCCCGATGGACCCCCGCTCGGGCCTGGTCCTTGACACCCACGAACTGGGCCGTCGCGCGGGCGCAATGAAGGTGCTCCGGACATCCGTCGAGGCTCCTGCGGACCTGGGAATCGCCGTGATCGGCGTACCACCCGGATCACCAGTCGAGCTTGATCTTCGGCTGGAGTCGGTTGTCGAGGGAGTGCTGGTCACCGGCACTGCCACGGTTCAGGTCCGCGGCGAGTGCGTACGGTGCCTTGGGCCGATCTCTGATGAGCTGGAGGTCGAGATTCAGGAGCTGTACGTCTACCCGGGCGTCGAACTAGACAATGACCTCGCCAGCCGGCTACAGGGCGATCTGATCGACCTTGAGCCGGTGCTCCGCGACGCGGTGGTGCTCGATTTGCCATTCCAACCTTTGTGTCGGGATGACTGCACGGGGCTCTGCGTCGAGTGTGGTGCCAGCCTCAACGAGAACCCCAACCATCGTCACGAGTCCGATCTGGATCCCAGGTGGGCCGCCCTGAGGGGCCTTGAGGCTGGGGGCGGCGAATCTTACGATGTTGTAGAACCAGCCCCACGGGCAATGAAATTTCCGGGCCAGAGCGCCCGGAGGAACCAGGAGTGAAGTCGTGGCCGTTCCTAAGAGGAGAATGTCGCGCAGCAATACTCGCCATCGCCGTTCCCAATGGAAGGCATCCGTGCCCGCGCTGGTAACCTGCGCAAATCCCGCCTGCCGCGAAAAGCACCTGCCTCATGTGGCGTGTCCGGCGTGCGGCCAGTATGGACCTCGCGCTGCCCGTCGACAGGTTCTCACATCCTGATCAGGTCAGAGGCGACTGCAATTCGCCTACCCGCTGGAGAGCTTCTGACCGAGCTCGGGATGAGTGTCGATCCCGAGCTGCTCGATCGCGCCTTGACTCACCGGTCGTACGCATACGAGCAAGGTGGCTTGCCTACCAACGAGCGTTTGGAATTCCTCGGTGACTCGGTGCTCGGTCTTATCGTGACCGAGCATCTCTTCGTCACCTACCCCGATCTGTCCGAGGGCCAGCTCGCCAAGTTGCGCGCTGCCGTGGTCAATTCTCGCGCGCTGGCCGACATCGCCCGCGAACTCGACCTTGGCTCTGTGATCCACCTCGGCCGCGGTGAGGAGAGCACGGGAGGCCGGGACAAGTCATCGATCCTCGCCGACACCATGGAGGCTGTGATCGGTGCCGTGTTTCTGCAGCACGGCATCGATGCCGCGAGGGACCTGGTCCATCACTTGTTCGACCCCTTGATGGCGGAGGTGGCAACGCGCGGGGCCGGCCTGGACTGGAAGACCAGCCTGCAAGAGATCGCCTCCACGGCCGGCCTGGGCGTACCGGTCTATGACGTCGTGGAGTCCGGACCCGATCACGCTAAGACGTTCCAGGCCATGGTCAACATCGACGCCCACAGCTACGGGCCCGGCGCCGGCAGGAACAAGAAGGAAGCCGAGCAAAACGCGGCGGCCATTGCCTTCGCCGCTCTCAAGGGCAGCCGGGGCACCGGACCAGTCGCAGCGCGTTAACCCAGCCATGCCAAATTGCTCGCTCCGCTCGCTGCGATCGCGCCTTGGGGCCCGCCTACTTCGTCGTCGCTCGAGGACGAAAAGCGTGTCCCCTCGCTCCTCCTCAGATCGGCGGGGCGCGATCGGTGCCCGAACTTCCTGAGGTCGAAGTGGTGCGCCGTGGCCTTGCCGCCAGCATCACTGGACGCACCATCGTTGGCGTACAGGTGCTGCATCCGCGCCCGGTACGACGCCACTTAACAGGTCCGGCCGACTTCGAGTTGCAAGCCGCTGGTCGTACGTTTGCTGAACCGCGGCGCCGAGGTAAGTATTTGTGGCTGCCTTTCACCGACGGCGATGCCATTTTGGCCCATCTAGGCATGAGCGGTCAGTTTCGGCTGGCTGCCGCCGAAGCGCCGCTCGCACCGAACACCCGAATCATCTTTGCTCTCGCCGACGGTGAGCCAGGGCTGCGCTTCGTCGACCAACGGATGTTCGGTGGCCTTTCGCTGTCGCCGGGCGGGGCCGAGCTGCCACCGGAGATCGCCCACATCGGTCGCGACCCTTTCGATCCCGAGTTCGATCTCGGCGATGTCGTCGCCCGGATGCGCAGGCGCAATACGGTGATCAAGCGGGCCCTTCTTGATCAGCAGTTGGCGTCTGGCATCGGCAACATCTACGCGGATGAGGCGCTGTGGGCGGCTCGCATGCACTACGCGCGACCGACCAGAACCTTGTCGCGGGCCAAGGCTGTGAGTGTGATCGCGGCCGCTACAGCAGTCATGCGCAGGGCATTGGACGGCGGCGGCACGTCCTTCGATTCCCTCTATGTCAACATCAATGGATCCAGCGGCTACTTCGACCGCTCGCTAGCGGTCTACGGTCGCGAAGGCGAACCTTGCCCGCGTTGCGGAACACCAGTCCGTCGGGAGCCGTTTATGAACAGGTCGTCCTATCGATGCCCTCGTTGTCAGCGCGCGCCACGTGGGTTCGTAGTGAAGCGCGCGATGAAGAATGAGCAGCTCCTCGAGAACGGGGTATGAGCAAAGCAATGATGGAACGCCTCAGGCACTACGTGCTGGTCCGCCATGGGCACAACTGGGTGCTGCTCTTCCGGTTCGCCCTGGTTGGCGCGTCCGGTGTTTTCGTCAATCTGTTCGTTGCGATCATGTGCAAGAAGATGGGCCCGGACGAGAACGGCATCTTCTTTGACTTGCCACTCACCGACTTCAACGTCCGCTGGTATCACGCCTACTCAACGATCGCGTTTCTGGTTGCCAACCTGTGGAACTTCGAGCTCAACCGGCTCTGGACCTTCCGCAGCGCGAAACATGCCGGCTGGTTTCGGGAGTACTTTCCTTTCCTGACCGTGGGCATCCTTGCCCAGATCGTTGGCCTGGGTATCTTGACGCTCCTCATGCACCCGGATTCGATCTTTTCGCTCTCGCCGACCATCTTCGACAATTCCACGGGCTTCCGCACCCGGTTCTACTGGGCGCAGTTGATCACGATCGCGATCGTCACACCGGTCTCATTCCTGCTGAACAAGGTCTGGACCTTTTCAGCCGTACGCGGCAAGCATCAGGTGGCTGAGACGGCGGAAGAGACAGCGGAGAGCGAGCATCCCACGGCGGGCGTCTAAGGTCCACCGGTCCGCGGCAATCTGAGGACCCACCCTGCGACGTACCAAGACTCTCGGCCACCGTCGGTTAAAGTGATGTCGCCTTCCGCAGCCAGATCTACGCCTGAGCTCACACCGTCGAGAGGTGGACGTTGTACCTCAAGAGCCTGACCTTGCGTGGATTCAAGTCCTTCGCATCCGCGACAACCCTCAACTTTGAGCCTGGCATCACCTGTGTCGTCGGCCCCAATGGTTCCGGCAAGTCCAATGTCGTGGACGCACTCAGCTGGGTGATGGGGGAACAAGGCGCCAAGACGTTGCGCGGCGGAAAGATGGAGGACGTTATCTTCGCCGGCACCTCGGGTCGGGCGCCGCTAGGTCGCGCTGAGGTGGTGCTGACGATCGACAACTCCGACGGCGCACTGCCTATCGAGTATTCCGAAGTCACCATTTCCCGCACGATGTTCCGCAACGGTGGATCGGAGTACGCCATCAATGGCAATGCGGCTCGGCTACTCGATATCCACGAGCTGCTCAGCGACTCCGGAATCGGCCGAGAGATGCATGTCATCGTTGGCCAGGGGCAGCTGGATTCGATCTTGCAAGCGACACCTGAGAGCCGGCGCGGCTTCATCGAAGAGGCAGCCGGGGTACTCAAGCACCGCAAGCGCAAAGAAAAGGCTGTCCGCAAGCTGGAGGCCTGCGAGGCGAACCTGAACCGGCTCTCAGACCTGATCAACGAGATCAGACGGCAGCTCAAACCGCTCGGTCGGCAAGCGGAGGTGGCCCGGAAGGCGGCTGTGATTCAAGCCGACGTACGTGATGCCAAGGCGCGGCTGTTGGCCGATGACTTGCTGCAAGCGACGCAGGCACTGGAGTCCGAGCTCGCCGATGAGCAAGCGATGCATGAGCGCCGCAGAACCCTGGAGCTGGCGCTTGAGACTGCCAGAGAAACCGAGCTCGCCGCCGAAGAAGCCGTACGTCAGGGCCTACCGAGACTGACCGGTGCGCAAGAGACCTGGTACTCCCTTGCCGCGCTGAAGGAGCGGGTTGCCACCACGCTGTCAATCGCGCGAGAAAGAATGCGGCAGGCCGAAGACGAGCCCGGAGAACAGCTTTTTGTTCGGGATCCTGACGAACTAGATCGTGAGGCTGCTCGGGTTGCCGCCCAGGAGAACGAGCTCTCCAGTCAGCTGGAGGAACGAGCGGAGGCGCTGCAGGAGGCCACCGATCACCGGACCACGTGCGAGGAAGCACATCGAGGTGAAGAGAATCGGCTGGCTGGGCTCGTCCGTGCAGCTGCAGACCGGCGAGAAGGCCTGGTGCGGCTGACCGGCCAGGTGAACTCGCTCCGCAGCCGTGGGGAAGCAGCCGCAGCCGAGATCAGCCGACTCTCGGCTGCCCAACAGGAGGCCGCAGCGCGGGCCCAGCAAGCGTCCCGGGCGTTTACCGCCCTGGAGACCAAGATCGCTGGGTTGGATGCCGGTGAGCTGAACCTGGATTCTGATCACGAAGTGGCATTAGAGGTCGTAGATCGCATTGAGCAGCAACAGCATGAGCTACGTCGTCAGGAGCAAGCCGCGACTCAGGAGCGAGCCGCTCTTGTCGCCCGTGTCGAGGCCCTTCATGTGGGGTTGAACCGCAAGGACGGTTCCTGGGCATTGCTCGCCGCCAGCGACCGGTTGGACGGCCTGCTCGGGTCTGTTGCCGCGCTCGTGAACGTGCAAAGCCCGTACCAGACGGCGATCGCAGCAGCCTTCGGTGCCGCAGCCGACGCGGTCGCCGTAAGGGACCTCGATGCGGCAGTTGACGCGTTCGGCCATCTCAAGACCGAGGATCTGGGACGGGCTGGCTTATTGCTTGGCAGTGCGACCGAGATTGAGCAGATCGAGGATTGGCCGGCCCTGCCCACCGGGGCTCGGTATGCCGTTGAAGTAATCGACGTACCCGACCAGCTCACCCCGGCGGTGAACCGCCTGCTCCGCAAGGCTGCACTGGTCGAGAGCCTGCCTGCCGCCCGCAACCTCATCGCCACGCTCCCAGATGTTGTCGCGATCACTCGCGACGGGGATGTGCTGAGTGCTCACTTTGCGGCCGGCGGATCATCCGCAACGCCTACCCTGATCGAGTTGCAGGCAGCCATCGATGACGCGGAGCGGCGGCTGAGCGAAGCCAGTCATGCTTGTGATCGGCTGCGGTTCGCGGAGAGCCAGCTGGATGAGCAGCACCGTCAGGCAAGTGCCGCGGTCGAGATCACTCTTGCCAGGCTGCATGAGTCAGATGCTGCGATGGCTGCCTTGGCAGAGGAGCTCGGACAACTCAGCTCAGCCGCGCGTTCGGCTAACGCGGAGGCCGATCGCCTGCAGCAGGCCATCGCAGCTGCAGAGGAGGCGCGAGACCGCGATGTTGCTGGCCTTGCCGACCTGGAGCACCGTCTTGAACTAGCCGCTGAGACTGTGGATGAGATCGAGCCGAATCCCGCAGAACGTGACCGACTCGCTGAAGAGGCCAGGCTGGCCCGAGCCGCGGAAATGGACGCCAGGCTGGCGTTGCGCACTCTGGAGGAGCGGGCTCGTGCCCTCGCTGGACGAGCAGATGCCTTGCGCCGTGCGGCCGAGAGGGAACGCCAGGCGCGCAACCGCGAGATCGCCCGGCGCGAGCGAATGCTGCGGGAGGCGCGTACTGCCGCGGCGGTCCGTGCCGGAGCAACCTTCCTGGCGCAGCAACTTGAACGGTCCCTCGCTTTGGCGGCACGTGAGCGCGCTGAGGCCGAGGCGGCCAGAAGTGACGCGGAAGCTGCGCTGATCGCTGCCCGCGGAACAGTGCGCTCCCTGACGCGGGACTTTGAGTCATTGGTCGATACAGCCCACCGTGACGAGGTCGCTCGGGCGGAGCAGCAGATGAGAGTGGAGGTGCTGGCAGAGCGGGCTATGTCCGAGTTGGGGTTGCAGGCGGACGCATTGCTCGCCGAGTACGGACCCGACAAGCCGGTGCCGGTGATCACTCAAGAGGACGGCACCCCGACAGGGGCTGAGGAGGACCAACCAGAGCCGGAGCCCTACGTCCGCGATAAGCAGCAGAAGCGGCTGCGGATCGCCGAGCGCGAGCTAAGCCTTCTCGGTCGAGTCAACCCGCTGGCTCTGGAGGAGTTCGACGCCCTCGAGGCACGGCACAAGTTCCTTTCCGAGCAGTTGGAGGATCTGAGGAAGACCCGGCGTGACCTACTCGACATCATCGTTGAGGTCGACAACAGGGTGGAGCAGGTCTTCGCGGACGCCTACGCCGATGTCGCAGTGGCCTTCGAGCGGGTGTTCGCGCGACTTTTTCCGGGTGGCGAAGGTCGGTTGATCCTGACCGAACCAGGCGACTGGTTGACCACTGGGGTGGATGTCGAGGCGCGTCCGCCAGGAAAGAAGATCAAGAGACTTTCGTTGTTGTCCGGCGGCGAGCGCGCCCTGGTGGCGGTGAGCTTTCTGATCTCTTTGTTCATCGCGCGGCCCAGCCCCTTTTACATCCTTGACGAGGTTGAGGCCGCTCTCGACGACACAAATCTTGGCCGCCTGCTGGAGATCTATGAAGAGCTGCGGGCGACGAGTCAGTTGCTCGTCATCACTCATCAGAAGCGCACCATGGAGATCGCTGATGCCTTGTACGGAATCAGCATGCGCGGTGACGGTGTCTCAACCGTAATCTCTTCGCGACTGCGTGAGACTGAGTCCGTCGCCTGACCTCAGAGTGCGATCCAAAGTTGTGATGAAATCGAGAGCTAAGAATCGGTCTCTCGATACCGACATCGTGATCTTGGCTTGGCAGACTTAGCGGTCGAGAGCTGTTCCACCGGCACCGCGTCTATCGCAAGCGCGGTTGTACGACCCGTAAGACAGTTCCTTCCCCATGTATTTGTCTAGACCGACTGTCTGAAAGGAAGGTCGTGACCTCCATCGTCGTCGCAATGATTGTGATCTTGGTCCTTGCTGGTTGCACAGTGGGTCTGGTTTTACTCGGGATTGAGGGGCGCGGCAAGGAGCGCGCACCGAAGCTCGCTGACCGGATGGCCCGCGCCGCTCAGCATCTCAACGGTGATGGGGAGCCTCCCACTCGCCTGGTCAAGCTAATCGAGTCCACCCGCGGTCGCTGAGGCAGGCTGTCCGGCTCTCCTCACCTAAGATGAGCCGGTGGATGCGACAACTCTGTGGGTGGTCGTCGGCGTGATTTTGCTGGCGGCCGTCACTCTTGTCGGTTTCCTCGCCGTCGGCCGCCGCCGAGTGCTCCGTACGGGTGAACGACCCCCCAGCGTCGAGCCAGCACCACGTGGTTGGGAAAGGCCTGCCGAGGATGCCGGAAACGAACCCTCGGCAACACAAGTTGATATTCGCGCAGCGCCGCCTCCGGAGGTTGAGCTTCCCGAGGTTGAGCTTGCTCCGGAGGCGCGAGCTCTCGAGCGCCCGGAAGCTCCAGAGAGCCGCCTGGTACGCCTTCGTCGCCGGCTCGCCGGATCGAACAGCACGTTGAGTCGCGGCCTGCTGCTGCTGATCACCCGAGACCGAATCGATGAGGACACCTGGGAAGAGTTCGAGGAGACTCTGATCACCTCCGATCTTGGTGTCGTGCCGACGACTGAATTGGTCGAGTCGCTGCGCGACAAGCTCCGGGTGGAAGGGATTGCTGAGCCAGGAAAGGCTCGCGCCATCCTGCGCGCCGAGCTGATCAAGCTGGTCGATCCCACCATGGATCGCCGCCTCAACGCTGATCGAACCGATCAACCCGCAGTCGTCATGGTCGTGGGAGTGAATGGCACCGGCAAGACAACGACAGTGGGAAAGCTCGCCCGGGTCCTGGTTGCGGAGGACAAGGACGTGCTGCTCGGAGCCGCTGATACATTTCGGGCCGCCGCGGCGGACCAGCTCGAGACGTGGGGTAGCCGGGTTGGAGTGCCGACCGTGCGAGGGGCTGAGGGCGCCGATCCGGCCAGCGTGGCCTTCGAGGCAGTCAAGGCGGGCATCGAACAAGAGGTCGACGTAGTGCTGATCGACACTGCCGGCCGGTTGCACACCAAAGTCGGGCTGATGGATGAGCTGGGCAAGGTGAAGCGGGTCATTGAGCGTCAGGCCCCGGTAGGGGAGGTGCTCTTGGTGCTAGACGCGACTACTGGGCAGAACGGGCTAACCCAAGCTCGGATCTTCGCCGAGGTAGTCGACGTGACCGGCATTGTGCTCACCAAGCTGGACGGTTCGGCCAAGGGTGGCATCGTGGTTCAGGTGCAGCGTGAGCTCGGCGTACCGGTCAAGTTGGTCGGACTTGGCGAAGGGGCGGATGATCTTGCTCCCTTCGACGCGGAAGTCTTTGTCGACGCGTTATTGGAGCAGGCAGCATGACGAGCATCTTGCATCCACCTGTCGAAGGCGCAGCCTTCGACGCCTTCATGGAGACCTCAGCGCCCGCCAGTCATGATCATCGGCAGTGGCAGCCAACTGATGGCAGCATGCCGGCCCTCTATCTGAGTCACGGCGCTCCACCAGTTTTCAACGACGCGCACTGGATGGATCAGCTGTTCGGCTGGTCTCGATCCCTGCCGAAGCCAACGGCGATCTTGATCGTGAGCGCACATTGGGAGGCGGCCCCGCTCGCTCTGTCCTCGCCATCGATCGGGACACGACTGGTCTATGACTTCAGCGGATTCGGCCGCCGCTACTTTGAGATGACCTACCAGACTCCTGATGCCTCAGCGCTGGCTGCAAAGGTCACCGCGCTGATGTCGGACCTTGAGCCGGTGCATGAGCATCCGAGCCGCGGGCTGGATCATGGTGCGTGGGTCCCGCTGAAAGTGATGTATCCGTACGCCGATGTCCCGGTTCTGCAACTGAGCATGCCAACCCATGATCCGGACCAGCTCTTTCGGATCGGGCAGCAGCTCCGGCCGCTGCGCGAGGAGGGAGTGTTGATCATCGGTTCGGGCTATATGACCCATGGTCTGCCGTTCCTTGGCCGGGAGAGCTGGGAACACAATGCGATCCCGGGCTGGTCGCGAGACTTCGACGCCTGGGCAGCAGAGGCGCTAGCGGCGGGCCGGCTCGACCTGCTCGCCGACTTCCGGCGTGCGCCTGGAATGCCATACGCACATCCGACGGTGGAGCATTACACGCCGATCTTCGTGACATTTGGAGCCGCCACGGAGCCCTCTGCACCACCGACTGTGGTGATCGACGACTTCCAGATGGGTCTGGCGAAGCGATCGTTCCAAGTGGCGTAGCACCCTGTGGGAGATCTCAGGTAAGTGGCCGGCCCAGATTAAGTGCCAGCTCCGAATCCGCATAGTGTCCGAATCGCTCAACATCGACGTAGCCCCTGGAGCGGTACAACTCGACTGCCGCGACCTGCGGCCGGCCGGTCTCCAGAAGCATCCAGTCGGCACCAGCGGCTGCGGCGCTCGTCTCAAGGGCGGTCAAGACGATCCGGGCGTACCCGCGGCCTCGTACGCGCTCCTGCACGAACATCCGCCTAATCTCAGCCGGTCTTCGCGCCACCCGCGGCACACCCGGAGTACGGAATCGCCAACCACCCATAGCTACCGCTCGGTCATCCAGGTAACCGACGAAGAACGCTCCGTGGGGAGGTATGAAGTCGGCCGTTGTGTATGGTGTGTCGTCCGGCGAGCCGTAGATTTCGACATAGAACTGTTGGGCTGAGAGCTCCAGTGATGCAACATCGGGATGCTCGTACGGCACCTGCCGCAGCCGAAATTCGCTCGGCACGCGCCCAGCGTAGGAGATGATGTCCCTTCAAACGCCCGAGCCGCCGGAGGTGGGCTCAGATGCCGGCCTCTCAGGTGCTGCTGCGCCCGATGCAGCCCGCCCCTCACGAGCCCGCCGCTTGTTGAGGCGGCTCAGCTGGCTCTGGGTGTTGCTCGCTGGCGTCGGGGCGTACCTGCTGCTGCTTCGGACGCTGCTTGCGACCGAGAATCCTAATTTCTTCCCATCCTTGATCCTGCTCGGCTCCATAGTGGTTCCGGCCGCCGTGTTGACCTTCGCGGCAACTGGCGGCAAGCGCGGAATCCGGGTGAATGCCGGCATAGTCACATTTACCGTCATCGCAGGCGGAGTCCTTGGTACGGTCGCGGCCGGCACGCTCGAATATGACACCCTGCGAGCCCTCGACGCGCTACCCATGATCATGGTTGCCCTGATTGAGGAGGCAAGCAAGATCTTGGTACCGGCCGCGGTCCTGCTGATCAATCGACGCCTCCGCTGGCCTGCGGCCGTGGTTCTCGGAGTTGCTTCCGGCACTGGCTTCGCGACGCTCGAGACCATGGGCTACGGCTTTACTGCCCTACTCAGCGGCGGTTTGGCCGCCCTCGACGAGACCCTGCTGCTGCGCGCCCTACTCGCGCCTGCGGGTCATGTCGCCTGGACGGGACTGTCAATGGGGGCCATCGGACGGATCAGGGGTAGCTCGCATCGCTCTCGCGCCACATTTATTGCCATCGGTGTCTTTGTGGCCGTTGTGATCCTGCACGCGGTGTGGGATGCCAGCTCTAGTTCGGTCGTTCGGATCGTGGTGGCGTTGTTGAGTTTCATTGCTCTGATGCTGACGCTCGTCGCAGCTCGACGTGCTGAAGGATCAGTTGCAGCTCAAACAATCCAGTCCACCCGAGCGGGAGGACAATCAACTCAGGCACCATGACGGGTTGAGTAGGCTGAGTCAGTCCAGCACAACCGAAGTAAGGACGCTCGTGTTCGACACCCTGCAAGACCGCCTGGCGGCCACCTTCAAGAATCTGCGCGGCAAGGGCCGGCTGTCCGAGGCGGATATCGACGCGACGGCTCGTGAGATCCGGATTGCCCTCCTCGAAGCCGATGTGAATCTGGCCGTCGTCAAGGACTTCATTGCCGCCGTTAAGGAGCGTTCCCGCGGCGCTGAGCTCTCCGGAGCCCTCAATCCCGCTCAGCAAGTGATCAAGATCGTCAATGAGGAACTGATCGCGATTCTGGGCGGCGAAACCAGGGTGCTGCGTTTCGCCAAGAGACCGCCAACGGTGATCATGCTCGCCGGCTTGCAGGGTTCCGGCAAGACGACGCTAGCCGCGAAGCTCGGATTGTGGCTCAAGGAGCAGGGCCATTCCCCGCTCCTGGTTGCGGCCGATCTGCAGCGG
>Ga0307299_10000235_pt1 | contig 18669 bp, 18 predicted proteins | sample ER_DNA_159_FD_194466 | JGI IMG/M metagenome (GOLD analysis project Ga0307299, IMG submission 194466) | Bulk soil microbial communities from the East River watershed near Crested Butte, Colorado, United States - ER_DNA_159 | ecosystem: Environmental > Terrestrial > Soil > Floodplain | place... | reverse complement strand
CATCGCCGCACCCCGCGTCGAGCATCGGGCTCACGCCGTCCTGGGCCGCGTCCATGGCCGCAGTCTTACAACCGTCTCGGCGCTTTGAGGCCGAATTTACCGCTCTTTGCAACGGATCCGGCCTGAACAAAAGTCACTTGGGAGGAGACAGCCGATCGGTGCGGTAAAAGACCACGCCTAAGCCCAAAAGCCAGAGGCCAGCTGGCAGATGGGGTCGGGTCCGGGCCAGTCGGACCTGTCACCTTGGCTCCTTCCCGGGAGCATCGCGATGCCGCCAGCTCGCCGAGAACGGGGGGACATGAGCAAGCTCGTGTTCGGCAGCATGCCGATCGAGGCCGATCGCCATTCGCGCAAACGCTCGGCGCGAATCACATCCGCCTCCTGGAACTGGACCGCGCTCCTCGGCCGCCACCTCGCGCTGCTGGCGCTGGCGATCGGCCTGGGCGTCACGATCTCCGGCGCGGGAGGAGCGCTCAGCGCCCTGCCCGGGGGCATCTCCGTCGCCACCCGGACAACGTACGGCTCGACACTCACCGTCCCGCGCCCTGCGGTCACGGCCGCGGGCGACGTGCTGGTGGCGTCGGTCGGCGCTCGCCTGTCGGGGGCGAGCACGATCGCAGCGCCCAGCGGCTGGGTCCTGATCAGGCGCGACAGCAGCGCGCCCGGGTACCGCTCGCTGACGCAGGCGCTCTACTACAAGGTTGCGGGGTCCTCGGAGCCCGCGAGCTACAGCTGGTCGCTCGGCGCTCGCTCGGCCACCGCAGGCGCGATCCTCGATCTCAAGGGGATCGACACGCGGACGCCCGTCGACTCACACAGCGGCGCCTTCACCTCCGGTGGCTCGTCCATCGTCGCGCCGTCGGTGAGAACAGCGGCCGCGGGCGACCTGCTCGTCGGCTTCTACGGCGTCGCGTCGAACAAGAGCATCCGGCCGCCGAGCGGGATGTCGGAGGCCTTCGATACCGGCTGGGGCGGCGGCTTCTCGGGCCTCGACGCCGAGGGCGCGGCGTACATCGAGACCTCCGCCGGCGCCACCGGCAACATGGCAGCGTCAACGTGGGGGCGCCCTACGAGCGCGATCGGGCAGCTCGTCGCGTTGAGGGCCGCCGCCGTGCCGACACCTCCGCCGCCACCACCGCCGCCGCCACCACCGCCACCACCTCCTCCGCCGCCTCCTACGGGCGCGAGCCTCTTCCTCGCCCCCGGCGGAAACAACGCCTCCGCGTGCACGCAGGCAGCGCCATGCGCGTCGCTTCAGCGGGGGTTCAACCTCGCCTCAGCGGGCCAAACGGTGCAGCTGGCTGGTGGTAGCTACTCGAACCAGTCCCTTTCGGGCGACAGGGGCGGCGACGTCACCTTCCGCGCCGCGGTAGGCGCCACCGTCAACCTGACCGGCAGAACGATGGTCCAGAATGCTCATCACATCGTCTTCGACGGCCTGAACTTCCCGCGCTCCGATCCCAACTGGGAGCTGCAGCTCGACTCCTGCAACGATCACGTCACGATCCAGAACGGGACCGGGCGTCGATTCATGATCTTCGAGGGCAACTCGAACATCACGTTTTCGAACGAGTCGTGGGGCGGCTACTCGTCATACGGCGACGAGGACTCGGGGATCGGCACGACAGGGGCGGTCGGCCCGACCCGCCGCTGCAGCGGAGTCCCCGCACCTCTGTCGCGCAACATCGTCTTCGACCACGTCACGTTCCACGACGTTCACTGGGGCCAGACAATCGCGCAGTCCGGCTCTCACCCGGATTGCTTCGCGATCGACGGGTACGTCGACGGGGTGACGATCCGAAACTCGACCTTCCAGCGCTGCGCCAACAGCTTCATCATGATCACGCCGGACCAGGGGCCGATCTACCACCTGACGATCGACCACAACACGTTCGTCGATCTCGGGAACGACAGCTACTACGGCGTGCAGCTGACGGACTCGGGCGGCCTCGGCTGCGGCGACTTCGTCTTCTCGAACAACAGCTATCAGCCGAACGACCCGAACGGCAACGACCCGTACGGCGCGCCGAGAACCGAATGCGCCCCGGCGCTCGGCCATGTTCCGACTCAGGTCTTCGGCAACACGTTCCAGCAGGGGCCACCGTCCAACGCCTGCGCCGTGTGGCGGGCAGCTCCCTTCCTGTCGAACTGGCACGAGAACACGTTCACGCTCGGCTCACCTTGTCCCTGACGGCCGACTCGGCCCGAAACGACCGCGAGCTGCGAAGACTCGGCAGCTCGCAGTCGGCCGTCAGTTGGATCTCGCTTGCCAGAGCGAGCGAGATCGAAACCAATTCTCGCACGTCAAGAGGGCGTGGCGTAATCTCGCTCGTCGCCGGGGTGCAGCGCGGCCCGGCGGCAGAGTCGAGGTTTCGTCGAGTCCTCCCTTACAGAACAGATAGGTAGCGCTCCAGCTCCCAGTCCGTGAGCTGCACTCGGTAGTCGTCCCACTCCTTGCGCTTCAGCTCGACGTAGCGGTCGAAGATGTGCGGGCCGAGCGCCTTGCGGGCCAGCTCGGAGGCCGCAAGCTCGTCGATCGCCTCGCCGAGGGTCTCCGGGAGCGAGACGATGCCGCGCTCGCGCCGCTGCTCGGGCGTCAGGTGGTAGAGGTTCGTCTCCATCGGCTCGGGCAGCTCGTAGCCGCGCTCGATCCCCTCGAGGCCCGCGTGCAGCAGGGCGGCGAAAGTGAGGTACGGGTTGCAGGCGGGGTCCGGACAGCGGATTTCCGCCCGCGTTGCCTGCTCGGAGCCCGGCTTGTAGAGCGGGATCCGGATCAGCGCCGAACGGTTCCGCTGCGACCACGCGACGTAGACCGGCGCCTCGTAGCCCGGCACGAGCCGCTTGTACGAGTTGACCCACTGCGCGAACACCGCCGAGATCTCGCGCGCATGGCGCAGCTGCCCCGCGATGAACGCCTTGCCGACCTCGGACAGGTGCCACTTGTCGGACTCGTCGAAGAACTGGTTGCGCCCGTCCGTGAAGAGCGACATGTGCGTGTGCATCCCTGAGCCGTTCTCGCCGAAGATCGGCTTCGGCATGAAGGTCGCGTGGAAGCCGGCCTTCTTGGCGATCTCCTTGACGATCAGGCGGTAGGTGACCGTGTGGTCGGCCATCGTCAGCGCCGGCGCGTAGCGCATGTCGATCTCGTGCTGGGAGGGGCCGACCTCGTGGTGGACGTATTCGATCGGGATCCCGACGGTCTCGAGCGCGCGCACGGTCTCCTGGCGCAGCTCGCTCGCGGCGTCCATCGTCGTCATCGCGAAGTAGCCGCCCTCGTCCAGTGTCTCGGTGCCCTTGTCGTCCTTGAAGAGGAAGTACTCGAGCTCGGGGCCGATGTTGAAGGTGTCGAAGCCGGCCTCGGTCATCCGCTCGAGTGCGCGTCGCATGACGTAGCGCGGGTCGCCCTCGTAGGGCTGGCCGTCAGGTGTGACGACGTCGCAGATCATCCGGCCGACCTTCGTCTCGCCCTCCTTCCACGGCATCGGCGTGAAGGTCTCCGGGTCGGGGATCGCGACCATGTCCGACTCCTCGATCGCGTTGAAGCCGGTGATCGAGGAGCCGTCGAAGCCCATCCCGTCGTCGAGCGCGGCCTCCATCTCGCTCGGCGTGACCGCGAAGCTCTTCAAGTGCCCCTCGATGTCCGTGAACCAGAGGAGCAGGAACTCGATCCCCTCGTCCCCGATCCGCTTCAGCACGCGCTTGCGCGCATCTGGATTGCTCGTCGCCCTCGGCTTGCTCTCGACCTGCGCCACGCTCGACTCCTTCCTGAAAACACGAAAGCCCCGAGCGCTCTAGGGCGCCCGAGGCCGCGTCGCCTACGAACAGGCTCAGTCTACAGCAGGCGTTGCGGGAAGCTGCTCGAGCTCCGGCTCGCGTCCGTGGTGTGCGATCGCACGCGCAAAGAGGGCCAATGCAGGTGCGATCGCGGCGGCGCCGCCGGCCAGCGCGGCGCTGATCCCCCAGACGTTGCCAACCACGCCGAGCACCGGCCCGCCGGCCGACTGGCCGACCGCGTTCGACTGCCCGGTCAGCGAGATCACCGTCGCGCGAACGCTCGAGTCCCTGATCTGCTCGTTCAGCCAGGTGTCGAACAGCGGCCCGGCCATGTTGCGCGCGAGGAAGACGCCGAGAATGCCCGCGACCGCGAGCCAGATCGAGCCGGTCAAGGCGAAGACGAGCATCGCCACCAGCTCGAGGAGGACGAAGGCGAACAGGTAGCGCGCCACCGACTCGCGGCCGCCGCGGTCGACACGCTTGATCAGGCTCCCGATCGCGGCGATGTTCAGCACCATGCCCGCCAGCCAGAGCAAGCCGAACCAGACCACCGGGTCGATCTCGCCCGGCAGGCCGATGTCACGGAGGAAGTGCGCCTCCTTCAGCCGGTCGAACGCCTCGCTCGAGGCGCCCATGAACAGCTCTACGCCGATCAGGAGCAGGATCGCCGGCGCCGCCCAGGCGTAGCGCGCACCCGCCGAGGCGGTGGTTCGCAGCTCCGCGAGCGCCGAGCCACGCTCCTCGCGCGGGCGTCGGACGAAGCCGTGTTCCGGCATGAAGGCGAGGCAGCCGAGCCCGCAGGCGATCGTGAAGACACCACCGAGGATCACGCCCGCCCGCAGGGAGCCGACTCCGACCGCGACCTGCGCGAGGAGCCCGATCACCGAACCGACCTGCCCCCAGCGCGCGCCGCGGAGGAACACCCGCCCGACGTTCTCGACGCCCACCTCGTCGGTGATCCAGGCCTGCTCGGCGCCGCTGGTAAAGGTGTACGAGAGGCCCCACAGCGCCCAGAGCGCGATCACCAGCCACGGTGCAGAGACGAGCCCGACAGCGGCCCACGCGACACCCATGCCGAGGTAGCCGATGATCAGCGAGAGCCGTCGGCTGTAGGTGTCGGCGACCACGCCGGTCGGCAGCTCGAACAGGAAGACGGCCGCCTCCATCGCCGTGCCCATCAGCACCAGCTGCAGCGGTGAAAGGTGCAGCTCGCGAACCAGGTAGACGGCCATCACGACCCACGTCGGCAGCCTCGACCCGAAGCTCAGGCCGTAGTAGACCGTCGTCGCCGGGAGCCTCACACGGGCCCCCGGACGAGGACGGGTCCCTCGAGCTCGCCGTAGCCGAGCTTGGCCTTCTGGCGCCTGAGCCCTGCATTCGAGACGCCCGTCGTGGTGACGAGCTCCTGGTAGCCGCGCGCGGCGGCCCACGCAATCTGGGCCTGACCGAGCGCCGTCGCGAAGCCGCGGCGCCGGTGCGTCGGCAGGACGCCGGTGAAGCCATGCTCAAGCCGCGTGGGGTCATCGCCAATGGGCTCGAGCGTCGCGTACCCGACGACCCTTCCATCCTCGAGCGCAACGAAGGCGGCAACGCCCGCGAGCTCGTTCTCGACCCAGTCGTCGAACGCCTGGGCTTCCGGCTCGCCCGCGGTCGGCATGTCCCGAATCGCTTCGACCGATACTGCGTACGCGCCTGCTCGGTGCTCGTCGCGCAGCTCGACGACCCCGCCGACAACCGCTCCTTCGCCGGCAACCAGGCGCCGCCGCAACTCGACCTCGCGGCCCACTTCACGGAATCCGCGACCGGTGGCGAAGCTCAGCGATTCCTCGTCGCCGGCGTGCACGACACCCCACGCCGAGTCGCTGCCGAGCCGGCGTGCGGCCGCGACGGCGGCCTCCACGAGCGCGGAGCCGATACCGCGCCGGCGGCGGTCCGGCAGCACGCGCACCATCGCGTAAGCACTGTTTGCCACGTTCGAGTCTTTGACCAACGCATAGCCCCCGTCCGGGTGGACAAGCAGCCGGTCGCGCACCGCCTCGAGCTCTTCGATCGACGGCCCGATCTCCTCGACCTCGCGAACGACCCGAAGGCACAGTTCGAGGTCGGCGCGGGTGTCGACGAGGCGGATCATCCCGACCGCTTCAGCTTCCCGTGCTTCTTGGCGTAGCGCTCACCGGTGCGGAAGATGAAGAGGCCGAGCGGCACCGAGACCGCGCCGATCACGAGCAACGCCCAGATCTCGGTCGTGAGGTCGGACAGGCCCGCACCGTTGATGATCGCGGCGCGGCAGCCGCGCAGGGCGTAGGTGGCCGGCGAGATCACCGAGATCCACTGCATCCACTGCGGCAGCACCGAGACCGGGTAGTAGACACCTGAGACGACGAGCAGCAGGCCCTGCGCCACGAAGCCGAGCTGCGTGCCCTTCTCCGGCGAGATCAGCGGCAGGACGGCCGTCATCATCCCGATCCCGATGAACGAGATCGAGGCGATCACCAGCAGCACCAGCGCGGCCACGTAGTTCGCATCCGGCAGGTGCAGGCTGAAGAACGCGGCCACGACCCCGAAGAGCAGGATCGCGCGCACGACGCCGTAGACGATCGCGAACAGGCCCATCCCGAACAGGTGGACGGGGCGCGAGAGCGGCGCCATGAAGGTGTACTCGATCGTTCCCTCCCAGCGCTCCCAGGCGACCGTCTCCGTGAGGATCTCGAAGATGATCCCGAGGTAGGCCCAGATGACCGCGCCGACGAGCAGGATCGTGGTCACCTTCTCGACGTCGATCTGGCCGCCGACCGCCGGGATGCCCTTGGCGATGAAGACGATCGTGAGCGTGTTCGCGACCGTCCAGAGGAAGAACGCGATGTCCCACCAGATGTAGCGCTTGACGAGATAGATGTTGCGCTCGATCACGCCGCTCAGCCCAACGAGCTCGTGGCGCAGCGCAAGGCTCATCGTGCGCACTACCGATCACCTCCATCGCCGTTCTCGAAGGCGTGGCCGCTCGCGGCGAAAAACGCCTCCTCCAGGGTTTCCGAGTCGTACCGCGCCTTCAGCTGGTCAACCGGCTCGAGGCACAGCAGGACGCCGCCGTCGAGGATCCCGACGCGGTCGGCGAGGCTCTCAGCCTCGGCGAGGTCGTGTGTGCAGAGCAGGACGGTCGCGTCGTGCTCGGCGCGCACCTCGCGGATGAACTCCTGGACCTCCTGCTTCGAGCGCGGGTCGAGGCCCGTCGTCGGCTCGTCGAGCAGCAGCAGGATCGGCGAGGTCAGGAGCGCGCGAGCGAGCGCGACCTTCTGCTGCATCCCGCGGGAGAGGTTCTCCATCGGCTCGTCTCGCCGGTCGGCCGGGAAGCCGACGCGCCCGAGGATCTCCGGGATCCGGTCTCTGGTCGCAGAGGGGCGCAACCCGTAGAAACGGGCGGCGTAGCTCAGGTTCTCGACGGCCGACATCTTCTTGAAGAAGCTCGCCTCGACCGAGACGCGGTTGACCATCCGCCGCACCGCGCGGGTCTCCTTGAACGCGTCCTTGCCGAAGACGGAGGCGTCCCCGCCGTCGGGCAGGAGGAGCGTCGAGAGCAGGCGGACGAGCGTCGACTTCCCGGACCCGTTCGGACCGAGGATCGCGACGCACTCGCCGCGCTCGATGGTGAAGGTCACGCCCTTGAGTGCGGCCACGCGGCGCTTGCCGCGCTTGTCGCGACGGGTGAACTCCTTGCGCAGGTTGTGGACTTCTAGGGCTTTCATGTGTTGCTCCAACTCGACGGGACGCGGACAGTGCGCACCTGCCTGAGAGGCGGTGCGCGCAGAAACCGGAGTCAGCCGAGGAGCAACATCGCCCGCCGAGGGTACCTGGGCGGTCGGACGCGCGCAAGACTCTTTACAGCGTCCGGCGGCCCCGCTAATCTGCGCGCAGCGTTCGCCGCCGAAGGCGGGCGCGGAGGCATTGGGGCCTCACGACGAAAGCGTCGTGGGCCCTTTTTTGTTGGTCCGAGATCAGGAGGAACCAGGATGAAGTTCAAGCTCGAGTACATCTGGCTGGACGGCTACGAGCCCGTCCCGAACCTGCGCAGCAAGACGAAGATCGTCGACTTCGAGACTGAGCCGACACTCGACCAGCTGCCGCTGTGGAACTTCGACGGCAGCTCGACGCGCCAGGCGGACGGCTCCAGCTCGGACTGCTTCCTGCAGCCGGTTGCGCTGTTCCCCGATCCTGCGCGCAGCCGCGGCCACCTCGTCATGTGCGAGGTGCTCTTGCCCGATGGGACGCCACATCCGTCGAACAGCCGCGGCGCGATCCCGGACGACCCCGACGCGTGGTTCGGCTTCGAGCAGGAGTACTTCCTGTACAAGGACGGCTCGCCGCTCGGGTTCCCGAAGGACGGCTTTCCCGCGCCGCAGGGCGAGTACTACACCGGCGTCGGCTTCAGGAACGTGGGCGACGTCGCACGGCACATCGTCGACCAGCACATCGATCTCTGCATCGAGGCCGGCATCGCGATCGAGGGCGTGAACGCCGAGGTCGCGAAGGGGCAGTGGGAGTTCCAGATCTTCGGCAAGGGCGCCAAGCGCGCAGCCGACGAGCTCTGGATCGCGCGGTACCTGATGCTCCGCCTCTGCGAGCGCTACGGCGTAGACGTCAACTTCCACCCGAAGCCGCTCGGCGTCGACGTCGACTGGAACGGCTCCGGACTGCACACGAACTTCTCGACCAAGCATCTGCGCGAGATCGGCGGCGAGGAGTACTTCACCGCGCTGATGAGCGCGTTCTCGGAGGCGCGCAACGAGCACATCGCGTGCTACGGCCCGGAGAACGACCTACGCCTGACCGGCCTCCACGAGACGGCGGCCATCGACGACTTCACGTACGGGATCGCCGATCGCGGCGCGTCGATCCGCATCCCGCATAGCTTCGTCAACAGCGGCCACCGTGGCTACCTCGAAGATCGCCGGCCGAACTCGATGGCTGACCCGTACCGGATCACCGGCCGCATCCTGCAGACGATCGAGTCGGTCACCGCGCAGGCGTTGATCGAGGACGCGTTCGCGGCGTAGGCGATGCGCGACGACCTCCGGGCGTGACCGCCCAGGACCGCCCAGGGACTCTCCCTGGCCCGCGACTGCCGAGCGTGGAGGTGCGCGACCTCCGGCCGGGCGACTGGCCGGAGGTCGCGCTGATCTTCGAGGAGGGGATCGCGACGGGCAACGCGACGTTCGAGGTCGAGGTGCCGTCGTGGGAGGCCTGGGACGCGGCGCACCTCGCCGCGCACCGCTTCGCGGCCGAGCGAGAAAGCGCGGTCGTCGGCTGGGTCGCGCTCGCGCCGGTTTCGGCGCGGTGCTGCTACGCCGGTGTCGCCGAGATCAGCGCGTACGTCGGCGAGGAGGCCCGCCGCCAGGGCGTCGGCGCCGAGCTGCTCTCGGCCGCGATCGAAAGCTCTGAGCGTGCGGGTATCTGGACGCTGCAGACCGGCGTGTTCCCGGAGAACGAGGCCAGCCTCGGCCTCCTGCGGCGATTCGGCTTCCGGGCGCTCGGCACCCAGGAGCGAATCGGCCGGCTGCACGGCGTCTGGCGAGACGTGGTCCTGCTGGAACGACGAAGCGAGGTGGTGAGCTGAAAATGCGCCGGAATCGCAACTTTTCATCCACAGCCGTCCCACGAGGACACGCCCGGGGACAGTCCCCCGGCGTGTCCAAAGGGGACGCGGTCGCGATGGTCAAGGTCGAGGCAGTGGTCCTGCGGGAGCGGGTCGAGATCGTGATCGATGCCGTCGAGGAGCAGACCGGGCACGTCGGCGTGACGGTCGTCGAGGCGGTGGGCCACGGCCGCGAGCGCGGGATCACGCACGAGTACCGCGGGCGAGTGTTCGAGTCGCGCTTCCTGCCCAAGGCGCTGCTCACGTTCGTCGTGGCCGACGAGCTCGCAGCCGCAGTGGCGGCGACGGTCGCGGACGCAGCCCGCAGCGGCAACGACTGCGGCGACGGGCTCGTTTGGACGACTCCCGTCGAGAACGTCACCCACAACCGCACCGGGCTGCCGCTGCGCCGCGCCGAGGAAGCGGCATGACCAAGACAGATCTCCTGATCGCCGCCAACACCCTCTGGGTCGTGGTCGCGGCCGTGCTCGTGATGTTCATGCAGGCGGGCTTCGCGTTCCTCGAGGCGGGTCTCACGCGGATGAAGAACGCCGCGCACATCGCCGGCAAGAACGTCCTCATCTTCGGCGTCTGCTCGCTCGTCTATTGGGCGGTCGGCTTCGGGATCGCCTTCGGCGACGGCAACCGCTGGATCGGGACGAGCGGCTTCGCGCCGTCGGTCGACTCACTGCTCGCGATCGGCCAGGCGCCCTACTCCTTCTTCACGACAGTCCCGGGCGCGGCGGGCTATCTGTTCGAGGTCGTCTTCGCGGGCGTCTCGCTCGCGATCGTCTGGGGCGCGATGGCCGAGCGCGCGAAGCTCTGGGTCTACTTCGTCTTCGGCGCGGCCTTCACACTCATCTACTCGGTCACCTCCCACTGGGTCTGGGGCGGCGGCTGGCTCTTCGGCCTCGGCATGCAGGACTTCGCCGGCTCGACGGTCGTGCACTACCAGGGCGCGCTCGCCGCTTTGGCCGGAGCGCTGCTCCTGGGGCCGCGCATCGGCAAGTTCGAAGGCCGCCGCGGGAACGCGATCCCCGGCCACAACATCCCCTACGCCGTCCTCGGGACGCTGATCCTCTGGTTCGGCTGGTTCGGCTTCAATCCGGGCTCGACGCTAGGCGTGATCACCGGCAACCGGGTCGGCTTCTTCGCCTACGTGGCCGTGACGACGAACCTCGCGGCCGCGGCCGGGGCGGTCAGCGGCGCGCTCACCGCCTGGATCGTGCTGCGCAAGCCCGACATCTCGATGATGCTGAACGGCGTGCTCGCAGCTCTGGTCGCGGTCACCGCCGCGTCCGGCTTCGTGGCGCCCTGGGCTGCAGTCGTGATCGGCCTGGTCTCAGGAGTGATCGCGGTTGTCGGCGTGCTCGCCGTCGAGCGGATCGGCATCGACGACCCGATCGGCGCGGTCGCCGTCCACGGGGTCTCGGGCGTGTGGGGCACGGTCGCCACCGGCCTGTTCGCGGTGCCGGCGCTGGCCGCCACGCTCAACACCGGCCAGGGCGGCTTCGTCTACACCGGCTCGCTCCACCAGGTCTGGGTGCAGCTGCTCGGACTGGCGGCGGTCGGCGCCTTCACCTTCAGCGCCTCGTTCGGCTGCCTGTGGACGATGAAGCGCCTCTGGGGCATCCGCGTCGAGGAGGAGACCGAGACCGCCGGCCTCGATGTCTCCGAGCACGGCATGTGGGGTTATCCCGAGTTCTACATCCCGGTGCCGGGCGGCTACGGCACCGAGTCGCACAGCCACCTGCTCGGTCATGGGCATGCCGTGCGAAGACCCGAGCCGCCTGTCATCCCCGAGGCCGAGCCCGAGGCGGCCTAGGGAAGCCAGCCGTCGCGGTAGCCCGCCTGCTAGAGCCGGCTGAACGTGACCGTCACCTTGCGAGTGACGTCGTCGGTGCAGACGTCGCCGCGCGCGCACTCGGTCGTGCCGCTGCGCTTGTGCGAGGAGCCGACCACTTTCACGACCCGCCGGTGAGCGACGGTCGAAATGCTCGCCATCGGGATCGCCAGCAGGCCTTCGTTGGCCCGGCCGCTGTAGAAGATGGCCCGGAACGTCCGGGCCTGGCCGACGGAGCACTTGACTGCGCGCCCGTTGCCTCCCTCACGGTCGAAGTCGGCCCTCGCGAGATCGGCGACGAGCAGACGCTTGCCGTGGCCGCTGACGCCGACCAGCGGCGCACCCAACGCGGCCTTCCCGCAATCGGACTTCGGCGTTGTCTCCTCGCAGGTGTCGCCCGGATCGGGTGGGTGCCGCGTGGTGTTGTCGACGAGCGTGATCGTGCCTCTGCCCGGCCGCAACGGCATGTGACCGACCCCGCCCCCGGCCGGAGAGCCGAGCACCCAGCTCCCGGACGTGCCGTGCGGCCCGCCCGCGAACTTGTCGTAGAAGAGCCTCACCTTCGTCAGCTTCGCGAAGCGCCATTTGACGGTGACGGTCCCGTCGCCCACACGCCCGCAGGGATACGTCTCGTCGACCGTCCAGTGATCGACGTACGTTCCGGTCACGACGACGCGGTGCGAGTACCGAAAGCGCTTGCCCGAGGAGGCGTCGGCGGCCGTGGCCACGAGAACGGCAGTGCCACCCGCGGCTGCCAGCAGGAGAGCAACCGCGATCCGAGCGCGACTCACGCGACCATCATCGCACCGATCGACCGGCGCGTCCGGCGCGCGCCGCAAGATTTGATCTGTGAAGAATGAGAAGTGCACCTGCGAGAAGCCGCTCCTGACCGAACGGTCGGAGCAGAAGGGGTCGAGCGAGAGCTGGTGCGGGCGCTGCAAGCGTCCGCTGACGCTGAGCCCGGCCGCCTTCCGCAGCGCGTTCGCCTAGCCTCCGGGCGAGCGCTGCGAGCTCGTCGGCGACGGGCCGGCGATCGAGCCCCACAAATCGGAGGTCGAGATGGTTCCTGAAGCACCGCTGGAGCAGGCGAAGAGCGGCGGCCTCGTCCCGAAGGGCGAGGGCTGGTTCGTCGTCAACGCGAAGGAAGCACGCTGGTTCGAGCACGAGAAGTTCGGCTCGGGAACCGTGTTCGAGGGCGAGCCCGAGTTCAAGGAGCTCGGGATCAACGTTGGCGTCATGGAGCCCGGCCAGCCCGCTTGCCTCTACCACCGCGAGAGCGCCCAGGAGAACTTCCTCGTCCTCTCGGGCGAGTGCCTGCTGCTCGTCGAAGGCGAGGAGCGCCCGCTGAAAGCATGGGACTTCATCCACTGCCCGCCCGGGACGGATCACGTCTTCGTCGGCGCGGGCGACGGCCCCTGCACGCTCCTCGCGGTCGGATCGCGCGCGAGCGAGGAGATCGTCTATCCCGTCTCGGAGGTCGCGGCGCGCCACGGCGCGAGCGTCGAGACGGAGACCCCGAACCCCAAGGAGGCGTACGCGCCGTTCGGAAGGTCGGCCGAGGCTCCGTACCGCGGCCAGCTCGACGCTTAGTGCCAAGCCCCCGCTACCAGTTCGTGGACTGCCGCTGGGAGCTCGGCTCGCCGGCGCGCGGGTGCGAGCAGTACCTCGCCGGGCACATCCCGGGCGCGTCGTTCCTCGACGTGGACGAGGACCTCGCGGCTCCCCCCGGGCCGGGCGGGCGGCACCCGCTGCCCGCAGCCAACGACTTCGCCCGCGCGGCCTCGCGAGCCGGGATCGGCGAGGGCGTCTTCGTGGTCGCCTACGGGAACATGGGCGGGGCCGAGCGGCTCTGGTGGCTGCTACGCCACTTCGGGCACGACGATTGCGCGGTGCTCGAGCTCGACGGCTGGCTCGGGCCGCTGCGCGCCGGCGAGGAGCAGATCGAGCCTGCCGAGTTCACCCCACGCCCTCGCGCAGACGACACGATCGACGCGGACGACCTCGCTCGGCAGCTCGAAGAGCTGGTCGTCGTCGACGCGCGCCGGCCGGAGCGTTTCCGCGGCGAGCCGAACCCGATCGACAAGGTTCCGGGCCGGATCCCCGGGGCGTTCAACGCGCCCTGGAACGAGCCGCTCCCGGAGCTCCCCGCTGGCGAGCTCGTCGCCTACTGCGGCTCCGGCGTGACCGCTTCCGTCGCGCTCCACCGGCTCTTCCTCTCGGGACGCGAAGGCAGGCTCTACCCCGGCTCGTGGAGCGAGTGGGAGCAGCTCGGCCTGCCGGTCACGCGAGGCTGAACGTGACGCTGACCGTCGCCTGCACCTCCTGCGTGCCCGGCTCGACCGGAGTCGAGCTGTCGGCGGCCGCCCGCTGCTCCATCGGCATCGGGCCGCCGGAGACCACGGGCGACTCCTCGATCCGCAGCACGCGGCCGAGGCTCGCGCCGGCTTCGCCGGCGAGCGTGGCGGCCTTGGCACGCGCGTTCGCGAACGCGGCCTTCAGCGCGTTGCGGTAGAGCGCGTCGCGGTCGCTGCGGTCGAAGCTTGGCCCCGAGGTCTCGGTGGCGCCGGCGCCGACGGCCGCATCGAGGATCGGCCCCGCGCGCGAGACGTCCTTCACCTGCACCTGCAGGGAGGTGTGGGTCGCGAAGCCGTCCGGCCGGCCCTGGTCGTTCCAGCGCGGCGAGACGGTCACGTCCTGCGTCTGCAGGTCGGGCTTGGCCACACCGGCCGAACGCAGGGCCGCGAGCACGCGCGACGCCTTCTCCGCGTTCGCGGCCAGGGCGGCCTGTGCCGTGGACGCGTCGCTGCTCACGCCGACCGAGAGGCCTGCGCGGTTCGGAGCCGCGTCGATGCTTCCCGCGCCCGTGACGGTCACGCTGCGCGTCTCCGGCGACACTGCGCGCGCCGACTCCGGCCTTCCCACCCCCGCAAGCGCGACTGCGGTTGCCAGCACCGCTGCGATCGCGCCTAGCTGGACGATCTTCATCGTTTCCTCCCGGTTCGGTTGCCACGGGAGGTACGCCGCCGGCTAGCGCCTACGTCACGTCACGCCGCTTCGCGACGTGACATCTAGGCGCTCGCGGCCGTCGCCGTCGCGTCGCCGAGGCCTGTGAGGTACGGCTGCCAGCCGTTCGGGATCTTCGGCGTAGCGAGGTGGATGAAGAGCACCGGCGCGGGCGCGCGCGGCAGCTTGCGCAGGGTCATCTCGATCTCGTCGGGAAGCCGGTTTCCCTTGCGCATGTTGCAAGGCGCGCACGAGGTGACGACGTTCTCCCAGACCGAATCGCCGCCGCGGCTGCGCGGGACTACGTGGTCGAGGGTGAGCCGTCCGCTCGTCGTGCCGCAGTACATGCAGCGCCAACCGTCGCGGGCGAACAGAGCGCGTCGCGAGATCTTCCGCTGCAGCGTCCTCGGCACGCGTATGTACTGGACGAGCCGGATCACGTGCGGCCAGGGAAACGCCCCGGTCGCCGATCTGAGGGGCTGGTCGAGCTCCTCGATTACCTCGGCCTTGCCCTTGAACACGAGCACGTGCGCACGGCGAACGGTTGTGACGTTCAGCGGCTCGTAACTCGCGTTGAGAACAAGAACTTGCTGCACAACGGGCCGAATTTAGCAGTCAGCGTGCAGGACACGGCCGCAGGCCGAGTGCTCTGCGCAGGTTAGCCCGTAGGGCGTTTAGCGGGACATGGCCCTCTCAACGGCTTCCGCTTCCTCGGGCGAGAGGGCGATCGACGCGCGCCCGCGGTCGAGCTCCTTCATGTAGATCCGGGCGTAATCACGGCCCTGGATCGCCGTCACGACCACCCCCGAGCGCGCCGAGTCGAGCACCGCCAGCGACGCCGACTGGTGGCCGCCCGTGTCCTCGTAGGCGTCGTAGCGCACGATCGAGACGTTCGTCACCGAGCCGTCCACACGCCGGTCGACCCGCACGAGCCCGGCGGCGACCTCGTCCACCGCGCGATGGAGGTCGTCGATGCGCCCCTGCAGGGAGACGGCGAAGTCGACCAGGTCGGTCTTCCCCTCGCCCAGCAGCACGGCCTGCCCCTGGCGGAGGCCTCTCACCCGCAGCAGCACCCAGATCACCGCGAGCAGCGCGAGGACGGCGACAACGGCGGCACCGGTCGCGATCCAGGCGGCGGTCGCGCTCGAGACGCTCACGGGGCTACGCGACCGAGAAGATGACCGGGTAGTCGGCGGAGTTGTTGTCGGTCTTGCTCTCGTTGTCCACCGGCTGCACCTCGACCTTGACCACCGCGGGCTTGCTGAAGCTCGGCGTCGTGAAGTTCGTGAAGTTGATCGTCTTCTGCTCGCCCGGGCTGATGAAGCCGATCGTCGCGTGCTTGACGATGTCCGGGCTCCCCGACTGGACGATCCGGAGCGTCACCGGGATGTTCGCCTCCTGCGAGTCGCCGGAGTCCTCGATCACGACCTGGAACGTCATGTTCGTGCGCACGACGACGGTCGTCTGCGTCGAGGTGCTCAGCTCCACGCCCTGCGGCTGCACCTTGACCGAGACGAGGTTCGTGCCGCGCAGGCCGCCCGTGCTGGGTGTGACCGTGCCGCCTCGGATCTTGCTCAGCACGGTGACCATCGAGGTCGGCGTGACGATGTCGGCGCTCTGAAGGAAATTCGAGTCGGGGACGAGCGGGCCGCCGGTCTCGCTCGTGCCCGTGACGCCCTGGCGCTTGAGCTCCGCCTCGGACGGGCTCTTGAACGAGTCCTCGTAGATCACGTCGCTGGCGAGCAGGCGCTGCATCTGGGCGGCGAGGATCGTGCCCGCGCGCGTGGTGTCCTTGGTGTTGGCGGTCGCGGCCAGCGCATTCGCGAGCCCGTTCAGGCCGCTGACGCGGAACTGGAGCGCCTGGATCAGCGCCTGGTGCTCGTCACGCAGCGTCCCGGGCGGCGTGATCTCGCGGGCGCGCTGGACGTCGAGCTGCTCCTGGCGGGAGAGCCCGGCGATGCGCTGCTCGACCTGCGCCTCCTTCAGGCCCTGGCCGACGAGCGCCTGGCTGAGGCCGCGGCCGACCTGCTGCGAGGCCCGCGCGACGTCGGAGACCTTGGTCATGTAGCTCTTGTAGGTCTTCTCCTTGCCGGCCTCGCGGCAGCTCTGAACCCAGAAGACCAGCAGGACGATGATCAGGATCGCGAAGGCGATCAGACCGATCAGCCGCAACAGCGGCGTCAGGTTCGTGGGCGTGCGCGGCGGCCGCTCAGGACCACGCGGACCGCGCCGAGGGATCAGCCGCTCCGTCCGCGAGGTCTCCTGCGTCGGGGGCTCGTCCTCGAAGAAGTCGAAATCGATGTCGGTGTCGCGCTCTGTCATATCCCGTCTTTGCAGGAAAAATCCGGCCCACTCTACCGACTTCATCGGAGGTAGCAGGACTCTCGTCGGGAGGGCGAAACGAAGGAGGTCGTGGCCGAAGCCGCACTTGCGCTCTCTCCGAGTGAGCTCGTCGCCGAGCGCTATCGGCCCCTGCGCCCGCTCGGCAGCGGCGGGTCCGGCTCGGTCTGGCTCGCGCGTGACGAGCGAACCGGACTCGACGTCGCGCTGAAGATCGTTCCCCGCGAGGGGAAGGCAGCTACACGGGCCGAGCGCGAGGCGCTGGCGGCCGCGCGCCTGCGCCACGAGCGCTGCCTGCGCGCCTACGGGCTCGACCGCGACTCGCGCAACGTCTACATCGCCTACGAGTACGTGCCCGGCCAAACGATGCGGCAGGCGCTCCGTGCCGGCGAGCTGGACGACGCGGCCGCCGTGGAAACCGCGGCGCAGGTGCTCGAGGGGCTCGCGCACGCTCACGCGCGCGGGATCGTGCACCGCGACGTGAAGCCGTCCAACGTCCTGCTCGCCGAGGGCGACGAGCTGTCCGTCCGCCTGCTCGACTTCGGGCTCGCGCAGCTGGCGGAGGAGGAGTCGCTGACGGCGACCGGCGACGTGCCGGGCACGCTCGCCTACGTCCCGCCCGAGCGGCTCGTCCACGGCGAGTCCGGCGGGCCGCCCGCGGACATCTGGGCGGTGGGCGCGATGCTCTGGGAGTCACTCGCGGGCTGGCACCCGTTCTGGAACGGCTCGCTGCTGGAGACGGCGAAGCGGATCGAGACCGGTGCGGCGCCGCTCGCGCAGGTGCGGCCCGACCTGCCGAAGCCGCTTTGCGCGCTCGTCGACCGGATGCTCTCGATCAATCCTTCCGCCCGCCCGCCCTCGGCCACGCTCGGCTTCGAGCTCCGCGATGCCTTCGCCGAGCGGCTGCGGCGGCGCAAAACCGGCGGCGGCGGCATGGCGATCCCCGCCGTGCGCGTGCCAACCCGGTTCGCCGCGCCCGCGGCCGCCGCCCTGTTCGCCGGCTGGACAGCAGCGGCGCTGCCGTTCTTTCCCTCGCTGCTGGTGCCGCTGCTCGCGTTGATCGCCGGTGCGCTGACGCTCTTCCGCCCACGGCTCGGCCTGGCCTTCGCGCTCGCCGTGCCCGTGCTCCCGCTCGGGAACGTCTCCTCGGGCCTGGCCGTCGCCTACGGCGCCGTCGCCTGCTGCTGGCTCGCCGCCTCCTGGCGTGCTCCGCGACAAGGGCTCTTCCTCGTCCTCGGGCCGCTGTTCGCCCCGCTGCTCGCGATCGGGCTGCTCCCGCTCGCCGCCCAGGGGATCGGCAGTCACGTCCGCCGTGCGCTCCAGGTCGGAGCCGGGGTGCTGCTGGCCGGGATGGTCGCGGGCCTCCGCCACGCCGCGCTGCCCTTCACGGGAGCCGCGCCGCCGAAGGGCCTGGGAATCGCCGGCAGCGACGATCCCTTCGCCGTGCTGGTCGCGCTGGCGCACGCCGCCGGGTCCCACCCGACGCTTCTGCTCGAGGCTGCCGTGCTGGCCGCGGCCGCGGTCGCCCTCCCCTTCGTGCGCGAGCGCGGCCTGTGGTGGATCGCCGGCCTCGGCGCAGCCCTGATCGCGGCGACGCTGCTTCCCGCGCCAACGGTCGCCGCCGCGCCGCTCGTGCTAGCCGCCTGGGCCACCTGCACCGTCCTGGCGCTGAGAGCCCAGGGTTAGAGTTCAGGGCGGGGGCATAACCCTGCCGGCATGAGCGTCCTCAGGAACATCGAGCACAAGATCGAAGGCCTCTTCGAGGGTGTCTTCGGCCGTGCCTTCCGCACGCACGTGCAGCCGGTCGAGCTGGCGCGCAAGCTCGTCAAGGAGATGGAGGACCACCGGGTGGTCTCGGTCTCGCGCGTATATGCGCCGAACGAGTACACGGTCTACCTCGCGACCTCCGACCGTGAGCAGTTCGCGAGCTACGAGGATTCGCTCCAGAGCGAGCTCCAGGAATACATCGCCGAGAACGCGCGCAAGGAGCGCTACGAGCTGCTCTCGCCGCCCGAGGTCAAGTTCGAGACCGACGACGACCTCGAGATGGGCGAGTTCGGGATCGCCACGAGAATGGTGC
>Ga0307299_10000228_pt1 | contig 19351 bp, 14 predicted proteins | sample ER_DNA_159_FD_194466 | JGI IMG/M metagenome (GOLD analysis project Ga0307299, IMG submission 194466) | Bulk soil microbial communities from the East River watershed near Crested Butte, Colorado, United States - ER_DNA_159 | ecosystem: Environmental > Terrestrial > Soil > Floodplain | place... | reverse complement strand
TTTCCAACGCCTGCCATGTCGCCATGGTCGAGGTCGACATCGAGACCGGCCAGGTCACCATCGAAAAATTTCTGGTGGCCGAGGATGCCGGACGCCTGATCAACCCCATGATCGTCGACGGGCAGATTCACGGCGGGGTCGCCCAGGGTATCGCAAACGCGCTGCTCGAAGAGATCATCTACGATGAGACCGGCAACATCCTCACGGCAACGCTGGCGGACTACCTGCCGCCGACCGCGCGTGAGATTCCTCCCATTGAAATCCATCATCTGGAAACATTGACGGAAGCCTCGCTCACCAAGGCCAAGGGATTGGGCGAGGGTGGCGCGATCGGTCCGCCCGCCGCCGTCGTCAACGCCATCAACGACGCCCTATCGCCGTTCGGCGTATCGATCGATGAGTTCCCGGCAACCCCGCAGCGTATCCGCGCGGCGCTACGTGCGGCTTCCGTGCGGGCACAGGCCTGACATGAGCTTCGTCGGACGTTCGGTGCCCCGTCTCGAGGATCGGCCCTTGGTGACGGGCCGCGGCCGGTTCGCGGCTGATGTCGCCTTTCCCCACATGGTGCACATGCGGGTGGTGCGCTCGGCTCATGCCCACGGCCGGATCGTGTCGATCGACACGAGCGCCGCGCAGGCGCTGCCGGGCGTGGTCGCGGTCTGGACGTCCGCCGACGTGTCGGAGATTCCGCCGATCGATTTCCGCCTGACCAGTATCGAGGGCCTGGCGCCGTACCGCCAGCCCATTCTGGCCCGGCAGCGCGTGCGCTATGTCGGCGAGCCGGTCGCCGCTGTGTTCGCGACCGACCCTTATGTGGCGGAGGATGCCGCCGATCTCGTCGCCATCGCCGTCGAGGAATTGCCGGTCATTCTCGATGCCATCGCCGCGCCAGGGGAATTCGAAGATGGCCGCTCGACCGAGCCGGCGATCGTGGAAAAGTCCTACGGCGATGTCGCAGCAGCCTTCCGCCAGGCGCATGCCGTGGTCGAGCTCGATCTCGTGATCGGGCGCCATTCCGGCGTTCCGCTTGAAACCCGCGGTGCGATCGCGCGCTACGACGCCGCCCGCGACGTGCTCGAGCTTCACGGCGCCGCCAAGGTCCCGCACTGGAATCGCGACAACATCGCCCGCATGCTCGGTCGCGATCCCGCCAGTGTGCATTTGTTCGAAGGGCATGTCGGCGGCGGCTTCGGTATTCGCGGCGAGCTTTATCCCGAGGACGTATTGGTCTGCCTCGCCGCGCTGCGGTTCGGCTGGCCGGTGAAATGGATCGAGGACAGGCGCGAGCATCTGATCGCCGCCAATCACTCGCGCCAGCAGCGGCACCAGGTCCGCGCCGCGATCGACGCCCAGGGCCACATACTCGCGCTCGACGACGAGTTCTTTCACGACCAGGGCGGCTACGTTCGCACCCACGCCGTCACCGTCCCCGATCTCGCAGCCGCAATGCTGCCGGGGCCGTATCGCGTGCCGGCCTACCGGGCGATCGGCCATGTGCGCCTCACCAACAAGACGCCCGGCGGCACCTATCGTGCCCCAGGACGGTTCGAGACCACGTTCGTGCGCGAGCGGCTGATGGACGCGATCGCAGCGCGATTGGGAATTGATCGGATCGAAGTCCGGCGGCGCAATCTCGTGGCCAAAGAGGACATGCCGTATCGGCGACCGCTGGCGACGCTCGGGACTGACATTGTGCTCGATTCCGGCGATTATGCCGGTCTGATCGACAAGGCGCTCACCGCCTTCAAATGGACCGCGCTGCAGGACGAGCTCCAGCGCCGGCGTGCCGGCGGAGAGTGCGTGGGCGCGGGACTTGGCGTCTTTGTCGAAAAGAGCGGCCTCGGCCCGTTCGACGGCGTGCGGGTGTCCGTCGGTCCGGCGGGCCTGGTCGAGGTTGTGACCGGCGCCGCGTCGCTCGGCCAGGGCGTCGAGACGGTGGTGGCGCAGATTTGCGCGGATGCGCTCGGCGTCGATTATCGGCGGGTGCGCGTCGTGCACGGCCGAACGGATCGCATTGCATTCGGGGTGGGCGCCTTCGCGTCTCGCGTCACCGTGATGACCGGAGAGGCGACCCGCCTTGCCGCGGTCGAGGTCCGCGCCAAGGCAATTGAAGTCGCGGCCGAGCTGCTGCAGCAGCCTGCCGATGCGCTGGAGGTGATCGACGGCGCGGTGGTGCGCAAGGGAGCCGTTGCCGGACCTTCCGTGACGCTCGGCGAGGTCGCCAAGGCTCTGGAGCCGGCATCGAAACTGCGCGGCGCTCGCGCACCGGGCCTGTCGGCCGACGGCTGGTTCTATAGCGATCACATGAACTACCCCTACGGCGTGCATATTGCGGTCGCCAAGGTCGATCGCGACACCGGCGGAGTGACGATCGAGCGCTACATGCTCGCCTATGACATCGGTCGGGCGGTCAATCCGATGCTGGTCGAAGGCCAGCTCACCGGCGGGTTCGCGCAAGGGATCGGCGGCACGCTGCTCGAGGAATTCCTCTACGACGAGCGCGGCGAGCCATTGTCGGTCAATTTCGCGGATTATCTCATGCCGACGGCGCGAGAAGTGCCGGCGCCCGAGGTGCTCATCACGGAGGATGCGCCTTCGCCACTCAATCCCCTCGGCCTGAAAGGCGCGGGGGAGGGTGGCATCAACGCGGTCGGCGCCGCGATCGCCTCGGCCATCGACGACGCGGTCGGGACGCCGGGCGCAATCACCCGGCTGCCGGTAACGCCGCAACGGCTGCGCGAGATTCTCAAGCGCGCCGGCCGTTGACGAGATGGTCAGGCCAGCTTTCTCAGCAGGCGAATGACGGCCTTCTGCTCGGCGGCGGTGAGCGGCGTCAACGTTTGGTGGGTAATTTGCCGGGCAACCTTCACCGCCGCATCAGCGACGGCGCGGCCGGCGTCCGTCAGTGCGATGGCACGACGGCGGCGGTCGTTCGCATCCGGGCGGGCGGTGACGAGGCCGCGCGCCTCGAGCCGATCCACCACGCCCTTGGTCGTGGCCGCGTCGAGGTAGATCAGGCGGCCGAGCTGGTTCTGCGAGCACGGTCCGACCTCGCGCAGTTTGGCGAGCGCCGCGAATTGCGTCTGCGTCAGCCCCTTGATGATCCGCGACATGAAGATCGACGTATGCCGTTGCATCGCGACGCGCAGCAGGAAGCCGACCTGATCGTCGAGCCGATACTCGGATGCGGCGGTAGTGCGGGAGCGGGAAGCCATGGTCACACCGACAGCAGGCGGCGCTGTGCCGCGACGTCCTTGGCGAGATCGGCCATGGGACCGTGCCACTGCAACTGGCCCTTTTCCAGAACATAGGCGCGGTCGCAGACGAGTTCGGCGAAATGGATGTTCTGCTCGGACAAAAGCACCGACAGGCCTTCCTTCTTGAGCTCGATGATGGTGTTGGCCATCTGCTCGACGATCACCGGCGCGACGCCTTCGGAGGGCTCATCGAGCAGCACCAGCAGAGGATTGCCCATCAGCGTGCGGGCGACCGTCAGCATCTGTTGCTCACCGCCGCTCATATGAGCGCCGCGACGGTCGGGCATGTCGCCGAGATTGGGAAAGATCGTGAACAGCTTTTCCGCCGTCCACGACGGCGTCGGACGGCCGTCGGGATGATGCCGCACCGGCTGGCGGCCGATGTCGAGGTTCTCGAGCACGGTGAGATCGGAGAAGATGCGCCGGTCCTCCGGCACGAAACCGAGGCCCCGGCGCGCGATCTCGAACGGCTTGAGCTTCGAGATATCCTCGCCGAGAAAATGCACGGTTCCGGCGCGCTGCGGGATCAGCGCCATCAGCGCCTTGAACGTCGTCGACTTGCCGGCGCCGTTGCGGCCCATGAGCGCCACTACCTCGCCGCGATCGACGTGAAAGGATGGCTCGAACAGGATTTGCGCGGCCCCATACCACGCCTTGAGGCCCTTGACCTGGAGCATGCTCATGGCCGTGCCTCGGTACGGGGCTTGTAGGTGCTGCCGGTTCCCAGATAGACCGCCTGCACCTCGCGATTGTCGCGGATGGCTTCGGCATTGCCGTCGGCGATCAGCACGCCGCGCGCGAGCACGATGATACGGTCGGCATAGGCGAACACCACGTCCATCGAATGTTCCGTGAACAGGACGGAAATCTCGCGCTCGATCACCAGCCGCTTCACCAGCGCGATCAGATCGTGGCGCTCGCGCGACGCCATGCCGGCGGTCGGCTCGTCCATCAGCAGCAGGCGCGGATCGTTGGCGAGCGCGATGGCAAGTTCGACGCGCTTCACATCGCCGTAGGCGAGTTCCTTGCAGGGGCGCGCGGCGGCGTCCGCCATGCCGACCTGCTCGAGCAGCTCGACGGCGCGGGCGTGATGGCGACCGGCGAATGCAGCGCCGAACCGGAAAAGCTCCTTGTGATGGCTCACCAATGCCATCTGGACATTCTCGGCCACGGTCATCGACCCGAAGGTCGCAGCGACCTGGAAGGTGCGGCCGACACCGCGGCGCCAAATGTCGCGCGGATGCAAACCGACGATGCTGCGATCCGCGAACCGGATGTCGCCGTGATCGGGCGCGAGCTGGCCGTTGATCATGTTGAAGCAGGTCGATTTCCCCGCGCCGTTGGGGCCGATCAGCGCCAGGAACTCGCCTTCGCCGACGTCGAAGCTCACGTTGTCGACGGCGTGGACGCCGCCGAATGCCTTGGACAGGTCGCGGACGGAGAGGATGCTCATGCCGGCTTTCTCCGCGCCGCCAGCCGCTTGCTCAGCGCGCCGACGATACCCCCCGGGAACACCAGCACCAGCAGCAGGATCACCGTGCCGAGGAGGCCGCGCCAGAACACGGTCTGGCGCATGACATTGTCCTGCAGGAACGTGAAAACAGCGGCGCCGACGATCGGTCCGGTCAAGGTCTGGATGCCGCCCAGCAGCACCATGACCATGGCGTCGATCGAGCGTGAGACGCCGGCGACATCGGGTGAGATCGTCCCCTTGGCGAAGGCGAAGATCCCGCCGGCGATACCGCCGAATGCGCCGGCGATGGCAAAGCCGATCCAGTGCACACGCTTGACGTTGATGCCGATCGCTTCCGCGCGCAACGGAGAGTCGCGCCCGGCCCGCATGGCATAGCCGAACGGTGCGAACAGGAAGTGGCGCAACAGCAGGACCCCCGCGACCACGACCGTGAGCGTCATCAGATAGAACGCCGGGCGGCTGTCGAACGGGGCTTGTGGCCAGATCCCGAGAATTCCGTTGGAGCCGCCGGTGACGCCCTCCCACTGGAACAGGATCGACCAGACGATTTGCGCGAAGGCCAATGTCAACATCGCGAGGTAGACCCCGGACAGCCGCACCGCGAACCAGCCGAACAGCAATGCTCCCATGAGCGCCGCGAGCGGCGCGGCGATGAGCGCGACCGGGGTCGGCGCGGCGAGGAATTTGACCATCAGGGCCGCGCCATAGGCGCCGAGGCCGAAATAGGCGGCGTGGCCGAAGGAATGCATGCCGCCGGGGCCCATGATGAAATGGAGCGAGGTCGCGAACAGGATCGCGATCAGCACGTCGATCCCGAGCACCAGCGCATACGGCGAGGCCTTGTTTGCGAACGGCAGCAGCAGCAGACCGACGAGGACCACCGCTGCCCCGACTTTGAACGGCAGGCTCGCGGGGCGGATCGGGTCGTCGGTCTCGGCGGGATTGCGCACCGCGCCTTGCGGGCGCCCGAGCAGCCCGTAGGGCCGCACGATCAGTACGACCGCCATCACCAGAAATTCCGCCACCAGCGTGAGCTTGGAGAAATTGACAATGAAGCCGCCGAAGTTGACCACGCCGAGCCCGATGCATAAGGCCTTCACCTCGGCGATGATGACAGCCGCGAGGAACGCCCCGCTGATCGAGCCCATGCCACCGACCACCACGACCACGAACGCGTCGCCGATGACGATCAGGTCGAGCCACAAATTGGCCGGCTCGCGCGCAACCTGCAGCGCGCCGCCGAAGCCGGCGAGGAAGGAGCCGAGCACGAACACGACCGTGAACAGCATCGCCTGGTTCACGCCGAGCACGCCAACCATTTCGCGGTCCTGGGTGGCGGCGCGGATCAGCCGGCCGAAGCGGGTCTTCGCCAGCATCAGGTGCAACAGCAGCAGGACCACAGGGCCGATGGCGATCAGGAACAGGTCGTAGCTCGGGAAATTGCGCCCAAGAATCTCGACCGAGCCACGCAAGCCCGGCGCCCGCGGTCCAAGCAGATCTTCGGGTCCCCAAATATACTGCGCCGCGTCGTTGATGACCAAGACGAGCGCGAAGGTGGCGAGCAGTTGGAACAGTTCCGGCGCATGATAAATGCGGCGCAACAGCAGGATCTCGATCAAGCCCCCGAGCGCCGCCACGACAAGTCCGGCGGCGATGATGCCGCCCCAAAAGCCGAGCACCCCTCCCACCTTGAGGGCGAGGGTCGCAGCGAGATAGAGCCCCAGCATGTAGAAGGAGCCGTGGGCGATATTGATGATACGGGTGACGCCGAAGATCAGCGACAAACCGGCGCCCACGAAGAACAGACTGGACGCCGCGGCGAGGCCGTTGAGCGCCTGGAACAGGAGGGCTTCGAGACTCATGGCGAGGAAGCCGCCTAGCCCATACCGAATCCGGTTGACCGGTTCGTCCCCGCGCCGGAAGGCGGCCGATCTCGGATTGATCCGAGATCGCCTGCGCGGGGACCGTTAATTGATCAGTCGGACTGAGCGGCTGCGGTCAGTTCATCGCCGCCGCCGGGCGCAGCTTCTTGATCTCTTCGTCCGGCGGCATCACGCTCGCTCCGTCGACATACTTGAAGTTCGACATCGTGCCCTTGCCGTCCTTCAAGGCAATCTGACCGACATAGGCGCCGACGGTCGCCTGATGGTCGCTGGCGCGGAATTCGAACGGGCCGAACGGGCCTTGCACCTTGAGCCCGCGGAACGCCGCGATCAGCTTGTCGATGTCGGTCGATCCCGCCTTGGTGATCCCAGCGGCAAGCGAGTTGATGGTGTCGTAGCCGACCACTGAACCAAGCCGCGGATAGTCGTTCCAGCGCTTCTGGTAGGCGGTGACAAACGCCTTGTGCGCGGGCGTGTCGATCGCCTCCCAGGGATAGCCGGTGACCGTCCACCCGACCGGGGCCTCGTCCTTGAGCGGATCGAGATATTCCGGCTCGCCCGAGAGCAGGCTGACGACGACGCGGTTCTTGAACGTGTTGCGGGTCGTGCCCTCGCGCACCAGCTTGGCGAGGTCGGGTCCGAACAGGACGTTGAAGATCGCGTCGGGTTTGGCGTCGTCGATCGCCTGCACCACCGCGCCGGCATCGACCTTGCCCAGCGGCGGCGCCTGCTCGGTCACGAATTCGACGTCCGGCTGGGCCTTCTTGAGCATCTCCTTGAACCAGGTGGCGGCGGACTGGCCGTATTCGAAGTTGGGATAGACGATGGCCCAGCGCTTCTTCTTCGCCGCGAGCGCGGCCGGCATCAGCATCGCGACCTGCATGTAGGTCGAGGCGCGCAGCCGGAACGTGTATTTGTTGCCGTTCTGCCAGGTGATCTTGTCGGTCAGGGGCTCGGCCGCGAGGAAGAACACTTTCTCCTTGCCGGCGAATTCGGTGACCGCGAGCCCGATGTGGGAGAGGAACGTGCCGGCGATGATATTCACGCCCTCGCGGGTGACGAGCTCATTGGCGACGCGGACGGCGTCGCCTGGGCTCGCGCCGTCGTCACGGGAGATCACCTCGAGCTTCTTGCCCAGCACGCCACCCTTGGCGTTGATCTCCTCGACCGCGAGTTCCCAGCCCTTCCGGTAGGGCTCGAGGAAGGCCGGCTGCGACTTGTAGCTGTTGAGCTCGCCGATCTTGATCGTGGTCTGAGCGACGACAGGCGTGCCGAGACAAACGACCACGGCGCTCGCCGCGGCCAGCGCAAGCAGCTGGGATCTGGTGCTCATGCGGTGCTCCATTTCAAGAGGTTGCAATGATGGCGAGGTCATCGGCTGGACCGAGCATGGCTCACGCGTCGCCGCGGCCCTGCGCTGCGGGCGCGCCGCCGTCGCGAAAAGTCCATCGGCCATACGATCGGCATCGAAGGAAATGGCCCGCCAATTCGTTTGTACGCAAATAATGAGCCGGCCTTGAAGCTTGTCAAGGTCACTTAATCGCGCACCGATGCCGAAAAACGCAGCATCGGCGGGACGTCGGCCATCATCCTGACCTGGTTTGCGAAGCAGCACGGATACCCCCACCGCGAGGGCTCTCAACCACGAGGCCGAGAGATCTGCCCGATCGATGTTTCGGTTACTTGCGATCGCGCAGCCGATCCATCAGCGACTTCTCCTGACCGCCGTCGATCTCGATCTGGGTGCCATTGACCATGTGCATCAGGGGCGAGGCCAGCATGACGACGAGATTGGCGACCTCTTCGACCTCGGCAATACGGCCCAGCGGGATCGAGGATGGGGCGAGCTTGTCGGCCTCCTCGTGCGGCAGCTTCATGTCGCGCGCCATCGCCGCCACCAGACCGGCCCAGCGTTCGGTCCGCACCGGACCGGGATTGACCGCGCAGAAGCTGATGTTGTTCTTGCCGTATTGGCCGGCGAGCGACATCGTGAGATTCTGACCCGCCGCATTGGCGGCGCCCGGTGCGATCTCCCAGTAGGATGGCTTGACGCCGTCGTTGCCGATCAGATTGACCACGCGGCCGCCGCCCTGCTTGACCATGATCGGCAGCACATAGCGCAGGCAGCGCACATAGCCCATGAACTTGAGCTGCAGCGACTGTTCCCAGTCGGCCTCCGACAGATGCTCGATCACGCCGCCGGGCGAGGAGCCCGCATTGTTGACCATGATGTCGACGCGGCCGAGGGCCTTGTGACCCTGCTCGATGAAATTCCTGCAGCCGGCGTCCTTGCTGAGATCGCAGGTGATCGCAACGATCTTGCGCTTGGTCTCCTTCGCGATCTCTGCGGCCGCCGCCTCGAGCGGCTCCTTGCGGCGCGCGCAGATCGCAACATCGACGCCTTCCTGCGCCAGCGCGCGGGCAATACCTTTGCCGATCCCTTCGCTGCCACCCGTGACCAGCGCGGTCTTGCCGTTGAGCTTGAGGTCCATGTCGGTCTCCTTTGCGGTCGGTCTCGAATGATGGGATCAGCTGCCGGTGAAGCGCGGCGCTCGCTTTTCCGCAAAGGCGCGGCGGCCCTCGGCATAGTCGGCGCTGGCATCAGCCGCCGCGTAGAGCCGCTCGGCTTCGGCAAGACGCGCGGCGGCGCCCGACAGGTGCGCGCGAATGGCGGCCTTGGCGGCCGCGATCGTGAGGGGCGCGTTGTCGGCGATCCGGGCGGTCCACTCCGCGGCAACGCGTTCGATGTCCGTCGGTGGCACCAGAGCGGACACGCTGCCGAGCTGATAGGCGCGCTGGGCAGGCAGGCGCTCGGCGGTGAAGATCAGTTCGCACGTCGCGCTCGCGCCGAACACGCGCAGGAATCGCTTGATCCCACGTGGGTCGTAGCCGAGCCCGAGCCGGGCCGCCGGCACCGCGAAAAAGGCATTGTCGGCGGCGATCCGCAGATCGCAGCTCGCGGCCAGCGAAGCGCCGGCTCCCATGCAAGGTCCGACGATAACGGCGACGGTCGGCCGCGCGATGGCCTCGATCAACTGGCAGCTGTCCTCGACCAGATTGTCGTAAGCGCGCGCATTGGCGGCGCCACTGCGCGCGGTCTCGAAATCGGCGATGTCCGCGCCCGCCGAGAACGCCTTGTCGCCGTCGCCGCGGATCACCACCGCACGCACATCGTCACGCGTGCCCACCGCCGACGCGAAGGCGTGGATCGCGCGCCACATTGCAGCGGTGACGGCGTTGCGCCGGGCTGGATTGCGCAGCTTTAGCGTGGCAACTCCCCCAGCCATGTCGATTGCGATATCGCCGCCTTCGCTCATCTCGTCATGCCGGTTTGTGGGCAAGCCAACGGCCCGCCTCCGCGGCCGAGAACAGCTCGGCGAGTGCCGCATTCACCGCCGCCGGCTCCTCGCTGTTGATGGTATGGCCCGCACGCGGCACCACCAGCAGCGCCGCCGTCGGCACCGTGCGCTTGAGGAAGACGCTGCCGTCGAGACAGAGGTCGTCCTCGTCGCCGACGATCACCATCAGCGGGACCGAGAATTGCCGGAGCTGAGCTTCCATTTCCCACAACGTCGGGCGCTTGAGCTGAAGGTTGAGCATGGTGTGGGCATGACCTTGCGCCGAGTGCTCCGCCAGCATGCGCGCAAATTCGCTCCAGCCGCGTGGATCCTTTTGCTTGAACGCCTGGCGCATCGGGGCGTCGGCGTATTTCGCCGCTGCAGATACGATGCCTTCGTCGGCGAACATCTTTCCGGTCTCGGCCGCCATCGCCTTCATGGCATCCCGGGTCTTCGCGTCCGGGGTCGAGCCCCAGCCACAGCCGGCGGCGGTCACCGACAGGCAGCGCTGCGGGTACCGGATACCGACATGCAGCGCGGTATAGGCGCCCATCGAGTGCCCGACCACGTGCGCCTTGGCGATGCCGAGCGCATCCATCACCGCGATCACGTCGTCGCGGGCGATGTCCTGCGAGTAGCGCGCGGGGTCGGAGGGCACATCCGACGGCGGATATCCACGCTGGCTGTAGGTGACGCAGCGGTGCTGGCGGCTGAAATGTCGCAGCTGCGGTTCCCAGCTGCGATAGTCGCCGGCATACTCGTGGACGAAGACGACCGGCGTTCCGGCGCCGCTCTCCTCGACGTGGAGCTTGACCCCGTCCGGTGCGGAAACTTTCGGCATTATGGTGCTTTTTCCAGCGCCGGCGAAGCGCCGTCGAGTTTGTTTGCGTACAAACAAAGCTACTCAAGTCGCGGTGCGTCTGCAAGCCGCGAAAATAGCCGCGCGATGCGCGCTTGCTAAGTCAATCGGGCGTTCGCGGCCTGCCGTGCCGCCTGTGTCGCACAGCTCCGGCAGGCCTCGAGCTATCGCGTCGAGGCTTCGGCGAATACCCCGGCGGGACGCGTCTTGGCGGGCACGGCATATGGGTCCGGACGCACGACCCGGAGCACGATTTTGGCGAGCTCCATTGCGATGAGGAGAGTCGACGAGGCAGCCGTGGCAACGAGCCAATCGGTCATGGACAGCGGCACCGTATGGAACGCGGTCTGCAGGAACGGGACGTAAATGACGAGGAGGTGCGCGCCCATCGAGAACGCGATCGCGACGAGCAGCCACCTGTTCTCGAGGAACCCGCTGAAGGCGCTGCGCCGCCGGGAACGGCAGTTGAACACGTCGAACAGCTGGAACATCATCAGAGTCGTGAAGGCCATGGTGCGCGCGTGCGCCTCGTCGGCCATGTTCGGTCCGGTGCCCTGCGCGAACAGCGTGAACAGTCCGCCGGGATAGTACGCGTCGAGCACGGCGAGCGTTCCGACCATCATCAGCAAGCCGACGCAGCCGAGTCGTATCCAGTCCTCGGTCAACAGTATGCCGGAGCCGCGCCGCCGCGGCTGCCGTTTCATGGCATCGCTGTCCTTGGGCTCGACGCCGAGCGCCAACGCGGGCGGCCCGTCGGTGACGAGGTTGATCCAGAGCAGCTGCGCCGCGAGCAGCGGCAGGAACAGCCCGGGCTCCGCCGAGACGAGGCCGAGCATGCCCGCAAACATCACGCCCCCGAACATCGTCATCAACTCGCCGGAGTTTGTCGACAGCAGATAGAGCAGATACTTCTGGATGTTGTCGTAAATCCCGCGTCCCTCCTCGATCGCCTGCACGATGCTGGCGAAGTTGTCGTCGGTCAGCACGATGTGTGCCGCCTCCTTGGAGACGTCCGTGCCGGTGATGCCCATGGCAATGCCGATGTTGGCGCTCTTGAGCGCGGGCGCGTCGTTGACGCCGTCGCCGGTCATCGCGACGATGTGTCCCTTGCGCTGAAGTGCACGGATGATCCGCAGCTTGTGCTCCGGGTCGACGCGCGCGAACACGCGCACCTCCTCGACCAGGGCGTCGAACTCGGCATCGCCCATCGCGCGCAGATCGGCGCCGGTTACGATCCGGGTTCCGGGTTCGAAGATAGTGAGCTCGCGGGCGATCGCCTCGGCCGTCGCCGGATGGTCGCCGGTGATCATCACGGTGCGGATATGCGCGCGCTTGGCGGTGATCACCGCGGCCTTGGCCTCGATCCGCGGCGGATCGATCATGCCTACCAGACCCAGCAGCACGAGGTCGTCCTCGACGCTCTCCGGCAGCTCGATCTTGGCGGCTCCGCCGGCTGCGGCTTGCGGGTCCACGCCAAGCGCGGCGGCCGGCATGGTGCGGGCGGCGATCGCTAGCGTCCGCAGGGCCTGACGGGCAAGCGTCTCGTTGCGTTGCAGCAGGGCCGCGCGTCCCTCGTCGGTCAGCGGAACGGCCTGACCCTTATCCCAGACATGGCGGCACTTGCCGAGCAGCAGCTCGGGCGCGCCTTTGACGCAAACGTGCAGCTCGTCCGGCTGCGCGCGGTCGAGATGGACGGTGGTATGGCACTTGCGTTCCGATGTGAACGGGATTTCGGCAATGCGCGGATACCGCTCCAGCTCCGCTTCGGCCATGCCGAGCTTGCGCGCGGCCACCACCAGAGCGCCTTCGGTGGGGTCTCCCTGCACGGACCAGCGGCCGTCCCGGTTGCCGAGCGTGGCGTCGTTGGCCAGCGCTGCGGCGCGCAGCGTCCGTTCGAGCGTGTCGCGCTGCGACGACGAGGCATCGATTGCCTTGCCCTCAATCGTGAAGTCGCCCTCGGGGATGTAGCCGCTGCCGCCGACCTCGATCAGCGCATCGGCGGTCGCGACGGCGCGCACGGTCATTTCGTTGCGCGTGAGGGTGCCGGTCTTGTCGGAACAGATGACGGTGGCGGCGCCAAGCGTTTCGACCGCCGCCAGCTTGCGCACGATGGCATGGGCCGCTGCCATGCGGCGAACGCCGAGGCTTAAGCCGACCGTGACGATCGCCGGTAGCGCCTCAGGTATGGCAGCAACCGCCAGCGCCACGGCGAACAGGAACAGGCTGAGCACGATGTTGAGCGTGAAGGTCGTGGTGCTGAGGAGCCCCGCGGCGAACACCGCCGCGCAGATTCCGAGCATGATCACGGTGAGCCGCTTGCCGGTTCGGTCCAATTCCTGCTGCAGCGGCGTCGGCTCTTTCTCCGCGGCTTCCAGCAGCCCGGCGATCCGACCGACCTCCGTCGCCATGCCGGTGGCAACGACCACCGCGCGCCCGCGACCATAGGTGGCGACCGTACCTGAGAACAGCATGTTGCGGCGGTCGCCGAGGCCCACAGTGCCTTCAACCGGCTCGACCTCCTTCGGTACCGGCATGCTCTCGCCGGTGAGGGGCGCTTCGTCGGTCCGGAGATTCGCCGCCTCGACGATCCGGGCGTCGGCCGGAATCCTGTCGCCGGCCTCGACCAGCACGATGTCGCCGGGAACGATGTCATCGGTCGCAACCCGCTGTCGCTCCCCATCGCGGATCACGGTCGCCTCCGGCGTGGCCAGTGCCATCAGGGCCCGCACCGATTTCTCGGCGCGCGCCTCCTGAATGAAGCCGAGCAAGGCGTTCAGGATGACGATCGCCATGATGACGATCGCCTCGTAGGGCAGATCGGTCTCGCGCGGGTCCTGCAGCAGCCATTCGACGACCGAGATGACGGTGGCGACGAGCAGGATGATCACCAGGAAATTTTCGAATTGCTCCAGCAGGCGCTTCCACCACGGGATATCTGGCGCACTTTTCAGCCGGTTCGGCCCGTATTGCTCGAGGCGCCGCTGCGCGTCGGCTCGGGCCAGGCCATGCGCTGCGTCGGAGTCCAGCGCGGAGACCACTAGCTCGGCAGGCTCTCGGTGCGGCGCGACCGGGATGCCCGGCGCGGGGGCCACGCTGTCGCGAACCTCGGGGTGCTTCGCGTCCGGCGTCTCCAGATGCACGAATTTCTGATGCACAGTCACGATGCAATCCTCCGACGGTCCGTCTCGAATTGGAATCCGGCCGCGACCGCGCGCGCGCAGCCGTCGGTGCGGTCATGAGCGAATGAGCGAGGAGCTCGCAACGCTTCGCTCGCCCGCGATGGCCGGGTGCGATCGAGGAAAAGGACTAAGATGTCAGCGGGTCGGACGTTTGGGACAATAGACACGTTTCGGGCCCCTCCAAGAGCTGTCCAGTCCGACATCGCAGCGGTTGAGCTGCCAGAGGGGCCCGGCCTGGCCTACAAGATGCGTTTTCTACTGGGACATCGGAGCAACAGATCGACAGCGACGACTTGAAGCTGACGGGGCGCCAACCTACGGCCACGGCGTCGCTTGCAAAATCGGGGACGCTTCGGGCGTATTTCTACGGGGTTCGGTCGTGCGGCGATGGGCGGCGTCCGCGGGACCTGTCCGCCGGCGCGGATCGCCGCGGCCTTGCCCATGCGGGGGCCTGGTGGTCGCAATGGCCCTCCGATGCAGGTTGCTACGTGCGGACGTTTGTCACAGTCTTTGCGCCAATCCCCGCCCGATTCACGGCGAGCTACGAGAAGAACGTCCGTCCGGGAGAGTTATTCTCGTGAACCACGGCAGCAATGCAGATTCGAACTCGACCCGCCGGGCGACACCCGCGCAGCAGCCCTTGCTGCCTTCAATCCACGTGGCCCGCCAATGGACCACGGCTACCGCAGTCGTCGTCGCTTATGTCGCGTTGGAGTGGGTCAGCTTCATCCACGAGTTCAAGGGACTGCCACTGACTCCCTGGAATCCCGGTCTTGGGCTCACGTTTGCTTGTTTGATGCTCGCCGGGCCGCACTATGGAATCGTGCTGTTTGCCGGGGTCATCATCGCTGAAATCGTGGTCTTGAGGAGCGATCTCGAGTGGCCGATCATAGTCGGAATAGGTGCGATCGTCGCGTCAGGTTACACCTTCGTTGCCACCGCGACACGCAAGCAATTTCGACTCGATGTCGGGCTGATTCATCTTCGTGACGTGATTATTCTGCTTCTGGCCGCCTTTGTCGGCTCCACCGTCATCACACTGCTGTTGGCGGCTGTTCTGCTGGCAGGTGGGGAGCTTGATTTCGGCGACATAGTCTCGGCCGGTCCTACCCTCATCGTGGGCGATGTCCTCGGTATTGCCGTCACCACCCCGCTGGTGTTGCGGTTCATCCGGCTATGGCGCGAACACACGCTTCATCTGCTCGCAGCGCGGATTCCCGAATTTGCCTTGTTCGTCGTCGTTATCGTTATCGCGCTTTGGCTGATCGCCAGAACCAGAAGCGCGGATGGCTACACATTGTTTTATCTGCTCTTCTTTCCTGTCGTGGTCGGCGCCGTCCGGCATGGGTTGGATGGCGCGTGTCTTCTTCTTGCGGCGACACAGCTTGGTCTTGTCGGGTTGCTTCACCTTCATGGTTACGACTGGAGGATTTTCACGGAGTTCCAGGTGCTGATGTTCGTGCTGACGGCAACCGGCTTGATCGTCGGAGTGGTCGTCAGCGAGCGACAAGCGACCGAACGCGTTGCCCGCGAATCCGAAGCACGGCTCAAGGAGAAGGAGGCCGAGGTGGCCCATGCCGCACGGTTCAGTCTCGTAAGCGGAATGGCAACCGCCCTCGCGCATGAGATAAATCAACCGATGGCCGCAGTCCGCGCGCTTGGGCGATCCGTCCAGGAGCTGTTGCGCAATCCGCAAGTCGACCTCAAACGCGCCGATCAGAACTTGACGAGGCTGATCGCGGAGATTGATCTTGCCAGCGGGATTCTGCGACGCATGCGCGATTTTCTCCGTCGTGGCCGACCGCAGACAAGTACGATCAACGTCTCCCTCTTGCTCGACGACACCTTGATGCTGATTCGCCCGGAGGCCATGTCGAAACACGTCAAGATCGATTCCGACTGCCCAGCGGATCTCCCGCCGGTCTATGGGGACCGAATTCAGCTCCAGCAAGTCGTTCTCAATCTTCTTCGTAATGCTGTGGACTCCATAGTGGAGTCGGGGCGGCCCGATGGTCGGATCCAAGTGGCGGCGCGGCGTTCCGACAGCTCGGCTCACCTGGAAATCGGTGTCCTTGACAATGGACCGGGAATTCCAGCGGATCGGGTCGATCAGTTGTTCAGGCCGCTCACGACTTCAAAGAAAGAGGGATTGGGTCTCGGTCTCTCCATCTGCCTGGCGATTGTCGAAGCGCATGGGGGCCGCATCTGGCTTCATTCGAATGAGCCCGGTGCAATCGAGTTTCGCCTTTCGCTTCCACCCGAACCGCCCGAACGCGCGTGATCATGAATACGTCGACGGTCTTCGTCATCGATGACCAACCTTCGGTCCGCCATGCTCTTTGCGAGATGCTTAGTGCCTTCGGCTATAGCGTCGAAGCCCACGAGTCCGCTGACGGTTTTTTGCGGGTGCTCGACCCTCTGCGGCATGGCTGTGTCGTTGCCGATGTTCGCATGCCGGGCATGGACGGAATTGAGCTTGTCCGCGAGCTCGCGCGTCGTCAGATTCCGCTCCCCGTCGTGGTCATCTCCGGGCACGCCGACGTGCCCATGGCAGTGGCCGCAATCAAGGCCGGCGCCGAGGACTTCATTGAGAAGCCGATTGACGATGTTCAGCTCGTTGCGGCGATCAACCGGGGCCTGGCAGGCGTCTACGCACAACGACGTTTTCAGGAGAGAATTCAAGACCTCCGCACTCGTTTCGATCGACTGACGCCGCGCGAAGTGGAAGTCCTTGATCTGGTCGTCCAGGGCTACACGAGCGAAGCCATTGCAGAACGGCTGGAAATCAGCACCCGCACCGTCGAAGGATATCGCGTCCAGATCATGAACAAGATGCAGGCAGAAAGCGTCGCCGTGCTTGTTCGACAGGCCATACGGCTCAACCTCATATCTCCGTAGAAATACGCCCCAAGCGTTTCGCATACGAAATCATCTTGGCCTCCCTAGAATTCCTGGGCTCGTGGCTTTGTTTCGCTGCCGGATCACGCGTGGCGCCGCCGTGCGACAGCACCGTGATCTCCAGGTGCCCCGTCGGCATCATTCGCTCCGCTATGGCCACCGGTGCAGGCGATGGAGCATCCCCATGTCTTCCGGGAATTCGGCCAGTAATCGGACATCCGTACCCAAGGTCCATTCGCGCAATTTGAGCGCGGCGGATGCCCCCGCAGGCAATGTGACGAGCCTGGAAATCGCGCGTCAGGACTTCGCCCGAAAAAAGTATCGGGTGCTGTTGGCGCATGATCTCACCGGGCCATCAGAAATCGCTCTCGTGCGGGCCGCCCGGCTCACGCTCGAACGGGAAGGCCACCTGACCATCCTCCATGTCGTCGACAGCGGACTTCCGGCGCCGGTCATCGAAGCACGGCGGGTACAGGCCAAGAGCTGTCTCGAGATCGAGGTTGGCCGATGGCTGGGAAGCCGCAAGCTGTCGTACCGCATCGATATCGGCGTCGGAGATCCGGCCGGTGCCATCGCGGCCCGCGCGCAAGCGCATGACGTCGATCTCGTCGTAACCGGCCGGAACCAACGGCGTGCGGTCGCGAACAGGTCCACCACCACCGTTGGGCATCTCCTACGGCAGGCCCAGCGGCCGGTTCTGGTCGTCGGCAATCCAAATCAGTCGCCGTACCAACGGGTCCTCATCCCGATTGATTTCACGGACGCTTCGGCAGCGAGAATACGGTTTGCGGCAGCGTTCCTTCCCCAGGCGCGCCTCCACCTTCTTCACGCATGCAACAGACGTTTCCAAGACTATATTGCGGCCGCGTCCTTGACGTTCGGCCCAGAGGAAGAACGAGGGAAGGTCCCTGGCCCGGAGCGGGATGATTGTTCTTTGAGTCATCATACCGCTCTGAGTTTCTGTCTTGCGCGTGATCTCTTCCGAAAACCGGCTCCCACTTTGCAGGATCGCGCGCCAGTCGAGCGGCAGCGTGAGCAGGCGTTGTCTTGGCTCATCGAGGCTTCGGGACTGGGTGAGCGCAGACCGGTGGTTACGATCGAGGGCGGCGATGCTCTCGCCCTCGTCAAGCAGGAACTGGCTCGCCAAAAAACGGATCTGTTGGTGCTGGGAGCTCACGCGCGATCCGCGACAGAGCACACTTCGATCAGCAGCGCAGGGGGAGGGGCGGTTGGATGGAGGAGCCCATGTGATGTACTCTTCCTCTCCCTTTATGATCTCCCTGATCGATCGATCGTGTCGTCGCGTGCGATGTCCTGCGAGTAGCGCGGGATCGGCGGGCACGTCCGAAGGCGGATATCCGGCTGGATGTAAATGACGCAGCGGTGCTGACGGCTGAAACCGCGCCGTCTACGGTTCCCCTCTGCGACAACTCAGAACCGTGTCGCGGACTTATTAGTCCACTGGGCTAGCAGCCGGCACCCCAGGGCGAGCCATCTCATACGCGTACATGTCCTCGCAAGCCTTGAGGTTACCCGCGCTGCACGACCAGACGGCCTCGTGATAACTCAAAGAGCTCCATGCAAGAGCGCTGGGAGGGTAAGCGAAAGGCAATAGGAAGATTGCCCACACGACGGCGAACTTTAGACCTTTGACCATGACGGTGAGTCCTCTTCAGGTGACCTACACGATCCGTCGTCGGCCACGAATTCCACGGTACCCTATGCTTGCGGGTCGCGATGTGACGTAGATCACGCACGCCACCACGACTTGGTGGGTGGCTTAACGAGAGGTTCCATGCCCTCTGGAACTGTGCGCCCACGCCACACTGCCCGACTTGCGCACGATGAAAGCGCGCGCCCCGGCAAGCGCGAGTTGCTTGCGGGGCGCCGAGCATGCCCGCCTCAAGTGCCCATGATGGCCTTCGCGGCGTTGCCCACCGCCTCGACGCTGTCGCCGGCATCGAGGAAGGCGACGATGCGGCAGGGACAGCCTTCCAGCCCTTCGTATCGCCAGGGGAATGCGCCGATCAGCGCGCGCTTGTTGAGCATGAGTTCGATATCGCCGCCGAGGTTCTCGGCGTGCAGCAGACCTTCCTGGAATGCCCAGTTGTGAAACGGAAAGACGTCGGCCACGACCCGCCGCTGGGATTTCTTGTGAACGTATTCGAAAGTCCCGAAGAATTCTCCCGGGGTCTTGCCGTGTATCTTGGTGAATTGCGCGGCCAGATCCGGCCGCATGGTACGGATCGATGTGTTCATGGCATGGTCGCATGAGCCGGTGTCCATGCCCCACCACTTGATCTTCTTCTCGAACATCCAGTGCAGGGTGTCGAGGTTGGGGCCGGGGTGGTAGCAGAAGTACTTCACGAGATCCTGCCGGGGCTGGCCCTCGTAGTGACGATGCCACCCTGTGTGCAGAATCAAGATGTCGCCCTCGCGGATGTCGGCGCCGGCACTCTCGAT
>Ga0307299_10000227_pt1 | contig 19370 bp, 23 predicted proteins | sample ER_DNA_159_FD_194466 | JGI IMG/M metagenome (GOLD analysis project Ga0307299, IMG submission 194466) | Bulk soil microbial communities from the East River watershed near Crested Butte, Colorado, United States - ER_DNA_159 | ecosystem: Environmental > Terrestrial > Soil > Floodplain | place... | reverse complement strand
AGGATGCGCTGACGCAACTCGCGGCGCAGTTGACGGGCGACGCCGCCGGTGCCGCCGATCCGGCGAAGGTGCGGACGCTCGCGGCGGCGGTGACGGACTTGGCCAACGCGACGCGCTGATACTGCCGTAGCATTGACGGCTTCTTGGACACCCGAGAGGTTTGAGACACCTTTGGGACGGAGGCCGTATGCGACGCTTCATGCTCGCTGCATTGGTGGCGCTCACGCCGCCGCTTGCCGCGCAGAACACCAACGCCAAGCTTCTCGGCCACCAAGCGGACTTCGACTACTTGCTCGGCGATTGGGAGTTCACGTCGGTGAGCAAGGAGTACGGCGCGGGTCGCGGATTCTGGAGCGCGGCGCGGCTGCCGGACGATGAGGGCGGAGCCATCGTGCTGGACGAGTACCGTGTCGTGGGCGACAGCGGCGAAACGTATTACGTGACTCGTACGCTGCGCGCGTACAATGCCAACCGGGATCGCTGGGAGCTCATCTCGACGAACGGGGCCTCCGGCTTGCAGGATTTCGGCACCGGGCAACGCGTCGGCGCGGAGATGCACATCGAGCAGCGGTTCGGCGTGGGAACCCCGACGCCGTCGCTGTGGCGGATTCGGTACTACGACATCCAGCCCGATCGCTTTTCTTGGACCGCCGATCGCTCGACCGACGAGGGCAAGACCTGGTCCACGGGGCACTTGAAGATTGAAGCGCGCCGCATCGGGCCGCGGCGCACGCTGAGTCCGATGGCGCCGGCGCGGCGGCGAGCTCCGTGACCGAGGCTTCGCGGAAGCGGTACCAGAAGTTCCTAGAAGACTACAAGGCCCGTCGACTCGACGACACAGAAGAAGGCGAAGCCAAGAGCGCGGACGAGGGTCAAGCGCCCTCGCCCTCGCCCGCGCGCAAGGCCAAGCGGCGCGAGTACCTGCGCGACTACCTGCGTTGGCTGCGCCCGCATCGCTACGCGATCGCGGCGCTGTTTGGCTTTGCCCTGGTGGCCGCGGGATTGGAGATGATCGAGCCGCTGTTCATGCGGTACATCATCGATCGCGTCCTCTTGAACACCGGATTGGACAAGGCCTCGCGCCTGATGCAGTTGAACCTGGCCGGCGCCGCGTTCGTGGGCGTGGTCATCCTGTCCAACCTGATCGGCGCCCTCAAGGATTACCGCCAGCGCCTCCTCAACACCCGGGTCATTCTTTCGCTGCGGCGGGCGCTGTTCGGCCGGCTGCTGCACCTGCCACTCCCTAAAGTCTGGGACATGAAGACGGGCGGGATTCTGTCTCGCCTGACCGGTGACGTGGAAACGACGACGGGCCTGCTGCAGATGGCGATTGTGTCCCCGGCCATTTCGGTGCTGCGCCTCGTCATCTCCATCGGGGTGCTGCTCGTGATCAACTGGCGACTGGCCCTGACGGCCGTCGTCGTCATTCCCGGCGCGATGTTGATCAGCTTCGTCGCCGCGCGGCGGGTCCGACCGATCTACCGCTCCGTCCGGAAAGACGTCGAACAGATCGACGGCCGGGTCGGGGAAGCGTTTTCCGGGATCCGCATCGTCCGGGCGTTCCGGCGGGAAATGCTGGAGCTGTTCGACTACATGGTGGGTCGCCACACGGTCGTGCGGAAGGAGATGTTCGCGCATCGCCGCGAGCTGATCCTGTGGACCTCGTGGGGCCTGCTCCAGGCGGCGGTCAACGTCGCGATCGTCTGGTTCGGCGGCTACATGAACGTCACGGGCGGCGCGTCGATCGGCGACATCATGGCGTTCCAGTGGTACACGTTCCTGCTCATGGGCCCCGTCTGGAACATCGTCAACTCGTTCTCCGAGCTGCAGCGCTCGCTCGCCGCCATGGAACGGGTGTTCGAAGTACTGGCGATGCCGAACGACAAGCCCGACCGGCCCGGTGCGCGCGACGCGCCGTCCGTCGTGCGTGAGGTTCGGTTCGAGAACGTCGATTTCGAGTACAACGAAGGCCAGGCGGTGGTCCGCGACTTCAGCGTCGCGGTGCCCGGGGGCTCGGTGGTCGCCCTCGTAGGCCGGAGCGGCGCGGGCAAGACGACCGTCACGGACCTCGTGGCGCGGTTCCACGACCCCACGCGGGGGCGCATCCTGCTCAACGGCTCCGACATCCGCGACCTGCGGCTGCGCAGCTATCGCAGCCTCCTCGCCATCGTGCAGCAGGACGTCTTCCTCTTCGACGGGTCGGTGAAGGACAACATCGCCTATGGCCGGCGCGCGGCCACCGAGGAGGAAATCCTCGACGCCGCACGCCGGGCCAACGCGCACGAGTTCATTGTGAAGCTGCCGAAGCAGTATGAGACGTTCATCGGCGAGCGGGGCGTCAAGCTCTCGGGCGGCCAGCAGCAGCGCTTGGCCATCGCCCGCGCGATCCTGGCGTCACCGCAGATCCTCATCCTCGACGAGGCCACCAGCAACCTGGATACCGAAAGCGAACAGCTGATTCAGGCGTCGATGGCGACGTTGCTGGCGGGGCGCACGACCTTCATGATCGCCCATCGCCTCTCCACCATTCGCCGCGCCGACCTGATATTGTTGATGGAAGATGGCCGCGTCATCGAGCGGGGGAGCCACGAAGAGCTGATGAATACCCGGGGCGTTTATCACGGCATGGTGCTGCGGCAGATGGAATCGCACGGCGAGAACGTTGAAGAAGGCTGGCGCTAACAGGAGGCTGCAATGCATCGACACATCAGCACGCTCGCGCTCATCCTGCTCGTGGCGGGCACCGCCGCGGCGCAGGAGCGGAAGATTACTCGGGCCGACCTGCCCGCCGCCGTCGAACGGACCGTCGCCGCGCAGAGTCAGGGCGCCACGATTCGCGGCTTCGCGGAAGAGAAAGAGAAGGGCCAAACGTTCTACGAGGTCGAGCTGACCGTCGCCGGGCACACCAAGGACGTGCTCATCGACGCGAGCGGGACGGTTCTGGAAGTCGAAGAGCAGGTCGAGCTCAGCGCGCTCCCCGCGCCCGTACGCACCGCGCTGCTGGCCAGGGCCGGCGCCGGCAAGATCGAGACCGTCGAATCCCTGACGAAACGGGGCACGTTGGTGGCCTACGAGGCGCACGTCGTGACCAACGGCAAGCGATCGGAGATTCAAGTTGGCCCGGATGGAAAGCGGCTGGCCGAAGAGCAGTAGTCTCGATTCTTTCTCGACCGCCAGGCTGGCGGCCGAGCGGCTGACGCCGGGCCACCTCCCCGAAGTGCAGCGCATGCATCGCGACGCCGCCGTGATGGCGCAGCTCGGCGGCGTGCGCGACGACGCGCAAACCGACGCCTACCTCGCGAAAAACCTGCAGCACTGGGCAGACCACGGCTTTGGGCTGTGGATTCTGTGTGAACGCGGGGGAGTGGAGCCCGTCGGCCGGGCGGTGCTGCGGCACCTGCTCGTGGATGGCGCCCGAGAGGTCGAGGTCGGCTACGCCTTTTACGCGGCGTTCTGGGGGCGGGGTCTCGCGACGGAGGTGGCGACCGCGTGCCTCGAGCTCGGTCGCCGCGAGCTTGGTCTCACGACGATGGTTGCCGTCACGAGTCCCGACAACCTGGCCTCACAGCACGTATTGGAGAAAGTCGGGCTCGTGTACGAGCGCGACTTCATGCACGAGGGCGCGCGGTCGGCGCTGTTCCGGACGCGTTGAGCGCCGCCGCGGCGAAGCGCCGCACGATCGCCCCGGCGGGCTCGATGCGCTGGATCCCCGCTACGCTCTTCCCGGCCTGCCAGTAGTCCTTCGACGTCGCTTCGCGGGCGCCCCCTGCCAGGGAGGCGCGCTTCAGCTGCCACGCCGAGCGCAGCGCGTAGATGGTGCGCATCCAGTGCTTGGTGCGCCGGCCGCGCAGCATCCAGCGCGCGATCGGCCCGGCCTTCAGACCGATGCGCTCGACATAGGGCGTGCGGATCACCGCCAACGGCACGCCGGTGACGCGCTCGGTATGCACGATGTCGGCCTCGGTCGCCGCGACGATCGCCTCCTTGTAGTCGGCGTGGGCGCCGCACTCGTCGGTCGCGATGAACCGCGTGCCCATCTGCACGCCCGCGTACCCCATCTCGAGTGCGGCGACGAACGCCGTTTCGTCCCCGACGCCTCCCGCGCACACGAGCGGGACGCCCAGGTCGCCTAGCTCATCGCGCAATTGCGCGGCGCTCTTGGGCCCCGCGTGCCCGCCGGCCCGGTCGTTGACGGCGATCAGGCCGTGGACGCCCCCCGCCAGCCCCTTCTCGGCCCACTTTCGCTCCGTCACGTCGTGGTACACGACGCCCCCGAGCGGCGCGACGCGCTCCACCACCCAGCGGGGGTTGCCGAGCGACGTGACGAAGAAGCGCACGCCCTCTTCGAGCGCGACGTCCACCCAGGCGCTCATGCGGTCGAGGTAGAACTTGGAGCTGCGCTCGATCAGGACGTTCATGCCGATCGGTTTGTCGGTGCTGCGGCGAATGAGCCGCAAGCCTTCGCGCAGGTCGTGGCCGTACACGTAGATCATCGAGAGCGGCTGCACCACGCCGATACCACCGGCCGCCGAGACGGCCGCGACCAGCTCCGGGTTCGAACAGGGGTACATCGCGCCGCAGATCAGCGGCACCTCGATGCCGAGCTGCCGCGTGAGACTCATTGTGGAGGCCGCAGCCGCCATTTGGCGGTGGCGCGGGCCACGACCTCGCCGGTGGCATCGCTGATCGTGACGGCGGCCTCCTGCTCGCGCTCCGCGGTGACCTCCAACCCGCTCACGCGGCACTCGGCGATGAGCCGGCCGCGCGCCTTCTTTTGATAGGTGATCGAGAACCCGGTGACGATGCCTTGCACGCCCGGCGCCAGCCCCGCGAGCGCCGCGAGCCCGCTCGTGAGCTCGGCGAAGTTCGCGAGGGCCATCGCATGCACTGACGCGAGATGATTGCGCACGCGGCGCCGGTCGCGCAGGGACGCGCGGCAGAATCCGGGCGACAGCTCCTCCACTCGCGCGCCGATCGTGCCCGAATAGGGAGTCATCCGGCCGAGCAGCCAGCTGAAGAGAGTCTTGCCCCCCGGGAGAGGGGCGAGGCGGCGCCAGAGTGCGCGCAGGCGTTCACCGGGGGCACCGGGGGCACCGGGGGCGGGCATAGCCACGCCTGAATGTAGCGCCTACTTTCCGGCCACGGAGGAAACGCGATGTCACCCCTGCTGTCTGCCGGCACGCCGGCCCCGGACTTTACCTTACCCAAGAGCCCTGACGCGAAGCTCCGGCTCGCCGATACGCGCGGTCATCCCGTGATTCTCGCGTTCTATCCGGCGGACTGGAGTCCCGTGTGCGGGGACGAGCTCACGGTCTTCAACGAGGTGCTGCCGGAGTTCCAGCGCTATCGCGCCGAGCTGCTCGGCATCTCCGTGGACGGCGTGTGGTGTCACAAGGCGTACGCGGCGGCGCGCCACTTCGACTTCACGCTGCTCGCGGACTTCGAGCCCAAGGGAGCGGTGTCGCGCGCCTATGGCGCGTACCGCGCGCAGGACGGTTTTTCGGAGCGAGCGCTGTTCGTCCTGGATGCCGCCGGGGTGATTCGCTGGAGTTATCTCTCTCCTGTCGGGGTGAACCCGGGCGCCGACGGGATCCTCGCGGCGCTCGAGGCGTTGAAATGACCGCGCGCCTCACGCCGCCGGTCAGCGCGCGCGACCACGCGCAGGGCCCCGCGGATGCGCCCGTCACGCTCGTCGAATACGGCGACTATGAGTGTCCGCATTGCGGCCGGGCCTACCCCATCGTCAAGGCGGTGCAGCGCAGCATGGGGAATGATCTGCGGTTCGTGTTCCGCAACTTCCCGCTCGCAAAGTCCCACGAGCACGCCGAGCACGCCGCCGAGATGGCCGAGGCCGCCGACCAGCACGGGAAGTTCTGGCCGATGCACGACATCCTGTTTGAGAATCAGGACGCATTGGAGGACGAGAACCTCGTTGCTTATGCCGCCACGCTCGGCATCGATCCGGTCTGGGCGGCGACGGCACTGGCGCAGGGCCTCTTTCAAGAACGGGTACGCGAGGATTTTGCGAGCGGGGTGAGGAGTGGGGTGAACGGCACGCCCACGTTCTTCATCAATGGGGCGCGCTACGACGGGTTGCTGCATCCGACCGCGTTGCTCGAGGCGCTCGTGCTGGCGGCGACCCCGGAGTGAAGGAGTGAGGGTCTTCCTTGGCACGCGCGATCTGCTCTTTCGCTCCAAGCTCGGCGCCGTGGTACAGGCGGCCGGCGGGGAGTTGACGCGCGACGAGGGGGGGTGCGACCTGGCCGTGATCGAGTTGGGTGTGGACGGTGACGAACGGATTCGCGCGCTGCTGGCGCGGGGGATCCCCGTCCTGGCGTTCGGATCCCACGTCAACGCGGACGCGCTCCGCGCGGCGCGGGACGCGGGGGCGACCGCCGTCCCCAATTCCCAGGTGGAACACGCGCTGGCCGAGCGCATCCGCGCGTAGCTGTCTATCTTTCCCTTTCCTATGCGTTTCCTCGTCGCGGTCCTCGTCGCCGCCTTCGCCGCCGCACCCCTCCAAGCGCCTCGCTACCGCATCCTGGTCGCGAGCGAGTCGGGCGACATCGTCACCCAGCTCACCTGGGACGGCAAGGCCCTGGCGACGGTCAAAGTCGTGCCGGTCGGGATCATGCCGGCGGACATCGACGGTCCGCACAACGTCACGGTCTCGGCCGATGGGAAGTACTGGTACGTGACGATCGCCCACGGCACGCCCTACGGGACCCTGTGGAAGATGGCGGCAAACGGGGACACCCTGGTGGGCAAGGCGCCGCTCGAGATGTTTCCGACGACGATCAGCCTGACGCCGGAGGGCGACCTCGCCTTCGTGGCGAACTCGGACTTCCACGGCGATCACCCCAGGGTCAACGTCGTCACGATCGTCCAGACGGCGACGATGATCGCGCTCACGAACCTTCGCGCGTGCGACATGCCGCATGGCGTGAAGGTCAATCACGCCGGGAGTCTGATTTACGTCTCGTGCATGAATTCGGACGAGATTCTCGAGATCGACCGCCAGTCGTTCCGCATCCAGCGGCGCCATAAGACGGGAGAGGGCTCTCCGCAGGCGATGGCGGCGATGCACACCTCGACGGCGTCGGTCGCACACGACTGCGCGCCCACGTTCGTGTCGGTCTCCCCCGATGATCGCCGGCTCTACGTGGCGTGCAACCACGGCAACACGCTCCAGGTGCTCGACGCAACGACCCTCCAGCTCGTGAAGGAGATCCCCACGGGAGCGGGGGCCTACAACGTGGAGCCCTCTGCCGACGGGCGTTGGGTGATCGTGACGAACAAGAAGGCGCAGAGCATTTCCCTGGTGGATGCGCAGCTGCTCACGGAGGTCGCCCGCATTCCTACCTCGAAGAAACTGCCGCACGGCGTCGCCTATGCTCCTGACGGCCGCTGGGCATTCATCTCGGTGGAGAGCATCGGGACCGATCCCGGCGCCGTGGACGTCATCGATCTGTGGACGCTGGCGCGGGTCGCCAGCATTCCGGTCCCGCTGCAACCCACCGGCATCACGATCCTACGGGGACCATGACGCATACCACGACCGTTGCGTTGCCGCCGGCGGAGGTGCTGTCGCGCGCCCAGACGTTTTTCGCCGAGCGGATTCCGAATGCCGCGGCCTTTGTCGAGAAGGCGGGGCCCCGCTTCGTGGTGCTTCGGGGGCAGGGGGGCGAGGAAGTCGTTTTCAGCGCCTGGGACGATGGCGGTGTGACGCGGGTCCGCGCCTCGACGCTGTTCTTCGACCAGGCGGTGGACCGGTTCTTTTCCACGCTGCCGCTCGCCTCCGCCGTGGAGGTCGCATGATGGCGGCCCTCGGCGCGCAGCGATTCGCCGTGCGCGTGATGGTGACGCCGGTTTGGGACCAGGTCTTCTTGCCGGTGGACGCCGGCACGACCGTCGCGCAACTCAAGCGCGACGCCTTGCGGGCCGCGCTCAAGCGCTCGGCGGTGGACGAGAGCGCCTACCTCGTAAAGTTTCGCGGCGCCCAGGTGCTGGATGAGTCCCTGACGCTCGGCGCGCTCGGCGCGGTGCCGAACGCGCCGTTCATCGTGCTTCCCGCGCGGCGCCAGCCGGTGCGGTGAAGCTCCTCACGGCGTTCGCCGTCGCATTTCTCCTCCTCAACGCGGTGCTGTTGGGTTGGGCCGGCATCGGCATGCACCGTCCCTGGCTCGTCGTGGCGGCCGGTGTGTTCGTCGCCGTGACCGTCCTCGTCATCCTGGCTGGGCGGCGCTACCGCCGCATTGTCGCGGAGCTCCAAGACGAACGGCGTGACATGAAACGGGAAGTGGAGTCGCTCCGCGAGCTGCTGCGAACCCGCAGATGACCGCAGTTGTTTGGCATCCCGCCTGCCGGAAGCACTACGGCGGCGCGGGACACCCCGAACGCCCCCAACGCATTGAGGCGGTGCTCGACGCGTTGCACGGCCCCGACCTCGAAGCCCTCGTCACGTGGGTGGAGGCCGTGCCGGCCACGCGGGCCGCGCTCGAGCGGGTCCATCCGGGTGCCTATCTGGACAGCCTGGAAACGATCGCCGCGCGGGGCGGCGGTGCCCTCGATGCCGACACCTTCCTCGGCCCCTCGAGCTGGGAGAGCGCGCTCGCGTCCGCGGGCGTCGCCCTGGCTGCCGTGGAGCGGGGGATGGCGGAGGGCACGGCATTCGCCGCCACGCGGCCCCCGGGGCACCACGCGCTCGCCACCCAGGCGATGGGCTTCTGCTTCCTCAATAACGTCGTCATCGCGGCGCGCCATGCGCAGGCACTCGGCTGCGCCCGCGTGCTGATCGTGGACTGGGACGTGCATCACGGGAACGGCACCCAGGCGCTGGTCGAGGCGGACCCGACGATCCGCTTCGTCTCGATGCATCAGTATCCGTGGTATCCCGGCACCGGCGCCGCGGACGAGCGCGGCGTTGGGAACGTCTTCAACGTGCCCCGGTCCGGCGGGTTGCCGCGCGCCACCTACGTGCGTGATCTGTTGACCACCGTGGACGTTGCGCTCGCCGATTGGCGCCCCGATGCGCTCCTCGTGTCAGCCGGCTTCGATTCGCTCGCGGGGGACCCGCTCGGCGAGTTCACGCTCGAGCCCGAGGACATCGCGACTTGGACCACGGCGCTGCGCGAACGGATGCAAGACCGTCCGGTGATCGGCGTGCTAGAAGGCGGCTACCGGCTCGAGGGCCTCGCGGCTGGGGTGCGCGCGCACGTGCGCGCGTTGGCCTGAGCTTGCTTGAGTTGGGCGCCGTCCTATACTTCAGGCGTGACCGCCACCGCCACGCCCCCGCAGGCCTCCAAGCACTGGCCGACCAGCATCTACCGTCGTCCCGACGGTACGCTGGAGCAGGACATTGCGCCTGCGCGCATCCGGGAGATCGTCCAGAGCGGTGAAGGGGAGCTGTGGGTGGACATCGACAGCACGAGCATGCACCAGCACGCGCTGCTCGAGAAGGTGTTCGAGTTCCACCCGCTCTCCATCGAGGACACGCTCTCCCCCAACACCCGCGTCAAGCTCGAGGAGTACCCGCGCTACGTGTTCGTGGTGATGGCGGGGGTACGCTTCGACGAGGGCACACCGGACCCGTTCGACCTCGAAACGGTCAATCTGTATTTCTTTCTCGGCAAGAACTTTCTCGTCACCGTGCATGCCGTGGCGCACAAGAGTTGCGGCACCGTCCGCGAGCGCTTGGTGCGCAATCCGGAGCTGCTCGCGCGCGGCGCCGAGATGACGATGCACAACATCATCGACCAGGCGGTGGACGCCTACTTCCCGCTGGTCGAGCAGCTCAATTCGATGGTGGACACGCTCGAGGAGCGGCTCTTCGAGCAGTTCGACGAGAGGCTGATCCACGAGATCTTCAAAGCCAAGCGCGCGGCGTTTTCGTTCCGCCGGCACGTGGGCCCGCTGCGGGAAGTCCTCAACATCCTCACCAACCGCCCCTGCACGTTCATCCGCTCCGATACGCAGCTCTACTACCGCGACGTGTACGACCACACGATCCGCATCATGGAGTCGCTCGACACCGTCCGCGACCTGCTGGCCGGGGTGCTCGAGACCTACCTGTCGCAGACGTCGAATCGGATGAACCGGGTGATGAAGCAGCTGTCGGTCGTCGCGACGATCGCGCTGCCCCTCATCGTGGTCGGCGGCGTGTACGGCATGAACTTCAGCCAGATGCCGTTCACGCATTCCCCGTGGGGGTTCTACGCCGCGCTCCTGTCGATGGTCGGCGTCTCGGGCGTGATGCTGTGGGTGCTCAAGAAGAACAAATGGCTCTAACGCTGACCGTCGAGCAGTGCGCCATCAGGACCAAGCATCCCTTCGTCATCGCCCGCGGCTCGACGAACGGCTACAAGCGCGCCTGGGTGCGGCTGGTGGACGACGACGGCGTCGAGGGATGGGGCGAGGCCGATCCGTCGTCGTATTACGGCGAGACGCTCGAGACGGTCCTCGCGGCCTTCGCCAAGCTCGCCGCGCACCTGCCGCGGGACGCGTTCGATCTGGATGCTGCGGAAGCGCGGTTCGCGCAGCTGGCCCCGCAACACGCCGCCGCCCGCGCCGCCCTGTCGGCGGCCTTGCACGACCTCGTCGGGAAGCGCCTCGGCCAGCCGCTGTGGCGCCTGTGGGGCCTCGACCCGCGCAAGGCTCCGCGCACCTCGTTCACGATCGGGCTCGACGCTCCGGAGCGGATGCGCGACAAGGTGCGCGAGGCGGAAGCGTATCCGATCCTCAAGATCAAACTCGGTACCGACCGCGACGAGGAGATCCTCAAGACGATCCGCGACGTCACCGACAAGCCGCTCCGTGTGGACGCGAACGCGGGGTGGACCGTGGCACGCGCCAAGGAGATGATCCCGGTCCTCAAGGACTGCGGCGTCGAGTTTCTGGAGCAGCCCCTGCCGCCGGGCGATTTGGAGGGCCTTGCTGAAGTGCACCGGTACGCGCGCAAGCACGAACTGCCCGTCGTGGTGGACGAGAGCTGCATCGTCGCCGCCGACATCCCGCGGCTCGCGGGCAAAGTCGACGGGATCAACATCAAGCTCGCCAAGTGCGGCTCGCTGCGTGAAGCGCTCCGGATGATCGCGACGGCGCGCGCGCACGGCATGCTCGTGATGGTCGGTTGCATGATCGAGACGTCGCTCGGCATCACGGCCGCGGCCCACTTCACGCCCCTCGTGGACGCTGCCGATCTGGATGGCGCGGCCCTCACCGTCGACGATCCCTTTGTGGGAGCCACGGTCGACGGCGGCGAGATCCGCTTGCCGACCGAGCCGGGGCTCGGCGTCCGCCGGCGATGACCGGGGGGGGCTCGGCGCGCTACGCCGAGGTCGTTCTGCCAGTACCGGTCAGCCGCGCCTACACCTACCAGATCCCCGATGACCTCACGGCCCGAGTGGTCCCGGGCGCGCGCGTCGTGGTTCCCGTGCGCCGCGGGGCGGTCGTGGGGATCGTGACGGCAGTCAGCGATCAGCCGTCAGCCGTCAGCAACATCAAGCCAATCTCTGCTGCCCCAGACGATCAGCCGGCGCTCTCGCCCGCTTTGCTCGAGCTCGGCCGTTGGATCTCGGACTATTACGGAGCCCCGCTTGGTCTGTCGCTCCGGGCAATCCTGCCTGGTCCCCTCTGGAGCGTGGCCCGGCCGGAAGGTCCCAGCGAGGCCGCTGAACGCGTGTTGGTCCTCACGGGACGCGTGGAGTCACTGCTCGAGCGCGAGCGGGTCTTCAAGCGCGCTCCCAAACGGCGCGTCGCCTATGAAGCCGTCGAAGCCCTCGGTGGCTCCGCGCCGATCCGGCACCTAATCGACCGGCTCAAGCTGTCGGGGGGCGTCCTCGATGGTCTCGTCACTCAGGGACTCGCTCGCATTGAGCGCCTGACCGAGACTCGCGATCCTTTCTCAGGGCTCTCGTCGCCGCCGCCTGCCACTCTCACGACGGACCAGCAGCGCGTCGTGGCGGCGATACAGGGCACGCCGTCCGACACGCCGGTGCTGATCCACGGTGTCACCGGGTCCGGCAAGACGCTCGTGTACCTCGACTTGCTTCGGGGCGTCGTCGCGTCCGGACAGGGTGCGATCGTGCTCGTCCCCGAGATCGCCCTCACCCCGCAAACCGTGGCGCGCGTGCGCGGTGTCTTCGGCGATCAGGTAGCCGTGCTGCATTCGGGGCTCTCGGACGGGGAGCGCGCCGATGCCTGGCGCGCCCTGCGCCGCGGTGAGCGGCGCGTCGCCGTGGGGCCGCGCTCCGCGGTGTTCGCGCCGGTGCAGCGGCTGGGCGCGATCGTGGTGGACGAGGAGCACGACCCGAGCTACAAGCAGGGCTCAGCCCCGCGCTACCACGCCCGCGATGTGGCCGTCGAACGCGCCAGGCTCGAAGCAGCCCGCGTGATCCTGGGGAGCGCGACGCCGTCGCTCGAGACGCTCGACCTCGCGGCGCAGGGTCGTATCGTCACCTTCGCCTTGCCCGAGCGCGTCGGCGCCCGGCCCCTGCCGCCCGTGGAGGTGATCGACCTCAAGACGGCGACGCGGGTGCCCGAAGCGGGGGCCATTCCCTGGACCGAGGCGCTGGACGGTGCGGTGGGTGGCGCCTTGGCGCGTGGTGAGCAAGCGATCCTGCTGCTGAACCGGCGGGGCTTCGCCACGTTCGTCCAGTGCCCCGCCTGCGGCGACGTGCGCAGCTGTCCGAATTGCGCCATCGCCCTGACGGCGCACCAAACGCCGCCCGCGCTGCGGTGTCATTACTGCGGTCACGAGGAGCCGATTCCCGAGACGTGTCGCCTCTGCGGCCACGCCACGCAGCGGCTGCGCGGGCTGGGGACTCAGCAGCTCGAACACTTTGTGGCAGCGCGCTTTCCCACGGCTCGCATCGCCCGGATGGATCTCGACACCACCAGCACCAAGTGGGCGCATCATCACATACTCGAGCGGGTGGCCAAAGGCGAGGTGGACATCTTGCTGGGCACGCAGATGATCGCCAAGGGGCTCGATTTCCCGAACGTGACGGTGGTGGGCGTCGTGGACGCCGACACGGGCCTGCATTTCCCCGACTTCCGCGCCGCCGAGCGGACGTTCCAGCTCGTGGCCCAGGTGGCTGGGCGCGCGGGGCGCGGCCCCAAGGGCGGGCGGGTGTATGTGCAGACGCGGTCCCCCGACCACCACGCGATCCGGGCGGCGGCGGCCCATTCCGTTGGGGCGTTCGCCGAGGCGGAGCTGCCGTTGCGCACGCCCCCGAGCCCACCCTATCCACCCAGGGTCGGGCTGGTGCGGTTCGTGGCGTCGGGCCGCGATCAGGCGCGCACTGCGGCCATCGCCGAGCGGGTCGCGGCCTGGCTGCGCCGCGCAGGGACGGAGCGCCTCGAAGGAGCGCTAACGGTGCTGGGACCCGCGCCGTGCCCGATCACTCGGCTGCGGGGCTTGTGGCGCTGGCACGTGCTGGTCAAGGCGGCGGAGGCGCGGGCGCTCGGTCGGGTGGTGCGGGCGTGGCGGGCGAAGTCGCATCGCGCGGTGACGGTGGATCGCGATCCCGTGTCGCTCTTGTGAAAGCGCTTTCTTTCCGGGTATTTTCACCGGCCTGTGAGTCGCCCCCGGTTCCAATACCGACCACCCAACTTCGATGCCCCGCCGCTTTCGGGGGCGCCCGAAGCGCGGTTCGAGCCCGCACCGGCCGACGGGGTTCTCCCCGACGGTTTTTTTTCGACTACGAACCTGCCGACCTACGTAAAAGTGGGAGGCGCGTGGCGCCGCCCGCGGCTGCCGCGCATGGACTGCGTGATCGTGCATAACGCCACGGACGACCTCGTCGTGACGGAGCCGCGCCGCCTCAAGAAGGGCGAGCGCATCGCGATCGGCGAGAACGAGGACGGCAGCGAGGGCATCTACGTGCACGCCGAGGGCTTTCTCGGCGGCCGCCACAGCGCCAACGAATTCGGCTTCATGCAGACCGAGGTATCGCGCGAGCGGCCGGTGGATTATGCCGTGCTCGCCGCGCTGATCGGCGAAGAGAAGCGGCGCGGCGGCAAGATCCTGTGGGTGATCGGTCCCGCGCTGGTGCACGCCCGCGCCCGCGAAGACATGATCTGGTTCATCCAGAACGGCTACGTCAGCGCCTTGCTCGGTGGCAACGCGGTGGCGGTGCACGATCTCGAGGCGGCGATCTTCGGGACGACGCTCGGCATGTCGAGCTCGGGCGAGGGCGTGGAGGGCGGTCACGCGCTGCACATGCGCGCGATCAACGCGATCCGCCGCGCCGGGTCGATCAAAGCCGCCGTGCGCCAGGGCCTGGTGAAGGGCGGGATCATGCACGCCCTGACGACGCAAGGCGTGGCCTACGTGCTCGCGGGCTCGATTCGTGACGACGGCCCGCTCCCCGAAGTCCTCTCGGACACGCTGGCCGCTCAAGACGCGATGCGTGCCTTCACCGTCCACGCGACGTTCGCCGTGTTCGTGGCCACGGCGTTGCACGCGATCGCGGTGGGGAACATGCTCCCCGCCTTCGTCGATTCCCCCAGTCCCGACGGGGTCCGGCCCCTGACCACGATCTGCGTGGACCAGACCGAGTTCGTCGTGAACAAGCTGCGCGACCGCGGCACGCATCAGGCGTACGGCGTCGTGACGAACGCACAGGACTTCATGCACGTCTTGCGATTCTACGTGGAGCGATGGGAGCAGGCTCGGACCCCCGCGTCCCTTTCCCAGTAGCGCCGGGGCAGGGCCCGGGGTGGGCCAAGGTGGCGGCGGCCGTCGCGGCGGCGATGCCGCCCGCCGAGATCGAGGCCATCTACCTGTTCCGGCCGATCAAGCGGGAGGGACGCGAGTGGGGGACGGCCGTGGTGACCCGGAAGGGTGGGGATGCCCGGTTGCGCGTTTACACGGCGAAATACATGCTCATCGTCCGCGGCAAGGACCGCGGGCAGGCCAAGGTGGAGCTGACGGAAGTGGGGCTCAGTCCCGCCGAGGTCCTCGCGCAGGTGATGCAGGCGGCGGCCGACCGCTCGGGAGAGGCGGAGCCGCCGGTGCAGGTCGCTCCGGGGGCGTGGTATGAAGGTTGACGGCCAGCAGCTGCTCGACACGTTCCGGCGCTACTTGCACGACCACGGCCTGCCGGTGACGCACCAGCGGCTGGCGGTCGCGGAGGCCATCTTCTTCTCCGGGGAGCATCTCTCCGCGGAGGACATCGCGGGACTGGTGGTGAAGCGAGGCGGTCCCGTGGGGACCGCGACGGTGTACCGGACACTCGAGCGGCTCGTCGAGAGCGGGCTCGTGACGGAGCACGATTTCGGCGAGGGCTTCAAGCGGTACGAGCCCGGGTCGGGGGACGGTGAGCCGCACGAACATTGCATCTGCTCCTCGTGCGGAGCCGTGACGGAGTTTTCGAACGACCGGCTGGAGCGCATGATCGCGCTGCTTGCGGAGGAGGCGGAGTTCCGGCCCCACCGCCACCGCCTGGAGATCTACGGATTGTGCCGGCGCTGTCAGCAGTCGAACCCTTTAGCGCGCGCGAGGTAGTGAGTTGATCGACTCACGAATGTTCATCCCGACCAAGGCCTTTCTCACAAAGGGCGTCGGTCGGCACAAGGAAAAACTCACGAGCTTCGAGATGGCGTTGCGGGACGCGCACCTCGCCAATTTCAACCTGGTGCGGGTGAGCTCGATCTTCCCGCCGCACTGCGAGCTGGTGGACCGCGAAGAAGGGCTGAGCATGCTGAAGCCCGGTCAGGTCCTGTTCACGGTGGTCGCCGAGTCGGCCACCAACGAGCCGAGCCGCCTGGTGGCGGCGTCGATCGGCCTGGCACTCCCGGCCGATCCGTCGCACCACGGATACATCTCCGAGCATCACAGCTACGGGCAGAACGAGGTCGCGGCGGGCGAATACGCCGAGGATCTGGCGGCGTCGATGCTGGGCACCGTGCTGGGCGTGCCGTTCGATCCCGACAAGGCGTGGGACGAGCGCCGCGAGCAGTGGCTCCTGTCGGGGGAGATCGTGCGCACGATGAACGTGACCTCGACGGCCGAGTGCGGGGAAGACGGCCGCTGGACCACCGTCGTGTCGGCCGTCGCGTTCTGCGGATAGCGGGACGCCGTGGAGGTGTCGTTCGCGGTCGCGTTCACCGCGGGGCTCTTGAGTTTTCTCTCGCCCTGCGTGCTGCCGCTGATCCCGAGCTACATCGGGTTTCTGACGGGGATGTCGCTGGACCAGATCGAGGCGCGGCGCGGCACCGCGCTGCTGCACGGACTGTGGTTCGTGGCGGGGTTCAGCCTGGTGTTCGTGCTGCTCGGCGCTGCCGCCTCGGCCGTGGGGAACCTGCTCCGGGATCAGCAGGTATGGCTGGGGCGGATCGGGGGGGTGCTGATCATCCTCTTCGGCCTGTATCTGGTCGGTGTCCTGCGGCCGGCGTTTCTGATGCGGGAGCGGCGCATTCAGTTGGGTCGCAAGCCGCTCGGGTACCTCGGCTCCGCGGTCGTGGGGGTCACGTTCGGCGCCGCCTGGACGCCCTGTATCGGGCCCATCCTGGGCGCCATCTTCACCCTCGCCGCCACGCGCACCGGACTCGGTGCCGGAATGGCGCTGCTCGGTGTGTACGCGCTCGGCCTCGCCGTCCCGTTCCTGGTGACGGCCCTGGCGCTCGACCGGTTTCTCGTCTGGTTCCAACGGTTCCGCCCCTATCTGGCGTGGGTGGACCGCACCGCGGGTGTGCTGCTGATCGTGCTCGGGATTCTGTTGGTGACCGACCGATTCACGCTGCTCGCGGGGTACCTGCAGGGCCTAACGCCCGAATTCCTAAGGAGCAGATTATGACCATGCGACAGACCACCGCGCTGCTGCTGAGCGTCGCCATCCTCGGCGCCTGCGCCAAGGGCGAGAACGCGAGCAACGCGACCGCCGATTCGACGGCTCGCAACCTGACCCTCGCCCCCGCAGACTCGTCGGCGACGATGCGTGACATGCCGGCCACCCCGCCGGCTACGCCGCCGGTTACCGCGCCCGTGACCCGGCCCCCGGCCGCGCGTCCCAGGCCCCCGGCTCCCGCCGCTCCGACGACCGTGACGCTACCGGCGGGCACGCACTTCGACATGGCCGCGGCCGACACGATCACCTCGCGCACCGCCAAGACCGGTGACTCGTTCACGGCGCGCGTGGTCGAGGACGTCCGCAATGCGGCGGGCAAGGTCGTGATTCCCGCGGGCTCGCAGGTCAGCGGCACGATCAGCGCTGTGAACCCCGCGCCGAATCCCCGGACGCCCGGGACGCTGACGCTGGCGGTGTCGAGCGTCACGATCCGCGGAACGAACTACCCGCTCGACGCGACGATCGACTCGCTCGAGACGGTGCATAAGGGGCGCGGCATCACGACGGGCGACGCCGCCAAGGTTGGCGCCGGCGCGGCCGCGGGCGCGATCTTGGGCCGGGTTATCGGCGGCAACAAGCGGGGCACGATCATCGGCGGGATCGTGGGTGGCGCGGCCGGCGCCGGCGTGGCCGCGACGAGCAAGGACTCGGATATCGTGCTCCCGGCTGGCGCACATATCATCGTGACGGTAACGAAACCGCTCACCGTGAAAGCGAGCTGACACAACCATGACCGTACGTACCAAGCTGTCGACGATGATGTTCTTGCAGTTTTTCATCTGGGGGGCTTGGTACACGACGATCGCGGTATACATGACGCATCACGGGATGGGCACGTTGACGCACTGGCCCTACACCGTGAACCCGATCGCAGCGATCGCGGCGCCGTTTTTCCTCGGCCTGATCGCCGACCGCTACTTCGCGACCGAGAAGGTCCTGGGGGTGCTCCACGTCCTCGGCGGGTTGGTGATGCTGGTGGTCCCCCAGGCCACCGGCGCACCGACGGCGTTCATCGTGCTGCTCTTGATCTACAACCTCTGCTACATGCCGACGCTGGGTCTCGCGAACAGCCTCGCGTTCCACCACATCCAGTCGCAGGAGCAGCAGTTCCCGCTGATTCGCGTGTTCGGGACCGTGGGATGGATCGCCGCAGGGCTGTTCATTAGTTACGTGCTCGGTCCCCTGACGGGAGCCGTCGCGGAGCAAACGCCGCTGCCGATCTACAGTACCGCCACGGCGAGCATCATCCTGGGGCTCTTCAGCTTCACGCTTCCGCACACGCCCCCGCGGGCCGCCGGGCAGCCCGTCTCGCTGCGCAGCATCGTTGGGCTCGACGCCCTGAAGCAGCTCGGCGACCGCTCGTTCTATGTCTTCATCGCGGCCTCGCTGCTCCTGTGCATCCCGCTCGCCGCCTATTACAACTTCACGCAGCTCTTCTTGGGCGACGCCGGCGTCACGAAGATTGCGGCGACACAGACCTGGGGCCAGATCTCAGAAACAGGGTTCATGCTGCTGATGCCCCTCTTCTTCGCGCGCCTGGGCGTGAAGAAGATGCTGCTCCTCGGCATGGGGGCGTGGGTGCTGCGGTACGCCCTCTTCGCCATCGCGGCGCCGGGCGCCATCTTCCCGCTCATCCTGATCGGGATCCTGCTGCACGGCGTCTGTTACGACTTCTTCTTCGTCACGGGGCAGATCTACGTCGACAAGAAGTCGACGCCGGCGGTGCGCGGGCAAGCGCAGGGATTCCTCGTGCTCGTCACCTATGGTGTCGGCATGTTGATCGGCGCGCAGGTGGCGGGCAACGTGTACAAGAGCATGCTCGGCGGTGCGACCAGCATGACGCTGGACCGGTGGCCGAGCTTCTGGGTGCTGCCGGCCGGGTTCGCAGCCGTGATCTTGATTCTGTTCGCGCTGCTGTTCCCGGCGCCGAAGGCTACGGCCTCCGGTAGTTGACGTCGAGGATGATGATTCGGCCCCTCTGCGTCTATCCACTGTTCCTTGTGGTGCCGGCGCTCGCGGCGCAAACAGCGCCCGTGCCGGCACCTCGGTTCCTCGTCACCTTCCCGGTCGCCAGGAGCAGCGTCGCGCTCGACGGGCGCCTGCTGCTGCTGCTCTCCACCGACTCGACCGACGAGCCGCGAAACCAGATATCGGACATCTACGAGACCCAGCTGATTTTCGGCCGCGACGTGGAGGCTTGGGCTGGTGGTCGAATCGCCAGCGTGGACGGGCGCGCCGACGGGTATCCGGTCGAGAGGCTGCGCGATGTCCCGGCCGGCCGCTACCGCGTGCAGGCGCTGCTCAACCGCTACGAGACGTTTCGTCGTGCCGACGGGCACATGGTGAAGCTCCCGCCCGATCGCGGTGAGGGCCAGCAGTGGAATGGCAAGCCGGGGAATCTGTACAGCACGCCGCGCTGGATCAGCTTCGATCCCAAGCGCAGCGACGTGTTCCGCATCGTGCTCGACCAGGAGATAGCGGCGATTCCCGATCCGCCGGAAACCAAGTACGTTCGCCATA
>Ga0307299_10000225_pt1 | contig 19437 bp, 15 predicted proteins | sample ER_DNA_159_FD_194466 | JGI IMG/M metagenome (GOLD analysis project Ga0307299, IMG submission 194466) | Bulk soil microbial communities from the East River watershed near Crested Butte, Colorado, United States - ER_DNA_159 | ecosystem: Environmental > Terrestrial > Soil > Floodplain | place... | reverse complement strand
GAGGTCGGTCAGCGCGCCCCCCAGCCCGTCCGCGACCCGCTCCAGCTGCTTGCCGAGCTCGGCATGCTCGGCCGCGGCCGCCGACTGGGTGGCCCGGAGGTCGAGACCGAGCGAGACCAGCCGCTGCTGGATGCCGTCGTGCAGGTCGCGTTCGATGCGGCGGCGGGTGTCGTCGGCGGCGGCGACGATGCGGACGCGGGAGGCGGTGAGCTCGGCCCGGCTCTCGGCGTTGGCCATCGCCGTGGCCATGAGCTCGGTGAAGTTGGCCATGCGCTGCTCGGTGTCGGCGGGCAGGGGCGCGTGGGTGGTGGCGACCGACAGCGCCCCCCACAGCCGGCCCTCGACCACGATCGGGCTGGCCGCCACCGAGCGGATGTGCATCTGCCGTAGCCGCTCGGGGGCCGGCCCCGACGCCTCCTTCCAGAGATCGTCGTCCAGCCGGGCCGAGTGGCCGGTGCGCCACACCCGGCTGGTGGCCGAGAAGTCGGTGGCCCGCCAGTGCGTCCCGGCCGGGAGCTTGTCCTCGCCCAGCCCGGCGACCACGGTGGCGGCCCCGTCGGGATCGAAGCGGGCCACCACGGTGTCGTCGGCGCCGACGAGCCGGCCGACCTCCTCGGCGACCGCCGAGAAGATGTCCTCCGGGGGCACGCCGCGGGCCACCAGCGTGGCGACGCGGCGGAGGGCCGCCTGCTCGGCCAGGAGCCGGGTGAGCTCGTCGCGGCTCTCCTCCAGCGAGCCGGCCATGCTGTTGAACGAGTGCTCCAGCGCCCCGATCTCGTCCACCCCGGTCTCGGGCATGCGAACCCCCAGGTCGCCGCCGGCGAGCCGGCCGGCCATGGCGGCGGCGCGGCGGACGGGTTGGACGATCGCCCGCGTCAGGTAGCCGGCGAACAGCACGACGAGCAGGGCCGAGCCCACCAGCCCGCCGACCGTGGCCGCGACGGCCCGGCCGGCGGCGGCGGCGGAGCGGCCCTCGCGAGCCACGGCCAGGCCCCGTTCGGTCGTCACCAGCCGGTCGAACTCGGCCCGGATGGCGTCGATCCGCTGCCGGCCCTGGTCGGTGGCGGCCACGGTCCGGGCCGAGTCGGGGTCGCGCCGGGCGGCCGCCACCAGCGGCACCGAGTAGTCCCGGACATAGGCGGTGACGGCCTGCCCGATCCGGAGCGCCTGGCCGTGCTGCTGGTCGTCGGCGGTGAGCTGCTCCAGCCTCCGGTTGGCCCCGGGGAGGGCCTTCTGGGCGTCCCGCCAGGGGTCGAGGAAGCGTTCCTTGCCGGTGATCACGAAGCCGCGCTGGCCGCTCTCGACGTCGATGACCAGCCGCTCCAGCTGGTTGGCGGCGGCCAGCACCTCCTCGGAGTGCAGGGCCAGCCGTTCCGTGGTCCGGAGATCCTCGACCGACACCAGCAGCACCACGAAGGCGGCGCTGACGACGAGCGCGAGCAGGCCGCTCGCGACGACCATGCGGCGGGTCAGCCCGCCGCTCACCTCATCCTCCGGTGCACATGGAAAGGCTAGCCGACCAGGCCGCGGATGGCGTCGGCGGACAGGGCGGCCTTGGACAGGAACCCGACCGCCGGGCTGGCCGCGATGAGGTCGGCGAAGTCCTCCTCGGCATGGGTGGAGATCAGGATCACCGCTGCCACCGCCGGCCCGCCCGGCTGCTGGAGCCGCCGGGCGAGCTCGAAGCCGCTCTCGTCGGCCAGGTCGATGTCGACAAGGGCGACGTCCGGCCGCAGCCGTTCGGCCTGGTCGAGGGCCTGGTCGATGCTGGTGGCCACGCCGACCACGACGATCCCCTCGCGCTCGAGGTGGTCGTGGGCCGCGCCCAGGAAGCGCGGGCTGTCGTCGACGAGCAGGCAGCGCAGTGTCATGCCGTCAGGATCGCAGCGGGTCGTGCGGCCCGCATCCCGGCTAGCTGGAATCGGGAGGTACCGGGTCCAGGTGGAGCCGGCCGCCGGAGCGTTCGTCGAGGACCTGGCGGAGCCGGCCCAGGGCCAGGCCGGCCATGCCGCGGACACCGAGGAGCCGGAGCAGGTTCCTCGGCGACAGGTACTCCGGGAGCGGCACCGCCCCGGTGATCATGCCCAGGAACCGGTCGATCTCGGCCTGCCGCCCGGCCAGGGCGGCGAACAGGGCCTGCTGCTCGGGCCGGGGCGGGGCGAAGCTGGCCAGCTCGGTGGTGAACTCGTACATCGGCATGGCCGCCCGGTCCCTGGCCCGCTCGTAGCCTGCCAGGGCGGCCTGGAGGGGCGCTCGGCCGCCCAGGCCGGCCTCGGCCGCGGTGGCCAGCAGCTCGGCGTCGCGCAGGGCGTCGCCGATCCCCTGGCCGGTCATCGGGTCCATGACCAGGCCGGCGTCCCCGGCCAGGGCCCAGCCGGGCCCGTACGGCCGGCGGAAGCGGTTGGGCAGGTCGGGGCTGGCCCGGAACCGCTCGGCGCGGCGACCGGCCCGGACCCGCTGGCCGAGGTCGCCGGCCAGGTCGAGGGTGCGCAGCACGTTGCCTTCGACGTCGGCCCGGAAGGCGGGGAACTCCTCGACCGGCCAGCCGACATAGGTCATGGTCAGCCCGTCGTTGGTCGGCCAGGCGCCCATCGCCCGCCGCGGGCGGGCGTAGAGCTCGCCGCCCTGGAGGGGCACGCCGTCCCAGTAGGTGTAGCAGGCCATGGTGAGCGGCGGCCGGTCGTGGTGGACGGCGGCCCCGACGGTCCTGGCGACCAGCGAGTGCTTGCCGTCGGCGCCGACGGTCAGCCGGGCCGACTCGGCGACCTGGGCGCCGCCCTTCTCGCGGCCGCGGATGCCGGTGACGCGCCCGTCGGTGACCACCACCTCGTCCACGGCGAAGCGCTCGCGCACCTCGGCCCCGGCCGCCCGTGCCGCCTTCAGCAGCAGCGCGTCCAGGACCGTCCGGCGCGGGCTGTAGACCGCGTCGACGCCCTGGAAGGTGGGGAAGTGGCCCTCGAGCACGACCGGGCCGACGTCGAACCGGACGTGCCTGGCCGGCGGCGCCCCGGAGGCGACGACCGCGTCCAGCAGCCCCCAGCGCCGCAGCCGGGCCACCCCCGGGAGCTGCACCTGGTGGGTGGAGAGGGTGTCGCTGGGGAAGCCCGCCCGGTCGACCACCAGCACCTTGAGCCCTGCGCGGGCCAGCAGCATGGCCGTGGACGAGCCGGCCACCCGCGCCCCGACGACGATGACGTCGTACATTTCCTGATCCTCCTCGCGCTCGCCTGCCTCTCAACGGCAGGGCGCGAGACGCCGCGAGCAACCGCCAGATCGGCTACAGCTCCCAGGCCGTCGGTGCCGGCGGGGAGTAGCTGCAGTACGTGCCCGTGGTGACCGAGGCCCGCAGGTGGGCGCCGAGGGCCGGGTGGAGGCGCTCGACCCGGTCGATCACGTCGCGGATCCGGGCGGTGACGGTCTTGCGGGCCCGTTCCGACTGGTCGCCGAGCCGCCTGGTCCGGCCGCCGAGGCCGGCGGCGGCGGCCAGCTCGGCCACCAGGGCGTCCCGTTCCACGGCGGCCCGGGCGGCCCGTTCCTGGTCGTGCCAGCGGTCGGCCTCCTCGATTTCCTCCTCGAGGTCGAGGAGGCGGGCCCGGAGCTCCTGGCGGGCGCGGTCGTCGAGCACCTCGTCGGCGCCCAGCCGCAGGTCGGCGGGCACGGCCGCCTCGCCCGCGGCCGCGGCGACCAGCTTCGCGGCCGCGACCGGCCGGCCCGGGGCCGCGAGCAGGGTGGCCAGGTCGCGGAGGCCCTTGGCGTCCCGCATGCGCACGGTCCGGCCGGCGTAGGTGAGGGTCCACAGCGTCCCGTCGCGCCGGAACACCTCGCCCCCGGCCGCGGCCGCGCCCCCATCCGGCCGCCGGTCCCCGGCCAGCTCATGGAGGCTCCGGGCCGCCCAGGTCCCGGCGCCGAGGCGCTCGTGGACGGCCAGGGCGTGCTCGAAGTGGGCCCTGGCCTCCTCGGGCCGGTCCAGGGCCGCGGCCAGCAGGCCCAGGTAGTGGGCGACCGCGCCCCGGAAGGCGATCGCCACCCCGATGGCCACGGTCTCCTCGGCGTGGGGGAGCAGCGCCTCGTACAGCCACTCGCAGGCCGCCCGGGCCCCCAGGGCGGCCGCCAGCTCGCCCGCGAAGGTGACCGACGCCAGCCAGCTGCGGTCGGCCGGTAACGGCGGCGGGGCGGCCAGGTCGAGGGGGGGACCGGCCGCGGCCTCGGCCCCGGCGCGGTCGCCCTGCTCCAGCAGGGTCAGGGCCAGGAAGCCGCGCCCCGCCGGCGAGTCGTCACCGAACAGCGCCCGCCCCAGCGCGAGCAGCTCGGCCCGGCGGCCCTGGAGGCCGCGGAGTTCCCACAGCTGGGCGTGCTCGACGTCGGCCACGTCCGGCTCGCCGATCTCCTGGCCGAGGGCGACCGCCTCGGCGACCAGCCGCTCGGCCTCGCCCACCCGCCCGGCCAGCAGCGCCTGCATGGCCCGGCGGGCCAGCGCGGCATAGCGGAGCCTGGGCTGCTCCAGCTCGCCGGCGACCCGCAGGAACTCGGCCAGCTCGGCCTGGAACCCCGGGTCGGCCAGCTCGAGCAGGTCGGCCGTGCGGAGCAGGCGGGCCTCGGCCAGCAGCTCGAGATCCCGGCCGTCGCCGGCCAGCTCGACGATCTGGGTGGCCAGGGCCAGCCGGTCGGCGGCGTTGCCCGGCCGCCAGCCGGCGTTGTGCCGGGCCAGCAGGCAGGCGGCCAGGGTGGCCCGGTCGCCGGCGGCGCGGGCGGCGGCGATGGCCGCGTCGGCGAACCGGGCCGCGCGGGCGAGGTCCATGCCGTTCCAGGCCAGCTCCCGGGCCAGGCCGGCCAGCACCCGGGCCCGCAGCGGGGTGTCCCGGTCGTCCAGGGCGGCGGCGGCCTCCTCCAGCAGCGGGACGGTGTCGCGGACCAGGGTGGGCCAGCTGCGGCTGCCCACGGCCTGCATGGCCAGGGCGGCCCGGGCCAGCCCGTCGGGGTCGGCGGCCCGCCGGGCCAGCTCCGCCACCCGGGCGCAGGCCTGCCGGCTGCCGGCCAGGTCGCCGGCCCGACGGCGGGCCGCGGCCAGCTCGAGCAGCAGCCCGATCCGGCGGCCGCCGTCGTCGGCCCGGGCCGACCCGTCCAGGACCTCCAGGGCCCGCGCCCACTGCCGGGCCGCCTCCTCGTGGGCCAGCCGCCGGGTCGCCTCGGCCGCGGCCAGGGCCCCGTAGCGGATGGCCTCGTCCTCGCCCTCGGCCCCGGCCTGGGCGAAGTGGCTGGCCAGCTGGGCCGGCGGGACCCCGCCGGTGTCGCGCTCGGCCTCCAGGGCCCGCCCGACCCGCAGGTGCAGGCGGGCCCGGGCCTGGCCGTCGAGCCCGTCCAGGACCACCTCGCGGAACAGGTCGTGGGCGAAGCGCCAGGGCCGCAGCGGCCCGGTCGGGCCGGCCAGGACGTGGGCCCGGGCGGCCTCCTCCAGCAGGTCGCGCACGGCATCGGGGGGCGCGCCGGTGACGCGGGTGAGGAGGGCGGCGGTGAACTCCGGCCCGGCCACGGCGGCCGTGGTGACCAGCTCGACGCACGCCGGGCCGAGCCGGGCCAGGCGCCGCCGGACGGCCTCGCGGACGCCGAAGGGGATCCCGGCCGGCGCGTCCAGCCCCGGCCCGCCGGTGCCGGTCTGGGCGAGCAGCAGCCGGGTGACCTGCTGGACGAAGAACGGGTTGCCGCCGGTCCGCCGCCGCAGATCGGCGACCAGGGCCGGCTCCGGCCGGCCGCCGAGCATGCCGGCGACCAGCTGGGCGACCTCGTCCTCGGACAGCGCCCGCAGGGGGACGACGGTGCTCCCGGCGGCCAGGTCGGCCAGCAGGGGCGCCAGCTGGTCGTCGGGCGGGGTGTCGAGGTCGCGCCAGGTGGCGAGCACGAGCACCCGGGCGGCCGGCAGCCGGCGGGCCAGGAAGTCGAGCAGCTGCAGCGACGGGGGGTCGGCCCACTGGAGGTCTTCCAGGACCACCATCAGCGGCCGGTCCTCGGCGGCGGCCAGGAGCACCGAGGTGACCTCGTCCAGCAACCGGAAGCGGGCCGCGGCCGTGGCCGGCTCGTCGGGGGTGGCCGGCGGGGCGGCCGCCCCCGGCAGCTCGGGCAGGAGCCGGGCCAGCGAGGAGGCGCCGGCGGCCACCCGGCCCAGGCGCGGGTCCTGGGCGACGAGCGACCGGAGCACCTGGACCCAGGGCCACCAGGCCGGCGCCCCCTCGCCCTGCCAGCCCCAGCCCCACACCACCCGGGTCCCGCGGCCGTCGGCGTCGGCGGCCGCCTGGGCGGCCACCGAGGTCTTGCCGATGCCGGCCTCGCCGGTCAGCAGCACGAGCCGGCCCCGGCCGCCGGCCGCGTCCTCGACCGCCCGGCGGAGCTGGGCGAGCACGTCCGAGCGCCCGACCAGGCCGGCCCAGGCCGCCTGCCCCGGCCCCGCCCCGGCGCCTTCCGCCGCCTCCCCGATGGTCATCCCAGGGCGATTCTCCCACCGCCCCGCCGCCCACCGGCCGGTAGATTGTCCAGATGGAGCAGGACGGCACCGCGACCGACGCCGACGGCCAGGCGCCGGCGCTGCGGCTCACCGGGCTCCACAAGCAGTTCGGGGAGACGACTGCGGTCGACCACCTCGACCTGGCCGTGCCCAGGGGGTCGTTCTTCGGGCTGGTCGGGCCCAACGGCGCCGGCAAGACCACGGCGCTGTCGATGGCCGTGGGGCTGCTGCGCCCCGACGCCGGCAGCGCCCGCATCTTCGGGGTGGACGTGTGGGCCGACCCGGTGGCCGCCAAGCGGCTCATCGGGGCCTGCCCGACGGTATGGCCCTGCCGGAGCGGCTCACCGGCCGGGAGCTGCTCACCTACCTGGGGCTGCTGCGGGGTCTGGACCGGTCCACGGTGGCCGCGCGGGCCGGCGAGCTGCTGGAGGTGCTGGAGCTGACGGCCGCCGAGCGCACCATGGTGACCGACTACTCCGCCGGCATGCGCAAGAAGATCACCCTGGCCACGGCGCTGCTGCACACCCCGAGGCTGCTGGTGCTCGACGAGCCGTTCGAGGCGATCGACCCCGTGTCGGCGGCCACCATCCGGGCCATCCTGGGGCACTTCGTCGACGCCGGCGGGTCGGTGGTGATCTCCAGCCACGTCATGGCCCTGGTCGAGCAGGTCTGCGACCACGTGGGCGTGATCGCCAGAGGGCGCCTGGTCGCCTCCGGCACCCTCGACCAGGTGCGCGACGGCGGCTCCCTGGACGACGCGTTCGTGCGGCTGGTCGGCGGCCGCATCAGCGTCGAGGGCCTGTCGTGGCTGGCGTCCTGACGCCCGAGCTGTCGGGCGCGGCCGTCCGCGACACCGCCGGCGCCCTGATCGGCATGCGCCGTTCGCTGACCCGCAACGCCCCCGGCGGGTCGTCCACCGTGCAGCTGTTCCGCACCGTCGGGCTGGGGCTGGCGGTCGGCACGCTCCTGTGCGGCCTGGTCCGGTTCGACGACCCGGGTCGCTGGGTGGACCTGCTGGCCGCGCTCTACCTGGGCTGGCTGATCGGCTGGGCCATGGGGCCGATCGCGGTCCGGGGCGCCGGCCAGGGCCTGCGCCCGGAATGGTTCGCGCTGCTGCCGATCCCGCCGCGCCGCCTGGCCACGGGGCTGCTGGCCGCCTCCTTCGTCGGGGCCGCGCCCGCGATCACCCTGGTCGCCTTCGCGGCCCTGCCGGTCGCCGCGACCCGCCTCGGCGTCCTGCCGCTGCTGGTGACCGTGCCCGCGGCCCTCCTGGAGCTGGTGCTGGTGGTGGTGCTGTCCCGGGTGGTGGTGGCGGCGCTGACCGCGGCCCTGAGCTCCCGCCGCGGCCAGGAGCTCGGCGGGCTGCTCGTCGCCGTGGTCATCGCCCTCGCCTCGGGCGGCTGGTCGCTGGCCACCGTGATGGGCCAGCGGCTGGCCGCCGGCCCGGGGCCGGCGCTCAGCACGGCCCTGCGGGTCCTGCCCTCGGGGTGGGCGCCGGTGGCGGTGGCGGCCGCCGACCGCTCGGACTGGCTCCTGGCGGCCGCCGCCCTGGCCGGGCTGGTCCTGCTGTGTGGGCTGCTGCTGGCGGTCTGGGCGGGGCTGCTGGCGCGGACCATGCGCCGGGCCCGCCGGCCGCGCTCCGCGCGTCGCCCGCGGCGGCACGGCCCGGCGGGGGACCGCCGCCGCCATGCCGACGGCCTGGCGGCTGCTGCCGGCCAGCCCGACCGGCGCCGTCGTCGGCAGGGAGCTGTACGCCTGGCGGCGCGACAGCGCCCGGACCCTGCTGCTGCTGATGGCGCTGCTGGTCAGCGGGCTGAACCTGGCCGTGCCGGCGCTGGCCTTCTCCGCCCCGGCGCTGCTGCCCTGGGTCGGGCTGGGGGCGGCCCTGATCGTCAGCGCGGGCGCGGCCAACGTGTACGGCGAGGACGGGACGGCGTTCTGGCTGACCCGGATGGTGCCGGGGGTCGAGCGGGCCGACGTGCGCGGCCGGCAGGTCGCCTGGCTGCTGGTCGTGGGGCCGGCGATGGTGGTGCTGACCGTGGCCCTGATCGCGCTCACCGGTCAGGGCTGGGCCTGGCCCTTCGTGCTGGCCGCGCTGGCGGCCGTGCTCGGGGCCACGCCGGGCCTGATGGCGTGGGTGTCGGTGGCCAGGCCGGTCCCCGAGAAGGACCCGCACCTGCGCGCCGGCCCGTTCGACACCGGAGACGACCCGAGCACCTCGGGCGCGCTCGCCGCCCACGGGTACCTGATGCTCCTGCTGGTCGCCGCCTGCGCCGTGCCCGGCGCCGTCCTGGTGCTGCTGGGCGCCGTCCGGGAACGGCCGGCCCTCCAGGTCGCCGGGGTCCTGGTCGGGGTCGCGACCGGCGGGCTGCTGTACTGGTGGGGCGGCCGGGTCGCCGCCCGCCGGGTGGCCGACCGCGGCGCCGAGCTGATGGACCTGCTCCGCCTCGGCCCGGAGGTCCCCGCCGTGAGCGAGGCCACCGGCCCGGCCCGCGAACCCGGGCGGCGCCGGCGGGACGCCGCCGTCGGCACCCTGTGGACGGTCGGGATCATCTGCGTGGTCCCCCAGGGCCTGGTCCCGGTCGCCTTCAGCCTGTTCGGCGTCGACCCCCAGGTCAGGGTGTGGTTCGCGGCCCGCTACGCGCCCCAGGACCTCCAGCTGCTGGTGGCGGCCGGCTTCATCGTCGTGGGCCTGCTCGCCATCTGGTGGGCCGAGACCACCCGCCGCCGCTCCTCCGAGCCGTCCTAGCCCGGGGGGATGTTCTGGTTGCGGTGGAACAGGTTGTCGGGGTCGTAGCGGCGCTTGACCTCGACCAGGCGGTCCCAGGTGGGGCCGGGGTAGGCCTGGCGGACCCGCTCGGGGCCCTCGTCGCCGAGGAAGTTGACGTAGGCGCCGTCGTCGCCCTGGTGGAGGGCGGCCGCCAAGCCGTCGACCCAGCCCTGGCGCCGCTGGCGGTCGGCGGGGCCGTCGTAGAAGGCGGCCAGGTTGGCCATGATCCGGCTGTGGCGGTGGGCGAAGGCGGTCGCCTCGGCCGGGACCCGGGCCATGGCCCCGCCCAGGGCCCGCAGCTGGACCGCCCGCATGGCCGCGTCCGACGCCTGGAGGTGCTCCATGATGGTGTCGGCGACCGTGCCGTCCACGGTGTCGACGAACATCGTGTGGCCGACCGCGGTCGGGTGGAACTCCTCCTCGGGCGGGAACATCCCCGCATAGGGCATGGGCTTGACCATGTCGGCGAGCGGCTCGGCCAGGGCCCGGAACGGCGCCACCGCCCGCTGCCCGGCCTCGGCCTGCCCGGCGTAGGCCAGCATGGCCATCACCACCAGCTGGCCGTGCTGCTCGGGCGGGATGAACGGCATCGGCGGGGCGGCCATGACGTTGGCGATGGCCGACAGCTCCTCGGGCGCCGCCTCGGCGGCGGCCATGAAGTCGGCGATGACCTGGGCGGTGGCCGGCAGCAGCAGCATCCCCCCGACGATCCCCTCCAGGGGGTGGAGCCGGAACCGGAAGCGGGTGGCCACCCCGAAGTTGCCCCCGCCGCCCCGGATGGCCCAGAACAGGTCGGGATCGGCCTCGGCGTCGACCTGGAGGACCCGGCCGTCGGCGGTGACCACCTCGGCCGCCAGCAGGCTGTCGATGGTCAGCCCCTGGCTGCGGACCAGGTAGCCGACCCCGCCGCCCACGGTGAGGCCGCCGATGCCGACCGAGCCGGTGTCCCCGAACCCGGTGACCAGCCCCTGGGCCTGGACCGCGGCGGTGTAGGCCCCGGCGGTCAGCCCGGCCTGGGCCCAGGCGGTGCGCCCCTCCGGGTCGACCTCGAGGGCGGTCAGCGCCGACAGGTCGAGCACGACGCCGCCCTCGGTGGTGCTGTGGCCGGCGCTGCTGTGGGCGCCGCCGCGGACGGCCAGCTCCAGCCCGCCCTCGCGGGCCAGGTCCACGACCTGGGCGACCTCGGCCGCGTCGGCCGGGCGGACGATGGCCGCCGGCCGCTGGTCGAACCCGCCGTAGAAGATCGTGCGGGCCCGGTCGTAGCCGGCGTCGCCGGGGGCGGTGACCCGGCCGTCGAAGGCGGCCCGCAGCCGCGGGATGTCGATGGTGGGTGCGGATGAACGTGCCATGCCTGAACTCCAGCGTTGGGGGAAGCTCGTCCGACGACCACGCTACGGCATCACCCCGACAGGGGGCCACATCCCTCGTCGGGCGTGGACGCCGCCTTGGCCTCCTCAGCCCGGGCCCGGTGACGGGTCGGTCGCCTCCCAGAAGTCCAGCTGGTGCTCGGCGGCGAAGTCCACGGGCCGGATGCCGTCACGGCCCGGCGCCAGGGACTGCACGTACGGGACCGCCTGGGCGCCGTCGAAGCGGGGCCAGGAGGGCAGGCCGAGCCCACCGGGGTCGCCGGTGCGGGCGAAGTCGGCCCACGACCGGAGCATCCGGTCGGACAGGGCCAGCTGCTCAGGAGTGGCGGCCGAACGGAACTTGTCGTCGGGGAACAGGTACGGCACCTCGGCGGCGTGGAAGGCCCCGGGCGGCAGGTCTGGCGGGAACGGCAGGTACATGGGGGCGCCGCCGTCGGCGAACTCGTAGGCGTGGACGGGCACGTGCTCGGCCAGGAGCCGGTGCTGGGCGAAGGTGGACCGGGCCCACATCCGGTCGGTGAGGACGGTCGCCCAGGCCACCGCCGGCGACGGGTAGTCCGAGAGCGGGTAGCGGGCCTGCACCTTGGCGGCGTCCTCGCCGAAGGCCTCGACCAGCAGCGTCGGGTACTGGCCGGAGGTGACCGGCTGGCCGGCCAGGACCCGGAACAGGCCCACGAACAGCCGGTGCTCGTCGTGGGTGGAGCCGGCCAGGACCGGCACCCGGTGGAAGCGGCCCTCCCGGAGCGCCGTGCCCGGGTCGTCGGGCAGGACGGGGTTGCCGAACGCGTAGGGCTGGAACGGCTGGGCGTGGGCGAACAGCTGCTCGACCGGCAGGCGACGCAGGCAGTCCAGGGCCGTGGCCGGTTCGGCGCAGCCCAGCTGGGACGCCACCGCGGCGCCGAGCGCCTCCACCTCGACCGTCGACCGCCACCCGTACCAGGGGACGGCCGGCAGGCCGGGGAACATCGCCCCGGCGGGCAGGTCCATCAGGGCGAAGCCGCTCTGGACGATGGCCCGGTGGAACAGCCCTGTCGACGCGGGCGAGATCAGGTGGGCGCTGACCGACAGCCCACCGTAGGACTCGCCGAACACCGTCACGTTGCCCGGGTCCCCGCCGAACGCGGCCGCGTTGCGGGCCACCCAGCCCAGCGCCGCCTGCTGATCCTGGAGGCCGAAGGTCCCCGATCCCTCCAGCCCGGGATGGCCGAACGCCCCGAAGATCCCCAGCCGGTAGTTGACGGTCACCACCATGACGTCCCCGGCGAGGGCGAGCGGGCGGCCGTCGAAGAAGCTGCCGCCGCCGATGGCCCCGTCGCCGTGGATCCAGACCATTACCGGCCGGGGTGTGGCCGGGGTGGCCGACCGGGGCGCGGTGACGTTCAGGCACAGGCAGTCCTCGTCCAGGCTGGCCACCTCGGCGTAGGTGGAGGGCCGCTGGGGGCAGATGGAGCACGGCCGGGTGCCGTCCCATGGCTCGGTCCAGGGCGGCACCGGCTGCGGCGGCCGCCAGCGCAGCCCTCCCCCGGTGGCGGCGGCGTACGGGACGCCCTGGAAGAGCCGGTACTCGTCGGTCACCGTCCCCCGGACCGGGCCCGCGTCCGTCTCCACGATGTCCGTCGTTGCACCCATCTCGACCCCCGAGCTCGGCGTCGCGTCGCGAGCGGGACCATCGTGGCCACACCCGACGCCGTCGACAACCGCGGAACGCCCCGGAGCCGCGGGCCGACTAGAACGAGAGCATGCCGCTGACCAGCGCCCGCCAGGTCACGGGGCCGACGATGCCGTCGACCGTGACCGAGGGGATGTCCTGGTGCAGGGCCTGCTGGAAGCCCCGCACGGCGGCGTCGGTCTTGGGACCGAAGATCCCGTCGACCTGGAGCCCCTGGCTCGGGTCGCCGGACAGGTTCCGGAACTGGAACTCCTCCTGCACCCCGCGCACCGCGTCCCCCTGGCTGCCCTGCTTGACCGTGATGATCAGGGCCGACCAGGTGTTGGGGCCGACGATCCCGTCGACGGCCAGGCCCTTCTGCTGCTGGAAGGCGCGGACGGCGGCCTCGGTCAGGGGACCGAAGATCCCGTCGACGGCGACGCTGTGGCCGCGGGCCCGGAGCAGATACTGGAGGGTCTTGACGGGATGGTTCTGGTCGCCCTGGCGGACCAGCGGGAAGGGAAGGACGGTGGCGGTGGTCATCTGCGCCTCCTCGGGCGGTGACTGCACGACAGCCCGAGGCTAGTCGCGCCGTCGCCCCCCGGCTGTGCCGACCGTCACAATCGCTGGGTGACGTCGGGCACGGCCCCGCGCTCAGGTCCTCTCGAGGTCGGCGTGCCGGGGCGGGTTGTCGGGGGTCATGCCGATCCTCATCTTGTTGCCGACCGAGGCCCGATCATCTCCCGGGCCTGTGACCTGGAGGCCCGTCATGACCGACCACGCCGGCAAGGCCAGACGGTTCCTGGAGCTGCACGTCCCCGGGCGGCCGCTGCTCCTGCCCAACCCCTGGGACCAGGGGTCCGCCCGGCTGCTGGCCTGGCTCGGGTTCCAGGCCCTGGCCACCACCAGCAGTGGCTTCGCGGCCACCCTGGGCCGCCTCGACGGGTCGGTGACCCGGGAGGAGGCGGTCGGCCACGCGGCCGCGATCGCCGGGGCCACTGAGCTGCCGGTGTCGGCCGATCTGGAGAACGGCTTCGCCGACCACCCGGCCGGGGTGGCCGACACCCTGGCCCTGGCCCTGGAGGCCGGGCTGGCCGGGTGCTCGGTGGAGGACTTCACCGGCCAGGAGGACGACCCGATCTACGACGCCGGGCTGGCCGCCGAGCGGGTCCGGGCCGCCGCCGAGGTCGCCCACCGGGGGCCGGTCCACCTGGTGCTCACCGCCCGGGCCGAGAACTACCTGCACGGCCGCCCCGACCTGGCCGACACCATCGCCCGCCTCCAGGCCTACCAGGAGGCCGGGGCCGACGTGCTGTACGCCCCCGGCCCGCGCCGCCTGGACGACATCGCCCGGCTGGTGGCCTCGGTCGACCGCCCCGTCAACGTCCTCGCCCTGTCCGGGGCGCCCCCGGTGGCCGACCTGGCCGCCGCCGGCGTCAGCCGGATCTCGGTCGGCGGCGGCTTCGCCTTCGCCGCCCTCGGCGCCGTGGTCGAGGCCGCCACCGAGCTCCGCCAGTCCGGCACCTACGGCTTCTGGCGGCACGCCAGCGCCGGCAGGGACGCCGCCGGCTCCGCCTTCGACCGATCGGAGGGCTGATGTCCGTCCAGCTCAACCACACCATCGTGCGGGTGCGCGACAAGCGGGAGTCGGCCGAGTTCCTGGCCGAGGTGCTGGGGGTTGGGCCGCCCACGCCCTTCGGGCCGTTCCTGGTCGTGCAGGTCGACAACGACGTCTCCCTGGACTTCGCCGACGACCACGGTCCGGTGCACTCCCAGCACTATGCGTTCCTGGTCGGCGAGGACGAGTTCGACCAGATCTTCGGCCGCATCCGGGAGCGCGGGCTGGCCTACTGGGCCGACCCTGGACGGCGGCGGCCGGGCGAGGTCAACACCAACGACGGCGGCCGCGGCGTCTACTGGGAGGAGCCGAGCGGCCACTTCCTGGAGATCATCACCCGCCCCTACGGCAGCGGGTCCTGACCGGCCCCGGCCGCCGGGTCAGGCGGCCTCGGCGGCCGGGGTGCCGGGGTGGTGGCGGACGGTGCCGGCGAGCAGCAGGCGGGTGCCGCGGACCTGGGCGTGGTCGCGGAGGCGCCAGCGGCCGTCGTCCCAGCGGGCCAGGCCCTCGCGCTCCAGGCGGCGGGCGGCCAGGGCGGCGTGCTTGCACGGGACGGGCAGGGCCGTCCGGTACTCGCCCGAGCGGCAGGTGCAGCCGAAGCGCAGCACGCCCTGGTCGATGCCGCGGATGGACACGCGGTAGCTGCCGGGATGGGACTCGGCCTTGACCAGGATCGAGCCGTCGGGCAGGACCCGGGCGTTGTGGCCCTCCTCGACCGCGCGGACCTCGGCGGCGAGCCCGTAGGCCCGGTGGTCGTGCGGCTCCGGGGCTTCCGGTTCGATAGCTTGACGTCGTTCGATGAGTAGTTCTTCCATGTCACTATTGTAGGCGTTTGCAAGGACAATCGCCCTCGTGAGCTTGCCTCGCTTGTCCGGTCGCACGGCGGGGATATGCTGTGGCCGAGCGACCGGGGAGGTGCCGTCGATGCGGGTCACCGAGTGCGCCCAGCACGCGGTCCGGCATGCCCTCGGGGAGGCCGGACGGCTCGGGCGTGACCGGGTCGAGACCGAGCATCTCCTGCTGGCCCTCCTCCGCGACCCCGAGTGCCTGGCCTCGGCCGCCCTCGGCGAGCAGGGGGTCGAGGTCGAGGCCATCCGCCGCCGGGTCGAGGAGGCCATCGGCCCGGGCCTGATCGAGGGGCAGCCCGGAGCCGGAGGCGAGCTGGCCGTCCGCCACCTGCCCATGACCAAGCCGGTCACGCTCGTGCTCGGCCTGGCCGCCCGCGAGGCCAGGGAGCTGGAGCAGGACCGGGTCGGCACCGAGCACCTGCTGCTCGGCCTGGCCGGCGAGGGCGACGGCGTCGCCGCCCACGTCCTCGAGGAGGTCGGCGCCGGCCTGCTGCAGCTCCGGGAGGCCGTGATCTCGCTGTACACGGCCGGGGTCGACCCCGAGCCGCTCCCCCCGGAGCCGGGACCGCCGCTGTGGGAGCCGCCGGCCGGAGCCCGGCTGCGGCGGGTGCTCCCCCTGGCCGGCCAGCACCCGCTGCCCTCCGGCGACCTGCTCGTGCTGCTGTCGCTGGAGATCTGGTCGGACTGGTTCGACCTGCGCTACGCGATCGCCTACGCCACCCCCGAACCGGAGGGGGACCTGCCGCGGCCGCCGGTCCTCGGCCCGTGCGCGGTGTCCGACCGGGCCGGGACCGACTACGTCAACTGGGTCACCTCGGCCCCCGCCCACGGCATGGTCCGGGTCCACCAGCGCACCTTCGCGCCCGCCCCGCCGCCGGGCACCGAGGTGCTGGAGCTGCGGTTCGGCCCGCCCGCGACCGTGGTCCCCGGCGAGGCCCCGCCCCTGGTCGTCAGCACCGTCCTGCTCTGAGGCGCCGTGAGCGACCGGGTCCGGGTCACCCATCCCGAGAAGGTGCTGTTCCCCGGCGACGGCATCACCAAGGGCGACCTGATCGGGTACTACCGCGCCGTCGCCCCGAGGATGCTGCCGCTGATCAGCGGGCGCCCGGTGACCATGCAGCGGTTCCCGGACGGGATCGGCCGTGGCGGCTTCCTCCAGAAGCAGGTCGGCCGCCACTTCCCGGACTGGATCGAGCGGGTCACCGCCCCCAACCGCCGCACCCGCCAGGCCACCGTCCGCGACCAGGTCACCTACGTGGTCTGCCGCGGCCCCGACGACCTGGCCTACCTGGCCAACCAGGGCTGCGTCACCCCGCATGTGTGGCTCAGCCGCACCCCCGACATCCACCATCCCGACCAGATGGTCTTCGACCTCGACCCGGCCTCCGACGACCTGGGGGTGCTGCGGTCGTCGGCCGCGGCCCTGCACGGCCTGCTCGACGAGCTCGGGCTGGCCTCGTTCCTCAAGTCCAGCGGGTCGCGGGGCCTGCACGTGGTGGTGCCGCTGGTCCCCGCGGCCGACATCGACACGGTGAAGGTGGCCAGCATCGCCGTGGCCGAGGCCCTGGCGGCCCGCCACCCCGACGACTTCACCACCGAAGGGCGCATCGCCAACCGCCACGGCCGGCTGTACCTCGACATCGGGCGCAACGGCTACGCCCAGACCATGGCCGCGCCGTACGCCGTCCGGGGCCTGCCCGGCGCGCCCGTCTCGGTCCCGCTCGACTGGTCGGAGCTGGACGGCTTCGTCCCCGGGCGCCACACCCTGCGCACCATCGCCGAGCGCCTCGCCGCCCCCGACCCCTGGGCCGGCATGGAGGCGGCCGCGTCCCGCCTCGAGGCGGCCGGGGCCCGCCTGGCCGAGCTGGGCTGACGCCTCGGCCAGGCCAGCCGGCAGCCTGGTCGCCTCCAGCAGCCAGGCCGGACGCCGGGTGCCGGCGCCCAGCCGCCGGCCCCAGGTCGAGCGGGTGGCGGCGACGTCGGCCGCGGTGGCCGGCCGGGACCTGGTCACGGCCAGGCCGTGGCGGCCGTAGGCGTCGGCCATCGCCGCCAGGGTCGGCTCCGCGAGCGGCTCGACCCCGGCGCCGCGGTCGCGGTCGGTCGAGGACAGCAGCATCGACAGGGTCGCGCCCGGGCGCAGCACCCGGGCCAGCCCGGCAATGACCGCCGGGTCGGCCGCCACCAGGCCGCGCAGGAGCGAGCCCCAGGGAAAGTGGACGGTCACCAGGCCGGCCAGGCCGTCCAGCTCGGCGGGCAGGGCCTCGGCGGCCGCGACCACGAACAGGGCGTTGGGCAGGCCGCCACGCCCGGGCCGGCGGGCCGCCCGGCGCGACGCCTCGGCCATCGCCGCCGCGCTGGCGTCGACCCCGACCACCAGCCGGTCCGCCGCGGTCGCGGCGGCGGCCAGCACGGAACGGCCGTCGCCGGTGCCCAGGTCGACCGTTGCCGCCGGGTAGCCGGCGGCCAGGTCACGGAATCAGCCGACGTCCACGTCCCGCACACGCCGGCCGACGACCACGCGCATCGCTCCAATCCTCCACGTGCAGGTTCCAGGTCCTGTGCCAGTCTCAGCCACCCGCCGCGGCGTTACAGCTCCAGCGGGCGGCCGTCGTCCAGCACCTGGAGGGTCGTGCCGCCCCGACCCCCGAGCTGCCCGAGCTGCCCGAGCTGCCGGTAGTGGATGGCGACGCCCTGCTCGGACAGGACCTTCTCGTGCACCGGGACGGCCACCCTGGGCGCGACCCGGCGCAGGTAGTCGACCGCCTCGGCCAGCTTCAGCCACGGCGCCGCGGCCGGCACGGCCAGGACCTCGACCGGCTGGCCGGGCAGGGTGAAGGCGTCGCCGGGGTGGAACAGCCGCCCGCCGACCAGGTAGCCGACGTTGGGGACGACCGGGATGTCGGGGTGGACGACCGCGTGGTCGCGCCCGGCCACCGCCACCCCCAGCGCGCCCAGGTCCAGCTCGTCGCCGTCGTGGACGACCTCGACGTCGGCCCCGGCCTCGCCGAGGGCCGGGGCGCTGCCCTCGTCGCTGACCACCCGGACCCCGGGGTTGCGGTCCAGCACCCGCCGCAGGCGCTCGGCGTCGAGGTGGTCGGGGTGCTGGTGGGTGAGACAGACGGCGGTCAGCCCGTCCAGCTCCTCGAACCCCTCGGAGAACGAGCCCGGGTCCAGCAGCAGCCTGGCCCCGCCCTCCTCCACCAGCAGGCACGAGTGCCCGAACTTGGTCAAGCGCATGCCGCCACCTCCGTCGGTCAGATCTCCAGCCGGGTGTCCTCCAGGTCGAGCTCGCGCTCGATGCGGTGCATCACGTCGTTGCTGATCTGGCCCTGGTTGCGCAGCCCGACGATCGCCTGGCGCTGGGCCACCAGCAGCTCGCGGAGCAGGCGCTGGTAGGCCAGCGACCGGTCCTCGGCGCCGTCATCCTCCCAGATCCCGGCGCGTTCCTTGAGGCGCCGGCGGCGGAACTCGAACATGCTGTGCAGCCGCTGCACGGTGTCGTCGCGGGTCCAGTCGGCCAAGGCCAGCTCGTCGAGCCGGTCGAGGGCGGCGTGGGTCGCGGCCAGGCGGGCCCGCAGCTCCTCGCGCTGCTCGGCGCCGTCGTCGGAGAACCGGAGCCGCCGGATCAGGGTGGGCAGGGTCAGGCCCTGGACGACCAGGGTGGCCAGGATCACCGCGAAGGTCAGGAACAGGATCAGGTTCCGCATGGGGAAGTCCAGGGGCAGGGCCAGGGCCGCGGCCAACGACACCGCCCCGCGCATGCCGCTCCAGCCGAGCACCAGCCGCTCCCGGGCCCCCACCCGCCGGGCGCGCTGGGACGCTCGCCGGTCCAGCAGCCGGACCAGGTAGGGGACGCTGAACACCCAGGCCAGGCGCACCGCGATCACCACCGCGCTGACCAGCAGCGCCTGGCCGACCAGGACGGCCACCGCGGTGCCGGCGAGGCCGCTCAGGATCGGGTGCAGCTGGAGGCCGACCAGGATGAACAGGACCGCGTTGGCCAGGTAGCCCAGGACCTCCCAGAACGAGAAGCCGAGCAGCCGGGTCGAGGCCGAGGCCAGCGCCGGGGCCCGCCAGCCCAGGTAGAGGCCGGCGGTCACGGCGGCCAGGACCCCGGAGACGTGGAGCAGCTCGGCCGGCAGGTAGGCGGCGTAGCCGGTGACCACCGAGATGACGATCTCGACCACCGGGTCGTCGAGCCGGCGCCGCAGCTCGGCGACCAGCCAGCCGACCACCAGCCCCACGGCCACCCCGCCGGCCACCCCGGCCACGAACTGCAGCCCGGCCTGCCAGGCCACGAAGGTCCCGCTGACCGCGGCCACCGCCAGCCGGTAGGCGACCAGCGCGGAGGCGTCGTTGACCAGGCTCTCGCCCTCGAGCACGGTGATGAGGCGGCGGGGCACGCCCAGGCGGCGGCCGATGGCGGTGGCGGCCAGCGGGTCGGTGGGCGACACGATCGCCCCTAGCGCGAACGCCGCCGGCCAGCCCAGCCCGTCGATGGCCGCGTGGGCGACCACCGCCACCGCGGCCATGGTGGCCAGGACCAGCCCGACCGCGACCATCGAGATCGCCCGGGCGTCGGCCAGGAGGTCGCGGGGCGAGGAGAAGAAGGCGGCCCAGTAGAGCAGCGGCGGCAGGAACACCACCAGGACCAGCTCGGGGGGCAGCTCGACCGGGGGCATGCCGGGCA
>Ga0307299_10000224_pt1 | contig 19474 bp, 13 predicted proteins | sample ER_DNA_159_FD_194466 | JGI IMG/M metagenome (GOLD analysis project Ga0307299, IMG submission 194466) | Bulk soil microbial communities from the East River watershed near Crested Butte, Colorado, United States - ER_DNA_159 | ecosystem: Environmental > Terrestrial > Soil > Floodplain | place... | reverse complement strand
ACCGTTCGGCGTAATCTCATTCGTGTCGAGGTTCAGCATCCCCGCGTTCGAGTAGTACAGCTCCTTCGTGCCGCCGGCGCCGTTCGTCATGCGCGACGCGTACACCACCTGGAAGCCCTTGGTGGGATCGTCGAGCGGCCCGTACTCGAAGACGATGGTGGCGGTGTCCCAGTTCTTGCGGCCGTCCTTCCACAGGTAGACGCCGCCGTTGGCGACGACGCTCCGAGGACGGGGGAAGCCCGTGAACCAGTGGACCGTATCGATCTGGTGCACCATCCACTGGTCGGGAATGCCCGACGAGTACGGCCAGAAGAGGCGGTACTCGAGGTATTTGCGCGGATCCCACGCCTCGAACGGCTGGTAGGCCAGGAAGCGCTTCCAATCGGTGTCCGTTTCCTTGATCGTGGAGACGAGCTGGGGCCGGCGCCAGCGACCCGGCTGGTTCACGTTCCACGTCATCTCGGCCATGACGATATCGCCGAACTTGCCCGACCGGATGAACTCGTTCGCCGCCTGGTAATTGGTGGCGCTGCGGCGCTGCGTGCCGATCTGCACGACGCGGTCCGACTTTTTCACGGCGTCGCGGATCGCGACGGCTTGCTCCATCGAGTGCGCCAGCGGCTTTTCGATGTAGGCGTCCTGTCCCGCCTGGATCGCCTCGACACCGTGGTACGCGTGCAGGAAGTCGGGACTCGAGATCATCACCGCGTCTGTCGCCTTCGCTGCGTACATCTCCTCGTTGTTGCGGAACGCCCGGGGCTTGGTCCCCATCACGCGGGCGATCTCGGCGACCCCCTCGTCGCGCCGCCGGTTCCAGATGTCCGACACGGCGACGATCTCGAAGTCGAGTCCGGGGCTGGCGGCCTTGAACGACGGGAGCAACGCCTGGCGGAAGCGGTCGGAGAACCCGACGATGCCGACGCGCACCCGGGCGTTCGCGCCCAGGATCCGTGCATAGCTCGCGGCAGGCATGGATGCGGCCGTAAGTCCCGCGACGCCGGCGGCGGTGCGCTTCAGGAAGTCGCGGCGAGGCATCTTTTTCTTGGACATCTGCTCACCCCCGGTCAGGATTGGGCGCGGCGACGGACCGCAAGGCCCGCCAGGACACCGCGCATGTAGGCGAACGACTGCTGCATCCCCGGCAACGGGTCGTCGGGGTCGATCTCGTACTCCAAGTTCACGTAGCCCGCGTAGCGCATCGCCTGCAACTGCTCGAAGATCGCGCCGATGGGGATCGCGCCCTGGCCCACGACGCACTGACTCCCCTTCGCCGTCAGATCGCGCAGGTCCTTCGCGTGCAGGTCGAGGAGACGCGGCCCCGCGTCCGCGATCGCGCGCACGACGTCGGTGCCGGTGCGCACCGTATGACCGATGTCGATGCACAGCCCCATGCGGGGGTCCATGTTCCGGACTTGCTTCAGGACGTCGTACGGGGAAGGGAAGCGCCTGTCCTCGGGCCCGTGATTGTGAATCGCGACCTTGATGTCGAACTGCTTGGCGAACCGCTCGACACGCGGCAGGATCGCCGGATCGGCCGTCGCGACCATGACGGGCATCCCCGCGGCCTTCGCGTAGTCGAAGTAGCGGCGCACATCCTCATCGGTGTCCTTCCCGAACGTGATCGTCCCGCCGCCGACGATCTGGAGTCCCGCGGCTTCGATCTCTCGGCGCGCCGCCACCAGCTCGTCGGGCATCAGCTCGTAAGGCAGGTGCACCGACTTCACGTTGATATAGGGCGTGCCCAGCGCCTTCACCATCTCGATCGCTTGGGCGCGCGGGAAATTGCGGAGCGAGTAGCTGGCGACGCCGAGCCTCACACCCACGTCTCCCCTCTCCGGAACGGAGAGGGGGTCAGGGGGTGAGGACCCCAGAGCGGGCCAGGGGGTGAGGACGGCCGCGACACTCGCCGCGCTCGTCGTCAGAAACGTCCGGCGATCGGGCACGATCAGTACCCCGGGTTCTGAGGATAGGGCGTGCTGGTGCGGTCGATCTGAATCTGGGGGATCGGTCGCAGCACGTGGAACGCCTTGATATTCACCTTCCCGTCGGGGTTGTACAGCATGACTCGGCTCACGAGCGAGTGGGTGCGCACCAGGTCGAACCACCGCTGCATCTCGCCCGTCAACTCCCGGGCGCGCTCGTTCAGGATCTCGTCGAGCGTGAGTTGACCGACCGTCAATTCCATCTCCGTCTCGTGTCCCGGGATCGCCGCGCGGCGACGCACGGCGTTGATGTACGGCAGCCCCTCAGCGGCCCGGCCGTCACGCATCAGCGCCTCGGCGGCCATCAGGTACGTCTCCGCCAGCCGGGCGACGAAGAAGTCCCGCGACCCGCGCTCCTCGTTGATCGAGGACCGGAACGGATCGTCGAACTTGTTCAGGGACGGAAACATGTTGTCGAGGTACGGCGCGCCCTTGGCGGGGACGATGAACGCCCCCGGCGTGAAGACCTTGTAGGGCCGGGTACGCGCCAGCACCGTGTCCGCATCCGTGGTCGAGACGTACACCGCGGTGTCGCCCAGCCCGAACTTCGGCTGGCCGTTCGCGTCCCTCGGGATATTCGCCGCGTTGTTCGCGTACCACGCGCGCGTGAACTGCGCGTCGTAGCGGGCGTCCTTGGTGCGGTCGAAGAGACCGAGGAAATACCAGGTCGGCCGGAAGCGCTTGAAGGGGCGGCCGTTGGCGACGTCGCGCGTCATCCCGGGCTGGACGTCGTACTGCGCCAGGAAGTAGAGGTGCCCCTTGTTGCCGTTGGCGCCGGTGGTCAGGGGATCGGTGGTGTACTGGATCGACCAGATGACTTCCTGATTCCGCTCGTTCGAGAAGTCGAACACATCGCCGAAGCGCGATAGCAGCGCGTACTGACCAGAGCCGATCACGCGCTGCGCATAGTCGGCGGCGTTGGCGAAGTCGCCCGCCTGCTGCTTGGCGAGCTCGTCTGCGGTGGAATCGGCATCCCGGATGCGTGTCAAGTACACCTTGGCGAGAAGGTGCTGCGCCGCGCCCTTGGTCGCCCGTCCGTAGTCCTTCTGGACCGCGGGGAGGGTCGCTTCGGCGTACTGGAGGTCGGCAATGATCGCGTCGTACACGGAATCGACGGGTGCGCGTTTCGTGCAGGGTCAGCGTCAGGGGGCCGAACATCTGCACGAGGTCGAAGTAGTAGAGGGCGCGCAGGAAGCGGGCCTCCGCCACCCGCCGCGCTTTGAGGGTCGAGTCCATGGTCACGACCGGCGCCTGGTCGAGCGCCGCGTTGGTCGTGTTGATCGCCCGATAGAAGTCGACCCACGTTTCCCGGAAGTACTGCGCGTCGGGGTTCAGCTGTGTGGTGTAGTCGTTGATGTATTTGAAGCTGCCGTCGGCGCCCTTGGTGAAGATGTCGGTGCCGAACTCCGTGACCGTGAAGCCCCGTTCTTGCGCGTAGAAGCTGCGCAGCGGCTCGTACGAGGCGTTCACGAGCGACTCGAAGACCGCCTGGGAGCCGTAGGATCCGGGCGTCAAACCGGTCACGACGTCTTCGTCCAGGTTCACGCAGGCGGGGAGTGCCGCCAGCAGGGCGGCGCCGAGTAGGGCGAGTGTGTGTTTGCGCATGGCTGCTCCCCTCATATGCCCAGGGTGATGCCCATGATCAGCGTTCGGTAGCTCGGCACGCCGGCGTTGAGACCCGACTCGGGGTCGATGCCTCGAAACTGCGTGAAGAGGAACGGGTCCAAGGCCGTGGCGTACACGCGCAGCGACCGGCTGCGCAGCGCGGCGACGACCCGGGTGGGGAGGGTGTAACCCACCGTAATGCTCCGCACCTTGATGAAGGAGCCGTCGCCGTAGCCTCGAATCCCACCGAAGTCCGGGTTCTCCTGCGCGGCATTGGGGCGAGGCTCGCTGTTCGAGGGGTTGGTGGGCGTCCAATAATTCACAGAGATGTTGTTGTACCGACCGGCCAGGGTGCTCTGGCCGCCGCTCATGAGCGAGTCCTGCACGAGGAAGTCCAGTCGCGCCACGGCCATGACGGACACGTCTAGGCCTTTCCAATCGAGCCGGTGGGTCATGCTCGCCGTCCAGCGGGGGAAAGTGGTGCCGAGGATGATCCGGTCCTTGTCGTCGATCTTTCCGTCGCCATTCTGATCGACCACGCGGACCTGGCCTGGTCTCCGCCCGTACCGTTGGGCCTCGCCGGAGATCGAGTCCTGGATTTGCCAGATGCCGGCGAACTCGTAGTCGTACGAAACGGAGATGGGATATCCGACGAACCATTTGTTGCCCGGGTCGGCCAGCAGACCGCTCGAGAGCTGCACGATCCGGTTTCGGTTCGTGGCCGCATTGACGTCCACGTTCCAGCGCAACCCGTGCCAGTCTTGGGCGAGAAGGGTGGAGAGCGCCACCTCGAGACCGGTGTTGCGCGTGGATCCGACGTTTTCGAGAATGCTGCTGTACCCCGAGGTGGGCGGGAGCTGGCGATCCATGATCAGGTCGCGGGTGTCGGCACGGTAGTAGTCGATCGATCCGGAGAGGCGATTATTGAGCATCGTGAATTCGAGTCCCACGTCCATCTGGCCTGTCTTCTCCCACCGCAAGTCCGGGTTCGGCAGCCGGCCGGGACGGAAGCCCACCGCAGGCTGGTCGAGGAACGAGTACATCGTCCGGGTCAGCGACCCCTCGGTCTGGTACGGGTCGATCGCGGTGTTGCCGGTGCGCCCGTAGCTGGCCCGGAGCTTCAAGTCGGAGAAGAGGCCGGTGCGCCGCACGAAGTTTTCTTCGGAGAGGCGCCAGGCGAGCGCGACGGAAGGGAACACGCCGTACTTCTGTCCCGGCGCGAGCCGTGACGATCCGTCGACGCGACCGCTGACGGTCAACAGGTAGCGGTCCTTGAAGGTGTAGTTGACGCGACCCATGAACGATTGCAGGGCCCACGCCGTCAGGCCGCTCCCCAGCCAATCGGGTTTCAGCCCGGATCCCAGGTCGAAGAACTTTTGGTGCTCGTACGGCAAGCCCGTCACCTGCATGCTGTCGCGCTCCGTCCGTTCCTGCTGCACGCTGTACAGGGCGGTGGCATCGATGCGGTGATTGGTCCCGAGGCTGCGGCGCAACGTAAGGATGTTGTCGAGCGTGTAGGCGAACGTCTTGGCCTGCCACATCGCGCCGTCGGCGCTACTCCCCTGCATCGCCTGGGTCTGCGCTCCCCGGAATTGCCCCCGCCGGAAGAACGTGAGGTCGGCGCCGAAATTCAGGCGCCAGCTCAAGCTCGGCGTGATGTCGTACGCGGCGAACATCGTACCGAACAGCCGCGTCCGCGTCCGGTTGTCGGTCCAATTCTGGATGTCCGAAAGGGGATTGACGCGTTGCCCGTCGGGAGTGGGCTTGAACAGGACGGCGCCGGTGCTGTCGTAGGCCATGCCCAAGGGGTTATTGGTCAGCGCCTCCGTGTAGACCGCGTCGCCTCGACCGAGGTCTTGATCGGTGCGGATGAGAGACGTGGAGCTGCCGATCCGCAGCCGCGAACTGAGCTCGTGATCGAAGTTCAAGCGCATCGACCGCCGCGTGAAGTCTTGCGCCTTGACAATCCCCTGTTGGTCGAGCTGTCCGGCCGTAAGGGCGAAGTGGGTCTGCTCGTTCCCGCCCGTGACGCCGATCTCGTTGCTGACCTGGGCACCCTCGCGCAACACCAGGTCCTGCCAGTCCGTCCACAGTCCGGCTTGGAGCGCCGGCAGCGTCCCGTCGGGCCCGAAGAGCTTCACGTCGGCGGAATCGCACACCGCGACGCCGGGTGCGCAGCGATAGTTGCTCCGCGTGCGCTCCGACTCACGCCGATACTCGGCGAACTGCGGGCCGTCGAACAGCCGGACGCGACGCAGCGGCGTCTGAATGCCGCCGTACGAATCGTAGGTGAGGTTCGTCGCGCCGGACCTCCCCTTGCGGGTCGTGATGAGGACGACACCATTGGCGCCGCGCGATCCGTAGATCGCCGTCGCCGACGCATCCTTCAGGACCTCGATCGACTCGATGTCCCTGGGGTTCAGATCGCCGATGCCGCCGGCCATCGGAATCCCATCGAGCACGTACAACGGGTCGTTCGACGCTTTCAGCGACCGCTCACCCCGCAGCCGGACGCGGACGCCGTCGCCCGGCTTGTTGCCGGTCGTGACGATATCCACCCCGGGGACGCGGCCCTTGATCGCCTCGATGGCGTTCACCTTGGGCACCTCGTGTACGACATCCCCGCCAACCGACGCCACGGACCCCGTCACGTCGCGGCGGATCTGCGTGCCGTAGCCGACGACGACGATCTCCTGGAGCGCGACGGCGGCCTGTTCCAGCCGGAAGTCCGCGGCAGCGGATTCCCCCGCCGTCACGGCTACGGTCGTCTCCGAGAACGCGTACCCGATGCGCTGTGTCTGGACCCGGTACGTCCCGGGCGGCACCCAGGGGATCGTGTACCGGCCGTCGGAACCGGCGTCAGCCGCGAGTTTGGAGCCGACCACGATCACCCGAGCACCCGGTAGCGGGGCCCCGGTCGCCTGGTCCAGCACGATCCCGCTGATCGTCCCCGTCGCCACGGTGGTGGTGTCTTGGGCGCGACCGGCCCGGAGCGGGAGCAACGCGAGCAACGGCAGGAAAAGGAGAAGATGGTGTACAGAAACGGCGAGTGACGCGGAGGCGGCGTCGGACATGCGACGACACCCCCGAATGGCGTGACGGCGAAACTGCCACATGGGCTCCTCCGAGTGGGCGCAAATTCCCGGCGCCAGCGAACGCGCGCAAAGCGCGTGCCCTGTTCCGTGACCGCTGTCACCGCGGCCGCGGTTGCCAAGTGATTGGTGCGCATGTCGCGCCCAAACCGGGTCCCACTCGCCACCTAACCCTGATGTTGCGGGTGCGCCACGGGGCGCTGCGTGGATGCAGCGCGCCGACGCACAGGCCCTTGCCGTTGCGGCGATCAGGCCGATCTTCTTGCCGTATGTTCGGCGCGCTCGTGGTGGGCGGTCTCGGCCTGATGGCACAGTCTCAGACACTGCCTGCGGTCGCGTGGGCGCCGCCCACGCCCCACGTCTACTCGTTGCGCGCCGACGAGCTCGAGCGGGCGAGACAGCTGATCGGTGACGCCTCGCGCCTCCGTCCCGCGTATGATCGGCTGGTGCGCGAAGCCGACGCCGCGCTGCTGCTCGGTCCGTTTTCCGTGATGGACAAGCCGCGCACGCCGGAGAGCGGCGACAAGCACGATTACATGAGCATGGGCCCGTACTGGTGGCCCGACACGACGAAGCCGGGCGGCCTCCCATACATCCGCCGCGACGGCGAGCGCAATCCGGAGCTGGCGAACGGATACGACGCGCCGCGCTTCGGAGCCATGACCGGCGCCGTCACCACCCTCGCGCTCACGTACTACTTCAGCGGCGACGAGAAGTACGCACAACGGGCGGCGCTCCTCCTCCGCACGTGGTTCCTCGACCCCGCCACCCGCATGAATCCGCACCTGCGCTACGGCCAGCGCATTCCGGGGATCACCGAGGGCCGCGCGGCCGGCATCATCGAGACCCGGCGCCTCGTCGATCTCGTCGATGCGATCGGCATGCTCGAGCGCTCGCCGAGCTGGACCGACGCGGACGCCCGCGGCATGCGTGACTGGATGGCGGCGTATCGCGGCTGGCTGCTGACGAGCGACATCGGGAAGGAGGAACAGCGCGCCCAAAACAACCACGGCACCTGGTACGACGCGCAAATCGCGGCGCTGGCACTGTTCACCGGCGATACGATGCTGGCACGGTCCACGATCGAGGGCAGCAAGACGCGGCGCATCGCCGCTCAGATCATGGCGGATGGCCGGCAACCGTACGAGCTGGCCCGCACGCGCTCCCTCGGCTACAGCGTCATGAACCTCGAGGGACTGTGCCGGCTGGCGGAGCTGGGGCGCCACGTGGGCGTGGACCTCTGGTCCTATCGATCTCCTCGCGGGGGCAGCCTTCGCAAGGCGCTGGACTACGTCGCTCCCTACGCCGATCCGGCTGTCACATGGGGCAGCGAGCAAATCACGCCGAACGCGCCGGACTTCTTAGTGCTGCTGTTGCTGCGTGCGCGCGTGGCATTCGGGCGCGGGGACGCGGCCACCCACTACGGCGCGCTGCTCAAGCGGATTCCCGGCGACGTCGTCCGCTCCCACCGGGCCCAGCTGCTGTACCCGGATCCTGACTCGGCTCCGTAGGCTCACTTCTTGCGCGACGGTACTTGCCCACTCTCATGACACGTCACCCTCCGGACACGATCGACCGGCGCGAGGCGCTGCGGCGCACCGCGCTCGTCTTGGCCGGCGTCCTCGCCGGCTGCGAAGCACGGCGCGCGCCGGCGGCGGGATGGCGGCCTCGCGTGTTCAGCAGCGACCGCGCAGAGATGGTCGCGACCATCGCCGAGCACATCGTTCCGGAAACGGACACCCCCGGCGCGCGCGCCGTTGGCGTGCACCGGTTCATCGACGCGCTGGTGGCGGAGTCCTACTCGGCAGACGAGCAGCGGCAGTTCCTGGCGGGGCTCGATGGCTTGGACGACGGCGCGCGCCGCGCCCATGGTCGGGCGTTCGCCGCGTGCACTGCTGGCGACCAGCTCGCGTTGCTGGGCCAGCTGGATCGCGCGGCTGATCCCTTCTTCCGCACGCTCAAGGAGCTGACGCTCGTCGGCTACTACACCTCCGAGATCGGAGCCACCCGCGAGCTGCATCATTCTCCGGTGCCAGGGCGCTACGACGGGTGCGTCCCGCTGGCGCAGATCGGCCGGACGTGGGCCGTGTGATCGGGAAGGACGAGCCGTACGACGCCATCGTCGTGGGCTCCGGGATCACTGGCGGCTGGGCCGCCAAGGAGCTGTGCGAGCGCGGACTGCGCACGCTCGTCATCGAGCGCGGGCGGCACGTCGAGCACGGCAAGGACTACGTCACGGAATGGCTGCAGCCGTGGCAGCTCGCCCACCGCGGCCGCGGCGAGCAGGAGCTGTATGAGCGCGACTATCCCATCCAGAGCAAGAACTACGCATTCGGCGAGGCGACCCGGCATTTCTTCGTGAGCGACCGGGAGCATCCGTATGTGACTCCGGAAGACAAGCCGTTTCGGTGGATCCGCGGCTACCAGCTCGGCGGCCGCAGCCTCATCTGGGGCCGGGCCTGCTGGCGCTGGAGCGACCTCGATTTCACGGCGAATGCGCGCGACGGCCACGGCGTCGACTGGCCGATCCGTTCCCGCGACCTGGCGCCCTGGTACGACCACGTGGAGCGCTTCGTCGGCGTGAGCGGCGAGCGGCTCGGTCTGGCGCACCTGCCCGACGGTGAGTTTTTGCCGGCCTGGGAGATGAACTGCGCCGAGCGGGCGGTGAAGCGCGGCATCGAGCACGCGTTCCCCGGCCGACACATGACCCTGACGCGCGTCGCGAACCTGACGCAGGCGCACCTCGGCCGGGGTCCCTGCCAGGCGCGGAACCAGTGCGCGCGCGGCTGCAGCTTCGGCGGATACTTCTCGAGTCTCAGTGCCACGCTCCCCGCTGCCCGGAAAACCGGGCGACTGACGGTGATCACCGACGCGATCGCGCACAGCGTGATCTACGACGAGCGGCGTGACCGGGCCACGGGGGTGCGCGTGATCGACGCGAAGACCCAGGCCACGCGTGAGTACTTCGGCCGGATCGTCTTTCTCTGCGCCTCGACGCTCGCCACGGCCCAGATCCTCCTGAATTCGAAGAGCCCGCGCTTCACGACCGGCCTCGCCAACTCGAGCGGCGAGGTCGGTCGCAACCTGATGGACCATATCTCCAAGGCGGGTGCGCGCGGCGTCGTCCCGGGACTCGAAGACAAGTACGTCTACGGGCGGCGGCCCACGGGGACGTACATCCCGCGCTTCCGCAACCTCGGCGTCCGAGGCGACGCGAAAGTCGAATTCCTGCGCGGGTACGGGATTCAGGCCGGCGCGGGCCGCGAAGGGTGGGCCCGCGGCGCCGACGAGCCCGGGCTCGGCGTCGAGCTGAAGCAACGGCTGCGCGAGCCGGGGTCGTGGCAGATCTCCTTGCAGGGATACGGCGAGTGTCTGCCGCGACATGAGAACTTCGTCGACCTGGAACCGGCGCGGACCGACCAATGGGGGATCCCGCTGCTGCGCGTTCACTGCGCGTGGGGTGAGAACGAACGGGCCATCCGGGAGGACGTGAAGACGCAGGCCGCTCAAATGCTGGAGGCGGCGGGCTGCCGGGAGGTTGCGACGTGGGACGACCACGGCCCCCCGGGCTTCAGCGTGCACGAGATGGGGACGGCGCGCATGGGGAAGGACCCGAAGACCTCCGTCTTGAACGCGTACAACCAGGCCCACGACGTCCCGAACCTCTTCGTGACGGACGGTGCCTGTATGGCCAGCTCGTCCTGCGTGAATCCGTCGCTCACCTACATGGCCCTGACGGCGCGCGCGGTGGACCACGCGGTAAGCGAGCTGCAGCGCCGCAATCTGTGAACCCGCGGCACGCGCAGGCGCAGGTCGCGGCGACGTCGTTCCTCGCGCTGTTCGCCATCGTCGGGCTCGCGCTCTACGGCCTCCCGTTTTTCTATGACTTCATGGTGCGCGACTTCGGGTGGTCGCGCGCCCAGGTGACCTCCGGGAACGCGCTCAGCAAACTCCTGGTGGGGCCGCTGTTCGGGTTTCTGGCCGGGTGGATGGTGGACCGCTTCGGCCCGCGTCGCCTGATGGTGGCGGGGATTCTCATGGCGGGCATCGCGCTGGTCGGGCTCGGCATGATTCACACGCTCGCCGGCTTCTATCTCTTCTATCTTTTCAACGCGCTCGGCAACGTCTGCGGCGGCCCGCTCCCGAACCAGGTTCTGCTGTCGCGCTGGTTCACGGCGGCGCGCGGCCGCGCCATGGGCTTCGCGTACCTGGGCATCGGCGTGGGAGGCGCCCTGGTGCCGTTCCTCAGCGTATGGCTGACGCGGGCGCTCGGGTGGCAAGGCGCCCTGCAGGTGCTCGGTGCCTTGATCATCGTCGTGGCGCTGCCGCTGGCGTTGTTCGTGCGGGAGGCGCCTGAAACCACCGCGACCACCTCCACCACCCTCGACCGTCCCTCTATCGGTCCCGTCCTGCGTGCGCCGGCGTTCTATTTGCTCCTCGTCGGCAGCATGTGCTCGATCGCCGCGGTGGGCGGCACGAACCAGCACCTGAAGCTGTTCTTGAGCCTCGACCACGGGTACTCGCAGGCCGGAGCGGCGCAGATCGCATCGCTCGTGCTGGCGTCGAGCCTCGTCGGTCGCCTGGGCGCCGGATGGCTCGCCGATCGTTTCGCGAGGAAGTACGTGATGCTGCTCATCTATTTGCTCGTCGTCTCGGCCATCCCGCTGCTGCTCCTGACGGGCGCCCGCGGCACGATCTATCTGTTTGCGGTCGTCTTCGGCCTCGGCTTGGGCGGCGAGTACATGGTCATCCCACTGATGGCCGGCGAGTTGTTCGGCGTGCGTGTGCTGGGCCGCACCATGGGCCTCGTGCTCACGGGGGATGGGATCGCCGAAGCAACCGCGCCCTGGGTCGTCGGCCGGATGCACGACGCGACCGGCAGCTATACGACGGGCTTCCTGACGCTGATCGGGTTCGCGGTCGCGGGGGCGATCGCGATTGCCTGCCTGCCGCGGGTGCGGCCGTGAGAATCGGCGTCATCATGAACGGCGTCACCGGCCGTATGGGCCTGAACCAGCACCTGGTGCGCTCGATCGTCGCCATTCGGGAGCAAGGGGGCGCGTTACTCCCCGGCGGTGACCGAGTCATGCCGGATCCGATCCTCGTGGGTCGGAGCGAGGCCAAGCTTCGCGAGCTCGCCCGTGCCCACGGCATCGATCGGGTCTCGACCGATCTGGACGCCTGCCTCGCGAACCCCGCCGACGCGATTTACTTCGACGCTACCTTGACGAGCACGCGCGTCGACCACGTGTCCCGCGCGATCGCCGCGGGGAAGCACGTGTACTGTGAGAAGCCGCTCGCGCCCACCACGGCCGAAGCATGCGACCTCGTGCAACGGGCCCGCCGCCGGGGGGTGAAGCACGGCATCGTGCAGGACAAGCTCTTCCTTCCCGGCATCCGCAAGCTGAAGCGGCTGGTGGATGGCGGCTTCTTTGGCCGAATTCTCAGTGTGCGCGGCGAGTTCGGGTACTGGGTGTTCGAGGGTGACGATCAGCCGGCGCAGCGGCCGTCCTGGAATTACCGTAAGGAGGACGGCGGCGGAATCATCCTCGACATGTTCGCGCATTGGCGCTACCTGCTCGATCACACTTTCGCGCCGATCAGGGCCGTGCAGTGCACGGGCGCGACGCACATCCCCGAGCGTGTGGACGAACGCGGGAAACGCTACGCGGCGACCGCGGACGACGCCGCTTACGCGACGTTCGTGCTCGCCGGAAACGACGGCGACATCATCGCGCAGTTCAACTCGTCGTGGGCGGTGCGCGTCTACCGCGACGACCTGCTGCAGATTCAGGTCGACGGGACGCTGGGGAGCGCCGTCGCGGGCCTGCGCTCTTGCAAGAAGCAGTCGCGCGCCGCGACGCCGCGCCCGGTGTGGAATCCCGACGAGCCGAATCCCTTCGATTTCTATGAGCAGTGGGAGGACGTCCCGGATACGGGTGAGCCGGACAACGCGTTCAAGGCGCAGTGGGAGTTGTTTCTGCGCCACGTGGCGGCGGACGAGCCGTTCCCCCATGACTTCACCGAAGGAGCGAAGGGCGTGCAGCTTGCCGAGCTGGGGCTCAAGTCGTGGGCGGAGCGGCGCTGGGTGGACGTCCCGTGATCAAGAGCCGCGTGGCCTACGCCGCGGCACACGTCGTGTGCGATCCGCACTCGGACAGCGAGCTCGACTGGGAAGGGACGCTGGCCTACCGACGCTATTTGTGGTCGCTCGGGCTGGGTGTCGCCGAGGCGATGGACACGGCGCAACGCGGGATGGGCCTCGATTGGACCCACGCGCGTGAGCTCATCGGTCGGTCCGTGGCGGAGGGGCGCGCGGTCCAAGGCCTGATCGCGTGTGGTGCCGGCACCGACCAATTGGCGTCCGACGCGCGCGTCACCCTCGAGGATGTGGCGCACGCGTATGAGGAGCAGGTGGGCTACGTCGAAGACCAGGGTGGGCGGGTGATCATGATGGCGAGTCGCGCGCTCGCGCGAACGGCCCGCTCACCGGACGATTACGCCCGAGTCTATGGCACCGTTCTCCGCCAGGTGCGGCAGCCCGTGATCCTCCACTGGCTGGGCGACATGTTCGATCCGCAGCTCGCCGGCTACTGGGGTACGCCCGACCTCCGCGAGGCCACGAACCTGTGCCTCGGCATTATCGGCGAACACCGCGCGAAGATCGACGGGATCAAGATCTCGCTGCTCGACCCGCAGCGGGAGATCGACATGCGCGCGCGGCTGCCGCAGGGGGTGCGCATGTACACGGGCGACGATTTCAATTACGACCGGCTGATTCTGGGGGAAGACGGCGTGCACAGCGACGCGCTGCTCGGCATCTTCGACGCGATCGCGCCCGCCGCGTCCGCGGCGCTGCAGGCGCTCGATCGCGGCGACGTCGCGGCCTACCATGCGGCGCTCGCGCCGACCGTCCCTCTCTCGCGCCACATCTTCGAGCCACCCACGCACGCCTACAAGACGGGCATTGTGTTCCTCGCGTACCTGAACGGGCACCAGGCGCACTTCAAGTTGCTGGGCGGAGCGGAGCGCGGGCGGTCCGCGGCACACCTGGAGGAGCTATTCCGGCTGGCGGAAGCCGCTGGGCTCCTGGTGGATCCGGAGCGCGCCGCGGAGCGGCTTTCACGCGTGCTGGCATGGACTCGGTCGCCCGCCTCAGCCTGAATCAGATCACGACCGAGCGCGCCAGCCTCGGCGAGACCGTCGAGGCGTGCGCGCGCCACGGCGTTCCGTACGTCGCCGTGTGGCGCCACAAGCTCGCGGAGACGGGTGTCGAGCGGGCGGTGCGTCTGGTGCGCGACGCGGGGGTCCGGGTCTCGAGCGTGTGCCGCGGGGGCATGTTTCCGGCGCCGACGCCGGCGGAGCGCGCCGCGCGGATCGACGACAACCGCCGGGCCGTGGACGAGGCGGCGGCGCTCGGCGCGGAAGTGCTCATCCTCGTCTGCGGACCGGCGCCCGATCGGGATATCGGCGCGGCGCGGCGCATGGTCGCCGACGGCATCGCCGAGCTTGCCCCATACGCCCGGGAACGCGGCGTGCGGCTCGGCATCGAGCCGTTGCATCCGGCGTTCGCCGCCGAGCGCTCCTGCGTCACGACGTTGCGCGAGGCGCGCTGCCTGGCGGAACGGTTCGACGCTGCGACGGTCGGCATCGTGGCGGACGTCTATCACATCTGGTGGGACCCCGAGCTGTACCCTGAAATCGCGCGGGCCGCGGGCCGCCTCGTCGGGTTCCACGTTTCCGATTGGCCCGTGCCGGTGCACGACGTGTTGATGAGCCGCGGCATGATGGGCGATGGCGTGATCGAATTGCAGCGCATCCGCACCGCCGTCCAGGACGCGGGCTACGCTGGGCCGATCGAGGTCGAGATCATGAACGAGGCGGTATGGAATATGCCGCTCGATACCGTGCTGCCCCTGATGAAGGAGAGATACCTCGCATGCGTGTAGCCAACCTCTGGTGCTGCGCCGCGCTGGCCGGCGGCTTGCTCGCCGGTCCCGCCATACCGAGCGACGGCGACGACATTGGCGGCACCGTCACCGGCCCGAGTGGGCCGGAGGCGGGGGTCTGGGTGATCGCAGAGACGCAGGACCTGCCGACGAAGTTCGCCCGGATCGTGGTCACCGACGATCAGGGTCGCTATCTGGTCCCCGATCTCCCGAAGGCGCGCTACGCGGTGTGGGTGCGCGGTTACGGCCTCGTGGACTCCCCGAAGCTGCAGACCCGCCCGGGCGCCACGCTCAACCTCACGGCGGTGCCCGCGCCCAGTCCGCAGGCGGCCGCCCAGTACTATCCCGCCGGCTACTGGTTCTCCCTGATGCGCGTGCCGGACAAGAGCGAGTTCGCCGGGCATGCCGGTGCGAACGGCATGGCGCCGAACGTGCGCAGCCAAGCGGAGTGGCTCAGGACGCTGAAATCGGGCACGTGCTGGGCTTGTCACCAGCTCGGCAGCAAGGGTACCCGAGAGATTTCCCCCGCGCTCGGTCGCTTCGAGACCTCGGTCGCGGCTTGGGAACGTCGGCTCCAGTCGGGGCAGGCGGGAGGGGGGATGATCGGTGCCCTGAGTCAGCTCGGGCGCGAGCGGGCGCTGCGGATGTTTGCGGACTGGACCGATCGGATCGCTGCCGGCGAGGTGCCGCCTGCGCCGCCCCGTCCGCAAGGGCTGGAGCGCAACGTGGTCATCACCGAATGGGATTGGGCCGATCCGAAGGCGTACCTCCACGATGAGGTCTCAACCGACCGCCGGCATCCCACGCGCAACGCGGACGGCAAGATCTACGGGGCGCTGGAGCTGAGCGCGGATTACCTGCCAGTGCTCGATCCCGCGCGACACACGGCGACCCGGGTGCCGTTGACGGTTCGCGATCCGAACACGCGGCCAGCGTCAGGGCCGCAGATGCCTCAGCCGTCTCCGTACTGGGGCGATTCCGCCATCTGGACCAGCAAGAACAACGTGCACAATCCGATGTTCGACGACCGCGGTCGCGTGTGGATCACCTCCACCGTGCGCCCGCCGGACAATCCGGCCTTCTGCAAGGAGGGATCGAGTCACCCCTCCGCGACGTTGTTCCCGGTCGCCCGCGCCGGCCGCCACTTGGCCGTCTACGATCCGGAGACCGGGCGCCTGACGCACATCAGCACCTGCTTCAGCACACACCATCTCATGTTCGCCGAAGATGCGGACAACACGTTGTGGACGAGCGGTGGGGGTCCGGTGGTGGGCTGGCTGAACACCCGGATGTTCGACCAGACCGGCGACGAGGAAAAGTCCCAGGGATGGACGGCGCTCATCCTCGACGCCAACGGCAACGGCAAGCGCGACGCGTACGTAGAGCCCGACCAACCGGTCGACCCCACCAAGGACAAGCGGATCGCAGCTGGCTTGTATTCCGTGGCGCCGGCACCAGACGGCTCGGTGTGGGGAACGTCGTTGGGGTTCCCCGGCGCGATCGTGCGGCTCAATCCGGGCCCGAATCCACCGCAGACCGCGCTCGCCGAGGTGTTCGAGCCGCCGTTGAACGCGCGCGGGGAGCCCGTCGAAGGGTTCTCGCCACGGGGTGGGGATGTGGATCGGAACGGCGTGTACTGGGCGGCGATGGCGAGCGGACACATGGCCAGCTTCGACCGGCGGAAATGCCGCGGGCCGCTGAACGGGCCCACCGCGACCGGTCAACATTGTCCCGAGGGCTGGACGTTCTACGCGGAGCCGTTGCCGCAGCTGCAGGGCGTCAGGGATCCGGGTAGCGCCGAGGCCAGCTACTACACGTGGGTCGATCAATTCGACACGTTCGGCCTGGGGAGCAATGTGCCGATCAACACAGGCAACGGGTCCGAGGGTCTGTTGGTGCTGAAGGACGGCAAATGGGTCGTGCTCCGCGTCCCCTATCCGCTGGGGTTCTACACCAAGTGGCTCGATGGCCGGATCGACGATCCCAACGCCGGCTGGAAGGGCAGGGGGTTGTGGGCGACGGTGAGCACCCGAGCGCCGTTTCACATGGAAGGCGGGAAAGGCACGACGAGCAAGGTGGTGCGCTTCCAGCTGCGGCCCGATCCGCTCGCGAGGTGAAATTGACTCGATTCTTCGGTCCCCTCCTCGCCGCCGGCACGGCAGTGGGCTCGACGTCTCCCTGCGCGTCACAGGGTCAGCCACAGAGACTCTTCAACGGTAGAGACCTCGCAGGTTGGCACGTCGACGTCCCTGCCGCCGACACCAACGTGCGGCTCCGCAGTCCATTCGTCGTGCGTAACGGCCTGCTCGTGAGCCTGGGTGAACCCCGCGGGCATCTCCTCACCGATTCCAGCTACCGCGACTACCGGCTGGAGATCGAATACCGCTTCGCCGCGGCGCCGGGGAACGCCGGTGTCTTGGTGCACGCCTCGACCCCGCGCGCCCTCTACGGGATGTTCCCGCGCTCCGTCGAAGTGCAGATGGAGCACGGGAACGCCGGCGATTTCTGGTGCATCCTGGAAGACATCCATGTCCCCGACATGGAACGTCGGCGCGGACCACCGGCGCAGTGGGGAACCACGGAGGGTAAGGCACGGCGCATCCGCAACCTGACCGACAATTCCGAGAAGCCTGTCGGCGAGTGGAACACCATGGTGATCGAGGCGGTCGGCCGCTCGATCAGGGTCTGGGTCAACGGCGCGCTGGTGAATGATGGCTCGGACGCCACCGCCGATCGCGGCCGCATCGCGTTGCAGTCGGAAGGGTCCGAGGTCGAGTTCCGGAAGGTCTCGTTGACCCCGATCAGCAACCCGACCAGCCCGCGTTGAGTCGGGGCGCCGATACCAAGGGCGATCCTGAGCACTTGAAGCTGACGGCGCGCGTAGATTACGGAATGACTCTTTCTTCAGCGCGCCGCAGCTTAAGCGCGGTCCGTTGGGCGGGCGGCGTCGGAGGCCGGCTGGTATTCATGTCGTGACCCATCCCTCCGCCGAGTTCCTCGACCTGCAAGCCGGCCTGGCCGGTGAGTACTCGATCGAGCGCGAGCTCGGCCGTGGCGGCATGGGGGTGGTCTACCTCGCGCGTGACGTGCAGCTCGATCGCGACGTCGCCATCAAGGTCCTCCCGGCCCACCTCGCCCGCACCCCGGCGGCGCGCGAGCGGTTCGTCCGAGAGGCCCGCATGGCGGCCGGTCTCTCGCACCCGCACATCGTCCCGATCCATCGCGTCGGCGAGGCGGGTGGCTTCGCCTTCTTCGTCATGAGCTACGTCGAGGGAGAGACACTCGGCGAGCGACTCCGCACGCGCGGCCCCCTGCCGCCAGCCGACGCGACGCGCGTGCTGCGCGAGGTGGCCTGGGCACTCGCCTACGCGCATGGACGCGGCATCGTCCACCGCGACATCAAGCCGGACAACATCCTGCTGGAGGCGGGCACGGGCCGCGCGCTGGTGACCGACTTCGGCATCGCCCACGGTGGTGGGGATCCCGGTGCCGTGTCCGATCCGGGGAAGATCATGGGGACCGCGCACTTCATGAGTCCGGAGCAGGCGGCGGGCGAAGCCATTGATGGACGCAGCGACATCTACGCTCTCGGGGTGGTCGGTTACCTCGCGATGAGCGGCCGCCTGCCGTTCGGGTCGCAAAACCTGCCCGCCCTGCTGGTGAGCCAGGCGACCGAGGAGCCGCCGAGCGTAATGCTCGTTGCCCCTGGGCTCCCTCCCGCGCTCGGCGCGGCGATCGACCGGTGTCTCGCACGCGACCCCGCTGAACGCTTCACCGATGGCGAGGCGCTGGCCGAAGCGCTCGCCCCCGCGCCTGACGCCCGGCCCGCACTGCCGCCCACGCTGCGCGCCTGGCTGGGCGCGCGGAATCCACTCGTCGCCCCCTACATGGCATGGTCGGGAGTGTTCGGTACCTTGACCCTGGCCAACCTCGGTGTCTGGCTCGCCGGGAAGCGGCCGGATGGGCCGGCGGACATCGTGCTCCTCGCGGCGATCACCGCGGCGCCGCTCCTGCCCATCGTGGGCTTCCACCTCAACCGGGCGCTCCGCCAGTTCCGCGCCGGACACACGCTTGCGGATCTGCGGGCGGCGCTCGAGGTCGGCCGGCGCGAGCGCGCCGAGACCGACGCGGTCGCTCGAGATGAGGCAGAGCCCACCGGGCACCGGGTCCTGCGCATGGCCACGGTCGGGTCCGCGACTTGGCTCGCGGTCACGTTCGTGATGGTCCTGCTCGATGTGATCCACGAAAACCGCGGCGGCCTGGTGTTCATCCTCGCACCTCTGCTCAGCACGCTGGCGCTGGGAGCGCTGAGCAATGCGCTCGGCGTGCAGTTCATTCCCACCGGGATCCGCAACTGGTGGCAGACGGGGATGCGCGAGCGCCTCTGGAACAGCCGTCTGGGACAGTGGCTCGCCCGCTGGCTCGGCGCGCCGGAACGCTCGCAGCTCGCGGGGGCGGCGGCATTTCGCGCGACGGAGGCAGCGCTCGGCGTCGCCGCGTCGGAGCTCTTCGCGGCGCTGCCGACGGAGTACCGGGAGCACCTCGCCGGCCTGCCGGCGATCGTCGCGGCGCTCGAGGCGCGCGCCGCCGAGGCTCGCGCGGCGGGGGCAGCGGCGCACTTGGCCGAATGCGTCGCGGTGCTGCAGGGAATCCGTCTCGACCTTCTCCGCCTGCACGCGGGCGCCGCCGATCTCGCGCCACTCACGACGCTGATGGACGCCGCGCGCCTCATTGGCGAGGACTTGAGTCGACTCGCAGAGGCGCAGCAGGAAGTCGAGGGTGTCGTAGGTCGGAGAGTCGGAGCGGGGCGAACTCCGACGCCCGCGTAGTCCGTTAGGCCGAAACG
>Ga0307299_10000220_pt1 | contig 19641 bp, 14 predicted proteins | sample ER_DNA_159_FD_194466 | JGI IMG/M metagenome (GOLD analysis project Ga0307299, IMG submission 194466) | Bulk soil microbial communities from the East River watershed near Crested Butte, Colorado, United States - ER_DNA_159 | ecosystem: Environmental > Terrestrial > Soil > Floodplain | place... | reverse complement strand
AATCGCGGCGCGTCGCAGCCGCTGCAGCCGGCCTTCGAGGTTGACGTAGGTGCCGTCACGCTCGAGGTAGCTCGTGCCCGGGAGGACGAGGTCGGCCCAACCGACGGCCAGCCCCTGGAACATCGACGTGACGACCACGCGCTCGGCGCGCTCGGCGAGAGCGCGCACGTTCGGGTCGGCGGCGGCCTCGTCGCCCGAGACGAGCAGGAGCCCGATCTCCTCCGGGGCCTCGGCCTCGTCGTCGCAGCAGGCGGCCCAGGCATCCGCCACCCCCCGCCCGTTTGGCGTGCTTGGCAGGTGGAAGGCGCCGGAGCCGGGCTTGCCGTCGAAGCCGAGCTGGCCCGCCAGTGCCGCCAGGTGCGCGCCGCCGCTGCCTTCCTCGGCCGACCAGATCAGGATCGCGCCCTCGCTCTCGCGCAGGCGCTTGCCCAGGCCGTCTCCCGCTCGGGCGAGGCGGCGGCAGCTCTCGATCGCATCGCCGGTGTGCTCGATCTGCGCGCCTGCGCGCAGGGCGGCCCGGATCCAGAGGTCGACGATCGGCGCCCGCTCGGAGACCGGTTCGTCCCCGAGCACGACCACGAGCTCTGCGTCACGGATCGCAGAGAGCGGGAGCCGGTAAGCGTCGAGCGCGCTGCTGGTCTCCTCCGGCAAGAGGGCCGTGTGCGCGCCGAGTCCCTTGCGCAGGAGCTTGCCGAGCGCGTAGGCCTGCTCGACTGTCTCGGAGCCGGAGAGCGCGGTCACGATTCGGCCCTCGGCCTCGCCCAGCAGCCGCTCGGCCTCGTCGAGCGCGTCGTCCCAGGAGAGCTCATCGAAGCCGCGCCGCCGCGAGCGGCGCAGCGGATCGGAGATCCGGTCGCGCGCGTAGAGATGCGTGTAGGCGAAGCGGCCCTTGTCGCAGAGCCAGCCCTCGTCCACCTGGGGATGGTTGCGGGAGAGCATCCGCCTGACCTTCCCCTCGCGTATGGTCGCGTGGACGTTGCAGCCAACCGGACAGAGGCCGCAGACCGTCGGCACGTTCTGGATCTCCCAGGGCCGGCCGTTGAACCGGTACTGCGTGGAGGTCAGCGCGCCGACCGGACAGAGCTCGATCACGTTGCCGGAGAAAGGCGCGCGGTAGGGCATGTCCTCGAAGGTGCCGATCAGCGAGAGCGCGCCGCGGTTGCGGGCGATCAGCTGGCCGTCCTCGGCGACGCCTTCGGAGAACCGTGTGCAGCGGTAGCAGAGGATGCAGCGCTCGCGGTCGAGGGCGATCGCCGGCGAGATCGGGATCGGCTTCTCGAGGGTGCGTTTCTCGAACTCCATGCGCGTGTTCCCGGGGCCCCAGCGGAAGGTCAGGTCCTGGAGCGGGCACTCCCCGCCCTTGTCGCAGACCGGACAGTCGAGCGGGTGGTTGACGAGGATGAACTCGAGGGTCGCGTTCTGGCCCTCGGCGGCCTTGGCGGAGGTTTGCGCGGTGCGGACGACCATCCCCTCCTGGGCGGTCATGGTGCAGACGGCCTGGAGCTTCGGCATGCCCTCGACCTCGCAGAGGCACATGCGACAGGCGCCGACCGCCGGCCCGAGGCGCGGCTCGTAGCAGAAGACGGGGATTTCGATCCCCGCGTTGATCGCCGTCTCGACGATCCCGGTGCCCTTGGGCACCTCGACCTCGCGGTCGTCGATGACGACCTTGACCAGATCGGGCGTGCTCACGCCGGAATCACCGCGACGGGGGTGAGAGTCTGCTGGTCGATCGGCGCGATCACGCCCTCGAGCGAGGACTCGCCGCCGAAGGGGCAGCCGCCCTCGTCGATGTGCTGCCGGTACTCGTCCTTGAACTTCGTCACGTAGCTGGCCACCGGCATCGCCGCCGCGTCGCCGAGCGGGCACAGGCACTTGCCGAGGATCCGGTCGCAGACGTCGAGCAGCAGGTCGAGCTCCGAGTGCTCGGCCCGTCCTTCCTCGATCGCGCGCAGGATCTGCACCATCCAGCGCGTCCCCTCGCGGCAGGGCGTGCACTTCCCGCACGACTCGTGCTCGTAGAACTGTGCGACCCGCAGACCGAGCTGCACCATGCAGCAGCGGTCGTCGATCACGATCACCGCGCCGGAGCCGAGCATCGTTCCGGCCTCCGCCATCGAGTCGAAGTCGAGCGGGTACTGGATCTCGCCCGCCGTCAGCACCGGCACGGACGAGCCGCCCGGGATCACGGCCTTCAGCTTGCGCCCGTTGGGGATCCCTCCGCCGATCCGGTAGATCAGCTCGTAGAGCGAGGTCCCGAGCTCGAGCTCGTAGTTCCCGCCGTTGACGACGTTGCCGGAAAGAGAGAACACTCGTGTGCCCGTTGAGTTCTCGACCCCGAGCGAGGCATACCAGGCGCCGCCGCGCTCAACGATCGCCGGCACGGTGGCGATCGTCTCGACGTTGTTGATCAGCGTCGGCGACGCGTAGAGTCCCTGCACCGCCGGGAAGGGCGGCTTCGAGCGAGGCTGCCCGCGCTTGCCCTCGAGCGATTCCAGCAGCGCCGTCTCCTCGCCGCAGATGTACGCGCCGGCGCCGCGGTGGATGACGACCGTGACGCCGCCGAGCAGCTTCGCCTCCCGCAGTTCGTCGAGCGCCGCCCGCAGCACGTCGAACTCGTGTGTGTATTCCCCGCGCAGGTAGATGAAGACGTTCTGGGAGTCGATCGCGTGCGCGGTGATCAGGCAGCCCTCCAGCAGCCGGTGCGGCACCCCGAACATGATCTCGCGGTCCTTGAAGTCGCCCGGCTCAGACTCGTCGGCGTTGACGACCAGGTAGACCGGCTTGCCGGTGTCCTTCGCGAGGAAGCTCGCCTTGCGGCCCATCGGGAACCCGGCGCCGCCGCGCCCGCGCAGGCCGGAGGTGAGCAACTCGTCGATGATCGCCTGCGGCTGCAGCTTCCGGGCTTTTGCGAGCGATTTGAAGCCGCCGGCCTTGCGGTACTCGGCCAGCTTCGTCAGGTCGCGCTCGTCCGCGCCGGCGAGGACGACCGTCACGCGCTCGCGGCTACCCACCGCGCAGCTCCACGACGAGACCCGGCACGTCTTCTGCTCGAACGGGCTCGCGGTAGCGGTGGTCGACGACCACGACCGGAGCCCAGCCGCAGCCCCCGGCGCACTCCATCGTCTTCAGCGTCACCGCGCCGTCCTCGGTCGTCTCGCCCGGCCGCACGCCCAGCTCGCGCTGAAAGGCCTCGACCACCTGCTGCGCCCCAACGAGAGCGCACGAGATGTTGGTGCAGACCTCGACCAGGTGCTGCCCCACCGGCGCCAGGTGCAACATGTCGTAGAACGACGCGACCGATTGGACGTAGGCGGGGGTGACCCCAAGTGCCGTGCCGACCTCCTCCAGCGCCTGCGGCGGAAGCCAGCCGTCGTTCCGCTTCTGCGCCAGGTGTAGCGCCGGCAGGATCGCCGAGCGGGCTTCCGGATATTGAGCCGCGATCTCGCGGATCTCCTGAACCAATTCGGTCATCTGTCGACCTCCCCCATGACCGTGTCGAGCGAGCCGACGATCGCGATCATGTCCGCCACGAGTGCGTCGCTCATGCAGGTCGCCGTCGCCTCGAGCGCGACGAAGCTCGGCGCGCGGAACTTGACCCGCCAGGGCCTCGGGCCGCCGTCGGAGATCAGATAGCAGCCGAGCTCCCCGCGAGGCGACTCGACGGGCACGTAGACCTCGCCCTCCGGGACGCGGAACCCTTCCGTGACGATCTTGAAGTGGTGGATCAGGGACTCCATCGAGGTATGGAGCTCCTCGCGCGGCGGCAGCACGACCTTGCGGTCGTCCGCGATCCAGGGCTCGCCCTTCAGCTCCTCGAGCCGGTCGACGCACTGGGCAACGATGCGGGTGGACTCCCGCATCTCGTCCATGTGCACCTTGTACCGGTCCCAGACGTCGCCGTTCTCGTAGACGGGCACGTCGAACTCGACCTCGTCGTAAGCAAGGTAGGGCTGGGCCCTGCGCAGGTCCCAGTCCACCCCCGAGCCGCGGAGCACGGGTCCGGTCTGGCCGAGCGCAATCGCGTCGTCTGCCGAGAGCAGCCCGAGCCCCTTCGTCCGCTCGAGCCAGATTGCGTTCCGGTCGACGAGCGCCTCGTACTCGTCGACGGCCTTCGGCATCCATCCGACGAACTTGCGCGCCTCGGGGAAGAACCCGGGCGGGATCTCCTCGGCGAGGCCACCGACCTGGTAGTAGCGCGTGTGCATGCGCTCCCCGGTCACCATCTCGAACAGGTCGAGGATCTGGTCGCGCTCGCGGAAGCAGTACCAGAACATCGAGATCGCCCCGAGCTCCAGAGCGGCCGTTCCTAGCCAGACCAGGTGCGAGTGGATCCGGTTCAGCTCGGCGAGGCACATCCGCATCCAGGTCGCCTTCGCCGGCACCTTCAGCCCGAGCAGCTTCTCGACCGCGAGCACGAACACGAGCTCGTTGTTCTGGAAGGAGAGGTAGTCGATGCGCGGCGCATAGGTGATCGCCTTCCACCAGCTCTTGGCCTCCATGTTCTTCTCGAAGCCGGTGTGCAGATAGCCGACCACCGCGCGCAGGCCGACGACCCGCTCGCCGTGCAGCTCGATCACGAGGCGCAGGACGCCGTGCGTCGAGGGGTGGTTCGGCCCGAAGTTGATCTCGAGGATGTCCTCGGACTCGCGGAGTTCCCGCGGGACCGCGAGGATCGTCGGGACCGGCGAGGGAATGCGCGAGCCCTCGTAGATGTGCGGTTTCTCGGGGGCGACCGCCACTTATTCCTCGCCCGAGAAGCGGACCGGCTCTCCGCCGATCGGGTAGTCCTTGCGGAGCGGGTGCCCCTCCCAGTCGTCCTCCATCAGGATCCGGGAGAGGTTCGGGTGGCCCTCGATCCGGATGCCCATCATGTCCCAGGCCTCTCGCTCGTGCCAATCGGCGGTCGGCCAGACCGAGACGACGCTCGGGAGCGCTTCGCCCTCGTCCAGCCAGGCCTGCACCCGCACGCGCCGACCCTCGGGGATCGAGAGCAGGTGGTAGTTCATCGCGAAGCGCTTCGGCTTCGGCTCAGGCAGCCGCGCGTATCCCTGGGCGCCCGGTGAATTGAGGTCGCGGCCCGATGAGTGGCCGATGTAGCCGGCGACGCCCCGCGAGCCCCAGCCGAGGTAGTCGGTCGGCGTGACGTCGGCGAGCATGTTGAAGCCCTCCTGGTCGCGCAGGTGCAGGGAGGCGTCCTCGACCCGCGCGGGATCCACGACGAGCGTCGTCTCACCGAGCTCCTCCCGCTGCTCGACCAGCCCGGGGACGCCCTCGTAGGTCAGCTCGCTACGCCCCGGATCTCGTAGGCCGGCGGCACCCCCGCCTTGATCTTCTCCTGAAGCCGGACGATGCCCTCGAGCAGGGCCTCGGGGCGCGGCGGGCACCCGGGCACGTGCACGTCGACGGCAACGATCTTGTCCACGCCCTGGAGCACGGCGTAGTTGTTGAACATCCCACCAGAGCTCGCGCAGGCGCCCATCGCGATCACCCACTTCGGCTCGAGCATCTGGTCGTAGATCTGCCGCAGCGGCGCGGCCATCTTGTGCGCGACTCGGCCGGAGACGATCAGCAGGTCGGCCTGGCGCGGCGAGGAGCGGAAGACCTCGGCCCCGAAGCGTGCGACGTCGTAGCGCGCGGAGACGATGGACATCATCTCGATCGCGCAACAGGCGAGCCCGAAGGTGTCGGGCCAGATCGAGCTGGACTGCGCCCAGGCGATCGCCTTGTCCACGGTGGTCAGCATCAGCTTCTGCTCGAGGTCCTCGCCGAGTTCCTGCTCGAACTTGCTCGGGCCCTTGCCCTGCCACATCACTCGCTCGGTGTGCACGCCGAAGTCGGCGAGCCGCTTCTTCTCTACCGCCATTCCAGAGCTCCCTTGCGCCAGATGTAGACGTAGGCGACGGCGAGGATCAGCAGGAAGAACGAGAACTCTACGAACCCGAACCACTTCAGCTGGTGGAGGATCACGGCGAGCGGATACAGGAAGACGATCTCGATGTCGAAGACGATGAAGAGCATGGCCGTCAGGTAGAAGCTGATCGTGAAGCGGCTCTGCTCCAGCGGGCCCTCCGAGACCCCGGACTCGAACTCCAGCGCGCGCGCCTTGTAGCGCCGGTGCGGGCGCGTCGCGAACACGAAGGACATGACCATCATCGAGACCGGAATCGCGAGAGCGAAGAACCCGTAGATCAGGAAGGGCAACCAGCTGTCGAGCACGCGTTCCTCCCGGGGTAGGGCGAGCGGGAAGTTAGCAGAGCCGGAGAGGCTACGAGCGGGGAGGAAAACGGCTCAACCAAGCGTGAGACAGCTGTTACAAACTCCGCGTTGCGGAAGGCCCCGGAGGGGGATTCGGACAGCCGAACCACGCTGCTACGATGAGCCGGATGGAGATCACCGAGACACCGCTCACCCTCGTGTCGCTGACCGAGAGCGCGGCGGCGAAGATCAGGGACCTGATGGCCGAGGAGCCCGAAGGCGAGGCCTCAGTCCTGCGCATCGCCGTTCAGGGCGGCGGGTGCTCGGGATTCCAGTACGCGCTTGGGTTCGACCGCGGCGCCCAGGAAGGCGACAGCGAGCTCGAGAGCCACGGCGTACCCGTGGTCGTCGACCCGTTCAGCGCGCCCTACCTCTCCGGCACCGAGATCGACTGGGTCGAGGGTCTCCAGGCGGGCTTCGCGATCAACAACCCGAACGTCTCCTCCGCCTGCGGCTGCGGCCACTCTTTCCAGGTGGAAGAGGGCGACGACGCCGCTGCCGAGCACGTCGGCGGCTGCGGCTCCGGCTGCTCGCACTAGCTCCAGCCGCTCCTCCTGTCTAGACTCGCGCGTCCCCGAGCCTCGAGGTGAACGCGTGCAAGCTCTTCGAACGATCTACCGCTACTGGACCGCTCTTCTGTTCCTCGCCGTCATCGTCCAGATTGGCGCGGCTGCCTACGGCGGTTTCTACTCGGTGCAGAAGCTCGAGGACCAGACCGGCTCGGACGAGAGCAAGTCGATCACCGAGAAGGTGTTCGACCACGGCTGGGGCTTCCACACCGCCTTCGGCTACGTCATCTTCCTCGCCGCGCTCATTCTCCTCGTGCTCGCGCTCGCGGCTCGGCTCGGGAAGAGGCGTGTCCTGTTCGCGCTCGCGGTCCCGGTCGCCGTCGTCGTTCAGATCGTCCTTGCCTGGGTGAGCGGCTCGGTCGCGGCAATCGGGTTTCTCCACGGGATCAACGCCCTCGTCGTCTTCGGGCTGACCGGCTCGCTGGCGGGACAGGCGTGGTGGGGCACGCGTAGGCCGGCGGCAACCTCTGCGCCTACGACGCCGGCTGCGTAACCCCGTCTAGCATTCGGTGCCGTGAGCGAAAACGGCGTCGTCGACATCACCATCCTCGGAGCGGGGCCGTCGGGCCTTGCAGCTGCGTACTACGCCGGCCACCGCGACGCCTCCGTGCGGATCATCGAGAGCCTCGAGCAGCTCGGCGGCCAGGTCGCAGCCGTCTACCCGGAGAAGCACGTCTACGACGTCGCGGGCCACCCGAAGATCATGGGAACCAAGCTGGTCGAGCTCTGCGCCGAGCAGGGGCTCCAGTACGGGCCGGAGGTGCTCCTCGGCGAGGAGGTGCAGACGCTCGAGCGGCTGAGCCAGAACGGCGAGGAGCTGTTCGCGATCGGGACCGACAAGGGCGGGCCCTACCTGTCGCGCGCGCTGATCATCACCGCCGGTCACGGCGCCTTCGAGCCGCGCAAGCTCGGGATCGAAGGGATCGAGGACTGGGAGGACAAGGGCGTCCACTACTTCGTGCGCGAGAAGGACGTCTTCCGCGACCGCACCTGCGTGATCGTCGGCGGCGGCGACTCCGCGCTCGACTGGACCCTTGGCCTCCAGGACACGGCTAAGGCGCCGATCGCGCTCGTCCACCGCCGCGACAACTTCCGCGCGCTCGAGTCCTCGGTGAGCGAAGCGCAGGCGCTGGCGGATGAGGGCCGCGTCCGGATCTTCACTCCCTGTGAGGTGCGCGAGATCCATGGCGACGGGAGCATCCAGGCGGTCTCGATCGAGAACACGAAGACCGGCGAGGTCGAGCAGGTCGACTGCGAGGCGCTGATCACGCTGCTGGGCTTCCACTCGCACCTGGGCGCGATCGCCGACTGGGGGCTCGAGCTCGAGGGCAAGCGCCAGATCCGGATCGAGCCGATGACCTGCGAGACCACGCTCTCCGGGGTGTACGCCGCAGGCGATGTCGCCGGCTACCCGGGGAAGATCACGCTGATCACGATCGGCATGGGCGAGGCCGCGATCGCGGCCAACAACGCGGTTGCGCGCATCCGCGGCGAAAAAGTGCAGCCCAAGTACTCAACCGACTAGAGCCTGAACCCCCGAACGGGGGTGCCTACACCCGCTAGGTGGCCGATGGCACAGATATGGCGTCCTTTCGAATCGAATGTCTCCACTGCGGCGAGGTTCGCAGGCTCGACTCTTCGTCGCACCACGGCCTCAGCGGCGATGACTGCCCGCGCTGCGGGTACGTCGGCTGGGCGCCCTCGGCCGAGGTCGACGAGACCACGCGCAGGTTGCTGCGCGAGCGCCCGCTCCAGCGCCGCCGCCTCCACGCTGCCTGAGTAGACTCGGCTCCGTGGCCCGGGCGGAGGAAAAGCAGGAGCACTGGGGCGTGGAGACCCGCAAGGCGGTCGAGAATTTCCCCGTCTCCGGCGAGCCGATCCCCGCGCCGGTCGCCCGCTGGCTAGGCCGGATCAAGGCCACCGCCGCGCGCGTGAACGGCGAGCTCGGCCTGCTCGATGCCGACAAGGCGGAGCGCATCGCCGCGGCCGGCGAGCGAGTTGCGGCGGGCGAGCTCGACGACCAGTTTCCGATCGACGTTTTCCAGACTGGCTCGGGCACCTCCTCGAACATGAACGCGAACGAGGTGATCGCCTCGCTCGCGGGCGAGGGCGTTCACGCGAACGACGACGTCAACCTGGGCCAGTCCTCGAACGACGTCTTCCCGACCGCCGTGCACCTGGCAGCGCTCGACGAGATCGTCAACGAGCTTCTGCCTGCGCTCGAGCGCCTCTCTGCCGCGCTCGCCGCCAAGGCCGAGGAGTTCGACGACGTGGTCAAGTCCGGCCGCACCCACTGGATGGACGCGGTCCCGGTCACGCTGGGCCAGGAGTTCGGCGGCTACGCGGCCCAGGTACGAGAGGGAATTGCGCGCGTGCGCGACACGCTCCCGCGGCTCGGCAAGGTCCCGCTGGGCGGCACCGCTACCGGCACCGGTCTCAATACGCACCCCGAGTTCGCCTCACGGGTGCGCGCGCGTCTTCATGAGGAAACGGGCCTCGAGATCTCCGCCCCGGCCGATCCGTTCGAGTCCCAGGCGGCGCGTGATGCGATCGTCGAGGTCTCCGGGGCGCTCAAGGTCGTCGCGGTGTCCCTGACGAAGATCGCGAACGACATCCGCTTCATGGGCTCGGGCCCGCGGGCGGGCCTCGCCGAGATCACGTTGCCCGAGCTCCAGAAGGGCAGCTCGATCATGCCCGGCAAGGTTAACCCGGTGATCCCGGAGGTCGTGACGCAGGTCGGCGCGCAGGTGATCGGCAACGACCAGGCGATCACGGTCGGCGGGCTGCAGGGGCATTTCGAGCTGAACGTCTTCGTGCCGCTGCTCGCGCGGAACCTGCTCGACTCCATAAAACTGCTGGCGAGTGCGTCACGTCTCTTTGCGGAGAAGTGCATCGAGGGGATCGAGGCCAACCGCGAGACCTGTGAGCGCTACGCGGAGCTGACGCTCTCGGCGGCGACGGCGTTGAACCCATATATCGGATACGACAAGGCGACCGAGATCGTCAACGAGGCGGCTAGCTCGGCCCGCTCGCTGCGAGAGGTTGCTCGCGAGGCGGGAGTCGACGAGGCCACGCTCGACGAGGCACTCGACTACCGCAAGATGGCCAAGCCGCACGACGTCTGATCCGGCTTCCGGCCGCGGATTTTTCCTAGAACGAGTGATGGAGGAACGCCACTCCACTGCCGACGCCTGAAAACGGTGAAGCGGCCCACTCTTCTGCTTGCAGCGCTTGTCGCCGCGCTTGCACTCACGGGATCCTCCTCTGCCGCCGGGAACCCGTTCGGGCTCACCGTGGTCCGGTTCTCCGCCCAGACGACCCCGGCGCAGATGCGCGCCGCCGTCGCCTCGGCAGGAGGCGTCGTGGTCTCCGATCTGAGCGAGATCGGCGCTCTCGGTGTCGTGCCGCGCTCGACGGGCTTCGCCGCCCGCCTCAACGCGAACCGCGCCGTCACCGCGTACTTCCAGGACTCGATGCTGACCACCCAGCGCGGCGCCGACGACCGCGTTCCCGAGGGCTTCGCCGCAGACCCGTGGCATGACCTCTCTTCTTTCTTCGGCGTCACCAACCCCGAGGGCATCCTCCAGTGGGACGACGGCCGCATGAACGTGCCGGCCGCGTGGAAGCGGACGACCGGCGACGACTCGATTGCGGTTGCGGTGCTCGACACGGGCGTCGAGGCGAACCACCGCGAGCTGCGCGGCGTGGTCGACCCCTCGCTCGGCGGCAACTTCATCCCCTGTGACGACCTCAAGGCCCTCTTCGGCCTCGGCTACATCGACCGCGCCGGACTGCGCGACTGCCGCGACGGCGACTTCGAAGGTCACGGCACCTGGGTTGCGAGCCGCATCGCGGGCGCCTCGAACGGCTTCGCCTCCAACGGCGTCGCTCCCGGCGTGCGCATCGGCTCCTACAAGGTTCTTGCGGCCGGGCTCGGTGGGCTCTCGACCTGGATCCTCTCTGGATTGATCGACGCTTGCTCCTCGCGCGACATCGACGTCGTGAACATGTCGATCGAGGGCTACATGAGCCCGGACCAGCCGTTCGATGTCGAGGACTACCTCCTCTTCACCGACGCCGTCGCCTACTGCCGCGCGAAGGGCGTCGCAGTCTTCGCGGCGGCCGGCAACGAGCACGTGCGCGTTGACCGCGTGAATCTTCGGCTCGGCAGTCGCAATCTCCAGGGCGTCGGCCGCGTCACGCTCGGAGCCGAGGGAATCGCCACGGCTTCGCCCGGCAGCGAGTCGCTCGACGACTACGACCTTCGCGGCTGGCTCTCGGTTCCCGGCGGCGTGCCTGGTGTGACGATGGTCTCCGCGACGGCCAACGCTATCGGAGCCGCCCCGGCCAACGTGCCGCTGCGCTGGCGCGACCACGTCGGCGCGCGCGACCAGCTCGCCTACTACTCGAACTACGGCTCGCGGGTCGACCTCGCCGCTCCCGGTGGAGCCCGGCGCTTCCAGATCCCCGGCTACGACGGCGGCGACGGCGACATCCTCTACGGCGGCTGGGGCTCCCTCGGCGCCCTCTCGGAGAAGGGGCTCATCTGCAGCGATCCCTTCGCCTCATCCCTCTTCAACTCCGCCTGCTTCACGACCAGCGGCCAGGCCTTCGGCTGGCTCCAGGGAACCTCGATGTCCTCGCCCAACGCGGCGGGCGTCGCCGCCCTGGTGCTCTCGGCGCGTCGCGACCTGCGCGGCCGCCCGGAGGCACTCGAGCGCCGGCTGGAAGCGAGCGCGCGGCACAACCTGACGAACTTCATGGGCCCGAACGACGCCGGTAGTACCGCCGCGGCCCTCAACGGCACCCCCTGTGACACGGGTTACTGCCACGTGAGCCAGTCGCAGCCGATCGCCTTCGCCGACGCCTACGGCGCCGGCCTGGTCGATGCGGGCGCCGCCGTCGGCCGCTAAAAACCGGCAAAGAGCGGCGGTTCGCGTTTGACGCCTGATCTAGGGGGGCATATAAGCCACTTTGCATAACGATGCGAGGCGGTCGAGGGGAGCGTCTCGTCCGGTGGGGAGGTCCCTGGGGGACACACACGGCTAGGAGTCACGAACGTGTGCAAGCAGCCGCACGGCTGCTCCGCACCGGCGTCGGAAAACAACCAAGGGGAGAGTCGATGACACGAACTCGCACGAGCGTCCTGGGAGCGACGTTCTTCTTGCTCGCAGGAGCGCTCGCCCTGGCGCTGGTTCTCTTCACCGGGCGCTCGTCCGGTGGAAACCAGCTCCAGCTCAAGCTCGGAGCCGGCGCAGTCGGCGCCACGAGCAAGGAGGCCAAGTTCGGAGAGGGCAGGGCCGGCGGTTTCGAGGCCTACCGCTCCGCGGCCCGCACGTATCCGGCCAACGTGATCCCGCAGGCGATCGTTCGCCGCGCGGAGGCCACGTTCAATCGGATCGCGAAGCGTGACGCCCGTCTCGCCAAGAGCGGCCGCCGCTTCCAGGATGCCGGTACGAAGTGGCGTCACTTCGGCCCGAAGAAGTACGCGACCGAGCCGGGCGTGCTCGCCTTCTCGGGAGCGACGAACAACACGGCCAGCCGAACCGTGGCCCTGGTTGCCGACCCCGACTGCACGGCGAGCCATTGCCGTCTCTGGGCCGGTACTGCAGGCGGCGGTGTCTGGCGGACCGACAACGTTCTTGCTGCGGACCCGCAGTGGAAGCAAGTCGGCGCGAAGGACCTCGACCAGAACTCGGTCGGGCAGCTCGTGCTCGATCCCACCGACCGGAAGCACCACACGCTCTACCTCGCCACCGGTGAGGGCAACCGCTGCTCGTCGGGCTGCGAGGCCGGCTCCGGCCTCTTCAAGTCGACGAACGGCGGCGAGACCTGGAAGGAGCTCGACGCACTGTGCGTCAGCAACACGACCTACCTGTGTGCGACTCCCGGTAGGGAAGCGATCCTCGGCCGCGGGGTGAACGGGCTCGTGATCGACCCGCGGAACGGCAAGCACCTCTTCGTCGGCTCCGCGCTGGCCGTCCGTGGCCTCTCGCACACGATCGGCAACGGGGGGACGACTCGCTTCGAGCCCGGCGCAAACGAGCCCGGCCTTTACGAGTCGTTCGACGGCGGCAAGACGTTCACGGAGGTCTGGGACGGGGCCAAGCCAGACTGCACTGTGGCTGTTCCCGCCGGGGAGTCATGTCCCTCGGCGAGCCGCTTCTCCTACGGCGTCACCGACGTCGGGCTCGACCCGCTGAATCTCGACACCGTGTACGCCTCGGCGTTCGACGCGGGCGCGTGGCGGCGCGATGCGGGAGCCGCCACCACGGCGTTCTCGCAGGTCTTCGCCCCGCAGTTCGCAACAGGCGCCGGGACTGACCGGACGATGTTCGCCCTGACGGCGAAGAACGCGAAGACGCGTATCTACCTGACTGACGGCACGTCCAACGGCGGCGGAATCGCCTCGGCGATCGCGTCGAACTTCTGGCGCACCGACAACGGCGGTCAGGCGGCCGCGGCACTGCTCGCTTCGCAGGGTCCAGGAGCCAGTGAGCCCAATCCGGCGAACGTGTTCCCCTTCACCTACAACGGCTGGCAGAAGCTGACCTCGAAGACGACCTCGAGCCCGTTCTTCGCCACGGACGACTTCTGCTGGGCGCAGTGCTGGTATGACGAGGACGTCTACACGCCGGCCGGCTTGCCGGACTCGGTATATGTGATCGGCGCCTTCCAGTACGGCGAGCTGCCGTGCAACACGAAGGGCGTCGGCTGCGGTAACGGCCGTTCGAACGGCCGTGCGTCGCTGTACTCGAACACGGCGGGCGATCCTAACGGCTCGCGTGCCGATCTCAGGACCTTCAGTGACCTGACCAATGATGCTCGCGACACGCCCGCTCCATGGTGCGCGTTTCAGCCGTATGGGCTGCCGTTCTGCCTGCGGGCCTCGAACGGAATGCATCCCGATCAGCACGAGATCGTCGTCAACCCTGGAAACCCGACGCAGATCTTCCAGGCGAGCGACGGTGGCGTCGTTCGAACGAGCGGCAACTTCGCGGACATCTCCGCGCAGTGCGACGAGCCGTTGCGGCCCGCTCCGGGCGGCGGCACCGCGGACGACAGCGAGCCCGGCGGCAGCTATGCGACCTGCAAGCGGCTGCTCTCGCGGGTGCCGACGGCGCTCGACCACATCAGCAACAGGATCGGAAGCACGATCCAGTTCATCAATGTGGCGATCAACCCGTCGAACTCGTGCGAGGTCATGGGTGGAACCCAGGACAACGGCACCTGGTCGAACAACAACGGCTGTCGCCGCGACACGTTCAACCAGGTGATCTACGGCGACGGCGGTAACGCCGTGTACGACGCGACCAACGCCACCTGGCGGGCGAACGAGTTCACCAGCGGCTTCGGTGACTCGAACTTCCGCAACGGCGATACGGAGCGGTGGGTCATCACCACTGCGCCGCTCGTCAACAGTGGCGAGCCGTTCGCGTTCTACTGGCCACAGGCCGGCGACCCGAACCCGGTTCCCGGCACCCACCCGATCTACGAGGGTGGTCTCCACGTCTGGAGGACCTGGGCGTTCGGCGCAGGAACCCCGGGCGCGGTTCCGCAGAACACGACCCCGGACATCGCCTACTACGAGGCGAACTGTCCGGAGTTCGTGACGGGCGGCAACGACCCGCACTGCGGCGACTACCAACCGCTGGGCGGGCCGCAGGGAGCCAACACAAACGGCGACCTGACAGGCACCGTCTACGGAACCGACCGCACGGGCGGCTCGATGTCGTTCATCGCCCGCGGCGGCAAGGATCACGGCACGATCTGGGCTGCGACTTCTGCCGGCCGCATCTTCGCCACGCACAACGGCGATGCTGTTGACCCGGCTGCGGTCATCTGGCACCGGATCGACAACCCCACCTCACCGACTCGGTTCCCGAGCGGCATCTACGTCGATGCCAATGACTCGGGGCACGCGTGGGTGACGTACTCCGGTTACAACGCGGCGACGCCGACGACTCCGGGCCACGTGTTCGAGGTCCGCGAGAACGGCGTGGCTCCTGGTTCGGGTGTCTTCACGAACCTGAACGTCGAGAGCGGCGGCACGTCGAGTTACCCGACGCCGTTCTCCGACGGTGACCTGCCCGTGAGCGACGTCGCTCGTGACGACGCCACTCACACGCTGTACGTGTCCACCGACTTCGGCGTGCTCATCGGCCGAAACGACGGACACGCCGGCTGGCACGTCACGGAGGGCATGCCGCGGTACGAGGTCATGCACCTCGAGATCCAGCCGTCCTCGCGCGTCCCGACCTGCGTCGGGGCAACGCATTGCCCGCGGGTTCTCTACGCGGCAACGCACTCGCAGGGCATCTGGCGGATGAGGTTGAGCGGCCACTAGGCCACGCAGCCAGTAGCAGCGAAGAGGGCCGCCTTCGGGCGGCCCTCTTCATATCCGCACCTTGACACGGGGTAATAGAGGTCTGAAGATCGCCCTTGCAGCAATCTGCAGCCCTAGAGAGGGCAACCAGACTGGAAGGGGAGAGAGCATGAAGTTCAGACAGGCGCTTCTGCGCGCGGTCCTGGCCGCGGCAGCGGGCACGCTCGTCTTCGCTGGCCCGACCTTGGGAGTTCGCGAGGCAAAGCCGGGATCGCACGGCAACCTGCGCGACTTCGTCAGGTCCGGAGCCATCAGTAAGCCGACCGCCGCTCAACGCGCGGCTGTCCGCGCACTGCATGCGAAGGCAACGTGGAACAGCCACGGAACTCCGTCGACGCTGATGCGTCCAGGTGGGTTCCTGACCAAGCGTGCCACCGGCGCGACGGCAGTAGCCGCCGCTCGTGGCTGGCTCGCCAAGCACAAGGGCATCTTCCGGCTCAGCTCCGTGAGCGGGCTGAAGCTGCTGGCGGACTCGAAGCTGAGCGGAAACGACGGCCACGCCGTCACGTTCCAGCAGGCGTTCGCGAACCTGAAGGTGGTCGACGGCTCGGGGCTCATCACCGTGTCGCTCGTTGCCGCCAAGGCGAATCGCTGGAAGATCGGCTTCGTCTCTTCGACTGCGCTCGGCACGCTGCGCCTGAAGGGGGCGGCGAAGCTCTCTCCCGCACAGGCGTGGGTACACGCCGCGAGCAGCATCGGGATCAAGAGCTCGCTCGTCTATGTGAAGGCGCAGACCGTCGCTCGCGGATGGGTCAATCTCCGCATCGGCGGCATGCGCGACCTGCAGCGCGTGAAGCTCGGCTCGTTCGGGATCGGCCGCTCGGCCGTGCCCGCCTACGAGTCGATCGTGCTCGACACCTCCGGCGAGACGGCCGCCTACCGGGTGATCGTGAATGCCCGCACGGGCGCGGTGCTCGCACGGACGAACCTGACTGACAACTTCTCGACCTCGAAGGCCACCACAAGGCGGTTCCAGGCGGTGACGACCACGCCGTTCAGCGGCGAGCTCGCCGCTGTGGACGGTGCCTGTGATGTCAAGAAGGGTCCCTACGCGGTCGGGACCGGCGTGCGGGCTCTCTCCGGCTTCGCAGCCGCGACGGATTCGCTGAACGACATCGTCTTCCACCTCTTCGTCGAGGGGACCACGGCTCCGCTCATCAGCGCGGACACGGGGACCTCGCCGGAACAGTTCCGCTACTCGCCGGCCGGCGGTGTGCCTCCGGGTAACTACTTCGTCCAGGTCTGCGACTTCGGAGACGGCGCTCCCTGGGCCGAGCCGCGGACGTACACCGGGTCGGTGACGATCGACGACACCCCTGCACCACCGGACTACTGGGCGCGCTGGGAGGCCTTCCCTGCCAACCCGCCGCTCGCGTTGCTCGACATGTACCCGTGGACCAACGCGAGCACCGACACCAGGCAGACCTGGTGCTGGCGCGCAGCCGACGGCTGCGACATGGTGGTCGCCAACCTTGCCTCGAGGTCACCGTGGGACTTCGACGTCCAGGCGAATGTCCCGACCTATACGACCCGCGGAAACAACAACAGAGCGGCGACGTCGTGGACGAACGGGTCCTCGCCCTCGCCCCCCCAGTACATGCCGACGAGCAACCCCGCGCGGAGCTACGTGTTCCCGTGGACGAACGACTGGAACAAGCGGCAGTGCCTGCAGGCCTCCCCGGCGACCCCGGGCGCGGTCTACGACGACGCGGCCGCGACCGTGAACCTGTTCGTGATGCACAACCGCATGCACGACTTCTCCTACTACCTCGGGTTCACGGAGCAGAACTGGAACGCTCAGGCGAGCAACTTCGGCACCACCGAGACGTGGCAGGAGAACGATCCGCTGATCGGCAACGTCCAGGCGGGTGCGGTGGCCGGTAACCGAGACAACGCGAACATGTCGACCCTGCCGGACGGCGGCTCATCGGTCACCAACATGTACTTCTGGCAGCCGATCGCAGGCTCGTTCTACGCACCTTGCGTCGACGGTGACTACGACCAGGGCGTGATCGGCCACGAGTTCGGTCACATGATCGAGAACCGCATGATCGGCAAGGGCAACACCCGCTCCGGCTTCCACGCCGGCTCGATGGGCGAGGCCTTCGGCGACCTGGTCTCGGTCGAGTACCTCCGCGAGAACGGCTTCACGCCGACCGACGGCGAGGATCCGTTCGCGACCGGCGCGTACGCGACGGGCAACAAGGAGCACGGGATCCGCAACTACGTCATGAACTACCCGCGGACCGGCGCCTTCCCGACGCCCTCGACGTATCCGCACGTCAACCCGCTGAACTTCAGCGACATCGGCTACGACACGCCGGGCAACGAAGTTCACTCGGACGGCGAGATCTGGGTTGCGGTGAACAACTCCGTCCGGCAGGCGCTGATCGACAAGTACAGTGGCGCCTTCCCGGCCGGCGATGCAAAGCTCCAGGCGAAGTGCGCGAACGGCGTGCTCCCGTCTGAGAACTGCCCGGGCAACCGGCGCTGGATCCAGCTCGTGTTCGACTCGATGCTGCTGGACCCGGTCGCTCCGACGATGGTCGACGCCCGCAACTCGCTTCTGGCTGCCGACACGATGCGGTACGGCGGGGCGAATCAGAAGGAGATCTGGGACGCGTTCGCAAAGCGCGGGCTCGGCGCGGCAGCTGCTGTCCACGCGTCGACGGTCAACGACACCAACCCGGTGCCCGACTTCGCGTCGCCGGTGGCGGCTAATACCCAGGTGACCTTCGACATCCGGGCCAAGACGCCCGATTCGCCGGCTGTGGTCGGCAATGTGTACGTCGGTCACTATGAGAAGCAGGTTGTCCCGATCGCCGACACCAATCCGGCGACGGTCAATGCAGGGATCGACGTGAACCGCGACGCGGTCGCCTCGTTCGCCCCCGGCGAACACGAGTTCCTCGTCGTGGCGAAGGGATACGGCGCATACCGGTTCAGCGCCAAACTGCAAGGAGCCGCCAGGACCCTTACGGTGGAGATGCCCGTCAACTGGGCTTCCTCGGCCCAGGGGGCGACGGCCTCCGGTGATGGCACAACCCCCGGGGCCGCGATCGACGAGGCCGAAGGGACCAACTGGTCTGCCGACGGTCGAGCCGCTGACGGCACGCTGTCCGGGATCTTCGGCAAGCAGATCACGATCGACCTCGCGGGCGCGGACGCTCGCGACATCAGGCACGTCCAGGTGAGCGCGATGATCGCCGTGGCCATCCCACCCGCGCCGGCGCAGAGCCGGTTCGCGGCGCTGCGGTCGTTCGAGCTCTGGGCGTGCAACGCCGCGCTGGGAGCGAACTGCTCGACCGACGCCGGGTACACGAAGGTGTACACGAGCGCGACCAATGCATTCCCGGGCGACGCTCCGCGGCCGATTGGGCCTCAGCTGATCCTGCGGGACTTCGAAGTCCCCAAGTTCACTGCAACGCACCTGAGGCTCCGCGTGCTGACCAACCAGTGCACGGGCGGCCCTGCCTACCAGGGTGAGCAGGACTTGGATCCTGCGGCCACGACCGACTGCGACACAGGCGTGTCCGCCGCATCCGAGCGCCGGTTCGTACGGACCGCCGAGATCCAGGCGTTCAGCTCGGATCCGACGAAGGACTAGGGCGACCTAGTTCGATCGTAGAGGGGGCCGGCGAGAGCCGGCCCCCTCTCGCTACGGCTCGATGCAGGCGATCTGGGAGAGGTTGAAGGAGGCCCGGCTGCCCTTCGAGCCGACGGCTGTCACCGTGACGCTGTCGCACCCGTTCACCCCGCGGAAGGTCGCGGCGAACGAGCCGTCCGGACCGGCCTTGCCAGTCAGCGTTCCGCCTTGAGAGCCCTTCACGACGATCCGGACGCGCTCGCCCGGCCGGAAGCCTGTTCCCTTGACCGTCAGCGGGTTCTGTCCCATCGAAGCGATCTGCGGACGAACTGCCTTCGGCTCGTGTGAGGACGAGTCCGAGCCCGAGGTCTGACCGACAACCGTCGCGATCAGGGCCGCGGCGGCAACCAGCACCACCGCGGCGAGGACGGCTTTAGTACGCCACCGCGCCACGGCCGGTCGCGGCTGCATGCCGCTGCTCGTCGGCTCGATAACTCGAGCGCACAAGCGGCCCCGAGAAGACCGAGCCGAAGCCGAGTGCTTCGCCCTGCTCCCGGAACCAGCGGAACTCGTCGGGGTGCACCCAGCGGTCGATCTTCGCGTGCTTCGCGCTCGGCTGGAGGTACTGGCCGATCGTGACGACGTCGACGCCGTGGGCGCGCAGGTCGCGGAGCGTCCCGACGACCTCGTCGTTGGATTCGCCGAGTCCGACGATGATCCCGGACTTCGTCAGTACCGGATAGTCGGCGAGCTCTTTCGCCCGCTCGAGCAGCCAGAGCGCCTTGTCATAGGAGGCCTTGGCGCCGCGCATGCGCGCATGCAGCCGGCGAACCGTCTCGATG
>Ga0307299_10000218_pt1 | contig 19710 bp, 18 predicted proteins | sample ER_DNA_159_FD_194466 | JGI IMG/M metagenome (GOLD analysis project Ga0307299, IMG submission 194466) | Bulk soil microbial communities from the East River watershed near Crested Butte, Colorado, United States - ER_DNA_159 | ecosystem: Environmental > Terrestrial > Soil > Floodplain | place... | reverse complement strand
GGCAGTGGTTGTACGAGTTCCGGATCGACGAGGTGACGTTCCTGAACCCGGCCGGCGAGCTGGCCACCTATTCGGCGGCGGACCTGCTGCCGGATACCTGGGACCTTCCGACTTGAAGTCCGGCTTTGTCGCGGTGGCCGGGCGGCCGAACGTCGGGAAGTCCACGATCGTGAACGCACTCGCGGGCGGGAAGGTCGCGATCGTGTCGGACAAGCCGCAGACGACGCGCCGCCGGATCTTCGGCATCGCGAACGGGGACGACTATCAGCTCGTCCTCGCCGACCTGCCGGGGTTCCAGCGTCCGCTCGACCCGCTGACGGAACACATGCAGCGCACCGTGGACACCTCCTTCGAGGACGTCGAAGCCGTCCTCCTCGTCCTCTCGGCACGCGAACGAATCGGGGCCGGCGACAGGTTCGTTGCGCGGCGCGTCTTCGAGCTCGGTGTGCCGGTCGTGATCGCCCTCAACAAGGTCGACCGGCTCAAAGGCGGACACATCGCCACGCAGATGGAGACCGCGTCGAAACTCGGCGACTTTCACGCGCTTCACCCCGTGAGCGCCAAGACCGGCGACGGCGTACCCGAGCTTCGCGACGATCTCGTCTCGCTTCTGCCGGAAGGTCCGTTGTACTTCCCGCAGGAGCAGCGCACCGACCTGCCGCTGGAGGTGCAGATCGCAGAGCTCGTGCGGGAGCAGGCGCTGCGGCTGACGAAGGACGAAGTGCCGCACGCGATCACGGTCGAGGTCCAGGAGCTGGGCGAGCGCGTGATCGAGGCGGAGATCCTCGTCGAGACCGAGTCCCAGAAGCAGATTCTCGTAGGCAAGGGCGGCTCGATGGTGCGCGAGATCGGCCGCCGCGCCCGGCCGGAGATCGAGGCGATCGTCGGGCATTCCGTCTATCTCGAGCTGCGCGTCAAGGTGAAGGCCCGCTGGCGCCGCGACGAAGCCTTGCTGCAGCGCCTCGGGCTGTAACCCGGGCGAAAGCTTCGCTTTCGCCCGGTCTTTGGTATCGCCCGCTTCGCGGGTCAACGTGCGTGGGCGAAGCCCACGCACTCTTCTACGCAGTTTCCGATTGGCCGCTGTCGTGGTCCACGGGCGGTGGCGCCTTTCGGCGTCCCCGCCCGTGTTGAGTCGGCCTGCGGTTAGAACGGCTGCGCCTGCTCTAACCTCCGGCCCCAGGTGGTGATGGTGAACGCGCGTTTCAACCGAACCATCAAGGCCGGAGGCTAAGACCAGGCGGAGCCGGGCTTAGCCGGAGGCGGAGCGATGCGGGCGCGGCCGCGTTAGCGCCCGTGCCCGCACGGTAGGGAACAGTCGTCAGGCAGCAACACAAACAGGAGTGCGTGGGCTCTGCCCTCGCACGTTGACCCGCAAAGCGGGCGACCCCAATCCGGGCGAAAGCAGAGCTTTCGCCCGGGCTACACTGGAGCAATGGCCAAGGCGCCCGTTCTGCCGCGTGGATTCGAGCTTCCGCTCGAGCCGAGGCTCCCGCGCATCGGCTCCGTCGACGCCGTTGCACTCGAGGAGCGCGCCGCATCGCTTGCGAAGCGGTCGATCAAGAAGGAGGCGAAGGTCTTCGCGCTCGAGCTCGCCGTCCGGATGATGGATCTGACGACCCTCGAGGGGCAGGACACTCCCGGCAAGGTGGCCGCGCTCGCCTCGAAGGCGATCCGGCCCGATCCGAGCGAGCCGGGCGTGCCGTCGGTCGCCGCGATTTGCGTCTACCCGAACCTCGTGCCGGCCGCCGTCGCGCGCGTCGAGGGCTCGAGCGTCAAGGTCGCTTCCGTCGCAACGGCTTTTCCGTCCGGCCAGTCCCCGATCGAGCTGAAGCTCGAGGAGGTCGCATGGGTTGTCGACCAGGGCGCCGACGAGGTCGACATGGTGATCGATCGCGGCGCGTTCCTTTCCGGGCGGTACGCAAAGGTCTACGACGAGATCGTGCGGGTGAAGGAAGCCTCAGGCGACGCGCACCTCAAGGTGATCCTCGAGGTCTCCGAGCTCGGCACCTACGACAACGTTCGGCGGGCGTCGCTCCTCGCGATGGCCGCGGGCGCGGACTTCATCAAGACCTCGACCGGCAAGCTCCCGGGCGCGGCAACCCTCCCGGTGACGCTCTGCATGCTCGAGGCGATCCGGGACGTGTACGAGGAGAACGGCCGCATGGTCGGGATGAAACCCGCCGGCGGCATCCGGCAGGCCAAGCAGGCGGTGCAATACCTCGTCCAGCTGCACGAGACGCTCGGCCCGGACTGGCTGACGCCGGACCTCTATCGCCTGGGCGCCTCTTCGCTTTTGAACGACGTCCTGATGCAGTTGCGGAAGGAGAAGACGGGCGTGTACCAGAGCCCGGATTACTTCACCGTTGACTGAGCTCGACCGCAAGAAAGAGCAAACGCCGGTACCAAAGGAGTGGGCGTACGCGCCCGCGCCGGAATCACGCGACGTCGTCTCGATCGAGGACCGGTACGGCCACTTCGTCGGCGGTCAGTGGCTCGAGCCGAGCGAGACCTACACGACGATTTCACCGGCGACCGAGGAGACGCTCGCTGAGGTCGGTCAGGCGACACCCGAGGAGGTCGAGGGGGCGGTCGCTGCAGCGCGCGAGGCGTTCGAAAACGGCTGGTCGGGGATCGCTCCGGCCGAGCGGGCGAAGTACCTCTTCCGCATCGCGCGGATCCTGCAGGAGCGCTCGCGCGAGTTCGCCGTCCTCGAGTCGCTGAACGGCGGCAAGCCAATCAAGGAGTCCCGCGACGTCGACCTCCCGCTCGCCGCCGCGCACTTCTTCTACTACGCCGGCTGGGCGGACAAGCTCGAGTATGCGTTCCCCAATCGACGACCGCGTCCCATCGGCGTGGCGGGGCAGATCATCCCGTGGAACTTCCCGTTGCTGATGCTCTCGTGGAAGATCGCGCCGGCCCTGGCCGCGGGCAACACGGTCGTCCTCAAGCCGGCGGAGACGACGCCGCTGTCCGCTCTTCTCTTCGCAGACGTGCTGCGACAGGCGGAGCTGCCGCCGGGGGTGGTGAACATCGTCACCGGCGACGGCCGGGCTGGGGCTGCGCTCGTGAAATCGGAAGGCGTCGACAAGATCGCCTTCACCGGCTCGACCGAGGTCGGCAAGGCGATCCAGCGCGAGCTCGCAGGCACCGGGAAGAGGCTGACGCTCGAGCTGGGTGGCAAGGCGGCGAACATCATCTTCGACGACGCGGCACTCGACCAGGCGGTGGAGGGAATCGTCAACGGGATCTACTTCAACCAGGGCCACGTCTGCTGCGCCGGCTCACGGCTGCTCGTGCAGGAGTCGATCTACGAGCCCGTCGTCGAGAAGCTGAAGCGGCGCCTCACGACTCTGCGTGTCGGCGATCCGCTCGACAAGAACACCGACGTCGGCGAGATCAACTCGAAGCAGCAGCTCGACAAGATCCGCGAGCTCGTCGAGGCCGGTGAGGAAGAAGGAGCGGAGATCTACCAGCCGCCGTGCCGCCTGCCCGAGAAGGGCTACTGGTTCGCGCCGACAGTCTTCACGAACGTCGCGCAGAGCTATCGCATCGCGCAGGAAGAGATCTTCGGCCCCGTGCTCTCGGTGCTGACGTTCCGCACACCCGAGGAGGCGGTCGAGAAGGCGAACAACACGCCGTACGGCCTGAGCGCCGGGGTCTGGACGGAGAAGGGCTCGCGCATCCTCTGGATGGCCGAGCGTCTTCGCGCGGGTGTCGTGTGGGCGAACACCTTCAACCGGTTCGACCCGACGTCGCCGTTCGGCGGCTACAAGGAATCCGGCTTCGGCCGCGAAGGCGGACGCCACGGGTTGGAGCCGTACATCGACTTCGACGGATCGGAGCGGGGCGGTGGCTGACCGGCTGCCGGTCAAGAAGACGTACAAGCTCTTCATCGGCGGTGCGTTCCCGCGCTCCGAGTCTGGGCGGACCTACGAGGCCGAAGGCCAGAACGTCGCCAGGGCGTCTCGCAAGGACGTTCGCGACGCGGTGCGTGCCGCGCGGTCTGCGCTGCCGAAGTGGGCAGGAATGACTGCCTACAACCGCGGTCAGGTGCTCTACCGCATCGCCGAGATGATCGAGGCGCGCGACTCCGAGTTCGCAGAGCTGAGCACCGGCCTCGATGAGGTCGAGCGCACCGTCGATCGGATCGTCTGGTACGCAGGTTGGGCCGACAAGCTCGCACAGGTGCTCGGCTCCTCGAATCCCGTGGCCGGGCCGTACTTCAACTTCACCGTTCCCGAGCCGACCGGAGTGGTTGCGGTCGTTGCGCCCGACGAGCCGCCGCTTCTGGGGCTCCTCTCACGCGTGCTCCCTGCCCTGACCGGTGGGAATGCCGTTGTCGCGGTGGCCTCGGAGACCCATCCGCTCGCCGCGATCGAGCTCGCAGAGGCGCTGGCCACGTCCGATGTGCCGGGCGGGGCTGTCAATCTGCTGACCGGTCACCGCAACGAGCTGGCCCCGTGGCTTGCCTCGCACATGGACGTCAACGCCATCGACGTTACGGGTGCAGACGGCGCCTCCGCAGACCTGGAGCGGGCGGCCGCAGACAACGTGAAGCGCGTGGTTCGCGGGAATCCAGACACGCAAAGCCCCTGGGAGATCGCCTCGTTCCTCGAGCTCAAGACCGTCTGGCACCCGGTCGGCCAGTAGATACTTCACGCGTGAGAAGCGACCGGCGCTTCAGCCAGGCCATCTCCGAGGGCGACGGCATCTCCCTGATCGCCGACGTCGGCGACTCGGCGACCGCGCGATCGGCCGCAGGGCAGGGCGCCGAAGCCATCGCCGTCCGGGGCGAAGTCGGCGACCTGCGCGAAGTCACCGAGCTGCCCGTCCTTTGGCGCGCGGCGGGGTCGCCTTCGGAGGCCGCGCTCGCGGGCGCTGACGCCTGGCTCGTGACGGTCGAGAACGCCGGCGAGGACACAGAGTGGCTCGTGCGCCAGCACGCAGAGGCGATCGAGCTCGGTCTCGACTGCGTCGTGGAGGTGCGAACCGAAGAAGAGCTCGAGCTCGCGCTCGACTTGCTCGACCCCGAGATCTTTCTCCTGGCCGCCGGCGACGATCACGACGGCAACGCGCTCGACGGTGCACTCGAGCTGCTGCCCGACGTTCCTGCGGGCAAGCTCGCCGTCGCAGATGTCCCGGTGTCGAGCCGTGAGCAGGTCGAGGAGCTCGAGCGGGCGGGAGTCGATGCGGTCATCGTCGGAGCGCGACACGTCGCCGACCTCGCCGGTGACGTCCCGCCGCCGGTCTAGCCCCGGCACGGCCGGCGACCACCGGTCCGGCACCCGGTGGGGCGGGCCCGCCGCCGCGCTCGTCGCGATCCTGGCCGGTGCCGCTGCGCTGCGCCTCGTCGGGATCCAGTACGGGCTTCCATTCGGCAACCTGCTCAATCCCGACGAGCAGTCGATCGTGCCGCGTGCCTGGAAGCTCGTGCACGGTAGCGGCGGAGATCCGCACTGGTTCGACTATCCGAGCCTGCTCATGTACGTCAACGCTCCGTTCCAGCTTTGGCACGACGAGCCCTCCTATCTGACCGCGCGGATCGTCGGCGTCGCGCTCGCCCTCGGCGCGATCGCGGCCTCCTGGTGGCTCGGCCGCCGTGCCTACGGCACCGTGTCGGCGGGCGTCGTCGCAGCCTCGGTGGTGGCCGTGTGCACGATCCACGTCGCCTATTCACGAGCCGCGGTGACCGACGTACCACTGACGCTCGGCGTGGCCGCTTCTCTTGCGCTGCTCGTGACCGGCCGGCTCGAGCTGGGCGGCCTCGCCGCAGGGCTCGCAATGGGGTTCAAGTATCCCGGCGTGTTCCTGCTCGTGCCGCTCGTCGTCGCGGGCTGGAAACAGTGGGGGCGGGTCGCGGTGTCCGTCGGGCTCGCCGTGGCGGCCTTCCTTGCCACGAGCCCTTTCATCCTCGTGCACCGTCACCAGGCCTGGCACGAAGCGTTCCGCGTGCAGCGCCTGGCACGTGAAGGCTGGCTCGGGTTCGAGCACGACCACACCGCGCCGATCGCGTTCGTCGGCCGGCTATGGGAAGGGTTCGGCCCCGTCTTGATCCTCTGCGGGGTCGGTCTTGTCCTCGCGCTCATCCACCGGACCCGTGCCGACCTCGTCCTTTCGTCGTTTGTCATCGTCTACTTCGCCGATCTGCTGACTCTGAGCGCGCACTTCGACCGCTACGTGCTTCCGCTCGTTCCGGCGCTCGGAGCGCTTGCGGGGCGCATGCGTTCGCTGGCACCGGTCACGCTCCTGCTGCTCGTCGTCCCGCTGACCTGGTCGGTTCGCGACGCGAAGGAACTCACGCGTACCGACACGCGCGTGGTTGCGCAGCGCTGGGTGGAGCAGCATGTGAGTCGCGGGACGCAGATCGCCGCGGACCCGTCGACTCCCAGCTTCGCAGGGCTTCGTGTGCTGCCTCTCCTCCTGCCCGGTCCGAAGCGCGACTTCGACCCGAACCGGGACATCTCCCACCTCCGAGAGATCGGCGTCAGGGACGTCGTCGTGACGGGTGCGGTGACGGACCGGGTCCTTGCCGCGCGCGATCGCTATCCGCGGGAGGCTCGCTTCTACGACGAGCTGGAGAGGCGCGCACAGCGCGTCTACTACGTCGAACCCGGAGGGGACCTGGCCGGGCCCTGGGTCGCGGTCTACCGATTACGCGCGTAGGAGCGGACGCGTGAGACAGGTCGGGCCACCGTCGCCCTTGCGCGAGATCTCGTCGCCGCCGTAGACAGCAACGTCGACGCCGGCCCGCTCGAGCCGCCGGCGGGTCTCGTCGTTGCCTTCGAGCGCGAGTGCGACGCGCGGCGCGAGCGCGAGCACGTTCGCGCCCATCGTCTCGAACTCGTCGTCCGGGATCTCGACGATTTGGATCTCGAGCTCGGTCAGGAGTTGCACCAGGCGTACCGGTAACAACGGCAGGTAGGCGACGACGAGGTCCTCGTCGAGTGGGCTCAGCAGCGAGAGCAGGTGCAGCACGACATCGGAGCCGTGCAGATGCGGGAGGTCGAAACCGAGCACGTTGACCTCCGGAAGCGCCGCTTGCAGCGCGTGGATGCCGTCGTCGCTCGTCCTGTAGCCGCGTCCGACCAGCAGGGTCTGTTCGTCGAGCCAGATCGTGTCGCCACCGTCCGCGGTCGCCGGCGGATCGAGCCGCGCGACGATTGGCACACCTGCGCGCTCGAAGTCCGCCGCGATCGCGTCCGTCTCTACGAGCCGGCCTTCCTTGCCGGGACGAAGGACGACCGCACCGCGGTCGGACACGATCGCCGGATCGAAGACGTAGATCGAATCGGGGTCGGTGGGAACAGCCGACTCTGCAAGCACGACCTCCGCGCCGGCCGCAGCGAGCGCAGTGCAGAACGCATCGTGCTCCGCGGCGAGCTTCTTGGGGTCGGGCTCGGCCCGCCAGCCGTACTCCCGCCAGGTCGCGAATCCAACCGCACGCGGCGGGCGGACGAGCACGCGCTGCAGTTGTTGCGTCATGTTCTGGCCGCCGTAGAGTCGAGGCGACGTCGTGCTCATCCGAAGAACGCCCGCGCCACGGCCCACAGTTCGGGCGGGACCGTCTTCAGCTGCGCCGTGGCATCGGCGAGCGCGACGTCGACGACGTCATCGCCGTGCAGCGCAGCCATGCGACCGAAGTTCCGCGCTTCGACGAGGTCGGCTGCCTTGAGGCCATAGCGCGTCGCGAGCACGCGGTCACGCGGAGTGGGTGAGCCGCCGCGCTGAACGTGCCCGAGAACCGTGACGCGCGTCTCGTAGCCGGTGCGCGCCTCGATCTCTTTCGCCAGTGCGGCGCCGACGCCGCGCTCGGACAGCCGTGCGTGACCGAACTGGTCGACGTCGTCGCTCTCCGGCATCCCCTCGAGCTCGTAGCCCTCCGAGACGACGACGATCGAGAAGTCCTTGCCGCGCTCGTGACGGCGTCGAAGCTCCTTGCACGCGTCGTCGATCGAGACCGGCTGCTCGGGGATCAGGATCATGTCGGCGCCGCCGGCGATCCCGCTCGCGACTGCGATCCAGCCGGTGTGCCGGCCCATCACCTCGACGACCATGACCCGGTTGTGCGACTCGGCCGTAGTGTGCAGCCGGTCGATCGCCTCGGTTGCGACCCAGACGGCGGTGTCGAACCCGAATGTGTAGTCCGTGGCCGAGAGGTCGTTGTCGATCGTCTTCGGGACGCCGACCACCGGGAAGCTGTGCTCCGCGTACAGCCGGGCGGCCACACCCAGCGTGTCCTCGCCGCCGATCGCGACGAGCGCGTCCAACCGCTCTCCCTTGAAGTTCGCCAGGACCCGGTCGACACCGCCCTCGAGCTTGTACGGGTTCGTCCGGGACGTGCGCAGGATCGTGCCGCCCCGGGGCAGGAGCCCGGAGATCTCGCGTGGCCCCAACGGCTCGAAGAGGCCTTCGACGAGGCCCTTCCAGCCCTCGAGGACGCCGATCACCTCGCCGCCGTGCGTCAACACGCGCCGGCTGACCGCTCGGATGACGGCGTTCAGGCCCGGGCAGTCGCCGCCCCCCGTGAGCATTCCAACTCGCATGACCGCGATCGTAAAGAACGCCGCGACGGGGGCTACGATTGCCGGGCGGGCCGAAGTGGCGGAATTGGCAGACGCGCCGGACTCAAAATCCGGTTCCCTTCGGGGAGTGTGGGTTCAAGTCCCACCTTCGGCACTCACCAGTTTGAGCCATTAGGGCCGCTAGGGGTTGAAACAGGCGCCCGAATACCTCGATACTCTCCTCCCTCTTGCGGGGACAGGCAAATGATCAGGCGATGGAGGTGTCTATTTTGAGGAGATACGCAACGCTCGGCCTGCTCGCCCTGCTCGTGGGCGCGCTGGCTCTTGCCGCGGCAGGATGCGGCGGCAAGAAGAGCTCGAGCAGCAGTGGAGGCAAGGTCTCGGCGCTGCCGGCATCATCGTGCACGCCACTGGAATACAAGGGCGAAGGCGATCCGGACGTGCTGATCGCGACGGACTTCCCGATGCAGGGAAGCTCGCGCACTCAGACACTCCAGATCGTGGGTGCGACGCGGTACCTGCTCGACCAGCAGGGCTGGAAGGCAGGCGACCACAAGATCGCCCTCCAGGTCTGCGACGATGCAACCGCTCAGGCGGCGAAGTGGGATCCTGACAAGTGCAGTCGTAACGCACATGCCTACGCGCAGAACGCGAGCCTCGTGGGTGTGGTCGGGACGTTCAACTCGGGTTGCGCGGCAATCGAGATCCCCGTGATGAACCAGGCTCCGGGGGGTGGGCTCCTGCTGCTCTCCCCGGCGAACACGTACGGCTGCCTGACCGAACCGTGCGCAGGCAACGAACCGGAGAAGTACTACCCGAGTGGCAAGCGGACGTACGCGCGTGTAGCGCCCAGCGACCCGAACCAGGGTGCGGTGGACGCGGAGTTCCTGAGCTCGCAGGGTGTCAAGAGCGTGTACATCCTGAACGACAAGGAGGCGTACGGCCTCGGAATCGCGAAGAACTTCCAGGGCGCTGCAAAGGCGCTCGGGATGAAGGTGCTGGGATTCTCCGCCTATGACCCGAAGCAGCCGAGCTTCGCGGCGACGTTCACGAAGATCAAGGCGACGAATCCAGATGCAGTCTTCGTCGGCGGGCTCGTCGACGAGAACTCGGGCCAGTTGATCAACGACAAGGTCGCGGTTCTCGGTCCGAACAACGGCGCGGTCAAGTTGATGTTGCCGGACGGGTTCACCACAGACGCCATCTTCCAGCGCAGCGAGGGTGGCACCCCGAACGCCAAAGACGCGTACTTCAGCGTCGCAGGCGTCGGGATCGACAAGTACACGGGCGCAGCCGAAAAGTTCATCAGCGGCTTCAAGGCCACGCTGAACGGTAAGGCGGTCGACCCCTATGCGATCCTCGGCGCGCAGGCCGCGCGGGTTCTGCTCGACGCGATCGCGAAGTCGGACGGAAGCCGGCAAGGCATCATCGACGAGGTCTTCAAGACCAAGGTGAGCAACGGCCTCATCGGCTCGTTCGAGATCAACGAGAACGGCGACATCACCGGTGCGAAGGGTGCCGCGCTGCTCTTTACGATCTACAAGGGCACGAACAAACTCGTGACTCTGAAGACGACGGCGCCGAAGGCGAATCTCGTCGACGCGGCGCGCAAGGCGGCAGCGGGCTAGTCCCGCTCGAGCAACACCGTTCCGGGGAGGGCGTAGTCCCTCCCCGGAACGTCTCTAAGGACTTCGGCCAATGGCAGCTTCAGCCCGCACCGAGCAGCAGTCCAGGCTGGCGACGCTCTTCGGAGGCCGGCGTCCTTCTCTCACGTCCGTGCTCGGCGGCGTCTTCGTCGCCCTGCTCGTCGCCTGGCTGATCGTCAATCTCGTCGAGACGCCGAGCGACTTCTTCACCGTCATGCTGATCGGGATCACGACGGGCTCGGTGTACGCGTTGATCGCACTCGGCTACACGCTCGTGTACGGGATCCTTCAGTTGATCAACTTCGCCCACGGCGATGTGTTCGCGCTCAGCGGCCTCTTCGCGAGCACGATTGTGCTCTCCCTCCTTGGATTGAGCGAGAACACTTCGCCGATCGGCATCGCCGGTGGCCTGCTCCTGACGCTGCTGATCGTCGTGGCTTTCGGATTGCTCGTGAACACGTCGATCGAGTTCATCGCCTACCGGCGCCTCCGAAACGCCCCCCGGCTCGCCGTGTTGATCACCGCCGTGGGAATGTCGTTCATCGTCCAGAACATCTCGCTCGCGGTCTTCGACGTGAACTTCCGCAGCCTTCCGCCGTTGATCTCGGAGTCGAACGTGTTCAAGATCGGAAGCGTCACGTACCAGTGGAACCAGTTCTTCGCCGTGTTGGCGACCATCCCCGTTTTGCTCCTGCTGACCTGGCTCGTCAGGTCGACGAAGCAGGGGAAGGGGATGCGGGCCGTCTCCCAGGACCCCGATGCCGCCGCGATCATGGGTGTGAACGTCAACCGCACGATCTCGTTCACGTTCGCGCTCGCCGGGGGCCTCGCCGGAGTTGCCGGCCTGCTCTACCTGATCGAGTTCAACATCCGCTACGACACGGGCTTCGAGCTCGGGCTGATCGCCTTCACCGCGGCCGTGCTCGGCGGAATCGGAAATCTCACCGGCGCCGTTCTCGGCGCGCTCATCATCGGGTTGATCCAGGCGTTCAACGAAGGTCTCGGCTGGGCGGCTCCCGGTAGCGACTGGACGCGTTCGATCGTGTTCGGCCTCCTGATCGCGATCCTCGTCTTCCGCCCGGAGGGCCTGCTCGGGGAGCGGACGCCAGAGGGGCAGTGACGATGCGCGAACGCCTACGCGGAGTCAGCAAGCTCGAGCCGCTCGACGGCGTCTTCGCGGCCTGGAGACGCTTGCCTCACGGGTTCCGCGCGGCGCTACCCGTGATCGTCGTGATCGCTCTCGCCGCGACCTATCCCTACTACGTATCGAGTCTGCCTACCGACGTCCCCGTGATCCTCGCGTTCCCGGACGTCGGCGCATGCGTGACGATCATCATCTTCGTGATGATGGCCGTCGGCCTGAACATCGTCGTCGGCTACGCAGGCCTCCTCGATCTCGGCTACGTCGCCTTCTACGCCATCGGCGCCTACACGGCCGGCTGGCTGGCGTCGGGCCAGTTCGAGCAGGTGCGGTTCCACTTCGGTTCGGTCGGGATCAGCAACGAGCAGAACGGCATTCACATCTCGATCTGGCTCGTGCTGCTCTGCGCGGCGATCCTCACCGCCGTCGGCGGGATCCTCATCGGCCTGCCGACACTGCGGCTGCGCGGCGACTACCTCGCAATCGTGACGCTGGGGTTCGGCGAGATCATTCCGCAGTTCGTTCGAAACGCCGACAGCATCAAGGGCTTCGACCTGACACACGGGACCTTCGGCATCAGTCCGATCGACTCACCCGGGTTCGGCGAGCACCTGAACAAGGCGATCGGCTTACCCGTCAACTACCAGAGCTCGTTCGACCGCGAACGCTTCTTCTTCTGGACGGCTCTCGCGCTTCTGCTGCTCGCCGTGTTCTGCTCGCTACGGCTGCGCGAGTCGCGGCTCGGCCGCGCGTGGATCGCCATCCGCGAAGACGAGACCGCGGCGGGGGCGATGGGGATCCCATTGATGCGCACGAAGACCTGGGCGTACGCGATCGGCGCCTTCTTCGGCGGTATGGCCGGCGCGTACATCGCGAGCTTCAACTCCGGCGCGTTCCCGAGCCAGTTCCAGTTCAACATCTCGGTCTTCCTGCTGTGCATGGTCATCCTCGGCGGGATGGGCAGCCTTTGGGGCGTCGTGGTCGGCGGGACGATCCTCGCCTGGCTGAACGTCGAGGGTCTCGCGAACATCGGCAGCTGGGTCAACGCGCACACGCCGCTCAACGTCGAGGTGGCGAAGTACCAGTTCGGGATCTACGGGATCATCATCGTGCTGATGATGTTGTTCCGCCCCGTCGGCCTGATCCCGGAGCGGCGCCGCGCCCGGGAGATCGAGGAAGGCGCGGGAGCGTCGGAGCGGGACAAGAGCGTCTATGCGGTCCTCGAAGCCGAAGACCCCAAGGACAATTGACGATGGCCGGGCGCGATCTCCTCACGACCGAGAGCATCCGCAAGGAGTTCGGCGGGCTCGTGGCTGTCTCCGAGCTCGACTTCACGATTCCGGAGCGCTCGCTCGTGAGCCTGATCGGACCGAACGGCGCCGGCAAGACGACCTTCTTCAACATGCTTACGGGCGTCTACAAACCGACCGGGGGCCGCATCCTCTTCGACGAGCACGACTTGACGGCGAAGCCGCCGCACGCGATCACCAAGCTCGGCATCGGCCGAACGTTTCAGAACATCCGCCTCTTCCCGCAGATGACCGCGCTCGAGAACGTCCTCGTCGGGATGCACTGCCGGCTTCGAGGAGGGATCCTCGGCTCCATCTTCGGAACGCCCCGCGTGCGGCGCGAGGAACGTGAGGCGCACGACAAGGCGCGCGAGCTTCTGCGCTATTCGGGCCTTGGCCGCGTCGACGACGAGCTCGCCGAGAACCTCTCCTACGGCGACCAGCGCCGGCTCGAGCTGGCGCGCGCCCTTGCGACGGAGCCCAAGCTGCTCCTGCTCGACGAGCCGACGGCGGGGATGAACCCGCAGGAGACCGTCCGCTTCACGGAGTTTCTCGGCAAGCTGCAGCAGGACCGCCCGATTGCGATCCTGCTCATCGAACACGACATGAAGGTGATCATGGGCGTGTCCGAGCGCGTGACGGTCCTCGACTACGGGGAGAAGATCGCCGAGGGCACTCCCGCTGAGATCCAGCGCGACGAGCGCGTGATCGAGGCCTACCTCGGCAAGGCGGCGACCACGACGTGACAACGTCCCCGCAGAACGGTGCGCTGCTCGCGGTCGAGAAGGTGCACACCTACTACGGCTCTATCGAGGCGTTGAAGGGAATCACGATCGAAGTGCACGAGGGCGAGATCGTGACCCTGATCGGCGCGAACGGCGCCGGAAAGTCGACGATGCTCCGCTCGATCAACGGGCTCAACCATCCTCGGCGCGGCTCGATCGTGTTTCGCGGCAAGGACATCACCCGCGAACCGCCGCACGACGTCGTGCGGCTCGGCATCTCGCAGTCGCCCGAGGGCCGCAAGCTCTTCCCACGCATGTCCGTGCTCGAGAACCTCGAGATGGGCGCCTTCCAGCGCAGTGACCGCTCGGAGCTCCGCAGCGACCTCGAACGGGTCTACGCGCTCTTTCCCCGGCTCTCGGAACGAAAGCAGCAGCGGGCCGGCACCCTCTCCGGCGGCGAGCAGCAGATGGTCGCGATCGGCCGGGCGCTCATGGCCCATCCGAGGTTGCTCCTGCTCGACGAGCCGTCGATGGGGCTCGCCCCGATCTTCGTCGAGCGGGTCTTCGAGACGATCGTGGAGATCAACCAGCAGGGCACGACCATCCTGCTCGTCGAGCAGAACGCGATGATGGCGCTCGAGGTGGCGAGCCGCGGCTACGTCCTCGAGACCGGCAAGGTCGCGCTCGCGGACGACGCGAAGGCGCTTCTCCGGAACGAGCAGGTGAGAAAGACGTATCTTGGGGAGACCGATTAGCGAAAGGAGCTCCCCAGTGTTCCGCTCGAAGACCTTTGTGCTGGCAGGCGCGATCGTCCTTCTCCTCGCTCTCGCCGGCAGCGGTTGCGGCGGCAGCAGTAACAAGAGCAGCGAGTCGACAACCACGACCACCGCCGGCAACGGGGCCTCGATCACCGCGCCTGCGTCGATCTCGAGCGCGGGCAAGCTCGTCTTCTGCAGCGACATCACGTACCCACCCGAGGAGTCGTACAAGCAGGGCACTACTACCCCAGAAGGATCCGACATCGACATCGGCAACTACATCGCCGAAAAGATGGGCGTGAAGGCGCGCTTCGACAACACCGGCTTCGACGGAATCATCGCGGCGCTACTCGCGAAGAAATGCGATGCGGTCATCTCGGGGATGAACGACACGCCTGAGCGGCGGAAGCAGGTGGCGTTCGTCGACTATCTCAAGGTCGGGCAGTCCTTCATGGTCAAGAAGGGCAATCCCGAGCACATCACCGGCATCGACAGCCTGGCCGGCAAGTCCGCGTCGGTCGAGACCGGCACGACGAACAAGGACTTCCTCGACGCACAGAGCAAGCGGCTGACCTCCCAGGGCAAGAAGGCGATCAAAGTCGTCACCTTCCCGAAGGACACCGATGCAGCGAACGCGCTTCGAACCGGCCGCGTCGATGCGTACTTCGGAGATGCCCCCGTCGTGGCGTACTACATCGAGAAGACGCCGGACGCATTCTCGCTCGGAGGCACGCCCGTCAATCCGATCTCGATCGGTATCGCGATCAACAAGTCGAATACGGAGCTTCAGTCGGCTGTGACCAAGGCGATCGACATGATCTATTCCGACGGGACGATTGACACGATCCTGACCAGATGGAAGCTCGCGGGGGCGGTCGCGAAGCTGAAGTAACGGATGCTCCTCGCCGCTCTCGACTGGCACATCCTGTGGCAGCGGATCTTCCATCCTGACCATGTGTTCGTCCTCGCGCTCTGGAGAACGATCTATATCTCGGTTCTGGCGCAGCTCCTGGGGGTCGCCCTCGGATTGATCTTTGCGTTCATGCGCATGTCGAGGTTCCTGCCGTTGCGCTTGCTCTCGGGCCTGTATGTGCTCATCTTCCGTGGGACGCCGCTCATCGTCCAGATCTTCTTCGTCTACTTCGGCGCGAATCTCCTCTTCGGCTTCAACCTGATTCCGCGCACCGTCAACTTCGGACTTTTTCACATGGACGGTGCGGCCTTTGCCGGCATCGTTGCTCTCGGCCTCAACGAAGGTGCGTACATGCGGGAAATCATCCGCGCCGGAATCGACGCGGTCGACAAGGGTCAGATGGAGGCGGCAAAGTCGCTCGGCATGCCGCACCGCATCGCGATGCGGAGGGTCGTACTGCCCCAAGCAACGCGATTCATCATCCCGCCGCTCGGCAACGAGTTCAACAGCATGATGAAGAATTCGTCGCTCGTGTTTTTCATCGGGGTGACCGAGCTCTTCGGCGACGCCGAGATCCGCTATTCGACGACGTTCAAGCCGGTGGAGTACTTCCTTGCCGTCGCTTTCTGGTATCTCGTGCTCACCAGCGTGTGGAGCGTGATTCAGGCACAGATCGAACGGAAGCTGGCTGTGAGCGAGCGTGGTGACGAGCTCAGCTTCAGGGAGCGGGTCTTTGAGGCCTGGGCTCCTGTCAGTGCCTGGGGAAGGGGCGCGCGGTGACGGAGAACGGCAACGTCATGTTCGCAGAAGACGTGCACAAGAGCTTCGGCCGCCTCGAAGTTTTGAAGGGTATCTCCCTCACCGTCAAGAACGGTGAGCGGGTTTGCATCATCGGCGCCTCCGGATCGGGAAAGTCGACGTTCCTTCGCTGCATCAACCACCTCGAGAAAATCGATTCCGGCCGGATCGAGGTGAACGGCCATCTCATCGGCTACCGCGAGGAGAAGGGGCGGATCGTCGAGGACACCGAGAACAACATCGCCAGGCAGCGGTGCGAGATCGGGATGGTCTTCCAGCGCTTCAACCTCTTTCCGCACATGACCGCCCTCGAGAACATCATCGAGGCGCCCGTTCGTGTTCGCAAGATAAGCAAGGCGGTCGCCGTCAAGGAAGGCGAAGCGCTGCTCGCTCGCGTCGGCCTCGCGGACAAGCGGAACGTCTACCCGGGGAAGCTGTCCGGGGGTCAGCAACAGCGCGTGGCAATCGCACGCGCGCTGGCCATGAAGCCGGCGCTGATGCTCTTCGACGAGCCCACGAGCGCGCTCGACCCCGAGGTGATCGGCGAAGTGCTCGACGTCATGAAGGCGTTGGCGTTCGAAATGGGGACGACGATGATCGTCGTCACGCATGAGATGGGCTTCGCGCGCGAGGCGGCCGATCGGGTCGTGATGATGGACGACGGCAGGATCATCGAAGAGGGGCCTCCTTCGCACTTCTTCGACAATCCGCGAGAAGATCGCACGAAGCAGTTCCTCTCGAAGATCCTCTAGGTCTCGGTTCGGCTGACTCGAATCGGAAAATAGGGCGGCGCGAGCAGGAAACCGATGCGCGGCGGTCGCTCGGTCCAGCCGCGGGCCATCGTCAATGCCGCGCCCGCTCCGTGGGTGGGCACGAAGCCGAGCTGACGAGCGGCGCCGTGGTCGCGGCAGCCGGCGATGATGACGTGTCCGAGGCGGTCGAGTGCGGGCCGGCAGGCGTCCCAGTCGACGAAGGGCAGCAGCGGATGGCACGACCGGCCCGCACGGTATGCCTCGAGCGCACGCACGTCGCCACCGGCCGCACGCTCCGCTTCGGCGAGCGCCGTCTCGTCGGGGCCTACGGCTCGTGTCGCGGCGAAGAACGTCCGGTACGGCTGTTGCGTGGGATGCGCGAAGTGGCGTTGGAAGCGGTGAAACAGAATCGCCGTACCGCCGTCCGCGACGGGAAACGAGTCGCGCCAGAGGCGCAGTGCGAGACCGAGCCCGAGATGCGCGCCCAGGAGGGGGTTCGGCCGCTCGCGAGGCAGGTAGGGAGTCGTGCGTGGGATGCCGATGCAGACGGCGTCGAGCTCGCGGTCGAGCGTGATCCCACGTAGCTCGACCCCGCGCAGCAGCGCTTCGGTGTGCGCAACCGAGGGCGGGCCCGCGAAGACGCCTGCCACAGAACGTTCGAGCGGGAGAGAGCGCAAGACATACGCGCGGAGTGGGCCGGGCAGGGCGCGGAAGATGTGACGGAACGGTGAGCGGACAACCCGCTCCAGCGCCTCGGCCTCATAGGGGTAGCCGCCGAGCGTGCCCCCGAGCCTCGGATGGTTGAGGACGAGTGAGACGCCGATAACCGGCACGCGCCGCACGAGGGCGCGCTCGAGCTCGAGGCCCAGGCGCCAGCCTTGCGATGCCGACGTCTCGAGCAACGAATACGCACCGGCGGCGCGCAGCACCTCCTTGCCGGCCGCGCCGACGAGCGCCGCCGGGCCGCCGTGCAGAACGGTCTCGGCTGCCGTCACGACGACAACCAGGTCGGCGCGTGCAAGAGACGGATGCACGCGCAGGGGGATCGAGCCCAAGCTGCCGACGTCCACGAGATCCTCGCGCTCGACGTCATGCACTTCGACGTGACCGTGAAAGCGGCGTGCGAACTCCGGCGAGACCAGCGTCTCGAGCCGGTCGCCGCCCGCGCGCCGAGCGAGCCCGCCGGCGACGAGCAATGTCTGGTAGCCCGTTGGAATTCCCAGCCGCTCGAGCTCGGCAACTGCGGCGGCGATCGCGGCGTGTCGCGGATCGCGCTCGACGCCCGGAATGGGGAGGGCCGGTGGCTCGACGACGATCGTCGCGCGTGCCCCACGGGACACGATTGCCTCGAGTGGCTGGCCGGCGAGCGGGAAGCGCAACGCGTCGCGCACCGCTGCGCCGACGTCGGCGACGGAGTCGCCCGGTGGAGGCGGCCGCAGCACGAGCGCGTCGTCCTCGGCGGTCACGACCACGAGCCGTGAGCCGGCCAGCAGCGGGACGCGTTTCACGGCAGGTGCCGGTAGAGCCGAAAGAAGGTCGGCCGGAATCCCCGGGCCGTGAAGAAGCGATCCGCGAGGAGATTCACGACACGCCAGTCGATCGTCATCGCCCGGTAACCGCTCTCGTGCGCCCAGCGCATCGCGTGTGCCATCAGTGCGCGACCGACGCCCGAGCCGCGCACGTCCGGATGCGTCGTCGCGAGCGCGAGGTCGATGCTTCTCTCTGGAATCCGCAGGTCGCCGCCTTCGCGGCGATAGAGCAGCACATGGCCCACGACGTGGCCGCCTCGCTCCGCGACGAAGTGCGTGAATCCCTCGTCGTCCCACGTGTCCGCCCAATCCGCTCGCACCTCTTCGTCGCTCGCGACGACTCGGCCCGAGAAGCTCGGAGCTGCGCGCAAGTGGTCGCTGAACGCACGCTCCAGCGCCGCTACGGCATCGAGGTCCGAAGCGCGGCCCTCGCGGATCTCCAGACCGGCGTCCACCGGGGATTCCGGGAACGTCTCACGGACCGCATACGTAAACTGGAGGCCGAACGCGAGCCTGAACCACGCGTCGACCAGGCCGGCATCGGCGGCGGGGACATAGACGCGATGGCGGTCGAGGCCCGCGGCCACCCAGTCCATTGCAAGGTGTTCGTAGAGATCCCGGATCAGCTCGGGCTCACGCGCAGCGCAGCCCGCAAGCCCGACCTCGCTCGATCCGTCGTCTTGGGGCGAGCCGATCAAGTAGGCAGCCACGTCACCGTCGAGGAGCGCGGCAGCGCCGGTAGCCCCGTCGGCAGACAGCGCTCGCTCGATCTGGGCCCGAAAGTCCCCGCCTTCGGGAAGGAGCGCCTCCGCCGCGCGGTGGCGGGCGTGCCGCTCTGCCAGCAACCCTGCAGCACCGGACAGGTGGGTCTCGGAAAGTGGATGAATTTGGAGCGCTCGCATCGGCGGCGGACGATAGCGTTGGCGTCGATGCCGAAGACCCTGACAGGCGCCGAGCTGCAGCTCGACGATGCGCCGGTCCGCGATGCCGAGCTCTTCCTCGTGGACGGCAACAACCTTGCCTACCGGGCGTTCTTCGCGCTGCCCGAGGAGCTTGCGACGACGGAAGGCTTTCCGACGAATGCGCTTCTCGGGTTCACGAACATGCTCTTCAAGCTCCTGTCCGACTACAAGCCCAAGGGGGTTGCGGTCGCGTGGGACACGCGCCCGGCCGAGCGGCTGGAGGTGGCAGGTGACTACAAGGCCGACCGCCGTCCGACGCCAGACCTGCTCTCCGAGCAGTTCCCGTACTTCCGCCCGATCGTCGAGGCGTTCGGCTACCGCAACCTCGAGTTCGAAGGGTGGGAGGCAGACGACGTGATCGCGACGCTCGCGACCCGCGCCGACGAAGCGGGGATCCGGACCGCGATCGTCTCGACCGATCGTGATGCGTTTCAGCTCGTCTCCGACAACGTCAGCCTGATGATGACGCCGCGTGGCGTCTCGGACGTGCAGGTGTACACCCCGGACCGCGTCGAAGCTCGCTACGGCATCCGCTCGGACCAGATCCCGGACTTCATCGGGCTCAAGGGTGACACGTCGGACAACATCCCGGGGATTCCCGGCATCGGCGACAAGACCGCCGGACAGCTGATCGCACAGTACGGGTCGCTTGAGGAAGTGATCGAGCATGCGGAC
>Ga0307299_10000216_pt1 | contig 19745 bp, 17 predicted proteins | sample ER_DNA_159_FD_194466 | JGI IMG/M metagenome (GOLD analysis project Ga0307299, IMG submission 194466) | Bulk soil microbial communities from the East River watershed near Crested Butte, Colorado, United States - ER_DNA_159 | ecosystem: Environmental > Terrestrial > Soil > Floodplain | place... | reverse complement strand
GAGCGCATTCGGCAGATTCGCGAACGGGCGTTCGAAAAACTGCGCGAGTCGCCCGACGGCAGAGCTCTCAAGGGGTTCTGGCGGGCAGCGTAAAAAGCCAGGCAGGTTGAGCAAATAGCGGGGCCAGGACAAGCTTCTCCTGGCCCCGCTATACTATTAGCCATGCCCCGGGACCTTCCCATTTTTCCGTTACCTCTTGTCCTTTTCCCGGGCGCGTCGCAGCCGCTCCATATCTTCGAGCCCCGTTATCGCCAGTTGCTCACCGATTGTTTGGACACCGACCGCCGCTTCGGGATCGCTTACGCCGCCCCCGACCAAAAACCCGATCCCGAGCCTGCACCTGGTGACATCGGCTGCATCGCGCACATCCTCACGACTCAGGCCCTCCCCGACGGCCGCTCCGACATCCTGACGACCGGCGAGCAACGCTTCGTACTGCTCGAGTGGCTGGCGACCGACCGGCCCTACCGCATGGCCCGCGTCGAGGAGTTCGCCGACGAGCCCATCGATGCAGCCGAAGCGGAGGGAATCGGCCAGGACGTGCGGCGCGACTTCCTGCGGGTGATGGATGCGCTGGAACAGGATCCCCCCGAGCTCCCCGTGGACCCGGAGTCGCTGTCGTTCCGCGTCGCCGCGTCGCTCGAGCTCGAGGCGCCCGGCAAACTCGCGCTGCTCGCGATCCGCAGCACCACCGTCCGCCTGCGGCGGCTCGCCGCCCTGCTGCAACCCCTCGCTGCCGACGCCGAGCGCCGCGCCGAAATCCGGCACCGCGCCCGGAGCAATGGAAAGGGTGGCGCCCACCCGCAGATCGAGAAGGTCCCGTGAGCAGCGGCGCCCTAGCTGACGATCTGCGGGCGATCGTGGGACCCCGGCACGTGCGGGTCGCCGTAGCCGAGCGCGTCACCTACGCGATGGATGGCCTGCCCACGCACCGGCGCCTCCCGGATGTCGTGGTGCTCCCGGGCACCCGCGAGGAAGTGATCGCGGTGATCCGCCTCCTCGCCGTGCTCGGCATCCCGTTCGTGCCGCGCGGCGCCGGGACGGGACTCTCCGGCGGCGCGCTGGCGGAGGAGGGCGCGGTCCTGATCGTGCTCACGCGCCTGAACCGCATCTTGAAGGTCGACGCGCCGAATCGATCGGCACTGGTTGAGCCCGGTGTGGTGAACGCCCGGCTCTCGGCCGCCACTCGGCCCTACGGCCTGCACTACGCTCCCGACCCGTCGAGCCAAAGTGCCTGCACGATCGGCGGCAACGTCGCCGAGAACGCCGGCGGGCCCCACTGCCTGAAGTACGGCGTCACCGCCAACCACATCCTGGCGCTCGAAGTCGTGCTCGCGAGCGGCGAGACCGTCGTCCTGGGAAGCCCCGGCGGCGAGCCGTGGGGGCCCGATCTCGTGGGCCTGTTCGTGGGCTCGGAGGGCAACTTCGGCGTCGCGACACGCATCAGCGTCCGCCTGACGCCCCTGCCCCGCGCCGTCCGCACCCTGTTGGCCGACTTCGGCGCGCTGCGCGCGGCGGGTGAAGGCGTGTCGGCGATCATCGCCGCCGGGATCGTCCCGGCCGCCCTGGAGATGATGGACCAGTCGTGCATCCAGGCAGTCGAGGACTCGGTGTACGCGGCGGGCTACCCGCGCGACGCCGCCGCCGTCTTGCTCGTCGAGCTGGATGGCCGGGACGACGGCGCAGTCGGAGCCGAGGCCGATGCCGTCACCACGATCCTCAAGGATGCGGGCGCCCGTGGAGTCCGCAGCGCCAAGAACGAAGCGGAGCGCGAGCGTCTTTGGCAGGGCCGCAAGAAGGCCTTCGGCGCGATGGGTCGGCTGTCGCGCGACCTGGTAGTGCAGGACGCCGTCGTCCCCCGTTCCTCGCTCCCCGACGTGCTCGAGACGATCGCCGGCATCGCCGCCCGATACAGCCTCGTCGTCAGCAATGTTTTCCACGCGGGGGACGGCAACCTCCACCCCAACATTTCATTCGACGCAACCGACGAGGCGATGCGCGTACGCGTCGAGCTGGCGAGCGCCGAGATCATGGCCGCCTGCATCGCTGCGGGCGGCACGATCACCGGCGAGCACGGCATCGGGCTCGACAAGCTGCGCTACATGCCCCTCATCTTCGACGCCGAATCGCTGGGTGCCATGCTCGCGGTGCGGCGGGTGTTTGATCCTGAGGAGAGAGTGAACCCGGGGAAGGTGGTTCCGGTCCACGCGTGCAGAGAGTGGGCGAGGGCGGCGAACCCCGGGGCCACGCCCCGGGGTTCCACCGGGGTTGGCCCCGGGGCGCCGCCCCGAGGTCAGCCGGTGCTAGCGCAATGACCGTCCTCGAGAAGGTCACCGCCCTGCTCGGCGAAGGCGCCGTGCTCGAGGCCGGCACCGACCGTGTCCCCCGCATCGCCCCCGGCTCGCCCGACGCGGTAGCCCTGCTGCTCGGCACGGCGAACCAGGAGGGCTGGCGCGTGCGCGTCGAAGGCGCGGGCACCTGGCTCCCGAGCGACGCCCCCGCGGATCTGGCTCTCACCACTCGTAGGTTAGACCGCGTCCCCGCCGTCGAGCCTCAGGATCTGACCGCCACCGCCGAGGCGGGAATCGGACTCGATCAGCTCCGCCAGCAGCTCGCCGACCGTGGCGCCTGGCTCGCCGTCGATCCGCCCGGGCTCGCAGGCCGCACGCTCGGATCGATCGTGGCAACGGCCACGGCCGGACCGCTGCGCCAGGGCTTCGGGCCCGTGAAGGATCACCTGCTGGGGGTCACCTTCGTAACCGGCGACGGGCGGATGGTGCAGAGCGGCGGCCGAGTAATGAAGAACGTGGCCGGCTACGACCTTACGCGGTTGCAGGCAGGCGGGTTCGGGGCGTTCGGCGTGATCGTGCTGGTGCACCTGCGGCTGCGGGCCCTGCCCCGCGCCGACGTGACGCACGTGCTCGAGGGCTCACGCGACGAGCTGACGCAGGTCGCCGAGGACATTGCCGCGTCCGGGCTCACGCCCGCTGCGCTGGAGCTTGTCTCCCCCGCCCTGGCACGCCGCGATCGTTGGGTGTTGGCGGTCCGGCTCGTCGGCTCACCGACGCTCGTTGCCGCCGACGAGGCTGGGCTCGGGCGCTTCGCGAGGCTCCGCGCCGAAGAGGCGCACGGTTTCTGGATGCGGCTGTCGGAGGGGTTTGCGGTCCGTCCCGTGACGTTCCGGATCGGCGGCGTGCCTGCGGCGAGCGACGAGCTGCTCGATCTGCTGCAGCATCAGGTCGGCGACGAGTGGATCTCCGCGGCGCCCGCCGCGGGCGCGATCCGCTGGAGCGGCGACACCACCGTCGACCGGCTGCAGCGCCTGCGGCGCACCTTGGCCGCCCTCGAGGTACCGCTGACGCTCGAGCGCGCGCCCTGGCCGGTGCGTACTGCTGTGGGCCACTTCGGCGCCTACCGCGAGGGAGCGGGTCCGCTCGTCGCAGGACTGCGGCGCACATTCGATCCCGGCGGCGCGTTGGTCGTCGCGACCGACGGCGAATGATACAGGCGGGAGCACGAGGAGGCTTCGCCGGGCTCGACGCATGCGTGCACTGCGGCTTCTGTCTTCAGGCCTGCCCCACATTCCTTGTCACCGGAGACGAAGCCGACTCCCCCCGCGGGCGCATCGAGCTGATGCGCGCGCTCGAGCGTGGCGACCTCGCCGTGACCGATACCGCCCTCGCCTTCCACTTGGACCGCTGTCTCGGCTGCCGCGCCTGCGAACCGGTCTGCCCGTCGGGCGTGCGCTATGGTCAAGGCCTCGAGACGGCCCGCGAGCGGCTCGCCGTGGCCGGTGGCGTTCCCTGGTTGGCCCGGGCGGCCCTGTGGGCACTCACGACGCCGGGGGTGTCGGGGCTCGTCTACGGTCTCGCTCGTCTGCTCCGAGCGACGGGACTCCCGCGACTACTCGCTGGCTGGGGGCGGATGCGGTTTGCGATGGGGATGCTGGCGGCGACGGCACCGAAGGGCGGCAACAGGCGGCAACGGACGGCAACGGACCGTGGCCGTCCGTTGCCGTCCTCTGCCGTCCTTCTTTTCCGCGGCTGCGTCATGCAAGGCCTCTTCCGTCACGTCCACGACGCTACCATCCGGACATTGCAAGTGAACGGTTACGAGGTGCGCGAGGCCCGAGGACAGGCTTGCTGCGGGGCGCTGCACGCGCACGCGGGACTCGGTGACGGGGCGCGGGCGTTGGCGCGCGCGAATGTCCTAGCCTTCGGTGACGGCGACGAGCCGATCGTCGTGAACAGCGCCGGGTGCGGAGCATTCATGAAGGAGTACGGCCACGTGGTGGGGGGCGGCGATCGGTTCGCGGCCCGCGTCCGCGACGTTACCGAGCTGCTCGCCGCCACCGGCGGGCCCGTCGCCGGCGGGCCACTCGACCTGCACGTCGCCTACGATCCGCCCTGCCACTTGCTGCACGCGCAACGGGTCGCCCAGCCGCCCGAGCGGCTCTTTGCGGCCATACCGCTGCTCCGGCTCGTGACAATCGCCGGGGCGAATGACTGCTGCGGCAGCGCCGGCCTGTTCACCCTGGTCGAGCCCGAGATGTCGCGCGCGGTGCTCCAACCGAAGCTCGATGGGCTGGCCGCCGTGGCGCCCCAGGTCGTCGCGACCGGCAACCCGGGTTGCGTGATGCAGCTCGGCGCGGGGCTCGCCGCCCGAGGGATCCGCGCCCAGGTGCGCCATCCCGTGGAGCTGCTCGACGCGTCGTATCGGGCGGCGGGGCGCTACGAATGAGCACCCGCCACATCCCGGCGATCGACGGAGTCGACCTGGCGTTGCACCGGCTCCGCGCGTACCGCGACCGGCGGCCCGCGGTCCTGCTCGTGCACGGCGCATTCACGAACCACCGCGCGTTCCTGCACGGCCCGGGCGGGGGGATGGCGCACTTCCTCGGCTCGCAGGGCTTTGACGTCTGGCTCGGCGACCTGCGTCATCACGGCGACAGCGCCCGCGAGCCGCGACCGCTGGCGTGGACCTTCGAGGATTGGGCGCTGCGTGACGCCCCGGCGTTCGTCGCCCGGGTGCACGAGGAGACCGACGGCGCTCCGCTCATCTGGCTAGGGCACTCGGCGGGGGGGGCCGCTGGGCTTTGCTGGCTGTCCCGGGTCGCCGCGGCCGCGCCCCTGGCGGCGATCGTCACGCTCGGGACTCCGGGCCCGCGGCGGCTCGGACCCGTCCGCTGGTCCCTGGCCGCAACAACGATCGGCCTGTCGCGCCTGCTGGGCCGTTTTCCGAGCCGCGCCTTGGGGTTCGGTTCCGAGGACGAGGCGGCGGGCATCCTCGCCGAATGGATGCGGTGGAACGTGCAGGGCGGCTGGGTGGGAACCGACGGCGTCGATTATTTCGCGGCGCTCGGCGCCGTGCGCACGCCGTACCTCGCGGTCGCGGGCGCCTCGGACCGCGTCTTCGCGCCCGTCGCGGCGTGCCGGCAGGTGGTCGAGCGCGTCGGGTCAGAGCGCAAAACCCTCACGGTGGAGGCAGGGCTCTCGCACCGCGGCCTCGTGCTGTCGCCACGCGCGCGTGACGGGTGTTGGCCCGGCATCGCGGCGTGGCTCAAGGAGACCCTCGGGTGAGTGAGACGTTCCCCACCGCGCCCGCGCCGATCGTCCTGCGCCTGAATCCCGGAGACGTGCCGGCCGAAGTGGTGGAGCGGCTGCGCGCCGGCGCCATCGTCGCGTCTGCCGACGTCCGCGTCCTCGATCTCACGGGCCCCGGCGCAGTCCCATCGTTCCAGGGTCTACTCACGAGCGACATCGAGAAACCCGGCGACGGCGCCTTCGTGTACGGCGCGCTGCTCACGCCGAAGGGCATGATCGTCGTCGACGGCTGGGCAGCGCGGTTGGGCGCGCGGGTCCGCTTCACCGTGCCCAGCGAGGGGCAAGAGCGCGCGGCGGCGATCCTGCACCGGTCGGTACCGCCGCGCCTCGCCCGCACCGTGGATCGGAGCGACGACAGCGTCGTGCTGCGCGTGGCCGGAGCGCACGCCGTCGCCATCCTCGGGGCATCCGGCTTGCCGGTGCCGCCCCACGCCGGCCACGCGGTCGAGGCGATAGTCAACGACATGCCGGACATGACGCTCGAGATCGCCCGCGCGAGCGACCGAGCGCCGTTCGTCTTCCAGATCACCGCCGCCGCCGAACACCGGGACGCGTTGGTCGATCGTTTGATCCGTGGGGGCGCGGGCGTCGCGGACGCCGCCGCGCTCGAGCTGGCGCGGATTCTGGCTGGGTGGCCGCGCCTCGCCTCGGAAGTGGACGAAAAGACCATTCCCCAAGAGATCGGCTACGACGACATCGGCGGCATCTCGTACACGAAGGGCTGTTATACCGGGCAAGAAACGGTCAGCCGCCTGCACTTCCGCGGCCACCCCAACCGCCACCTGCGCGGGCTGCTGTTCGAGCTGGACTCGCCCGCACCTCCTGCCGAGGGCTGGAGCGCCGTGACCGAGGACGAACGCGAGGTCGGGCGCGTGACCAGCATCGCCTGGGTCGCGGGCGCCGACCGCTGGATCGGGCTCGCGGTCATCCGTCGCGAAGTGGCGCTCGGCGCCGTAGTCCGCGCCGCGGGCCGAGAGGCGCGAGTCGTCACCCTCCCCTTCGACATTCCGACCATCGGGCCGGCGTGACGGTCCTCGTCACCGGGAGCACGGGGCTCGTGGGGAGCCACGTCGCCGAGGCGCTCCGCGCCGCGGGTCAGCCGGTGCGTGTCTTTGAGGGGGACGTCACCGACCCCTCCGCGTGGCGACGAGGCGCGGCGGGCGTCAGCGCCATCGTGCACACGGCGGCGCTCGTGGCCCAGCACGTGCCGTTCGCGGAGTTCGAACGCGTCAACGTCGGGGGCACGCGTCTCGCCGTCGAAACGGCGCGGTCCACGGGGGCTCGCCTGGTGCACATGTCCTCAGCCTCGGTGTACGGCCGGCAGGAAGCGTTCGCGGCAGGACGCGGAGCTGTCGACGAGGGGTTCCCACTACAACCGCTCCCCGAGAGTGATTTCTACGCGCGCAGTAAGCGTTTGTCCGAGGAGGTCGTGCGGGACAGCGGGCTCCCCGCGGTGGCAATCAGGTCCAACGTGATCTATGGCGAGCGGGACCGGCTCTTCACCCCGCGCGTGATCGCGACGATGCGGCTCCGCTTCCTGCCACGCATCGGCAGCGGCACCAATCATCTCTCGTGTGTATACGCGGGGAATGTGGCCTCGGCGATCGTCGCCGCGCTCGCCAAAGAAGCGCCCCGGTTTCGCGTCTACAACGTCACCCACGATGCGCCACCCGCCCTGACGGAGCGCGAGTTCATCGCCTCGTTCGCGGAGGCGATGGGGGTGTTCATCGTTCGCGTCCCCGTCCCCGTGTTCGTGGCGCGGCTCGGCGCAAAGCTGCGGGCGCACTGGCTGCGGTGGCGCGACCCGGTCGGGTACGCGGGGCTAAGCAGCGCGGCGGTCGGGTTCATCATGGGCGAGAACCCGTACACTGATGCGCGCGTGCTACAGGAGCTGGGGTGGACGGCGCCGTTCGACACCCGGACGGCGATCCGCAGATCGGTGGCCGCCTTCTAAAAAACGAAAGGCCCGGGCAACGTGCCCGGGCTTCGTCACTTCCGTCGACCAGCTCCGACTAGTGCTTCTTCGCGGAGTCGGGCGCCATCATCATGTGGGTCGTGTCACCGGCCATCTTCGTCGAATCGGCCATCGTGTGAGTCGTGTCAGCCGCCATCTGGCCGGACTGATCGGCCTTCTTGCAAGCGGCGGTGCCCATGGCGACGAGCGCCAGGGCGAAGACGAGACGCTTCATGCGCACTCCTATTGAGAGGTTCGGGGCCCCGGAAAACGTGGGGAACCTATAAGGCGGACCAGTCACGTCAAGGCCGGGTATCTTTCTCGCCAGCTATGCCGTCCTTCGACCGCCGCAGTTTCCTGGGTTGGATTGCCACGCTCCCGTTGTGGCGCGGCGGCAGCGACGCGCCCCCACCCCCCGTAGAGGTCCGCCCCACCGCCCTGTACCAACAGCCCGACGGCCGGAAGAATCTCGTGCGGATCACCGTGTCCGGCCTCGCTGCCCCCGCGGCGCGCGCCCGCGTGACCGACCGCCGCGGCGCCCTCGTAGGCACGGCAGGGCTCCTCCCGGTGGGCGCCGGGCTGGCGCTGAGCGGCGAGGTGTGGGTCCCGCTATCCCAGCCGACGGACTATCAGGTCGATGTCGAAGTCGGCCGCGACCGGGTCGCCCGTCAACGCGTGCGGTTGACGCCGCCGAAGCGCTGGACGCTGTACTGGCTGTCGTCGATCCACACGGACGTGGGTTACACCGATCTGCAGGAGAACGCGCTCGAGGTTCATCGCAAGAACCTGGACGCCGCGCTCGCCCGCCTACCCGCGCACCCTGACTACCGCTTTACGGCAGAATGCGCGCTGCAGGTCCTGTCGTATCTCGAGAACCGCCCCGCCGACGCCGGCGATGCATTGGTGCGGGCACTGCAGGCCGGCAAGATCGGCTTCCAGGCGCTGTTCGCGAACATGCTGACGGGCATCCTGGACCACGACACGCTGGCGCGCCTCGTTTGGCCGGCGGGCCGGCTCGCGCGCGAGCGCGGCCTCACCTACGCCGCAGCGCAGATCACCGATGTCCCCGGTCAAACGCTGACGTTCCCAATGATGCTCGCGGCGAGCGGCGTGAAGTATCTGGCGAGCGGCGCCAATCCAGAGCGAGCCGTCCCCCTGCTCCCGCCGCCCGACGGTTCGACTGTGTATCCGGACGTCTACTACTGGGAAGGACCCGACGGCAGTCGCGTGCTCCACTGGCGCAACCACCACTACGGCGACGCCACGCGGTACGGCTTCGACGTCGGCGCCGAGGAGATGGGGCGGCGTCTCTCCGATTGGTTGCTTGGCCACCCGGCGTTTCTGTCGCGCGACTGGCCCTACGACCTGGCGCTCCTCTACGGGGCCGATTGGCAGGACAACGCCGCGATGAAGGAGCGGCTCGTCGCCAACCTGGAGGACTTCAACCGCCGCTACACGTTCCCCCGCATCGTGCCTGGCCGGGCAGAGGACTTCTTCCGCGAGCTGGAGCGGCGCCACGGACCCCGCATCCCCGTCCGGCGCGGCGACACGGGGCTCTATTGGGAGGACGGGGCCGCGTCGACGGCCGCCGAGCTCGCGTCGTTCCGGTCGGCTCAGCTCGCCGCGCGCGCCACCGAGATCGTGGCTCTTTGGGACACCCGCATCGGGGCCACGGACAGGACCGAGGACCGCCGCGCGATGTGGCGCGATCTGCTGCTCTTCGGCGAGCACACCTGGGGCGCTGACGTGAGCGTGTCCGCCCCAGATGCGCGGCAGACGGTGGCGCAGTGGTCTTACAAGCGGCGCTTCGCGGAGAGCGGGGCGGCCGCCGCCCGTCAGATTCTGGCCGATGGGCTGGTGCGCCTCGGATCTGCCACGAACCTGGGTGGGGGGCGCGGCCGCGTCGTCTTCAACGCCGCCAATTGGGAGCGCACCGACGCCCTCCGCGTGCCGGGTGGTGCCGGCAAAGCCTTCGCGTTCGGCGGCCAGGAACTGCCCTCGGTCGACCTGGAAGGCGGGGACTCCCTCATGGTCGTGCGCGACGTCCCACCCCTCGGCTACCTGGCGCTCACCGAGACGGACCGCGAGGCGCGCCCCGCAGCAGCCGACGGCGAAGCGCTCGATGCGAAAGCCGGCGGGTTCGCGGTGGCGCTCGATTCCGCCACTGGCGCCATCCGCTCGCTCACCGGTCCCGATGGCAAGGAGCGGGTGAAGCCATCCGATTGGTCGGGGCTGAACCAGCTCGTGTACGTGAAAGGCGGCGAGCGCAGCGCGCTTTGGACCACGGGCGATCGCAACGACTTGAAGACGCCGCCGCAGCTGGCCGTCACCCAGACACGTCTCGTTCGCGCGCGGCGCGAGCGGCTCCCCGGGATCGGCCTGCGGCTCGTGGCCGAGCGGGCGATGGACGGATTCCCAGCGATCGTGTCGACCGTGACGCTGTACGACGATCTGCCGTGGGTGGACATCGAAAACCGCCTCGTCAAGGAACCGACGCTCGCAAAGGAAGCGCTCTACGTCGCGTTCCCGTTCGCGTTCACCAAACCCACCGTTGACGTCGAGGTCCCGCTCGGCCGGATGACCGTCGAGCGCGATCAACAGCCCGGGAGCTGCCGCGATTGGTACTGCCACGCCCACTGGGTCTGGCTGCACGAAGGAGCCGACTCAGGCGTGCTGTGGAGCGGCCCTGACACGCCGCTCTTCACCTTGAACGACATCAATCGCGGCACGTGGCGCCGGACGATCGTGCCCGACGGGACGCTGTTCGCGTACGCGATGAACAATTACTGGCACACGAACTACGCTGCGCGGCAGGGCGGGCAATTCGGATGCCGCTTCCGCATTTCCCTGCTCGCCCCCGGCGATGCCGCGGAGCCGGTGCGCCGCGGCTGGGCGGCCTGCGATCCTCTCTACGTGAGCCCGGCGTACGAGACACGCGCGCCCGGGCCGCTGATCAGCAAGGACCGCGCGCTGTTCCTCGCAGACAAGGGCGTCCTGGTCGTCGGCGCCAAGCCCGCCGACGACGGCGAGGGCGTCATTGTGAAATTGCTCGACGTCGCCGGTCAGGCGCGCTCGGTGGGCGTGTGGCCGGCGGCATACGCCTTCCACCAGGCCCGTCGGACGAACCTCGTCGAGATGAACGGTGACGCCGTGGCGGTAACGGGTGACGGCAAGGCGGCGATCGATGTGGCTGCCTGGGGCGTGGCGGCGCTTCGCCTCTTTGGTTAACGTCGAGCCATGACTCTTCCCACCACGCTGGGCGAACTCAAACAGACCGAATGGGCGAGCCCCGCCCGCCGCAACCGCACCGTCAAAGACGAAATGCGGGAGAATCTGATCTGCCTGCTGGAGAACGGCACGCCGTTGTTCCCCGGCATCGTGGGATATGAGGAGACGGTCATCCCGCAGCTCGTGAACGCGCTGCTCGCGCGCCACAACTTCATCCTGCTCGGCCTGCGCGGGCAGGCGAAGAGCCGCATCCTCCGCCAGCTCGTGAGTCTCCTGGACGAAGAGATTCCGATGCTCTCGGGCAGCGAAGTCAACGACGACCCGTTCGAGCCGATCTCGAAGTACGGGCGCGAGCTCATCGGCGAACACGGTGACGACACGCCGGTCGCCTGGCTGCCGCGCGACGCCCGCTTCATCGAGAAGCTCGCCACGCCCGACGTGACGATCGCCGACATCATCGGCGACGTGGATCCGATCAAGGCGGCGCGCGGCGGGCACCTGCTCTCCGACGAGCTCACGATGCACTTCGGGCTCCTGCCGCGGGCAAACCGGGCGATCTTCGCGATCAACGAGCTGCCCGACCTCGCCGGCAAAGTGCAGGTGGGGTTGTTCAACATCATGCAGGAGGGCGACGTCCAGATCAAAGGCTATCCGGTGCGCCTCAACCTCGACGTGGCACTCGTGTTCACCGCGAACCCCGAGGACTACACGGCGCGCGGCAAGATCATCACCCCGCTCAAGGACCGGATCGGCGCCGAGATCGTCACGCACTACCCGCTCACCGTCGAGTTGGGCATGGCGATCACGAAGCAGGAGGCCTGGGTGGAGCGCGACGGAGGAGGCCGCCCGGTCCGCGTACCCGACTTCATCGAGGAGCTGATCGAGCGTATCGCCTTCGAAGCGCGCGACGACAAGCGCGTGGACCGGCGCAGCGGCGTGTCGCAGCGCCTGCCGATCAGCGTCCTGGACAGCGTGGTGTCGAACGCCGAGCGCCGCACCATCGTCACGAAGGAACGGGCAGTGGTGCCGCGCGTGTCGGACGTGTACGCCGCCCTCCCGGCCATCACCGGCAAACTGGAGCTCGAGTACGAAGGGGAGCTCCAGGGCGCGGAAGCGATCGCCAAGGACTTGATCCGCCGCGCCGCCGGCAAGACGTTCGAGGCGCGCGTGGGCGGCGCCAACGTGGACGACATCGTGCACTGGTTCGACGAAGGCGGCGCACTCAAGATCACCCCCGACGAACGGTCGGAGGCCCTGCTCAAGGGCTTCAGCGTGGTGCCGGGGCTGCTCGACCTCGTGGACCAGGTGGGGCTCGCCGGCAAGAAGGATCCGGCCGCGATGGTCTCGGCGTGTGAGCTCGTGCTCGAAGGCCTCGTCGCCGAGAAGCGGATCGCGCGCAGCGAGGACCTGGGCTACGTCCGCGCCCGTCCCGACCCCAAGGGGGGGGCGCCGCCGAAACCTGGACCGAATCTCTTCACGTAACACCTCTATCTCCTACAGGGAGTTTCCATGGGCCAGATGTTCTTCGGTCTCGTGCTCCTCGCGGTTGCTTTCTTCCTGCGTCTCGGAGCGTCGGCGGTCCGGAGCGAGGGCTCGCGGCCTGTGGGCGGTGCGCTGCGGATGGCGAGCCTCGGCGCCCTCGTGGTCGGCGTCCTCCTCCTCGTCGGCTCGACCGCCGTCGTCATCAACGCCGGGGAAGTCGGCGTGCAGCATGCCTTCGGATCGGTCAACGCCGGCCCGCTGCTGCCCGGCATCCGCATGGTGCCACCGTGGTCCTCGATCGAGCGGTATTCGACGCGCGAGGAGCAATACCCTTTCTCTGGCGACCAGGTCGAAGAGATCTCCGCGCTGTCGAGCGAGCAGATGGGAATGACCGTGGACGTGGGCCTGCGCTGGCAGATCGACCCTCAGCAGGCGTCGCGCATCTACACCGAGATTGGTGACGAGAACCAGATCCACAGCGCCGTGCGCAACGCCATCCGCAAGGGCGTGCGCGACGGGATGGTGCAGTACTCCATCAACGACATCTCGAAGCGCACCCAGATCGCCAACACGATGGAGGCCTTGGTCGACTCGGCGCTGATGACGCAGCCCCGCGTGGGCGGCCCGCGGTTCCGGATCGCCACGGTCACCGCCTTCTTCTTGCGCGACCTGCAACCGCCGCAGCAGGTCGTGCAGGCGATCAACAACAAGATCGCGCAGGAGCAGCAGGTCGAGACCGAGCGGCACCGCGTCGAGGTGGCGCGGCTTCAGGCCGAGCAACAGAAACTGCTCAACACGACGCTCACCCCTGAGGCGCTGACCCGCCAGTACTTCGACGTGCTGCGCGAGCTCAAGTCGTCGAACAACCTCATCATCCTGGTGCCGACGTCGGGCGGGATCCCGATGTTGAACCTCGGCGACCTGCGGCGGAACCTGCGCCAGCAGTGAGTGCGCCGCCGCTCATCACGGTGACGCGGCAATACGCCTCAGGCGGCTCGGACATCGCCCGTCTGGTGGCGAAGGCACTGGGCTGGACCCTGATCGACAACGAGTTCGTGGATCAGGTGGCGCGGATGGCCGGCCTCCCCGCGGAAGAGGTGGCGCAGCTCGAGGAGCGGGCACCCAGCCTCCTGGAACGGGTGGCGCGCACGTTGGCCGTGGCGTCGCCCGAGATGTTCCTCACGACCGCGAGCGCCCCACCCGAGGGGGATGAGGACACCATCGTGAAGATGACCGAGCGGGTCATCGCCGCGGCGGCGGCCGAGGGCCGCGCCGTGCTGGTAGGGCGCGGCGCCCAGGCGATGCTCGCCACGCGCGAGAACGCGCTGCACGTGTACGTCGTCGCGAGCAAGGCGTGGCGCCGCAAACTCGCGGTCGAGCGGCTCGGCGTGGAGCCGGCGAACGTGGACAAGGTGGTGGACGAGACCGACAAGCAGCGCGACCACTACGTGCAGAGCCACTACGGCCGCGACCGGCACGACATCACCAACTACGACCTGGTCGTCAACGCCGAGACGTTGGGCTTCGAAGGCGCGGCGGCGCTGATGGTGGCGGAAGCGAAACGGCGGGGGTGGCGTTAGGCCGAGTACCAGTTCTTATCCCACGCGTGTGCTTCGAGCCGCGACAGCATCGCCGGCGACAACGGCCCCTTGTCCGATCCCCCGATGTTGGCCCGAACGTGCTCGGCGCGACGCATGCCAGGAATCACCGTCGACATCTCGGGTGACGACAGGCAGAAGCGCAGCGCCAGCTCGGGGAGCGTCGCCGCTTCGTCGCCGAGCAGCGTAGCAAGGGCATCCGCCCTCTTGCCGGCTTCGGCTCGCCGGTCGCCCGCGAAGTACTCCTCGCGCCAATCACCCTTCGGGAAGACCGTGTCCGCGCGAATGCGGCCAGTCAGCGCGCCCTCGTCGAACGGTACGCGGACGATGATGCCCAAGGGCTTTTTTCTCGCGAGCGTGAACAGAGCGACCTCGGGTGAACGGTCATAGATGTTGTAGATGACCTGCGCCGTCTCGAAGATCGGATCGGCGAGCGCGCGCAGCGCCGTCGCGGGCGCGTGATCGTTGATCGAGATCCCCCAATGCAGGACCTTTCCCTCTTCTCGTACGATGCCGCCCACTTCGGATCGTCGAGCCAGGCGTCGTGCCACACGTGTAGCTGCTGCAGCGGCAGGGCGTCGATGCCGAGGTTCTTGAGCGATGCTTCCGTGGATTTCGCGATATGGCGGGCGGGAAAGACGTCGCCGAGGCCCTTGTTCCCATCCGCCGGCCACTCCTGGTTGAGTGGCGGCACTTTCGTGGCGACGACGGCCTGCCCCTCGTGGATTTCCTTCCGCAGCACTTGCCCGATCAGCCGCTCGCTGTGGCCGTCTCCGTACGCCAGGGCCGTATCGAAGAAGGTCACGCCTTGATCGAGCGCGGCCCGAAGCGCGTCGCTGCCCTCACGATCGTCGACCCCGAGCCACATCTGGCCGCCGAGCCCCCACCCACCGAAGCCAATCTCGCTGACGTCGTACCCGGTCGTGCCTAGAGTGCGGTTTCTCATGGGGTGATAGCCTACACCGCGGTGCGCAACTCCGGAACCCGCCACGCCGTCACGAGCACCGCCAGCGCGACGATCACCCCGCCGCCCGCCACGGCCGTCGGCGCCCCAAAATGCTCGGCGACGAGCCCGATCAGAAACGCCCCAAACGGCGCCATCCCCACGAACACGAACGAATAGAACCCCATAATGCGGCCCCGCATGTCGTCGGGGACACTCGTCTGCAGCAGGGTATTGGTCAGCGCGTTGTTCACGATCATGGCGCACCCGGTAAGGGCGAGCAACACGAGCGACAGCCCCAGCGAGCGGGAGAAGGAGAAGAGGACCAGCAGCACCCCGAAGGCGGTGCCGCCCGTCACCATCAGCCGGCCCCGCGACCGGATGCGCCGAGTGCCGAGGGCGATGCCCAGCGCACCCGCCAGGGCGCCGACGCCGATGGACGCCGCGAGGGCACCGTAGCCGCCGGCCCCGCGATGCAGCACGTTCCGCGCAAACACGGGCATCATGGAGATATACGGGAAGCCGAAGATGGAGAGCGTCGCCGTCAACCCGATGAGCGCGCGCAGGCGGCGATCGGTCCCCAGGAAGGCGAGCACCTCGCGAAATCCGGTCCAGGCGGACGTCGTCTCCGCGCGCCGCTGGTAGCGCGGCAGCCGCATGGCCAGGAGCCCCACGATCACGGCGATATAGCTCAGGCCGTTGAAGAAATAGCACCAGGCGATGCCGACGACGCCGATCAGCACGCCGGCGATGGCCGGGCCGACGATGCGCGCGGCGCTGAACAGCGAGGAGTTCAACGCGATGGCGTGCATCAAGTCTTCCTTGCCCACCATTTCGACGAGGAAGGCTTGCCGTGTCGGGATGTCGAAGGCGCTCGCGATGCCGAGCAGCGTGGCGAGCGCCATCACCTGCCACACGGCGACGACGCCCGTCCAGACGAGGATCGCCACGGCGAAGGCCTCGAGCATGAACGCGACCTGCATGATGATGATGGTGCGACGTTTGTCGGTGCGGTCGGCGATGATGCCCGCGTACAGGGTGAAGAGGAGGACGCCGAGAGAGCTGAGCGCGGTAACGAGCCCGACGTAGAAGGGAGAGTTGGTGAGAGTCAGGACGAGCCAGCCCTCCCCGATGTTCTGCATCCACGTGCCGATGAGGGAGATACCTTGGCCGACGAAGAACAGCCGGAAGTTGCGGTGGGCGAGGGCGGTCATCTCCCCGAAAATTATACTAGATTGATAAACGGCCGATGAAACACACGACGTATAGCCGGTTCGTCCCGGGCCTGCTCGAGACCCTCAATCTCCAGGCCTTGCTCGACCAGCTGGCGGACTTCCTCCTCCAGTCGGGCTTCGCCGGAGGCCCCCACTCGAACCCCTTCTGGGGCGAGTTTGGCGAGGACGATCCCGACCGCTCGCTCGACGCGCTGCGCCAGGCGATCCTCCAGGCCCTGATGGAGTCGGGCCAGCTGACGCCGGACATGCTGAACGTGCTGCGCGGTGACTCGACCGGCGATGCGCAGCGCGACGCCGACCTGCAGCGCCAGCTCGCCGAGCTGCTCGACCAGATCGTCCAGAAACTGATCGAAGAGGGATATCTCAACCTCACGCAGGCACCGCAGCTGCCTGCGGGCCAGCAACCGCTCTTCGGCCCTGGCGGGATGGCGCAGGAAGCCGCGCAGCAGGTGCAGTTCAGCCTCACCGAGAAAGGCATCGACTTCCTCGGGTACCGCACCCTGAAGCACCTGCTCGGCAGCATCGGCAAGTCGAGCTTCGGCGCGCATGAGACGGAGCACCTGGCGACGGGGATCGAGGCGGAGGCGGCGAGTAAGCCGTACGAGTACGGCGACACGCTGAACCTCGACGTCAACGCCACGCTGTCGCGCGCGCTCGAACGTGAGGGGCTGGGCGTACCGATCAACCTCGAGTACGGCGACTTGATGGTGTACCAGGCCGAGTACCGCTCGTCCTCGGCAACGGTGCTGATGCTCGATTGCTCGCACTCGATGATCCTGTACGGCGAGGACCGCTTCACGCCGGCCAAGAAGGTCGCCCTCGCGCTCACGCACCTGATCCGCACGCAATTCCCGGGCGACACGTTGCGCGTGGTGCTGTTCCACGACACCGCCGAGGAGATCCCCCTCGGCCAGCTGGCCCACGCGCAGGTGGGACCGTACCACACGAACACGGCGGAAGGGCTGAAGCTGGCGCGCCGCATCCTGATGGGGCAGCGCAAGGACATGCGCCAGATCATCATGATCACCGACGGGAAGCCCTCGGCACTGACGCAGCCCGACGGGCGGATCTACGTCAACTCGATGGGGCTCGACCCGCACATCCTCCAGGCGACGTATCGCGAGGTAGCGCTGTGCCGCCGCAGCGGGATCCTGATCAACACGTTCATGTTGGCGCGGGATCGCAGTCTGGTGGAGTTCGTGAAAAAGGTCTCGGCGATCTGTCGCGGGAAGGCCTACTTCACGAACACGATGACGCTGGGGCAGTTCATTTTGATGGACTTCATGCGGAGAAAGACCCGGCGCGTGAGCTAGCGCCGCGCGATCGCCTCGTAAACGATCTGCGAGATGTCGCTCACCAGCTTGTACGCATCCTCGTCCTTCTGGATGCCGCCGGTCAGGACCACGAGAACATAACGCCGCCCGGCGGGGAGCTCGACGATCGCGGCATCGTGATACACGACCTTCCCGACCCAGCCGGTCTTGTGGTACACCCGCACGCGGGCGGGCAGGCCGGCCGGAATCCCTTCCTTGAAGTGCTGGCGACCGAGGATCTCGAGCATCTCGCGACATGCCGCCGCTGTGGCCGCGCGGTTCTGCGCGATCGCAGCCATCAACACGCCCAGGTCCCGCGCCGTCGTCGTGTTGTTCCGCCCCGCCCGGTAGGCTTTGCCGTCTTCCACGCCCCGAAGCACGAGAATCGAGTCGGCGCCGAGCCGGTGCGCCGTGGCGTTGGCCCGTGGCGCCCCGACCCGACCGATCAACAGGTTCGTCGCCAGGTTGCTCGACACCGTTTCCATCAGCTCGACCAGCTCGCGGATCGACGCCTTGCCGCCGACGCGCGCGTAGAGCGTCGAGTCCGAGTCGTCGCCCTTGTCGAGCTCGTAGCTCGAGGTGTCCATGATCGAGCGGAACACGTTCGTGACGGGGATCGAGTCGTCGAGCGACAGCCGATGCGCGTCGCGATCCCGGAACAGCTGGATCATCACTGGGACCTTCATCGTGCTGGCGGCATGGAACCGCACGCGGGCGCCGACGAGGACCGAATCGCGCGTCGTCAGGTCCCGGAAATAGACTCCCACCGCCGTGGCCGGGGCGGTGGCGATGCGGGCCGAGATGTGCGCCGCGAGACCGGTATCGGGCGTCTGGACGGCGACGAGCAGCAACGCGAGGAGGACCATAGTGCCGGAGAAGGTAGCCTTCGCCGAGCCTGGACGCCCGGTTTAGATTGCACGTCGTGAGCGAGTTCGTCTTCGGCACCCACAACGCTGCGTTCGTCCAGGTGATGTACGAGCAGTACCTGCGCGACCCCGCCTCCGTGGGCGAGGAGTGGCGCGCGCTTTTCGACAACGGAAAGACCGCCGAGCTCCCGATCATTCCGAGCGACCGCGCCGAAGTCCTGGGGAGAAGGGAGAAGGGAGATGGACCACCGGTTCCAGCCGAGAGTCCATCTCCCATCTCCCATCTCCCGTCGGGCGCGACCCCCATCACGGGTCCGGCAGCTCGGTTAGTGGCGAATATGACCGAGTCGCTCACGGTCCCCACTGCGACTTCGTTTCGCGACATCACCGCCCTTACCCTCGACGCGCGGCGCAAGGGCCTCAACGCCCAGCTCGCCCAGCTGGGAACGACCGGCAAGAAGGTCTCGTTCACCCACTTGATCGCCTTCGCGATCGTTCAGGCCGTGAAGCAGTTCCCGGTGATGACGCATGCCTTCCAAGAGATCGACGGCAAGCCGCATCGCGTGACGCCGCAGGGCATCGGATTGGGCCTCGCCGTGGACGTCGAGCGCAAGGATGGCAGCCGCGGCCTGGTGGTGCCGGTCATCAAGCACGCCGAGGGAATGGACTTCGCCGCCTTCCATCAGGCGTACGAGACGGTGGTCGAGAAGGCGCGCACCAACAAGCTCCTCCCCGACGATTTCGCCGGCGCGACGATCACGCTGACGAACCCGGGGACGATCGGGACGGTCGCGTCCGTCCCGCGCCTCATGAAGGGTCAGGGCTCGATCATCGCGACCGGGGCGATTCGTGAGGTCGCAGGTGCCAAGATCATGACGATCACGAGCACCTACGACCACCGCATCATCCAGGGGGCGGAGTCGGGGATGTTTCTGAGACGGCTGGATGCGCTACTGCAAGGGGAAGACGGTTTCTACGAGAGTGTCGGCAGCCCTCAGGTGTCGGCTGTCAGCCGTCAGCCGTCAGCCGTCAGCACACCGCAGACGGCGAGCGTCGACGATTTGCGGCACGTCGCTGCCGCGATGGCCTTGGTGCGGGCGATCCGCCGCCTCGGCCACCGCGCCGCGCATCTCGACCCGCTCGGCTCGGCGCCGCCCGGCGATCCGTCGCTCGACCCTTCGCCATTGGGCCTCACCCCAGAATCGATGGCGCGCATTCCCGCCGACGTGTTGCGCTGCTACGTCCCGGGCACCACCCTCGCCGACGCGCTGCCACAGCTCACCGCGACCTACTGCGGCACGATCGCATACGAGGTGGAGCACATCGCGAGCCACGAAGAGCGCGTGTGGCTGCGCCGCGTGATCGAGTCGGGTGAGCACCGCAAACCTCTTTCTGCGGACGATAAGCGGAGCCTGCTCTCCCGGCTCACACTCGTGGACACGCTTGAACGCTTCCTGCAGCGCGCCTACCTCGGCCAGAAACGGTTCTCGATCGAGGGCGTGGACATGACGGTGCCGATACTC
>Ga0307299_10000209_pt1 | contig 20003 bp, 18 predicted proteins | sample ER_DNA_159_FD_194466 | JGI IMG/M metagenome (GOLD analysis project Ga0307299, IMG submission 194466) | Bulk soil microbial communities from the East River watershed near Crested Butte, Colorado, United States - ER_DNA_159 | ecosystem: Environmental > Terrestrial > Soil > Floodplain | place... | reverse complement strand
CGGCACGTCGGGGAACTGCTGGGCCATCACCTCGGCGCGCTTCAGGTTCGCCTGGCACAACTTGAGGAGGCCCTTGTCGATGATGTTGTTGTGCAGCTCCTCCTGCTCCTCGAACTTGAAGACCTTTGACGCCTGGTACGACAGCACGTCCTTGATGTTGTGGAAGACGACGTGGTGGTACTCGACGTCGAACGCACTGCACACATACAGCGACGCGCCAAACGTCTGCGCCAGCTCCAGCGCCGCCTTCATCGCCTTGTAGCTGTAGGACGAGCCGTCCACACAGACGAGGAAGCGTCCCCCCTCGAGGGACTTCTCGTCGCGGACGATCAGCACGTCTTTGTCGACGCCGCGCAGCACGCGGGCAACGACGCCGCCCAGCTGCGAGAACCGCTGGCGGCCGAGGCCGTGGGCCCCGACGGCGAGCAAGTCGTATTGACGGCCGGAGGAGCCAACTAATCGGGCGGCCGCGTCTTCGTCTTCGGCCACGAGCCGGCCGTTCTCGCCCAGCTTCACGTCGCTGCGGACCTTGTCGCCGCCATCGTAGCCGGCGGCGCGGTTCGGGTCGAAGCCGATAAGCCCGGGGAGCCGCCCCGCGCCCCGGTTCACCTCGTTGACGATTTCTTCGTAGTTGATGCCTTCGAGGAGCTGCCGGGTCAGGGGCACGCCCGCGGCTTCACAGCGCTTCCCCATCTGATCGAGAAAGCTGTCGGCGATGAGCTGCAGGCCCTTCTCGATCAGCTTGTCGTGGATCTTGCGCTGCTTCTTGATCTCTTCGGGAGTCTGGAACTGCGCGGGAAGACCGGTCTCGAGCTGGCGGAAGCGGACGTCGTGGAGGCGCGCGGCATAGACGTGATTGCCGGTGACGCGCCCTCCGGACTTTCGGCACATCTCGAGGGCCCGGTCCACCGCCCAATCGGAGTGCTGCGAGTTATCGACCGGAACGAAGATCTCGCGATACACCGGCGTCTCCTAGGGCGATGGGAGGGGGACGTATCGGCAATGCATATGCGCCATGATGATGGCGCTGTCAAGGAACAATCTGCCCACCTGACTCGTCCCAAACTGTAATCGCATCGACAGGGCAAACGTCGCAGGCTCTGAGGAATCGTTCCCGGTCTACTTGCTCGGGCTTCACGAAGATCGCGATGCCGGAGTCGTCGAGCACGAAGGCTTCCGCGGCCTCGGTCACACAGTCCCCGAACCCCACGCACAGGGTCCTGTCGATACGTACGCGCAGGCCCCCGACGATGCGTTCTTCGAAATCGCTCACATCCCTTCCAGGCCCAGCTCGGCGCGCGCGGTATCCATCACCGCGGGCGTGATCTCGGCGATGCCCCGCTCCTTGGCGTAATCGGCGTAGATCCGTTTCACCATGCCACGCACGAAATTGGGAACGCGATTCAGACGTTCGAGCGCACCAGCCGACCAGGTCGTCCCGCTCCCAGCTCCCGGCTCCCGGCTCCCTTCATCGAAGGCGTCCTCACGCCCGGTCGCGACCATCTTGCGGACCGTTTCGAGTGGCTGAGCCGGGACGGTTCGCCCGCCGATCTCGACGCCGAGCGACGACACGAGCTGGGTTTCCATGGGGTTGGTCAGCATCGCCACGACGCGGCCGCACGTGGGACACTTGAATGTGGCCGCCAGGGTGCCGTCGCCGGGGAGCTGGCGCTCCTCGAACGCCATCTGCCGGTCGCAATCGACGCAGAGGAATTTCACAGCCGCCCCGCCAACCCTGCCCAGGCGTCGGGAGTCGGGCGCCAGGGCAGACGCGCGAGGAGCGGAACGCCGAACTCGCGCGCCAAGTCGTCGCCCGCGGTCCCCGGGAACTCGTCCCCCACCATGTTCTCGACGATGCCGAGGAGCCGGGAGCCTCGCTCGACAGCCGCTCGCATGGCGCGGCGCACGGCGTCGCCCGATTCCGCGGTGGCGATCGTCACGGTCAACACGGCCGGCGGCGCACCCAGGATGTCGCACAGCTCGACGTAGCGCTGCATCCCGGGCGGGAGATCGAGCAGCAGCGTGTCGAGTGATCCCCACGCCACGTCGCCGAGCAGCTCGCGCAGGGCCGAGGCTTCCATCGCGCCGCGCCACACAAAGCTCTCGGCGCTCGGTCCTTTGAAGGCGAGGGGGGCGCCGTCTTCGAGCAGCATCGCCATGGAAATGCACTTTACACCGTCGGCGCCCGTCGCGGGCTCGACGCCGTCGGCGTGCGTCGTGCGTGGTGCGTGGGGCACCTCGAGCAGGCGGGGGATCGTCGGCCCATTGAGATCCGCGTCGAGCACGCCGGTCGGGCGGCCGGCCCGGGCAAGCGCCCGCGCGAGATGCGCGGTCACGTAACTCTTCCCGACCCCCCCCTTCCCGCTCATCACCGCGATCACGCGCCCCACCTTCGCCAGCCGCTCGGCTACCCGCTTGCGCTGGGCGCCGATCTGCTCCGGCAGCCCGGACCGGTCGGCGTCCGTGAGATCGTGATAAGTACGGATGGGCGGCATGGCTGGAAATTAGCCGGTTAGCCGGATAGTCGGTTAGGGGAGCCCTAACCGACTAACCGACTAACCCTCTAGATTCCGTCTCTCATGATCGAAGCCCTGAAGGACAAGCTCCAGGCCGAGGTCGAGCGCCTGAACCACGAGATCAACTTCGTTTTACCGAAGGAGATCGACAAAGCGCGCGCGCACGGCGACCTGCGGGAGAACTCCGAGTACAAAGCCGCCCTCGAGCGCCAGCAGTTCGTTGCCTCGCGCCTCACCCATTTGCGGATGCGCCTCGGCAAGTTGTCCAGCGTGACCGAAGCCGAGATCCCCCGCGACCGCGTGGGCTTCGGGTCCCGCGTGACGGTGGAAGACGTCGACAGCAAACAGAAGGAAGTCTACGCCCTGACGCTGGGCGAGTTCATTGAAGGCGGTGAGGACGGCGCGGCAGAAATGCCCGTGTCGATGGCGTCACCCCTCGGCAAGGCGTTGATCGGGAAGAAGGTCAAGGAGCAAGTCGAGATCGTGCTGCCGATGGGGAAGCGCAAGCTGAAAGTGTTGGAGCTCGAAACGGTGCACGACATCGCGGAGGGGAAGGCTCGTCACAAGCGCAAGTGAAACACGATAGGACCCCGAGGCTCCGTTGAGCCGCCGGCGCGCGGCTCGATGCTCATCGCCGCACCCGTAACGGGACCCACGTCATCGGGAACGTCGAATGCCATCGCCATCACGGTGGCCTGCTCTTCGTCCATCGTCATCACCGCCGCCCGCTTCAACCCCTCGGCCGTCACGAACCAGATCTGGTAGGTCTCGTTCGGCTCGTTCGGAGCCATCCCCTCGCACCGCACCAGCCACCGCCGCGCCGCGCTGTCGGCGAAGATGGTCACCCCTCCGAGACGGCCGTTCGTCGTCACCGGGACCCACGCGATGCGCGTCGCGGGTCCGCGCACGAACCCGAGGGTGTCGCGCACCGCGGCGAGCTCGGCCGCCAGCCGATCGCGCTCCGCCGAGAGCGCCAGGATCGTGCCGCGCGCCCAGTAGCCCGCACCACCCAGGGCCGCGAGAAGCAGTACGGCAGCCGCCGCGCGCCACACCCAGCGGCGGCGCCCGGCACGCGGCCGAACGGCGCGTGCCAGCACCTGCGCCCGGAGCTCGGGGCGCGGAGCGCGGGGATTCGGGGTCATGCCGAGCCAGTCGGTCATCGCAGCCAGTCCTTCACGTGTTTCAACGCCTCCGCCAGCTTGCCGTGCGCGATTCGCAGCCGCGTCTTCACTGTGCCGAGCGGCTGCCCGGTGCGTCGAGCGATCTCCGAGTGCGTCAGGCCCTCGAAGTACGCGAGCAGCACGACGCGTCGCTGATCCGCCGGCAGCGCCGCCAGGGCGGCGTGCACCTCCTGGTGCACCGGCCACCCGGGCACGGCGGCCTCCGCCGGGTCGGGGGCCGGCACCGCCCCGTCGTCCTCGAGCCGCTGCGCCGCGCCCCAGCGGTCCGCCTTGCGCCACCAGCGGCGCCGCCGCCGCAAGGTGTCGAGCGCACGGTTGCGAGCGATCGACAGGACCCACGGCACGAGGGGACCGCGACCCGGCTCGTGCTGGTGGATGCGCCCCCACACCTGCACGAACACGTCCCCCAACACCTCCTCCGCCTCAGCGTCGTCCCGGAGGATGCGGGACGCGAGGCCGAACACCCACGGCGCCAGGACGTCATACAGCTCGGCCAGGGCGCCCTCCTGGCGCGCTTTGAGGCGCCGAACGAGGGTGCGCTCGTCCTCTTGACTAAGACGTTTTGGCTGGGTCACTTAGATTCTTATTCTAGTGTCGCTCCGGGTGGGCGACCACCCGTGAGCCCACACTTTTCGAGGGGCAGCCATGGTTTCGACGCGCTTCGTACTCTTGCCGGCGCTCTTCGCGCTGTCCGCCACGACAATCGCCGCCCAGGCCGACCCCGACCGCACCGTCGCGGGGGGAGGCAGCTTCCCGCCTGGGTGGCACGTGCGCACGGAGCTGGCCCGGCAGACGGGGCAGCCGGCACCGCTCGCCAACGTCAAGTTCGGCACGATGGGCGACGGCCTCCACGTCACGGTAGGCCCGGCCGCGATCTATTGGCGCGACGCCGACACCGCGTCGGGCAATTACCATATCGTGGCCAAGATCACCCAGATGCAGAACCCCGCCCATCCCGAGAGCTACGGGCTCATCCTGGGCGGTAAGAGTCTCGCCGACTCGGGCCAGAGTTACACGTACTTCCTGGTGCGAGCGGTGGACGGGATGTACAGCATCCGGCGCCGGGCAGGCTACACGGCCCGCCCCACCGCGGTGGTCGAGTGGACGGCGAGCGACGCCGTGGTCAAGTCCGACAGCACCGGCAAGGCGACGAATGAGCTCAGCGTCGAGCTGCGAGGCGGGCGGGCGAGGTTCATGGTGAACGGCAAGGAAGTCTACGCCGGCGACGCGGCGGCCCTCGACACGCGCGGTGTCGTGGGCTATCGCGTGAACCACAACCTCGACGTTCACCTCGGGCCGCTCGGGATTCACAAACTGTGACCGGCGCGTCGTTCGCCGAAGACGAGAAGTTTTCGTTCACGCCGTTCACGCGGCATCCGTTCTTCACGCAGGTGAACAGCTGGATCATCGATAAGGTGATCTGCCCGGGGCGTCAGGTGATCGTCGACCTGGGGTGCGGCCCCGGTGCGGTCACGCAGCTGATCCTCGAGCACGTCTCCGGAACAGTGCCGCCGCCGCGCGTCATCGGCGTCGACCCGTCGCCGTCCGCGATCGCCAAGGCGCGCGCGGCCATTTCCTCGAAACTAGCCGAGTTCATGGAGGGGAGCGCGGAGCTGCTGTCGCGTCTCGTCCCCCCTGCCGACGCCGTGGTATTCCTGAACGCCATCCACCTGATTCAGGACAAGCACCAGGTGTTGGGCGAGATTCGAAAGACGCTGAAGCCCCGCGGTCTGCTCGGCTTCAATTCGACGTTCTTCGCGGGCGCCTACGTCGAGGGCACGAGCGGGTTCTGGCGGCGCTGGATCGTACGCGCGGTGCAGGTGCTACGGGAAAAAGGGATCGCCGTGAAGCACGACGGCCACGCCGCGGCGATGAAGTGGTTCTCCGCCGACGATTACGCGGCCGCGTGCGAGGCGGCAGGACTCCGCCCCACCACCGTCGAGCTGGTGAAGGTCGAAATGACGCCCCAGGCCCTCGCCGACATCGGCAAGTTCTCGTTGTTCATCGAGGGCGCGCTGCCCGGCGTGCCGCTCGAGGAGGGCTCGGAGGCGCTGCTCAAGGGCCTCGATCGCACCCTCGACGAGCTCAAGGTGCCGAGCGTGTCACGGAACTGGCTGGAGGTAGTGGCGGAAGCCGTCTGAGGAGCGAGACGCCGAGCACGACGACAAGCAGCGCGCCGAGCGTGATCGTGTTGAGCGATTCGAGCGCCGCGGCCGTCTGCCGGCCGACGACGGCGGGCGCGCTCAGCGAGACCAGCAGCACCGACGTCCACAGGAGTCCCAGCCGCCAGCGGCGGCCGGGGGTGCCCGCCGGCAGCTGCCGTAGCCCCCACCACACGCACCAGTAGCCCGCCAGCAGTGTGACGTAGTGCGCCTTCCAGGCGAGTGGCGTGACCAGCGTCATGGCCACCAGGGCGATCGCCCACTCCGCCGCCGCCCGGCGCGAGCGCAGCTCGGTCGACCCGCCGCGGAACGCCAACGCGAGACCCAGCGCCAACAGCCCTGCTGCCCCGTAGAATGCGAGCCTGCCCGTCGCCGGCTCGGCGGTGAGGCGATTCGCCGCGGCAAGGAGGGACTGGTTCAGGCGATGGGCGGAAGCGGGATCCGCGATCTCGCGCGCCGCTACGGCGCGCCAGCCGTGCCATTGGTCGAGCGCCTCGCGCGGGCCGAAGACTAGTGCTGGGACGGCTGCGTTGAGTATCACGAGCCACGCCGCCGTCCAGGCCGTTTCCCGCCAGCGCCGCCGGTACACGAGATAACCGACGAGCAGCACCGGTGCCGCCTTCACGCTCGCCGCGACCGCGAGCGCGAGGCCGCCCCATTGCGCGCGGCCGGCGCGGAATCGGTCGAACGCGATGAGGGCGAGCAGCAGCAGAAACAGGTTCACCTGGGTGTGCTGCAGGTGCTCCTGCAGGATGCGGGCGGAGAGGAGCACCGGCACGAGCACGGCCGAGGAGACGAACGAGAGGCGGTCCGGCGCCGTCGGCCAGAACGTCACGCTGTCCCCGCCGTCCTCGAAGCAGCGCGCCAGCAGCCGGCAGCACCCCCAGATCGCGACGACACTCCCGAGCTGCCAGAGGAGCAGCGCCGCGTGGATGCCGATCAGTCGGGTGACGAGCGCGAGGGCGGCGGTGACCAGGCCGAAGAAAGGCGGCCACGTATTCAAGTGGATGTGATACGGGTCGCGGCCCGCGAGGATGGACTCGCCGAGCTCCAGGTAACCGCTGAAGACCACCACGTCCGCGCGCCACAAGCTCCGGGCGATCTCGAACGCCAGATAGAGGAGCGTCCCACCGTAGACTGCGAGCTGCCACGGCCGGAGCCTGGGCATCAGGCGGGAGCCGGCTTCCGTGAGAACCACAGCGATGCGCCCAGCATCAGGAGCATCATCCAGACGATCAGGCTGTAGCCGCCGATCGCGTGATGCAGTGTGTTGCCAACCAAATCCCGGCCCGTGAGGCCGACGATCGCCATGAGCACGAGTATCGCCCACGTCACGCCGCGTGGTCGCACCGACAGGAATGCGTAGTTCACGAAGAGCAGCGTGACGAGGTGGGCCTTCCAGGTCATGGCCGACAGCAGGTGGCCAACGAGGAACGCCGCGCTCAAGTCGAAAACGGAAAGCGGCGCACCCTTGGCGCGCAGCCATACGAGCGTGCCGAGGAATGCGGCGACGACCAAGAAGGCCGCGACCCGGTATACGGTGCGCGCCGTCCCTTCCGACGCGGGGAATACCTGATAGTCCCGTTCGGTCGGTTCCGTCGGCGCGCGTGTGAGGCGATAAACCGAAGCGGCGAGGTTCTGGTTGGTGTAACGCTGCTCCACCCGGCCTTTGCCGAATCCCTCCAGGAGCGTGTGGTAGTAGTCGGCGAGGTCGCGCACGCCGGTCGCCGGGCCGCGTTGCAGCATCGGCAGCGCGATGCAGGCGAGCCCGAGCGGCACCACGGCGAGCGCGGCGCGGCGCCGTCCGCGCACCACCAGCCAAGCCACGAGGAACACGGGCACGAGTTTGATCGCCGTCGCGGCGACCAGCGCCGCGGCGCCCCGCACGTCGTGGCCGGCGAGGTACCAGCGGATGCCGAGTAGGCAAAGGACGAACAGCGCGAGGTTGACCTGAACGAGGTTCAAGTTGTTGAGGAAGAACTGCGCAGAGAACAGGATCGCCAACGCCAGCCGCCACCAGTCGCGCGAGCGATTGGGGGGGGGCCATAGCGCGTCGAAGACGTCCACGGTGAGCCGCACCGCGACGGGAATGAGCAATAGGTTGCAGAAGTAGAACAGCCCGGCGGCGACCTTCAGCGGAAACAGCGCGAACACCTGAAACACCATGGCGGCGAACGGCGGGTAGGTGGGCTCGCGGACGCCGGGGAGGTGGGTGTAGAGCGGCTGGCCCTCCCAGAACCAGCGGCCCGCGAGCCAGCGCGCGTGAAAATCGGTCCCCGGGCCCTGGCTCTTCGCCTCGATCACGGACAGCACGACGCACACGCCAAGCAGAGCGACGGCGATGAGGGCGCGCTTCATGGCGCTCAAGATACCGCCAGCACGAATGTCAGCCGGCGATGCGCTTCGCGCAGCGCCGCTTCGACGGCCCCGGGCGTCGTGCCGCGCGCCCCCCTTGCAAAGATGAACCCTGGATAGCGCGATCCCTCGGGGAACGGGACGAGCCGCTCACCAGGGTGCGCCGTGATCTGCACGTCTTCGACGAGCGGCACGGCCCTGGCCTCGGCGACGCCCTGAACCTCCCGGAGCACACCGGCGCCGGGAATCGGGATCATCATTACGCCCGCGGCGGCCGCCTCACGCGCGAGCGACGGGATCGGCATCCCGAGGGCGTGCCGGAGAATCAACTCCTCGAGCGACACACCCTCCCCGAACCGCAACACCGCGGAGCAGCGACCGCCGATAGGCCGCGCCGCCAGCTCGATGAGCCAGGGACCGCGCTCGTTGTAGCGCAGCTCGGCGTGCACCGGCCCTTCTACAAGACCGAGCGCGCGTGCCGCGCGCTCGGCGCACTCCGCGATTGCCTTCTGTAAGCCCACCGGCGCGCTCGACGGCGTGACGTAAATCGTCTCCTCGAAGAACGGGCCGTCGAGCGGGTCGGGTTTGTCGAACAGCGCCAGCACGTGCAAGCGCCGGTTTACGAGTAACCCTTCGAGGGCCACCTCGTATCCGGGGACGAAGTCCTCCACGAGGAACTCTGGGTCGCATCCGGCGAGGAGCGCCGAGAGCCGGGCGTGGGCCGCAACGAAGGCAGCGGGATTGTCCGCCCGGATCACGCCGCGCGACGCGCTCAGGCGCAGCGGCTTAAGCACGCAGGGATAGACAACCTGCTTGGCGAGCTCACGCGGATCCTCGTCCACGCGGTGCAGCGCGAACCCCGGCACCGGCACCTGCGCCGCCGCGAGGAGCTGGCGCTGGCGGTGCTTGTCGCGCGCGGCGACGGCGCCGGCCAGTGGATTCCCTTTGAGTCGTAGCCGCTCGGCCACCGCTGCCGCCACGACCGCGCTGTCGTCGTCCACGCCGACCACCGCGTCGATGGGATGCTGGCGCGCGAAGGCGTGCGCCTCGTCGGCGGCGCGCTCAGGATGCTGGAAATCGAGGGTGAGAAGACCGGCGGGGTTTGCGGCTTCGAGGGTGCTGGGCCGCTCCGAAGCGACCGTCAGCTCCACACCGATGCGGCGGGCCGCCTCCACGAATGCCGTCGTCCGATACGTCGTGGACGGTAATAACAACAACAGGCGGGGCATGTGTATGTGTAATGTAGGGGCGCAGCATGCTGCGCCCCTACCCGTCGGACACCGTCATCATTTTTTCGACGCCTGGAAGTAGGGGTTGGCGCCCGACGTGTGGTCGGTGATGTCCACGATGCCGCGGACCTCGGGAATGTGCTGGGCGAGCATGCCCTCGATCCCCTGGCGCAGTGTGACGTCGGCCATGCCGCAACCCTGGCAGCCACCGCCCATGCGGAGCATCACGACGGCGTCCTGCACGTCGATCAGCTCGACGCGGCCGCCGTGGCGCGCCACCATGGGGTTGACCTCCTCGTCGAACAAGCGCGCCACGCGCTCGTAGAGCGCGTCGTCATCGACTGCACCGGCGGGCGGGACAGTCTTCGTGGCGACGGCCGGCGCGCCCGATGCCGCGGCCGCGCGAATCGCCGCCCCCACGACCTTGCCCACCGCCTGCCATGGCGCGGAATTGTCCTTGACGACCGTCACGATGTTGCCCGAGACGATGACCTCGGTGACTCCGCCGGCGGGAATGGCAAAGATCGCTTCCGCGAGGGGCGACCCCTTAGCCTCTGCGGCCGACGCGAAGCGCCGCACACCCGCCGCATGCAGCGGCTGGCTCACGACGAACTTGCAGCGGTGGTTGTCCACCGGCTCGGCAGTGATGCGAAGCTCGACCTGACTCATATGCGAAGTATGCTCACCGTGTCTAGAGGGGTCAACGCGCCTCACCAGGGTCGGCTAACCCCGGGGCGATGCCCCGGGGTTCCTCACGGCGTGTACGCCAAGTTCGCCGCCAGCCAACGCTCGATTTCCTCAGTCGCCATCCCTTTTCGGGCGGCGTAGTCGGCCACTTGATCTCGACCGATGCGCCCCAGACCGAAATAGTGAGCTTCCGGATGGGCGAAGTACCAGCCGCTCACCGACGCGGCCGGCAGCATGGCGCACGACTCCGTCAGGGTGATGCCCGCGGCGCTCGGCACGTCGAGCAAGTCGAACAGCGTGCGCTTCTCCGTGTGGTCCGGACATGCGGGGTACCCGGGCGCCGGACGGATCCCGCGGAAGCGCTCCGCGACCAATACCGCGGGGTCGTTCCGCTCATCAGGCGCGTATCCCCAGAACTCGGTGCGCACGCGCTCGTGCAGCCGCTCGGCGAGCGCTTCGGTCAACCGATCGGCCAGCGCTTTGGCGAGGATGCTCGAGTAGTCGTCGAGATCCTTCTCGAACGCGGCGCACACGGCGTCGAGGCCGATACCCGCCGTCAAGGCGAACGCCCCCACCCAGTCGCGCTTCCCACTGTCCTTGGGCGCGATGTAGTCGGCCAGGCAGAGATTCGGGCGACCGGGCCCCTTCTCGAACTGCTGCCGCAGCCCGCGCAGCACCGTAAGCACCTTCGAGCGGTCTTCGCCGGTGTAGACCTCGATGTCGTCGTCCCCGACCGTGTTGGCGGGGAAGAGGCCGACCACCGCCCGCGCCCGCACCAACCGCTCGGCCACGAACCGGTTCAGCAGCACCTGCGCATCGGCGAACACTTTCTTGGCTGCCTCTCCGACCACACCATCTTGAAAAATGGCCGGGTAGCTGCCCTTCAGCTCCCACGCCTGGAAGAACGGCGTCCAGTCGATGTACGGAACGAGCTCCGCAAGCGGGTAGTCGTCGAGCGCGGTGATCCCGGGGCTGCAGGGGCGGGCGGGCTCGTATGCGGACCAGTCGAGCTGCAGACGCCGCCGGCGCGCCTCGGCGAGGGTGAGGGAGACGCGCTCCGCGTCCCGCGTGCCGTACTCGACGCGCAGCCGCTCGTACTCCGCCCCGACCTCACCGAGGTATGCGTCGCGACGCTCAGCGGACAGCAGCTGGCTGACGACGCCGACGCCGCGCGACGCATCGAGCACGTGAATCGTCGGACCGGTGTACCCCGGCGCGATCTTGACCGCCGTGTGCGCACGAGAGGTCGTCGCACCGCCGATGAGGAGCGGGAGCGTGAAGCCCTGCCGGCTCATTTCCTTGCCCACGCGAACCATCTCGTCGAGCGACGGCGTGATCAGGCCGGACAACCCGATCACGTCCGCGCCTTCTTTCCGCGCCGTATCGAGGATCGTCTGCGCCGGCACCATGACACCGAGGTCGATCACTTCGTAGTTGTTGCAGCGCAGGACGACGCCCACGATGTTCTTGCCGATGTCGTGCACGTCGCCCTTTACAGTCGCCAGCACGATTTTGCCGGCCCGGCGCACGCCACCGGCCGCGCGCTGCTCGGCCTCGAGGAACGGCACGAGGTAGGCCACCGCTTTCTTCATGACGCGGGCGCTCTTCACTACTTGGGGGAGAAACATTTTCCCCGCGCCAAACAAATCGCCCACGACGTTCATGCCGTCCATCAGCGGGCCTTCGATGACATCGATCGGCCGCGCCGCCTTGCGGCGCGCCTCCTCGACGTCCGCCTCCACGTGGTCGAGAATGCCCTCCACCAGCGCGTGCCGCAGCCGCTCGATCACCGGCAGCGACCGCCATGCCGCGTCGGCCCGCGTCGCGACGGTGCTTTCGCGGTGCTGCTCCGCGAGGGCTGTCAGTCGCTCCGTGGCGTCGGGGCGCCGGTTGAACAGCACGTCCTCCACCAGGACGAGCACCTCGGCCGGCAGGTCCTCGTATACGGCGAGCTGGGCCGAGTTCACGATCCCCATGTCCATGCCCGCCGAGATCGCGTGGAACAGGAACGCCGAATGCATCGCCTCCCGGACGTGGGCACTGCCGCGGAACGCGAACGACAGATTGCTCACGCCTCCGCTCACGAGCGCCCGGGGCAGCGTCGCCTTGATGCGACGGACGGCGTCGAGGTACGCGATCGCGTACGTGTTGTGCTCTTCGATCCCGGTCGCCACCGCGAAGATGTTGGGGTCGAAGATGATGTCCTCGGGCGGAAACCCCGCCTGCTCGGTCAGGAGTTTGTACGCCCGCGTACAGATGGCCACCTTGCGGTCGGCCGAATCGGCCTGGCCCTGCTCGTCGAACGCCATCACCACGACCGCCGCGCCGTAGCGGCGTACGAGCCGCGCTCGGGCGAGAAACTCGGCTTCGCCTTCCTTCAGACTGATGGAATTGACGATGCCTTTCCCCTGGAGGTTCTGGAGCCCGCGCTCGAGCGCCTCCCAGCGGGAGGAGTCCACCATCACCGGCACTTTGGCAATGTCTGGTTCCCCGGCAACCAATCGAAGGAACCGCTCCATCGCGGCGACCGCGTCGAGCATCCCCTCGTCCATGTTCACGTCGATGATCTGAGCGCCGTTCTCGACCTGGTGGCGCGCGACCTCGAGCGCCGCCTCATAGTTGCCGGCCTTGATGAGCCCGGCGAACCGCGACGAGCCGGTGACGTTGGTGCGTTCGCCGATGTTCACGAACAGCGTGTCGGGCCGGATGTTGAGGGGCTCGAGTCCAGATAACCGGCAAATGGGCGTGACCTCCGGCAGAGCCCGGGGCGGCAGGCCCGCCACCGCGTCGGCCAGCGCGCGAATGTGCGCCGGGGTCGTGCCGCAACAGCCGCCGACGATGTTCACGAACCCCGATCGGGCAAACTCGCCCACCAGCGTGGCCATCTCGGCGGCGGTTTGATCGTACCCGCCGAACGCATTCGGTAGCCCGGCATTGGGATGGCAGCTGACGGGGATGTTCGCGAGACGCGACAGCTCTTCCACGTATGGCCGCAGCTGCGCCGCCCCCAGCGCGCAGTTCAGCCCGATCGTGAGGAGGTCCGCGTGCCGGACGGAGTTCCAGAACGCCTCGACGGTCTGGCCCGACAGCGTCCGGCCGCTCGCATCGGTAATCGTGCCCGACACCATCAACGGGACGTCGAGTCCGCGCTCGTCGAGCAGGCCACGCAGGGCAAACAGCGCGGCCTTGCAGTTCAACGTATCGAAGATGGTCTCGACCATGAGCAGGTCGACGCCCCCCTCGAGCAGCCCTTCGGCCTGGGTGCGGTAGGCGGCGGCGAGCTGCGCGAAGCTGACGTTCCGGAACCCTGGATCGTTGACGTCCGGCGAGAGCGATCCGGTGCGGTTCGTCGGCCCGAGGACGCCGACCACGAACCGCGGCCGCTCGGGCGTCCGCGCCGTCTGCTCGTCCGCGGCCCGGCGGGCGAGTTGGGCCGCGGCCACGTTGAGCTCGTGCACGACGTCTTCTAGCCCGTAGTCGCTCTGCGAAATCACCTGGGCGTTGAAGGTGTTCGTCTCGAGGATATCGGCGCCGGCCTCGAGGTAGGCGCGGTGGATCTCGGTGATGATGTCGGGGCGGGTGAGCGTCAGGAGATCGTTGTTGCCGCGCAGGTCCTTGGCGTGCGTGCGGAACCGCTCGCCGCGGAAATCGGGCTCGTCCAGGGCATAGGACTGGATCATCGTCCCCATGGCGCCGTCGAGGACGAGGATGCGCTGTGCGAGCGCGGCGTGAAGCTGGGTGAGGCGGTGCTTTCGATCGGTCATGTCAAAAAAAAATGGCCCCCTCGCCAATACGGACACCGGGGGTCCGGCTTTTTAGCGATTTGTTTAACGTGGCTGCAATAGGCCGCAACTCACCACGGACTCCTTCTCTATGTGCTGCAAAGCTAATCGGCCCGGCCGACTCTAGGCAAACGGCCTGTTGCGCCACCGCGACAACGTGAGCGGGCGCACGGCCCGCAAGCCAGTTGACCTTGTAACGTAAATACCCTATTAGTCGGGACTTGGGAGACATGCGCGTCACACACACTGCAGCCGCTATCGCCTTGGTCTTGGCGCTCGCCGTATCGGTTACCACGTGTCGCCTCGACAAGCTGATCAATCCGGCGACGGCGGACCGGATCATCGTGAACCCCGACAGCGTGCGAGCCTCGGCGCACGTCGGTTCGCTCAGTCCTGTAGATACCACCCTGCATGTCACCAGCGCCGACGGAGTCGTCCTGACGTGGACGGCGACGAAGACCGCGGCTTGGGTAACGCTTTCATCGTCCGCGGATAGTCTGGTGGTCACGCTCCACCCCGACACACTTTCCCAGACCCTGCACCGCGACACCGTCGTGTTCACGTCGCTGCAGAGTCGGGATATGGTCAGGGTCCCGGTCGTATTCGACATGCTCGCGGCGGCGCCCGACCTATCGATGTCCGACACGGCGCGCGCCGCTACGGCGTTCGTGGCGAGCGTTCTGCCCGACACATTCCGCGTCCGAATAAAGAACCCCGGTGGCCTCCCGTTAGACTGGGCCGCCACCCTCGACACCAGTTGGGTCACGCTCTCCGACTCGGGTGGGACCGTGCCTCCGCAGGACACGACGTCGACCAGCGTGCTCGTGACGCTCAGGCCACAAGGCCTCGGCACCGGCACGCACCGCAGTGCGATCGCTTTCGCCGCCACGGGGGCGGCTATCGGGTCGCCCGACACGTTGCGGATCACGTACACGATCGCGCCCTGCGTGGAGACGGGAATCACGCTGGATACCGTCAAGAATTCCTCGATCGCCCTGAGCGACTGCGGGGCCCCACAGCGACCAGGCAGGCAAGGGAAGCTGTACGCCGTACAGGCGGCCCTCGGCGATACGTTGTCGTTCAGGCTCACGACGGCGGCGTTCAACCCGTGGCTGATTCTTACCAACAGCTCCGGAACGTTGGTGGATTCCGCCGACGTGTGCGGGGCAGTGGACATTGCGTGCGTCAACTACGTAGTAACGGCGCCTGGGCGGTACGTCCTCGAGGCCACGACCAGGGACTCAGGCGAAACCGGCGCGTTTACGCTATTGGGCGTCAAGGAACGGACGCCGAGCCCGCCCGCGCCCGGCCAGTTCCGCGCGAATGGGACCACGGCGATCACGGTCGGGGCGATCACTCCCGAAAGTACGGTCGTGTTCAAGGCGACCCTGAACGACGTCAACCCGTTCGACTCCGTGCAGATCGAGCTCGAGGTCGAGTCGGTCGCCTCAGGCCCCGTGACCTACTTGGGCGCGTTTGTGCCCCCAGGAACGGCCGTGGCGGTCTCGGTGACCGGTCTGCACGACAATGAGACGTATCACTGGCGCGCCCGGACTTGTGATAACTCAGGCCGATGCAGCACCTGGTTCAACTTCGGGGGGAATGTCGACCCTGCGGCTGACTTCATCGTCAATTCGCTGCCCCAGAATCCGGCGATCGGCACGCTCACACAGGTCGGGCCCAACGGCCCGATGCCTATCGGTGGTGGCACCACCGGCACCTACCCGAACAGCGTGACGGTAACTTTCGGGGCCGGCGTGACGGACCTCGATCCAGGCGATCTCATCTCCATCGAGGCGGAGTACAAGAGGACCGGGACCGCGTTCGACTCGACCACGACGCGGGGGGGCGGGGTGTCCACGGGCATGACGGCGACGGTTTCCGTAAGCATTGCCGTGCAATTGCTCAACCTCCAGGCCGACTACCATTGGCGCGCCCGTGTCTGCGACCAGACGAACCGGTGCAGCGCCTGGGTCTCGTTCGGCGGGAACGCCGAGAGCGCCATCGATTTCCACGTGCCCTAGGCCCGTGATCTGCCCCCGCTGTGGCGCCGACGGCATCCCCGACGGCGCACCCGGCTGCCCGAAGTGCGGCATGACGCTCGGCGACGAGCAGAACCGTACCAACAACGCCGCTGCGGAGGACGCGATCCCCGAGGAGCTCGAGGAGGCCCTGCGGCGCGAGCTCAGCCCCCAGTATCAGATCACCGACCTGCTCGGGCGCGGCGGGATGTCGCTCGTCTACCTCGCCCAGGAAGTGGACCTCAATCGCCAGGTGGCGATCAAGGTCCTCCCGTTGCAGTTCCTCCAGGGGCCCGCCTCGGCCGAGCGGTTCGAGCGCGAAGCCAAGATCGCCGCGTCGCTCGACCATCCGCACATCGTCCCGATCTTTCGCGTGGGCTCCACCAGTACGTTCCTTTGGTACACGATGAAGCGGATTCGCGGCCGCTCGTTCGAGCAGGTCATCATGGAGCGCGGCGCGGTGCCGCTGCCGGAAGTGCTCGGTGTCGTGGAGCAGGTGGGCAGCGCGCTCCAGTACGCGCACCGCCACGGCGTCGTGCACCGCGACATCAAGCCCGCCAACGTGATGATCGAAGACTCGGGCTGGGCCCTCGTGTGCGACTTCGGCGTCGCGCGCGCCTTCGGCAGCGTGTCGCTCACGCAAACCGGTGCGTCGCTCGGGACCCCGCGCTACATGTCCCCCGAGCAGTTCGAGGGGCAGCCGGTGGACGGTCGCTGCGACCAGTACTCGCTCGCGATCCTCGTGTGGGAGGCGCTCACCGGCGGCGTGCCGTTCACGGGCGACTCGATCGGCGAGCTGATCCGCAAACACCTGCTCGAGCCCCCACCCCGGCTCTCCGAGGTGAAGCCCGAGATTCCCGAGCCCGTCTCCGCCGCCGTGTACCGCGCGATGAGCAAGAAGCCCGCCGAGCGCTTCCCCGATGTGGCGGCGTTCGTCGCGGCGCTGGGCGGCCAGGCGGTGCCCCAGATTCCGGCTGGATTCACGGGCCCGACTCCCACGGCAAAGCGTGCCCGCATCCTTTGGGATACGCCCGACAACACGCCCACCGTTCGGATTCCACCGGTGCAGCGCCGGCGCCAGCTCGTCCTCGTGTCGGCCGTCCTCGGCCTCGCACTGCTGGGCGGCGGCGCCTGGGTCGCGTTTCACCCGACCAGACCCGCGAACGGCGCCACCCCCCCAGCGCCAGACACGCAGCGCGTCGTGACGGCAGCGCCGGTAGACACGCCTGTCGTGCGGCGCGCGACGCCCCCCCCTCCCCGCCCGCGTCCGTCGGCGACGCCGCCGGCGGCAGCCCGCGCCAAGTTGTCGCTCAGTACGCAGCCCCCGGGGACGCTCTTCCTCGATGACAAGGCGATTCGCAGCACCCCGATCTTGAACCTCGAGATCGCACCGGGGCGGCACCGCGCCCAGGTGAAGCGTGACGGCTTCGCACCGTTCGACACCGTGTTCACCGCCCAACCCGGCGAGGCAATCAAGTGGATCCGCATCATTTTGAAGCCCATCGGCGGATGACGCGCGCCCTGTTGTTCGTCGTGGCGCTCTCGTTCGGCGTTCTCGGCGCTCCGCGCGCGGCGCACGCCCAATCCGCCGCCGCGGTGCTCGCCCAGGGCGCGCGCGCGTACGACGACCTCGAGCTCGACAATGCCGCGGGGTTGCTGCGCCGCGCGCTCGCGTTCCAGGGCGCCGCAGCGCTCGCCCCCGCTGATGCGGCTCGCGCCCTGATGTACCTCGCGGCCACGGAGTTGCTGCGCGAGCACGCGGACTCGGCCCGCGCGGTCGCGCGGCGCCTCGTCCTCGCCGACCCTCGCTTCCGCCCCGACGAGCTCGTCTTTCCGTCGCAAGTGCTCACGTTCTACGAGGGAATCCGCCGCGCCACGCCAGTGGTGATCGGCCGCGCCCCGGCCGACACCGCCATCCGCCCGGGCACCGAGGCGCTGGCCGTGCGGCTCTACGCCAGCACGTTCCATGACGTCACCGCGACACTTGGCACCGAGGCGGGACGGGTGGTGCGCACGCTCTATTCGGGCCCCATCGGCGACAGTCTCGACCTCCATTGGAACGGACTCGACTCGAGCGGCACCGCCTCGCCACCCAACGGGCGCTACGCGATCACCGTCACCTCGCTCGATCGCCAACGGCGCGTCGTGCGCATCCTGCGCCTGCCGCTCGAGGTGACGCAGGGGCGGGTCGATACGCTTCCCCACCCCGCGCCGCCGGCAGACTCGCTGCTGCGACCTGAGCGGCAGTCGATGAGGCCGGCGCTGCGCGCCTTCGCGCCCGCTGCCCTTGCCGGCGTGGCGATCGTGGTGCTGCCCGGCGTGGTGGCCAATGGCGAAGACGCGAGCGCCGCGCGGTTCGTCGTGGGGGGAACCGTGACGATCGCGGGCATTGCGGCATTCTTCTCACATCACCCCGGCAAGTCGATTCCCGCCAACGTCGCCCACAACCGCACGCTGCGCGACGCCTGGCGCCGCGCGGACACCGAGATCACCCGTCGCAACGCCGAGCGCGTCCGCGGAATGCTGGGGATCCGCGCCGGCGCCCCAGTGCTGCTCACGCCGGAGGCCCCGTGACGCGCGCGCTGGTGCTCGCCATAGCGGCGATTGTGGCCGGCGCTCCGCTCGCAGCGCAGAGCCGGTGGAACGTGTCGTTCGGCGTCGGGGGCGGGCAGGAGATCGCGCGTTCGCGCATCGGGACGACGCGGGAACGGGTGAGCGGTCTCGTCCTCGGCGGTGAAGTGGTCGCGACGCGCGGAAAGCTCGTCGCTCGGCTGCGTTACGGACAGGGCCGCGTCACGAACGACACGGCCGGACGCGATGTCGCCGAGGGTGAAGCGCTGCTGGGCTACAAGGCCCGCCCCTGGCTGACGGTCTGGTTCGGACCACACGCCCGCACGTTCGTCGTACCCGGACAGAGCGACCGGCGCTGGCTGCATTGGTCGGGGCGCGTCACCGCGCGCGGCACTCTCTTCCCGGGACGGGTGGAGAGTTTCGTGGAGTTATGGCAGGGGATCACCGGCAGCCTCAACCGGCCGGCGGAGTCCGCCTCCGGTGGCGGCGCGGAAGCGGGCCTTGTCCTCCGGTTAGCGCGGCACCCGGTGTGGGGCCGGCTCGCCTATCGCATCGAGCAGGGGCGCGCGAGCGGCGGCACTCGGCGTGAGACCGTCGAGGCCATTACGCTGACGGTGGGGTTCGTACCGCTGAGGTAGAAGCGTTAGGGGTGCGGGGGCTTCGGTCTGCTTTGTCCCGGCGCGTTAGCACGCGCGGCGGCTGCGCGCGCGAGGCCTGCAGCAGCCTGCGCGGGCGTGACGCCGCGGCCGCTTCCCTGCGAGACCCCGGCCATCACCTGCATCGGCAGGGCGAGCACGTCCGTCGGAGAACCGCCTGCCTCGATGGTCTGCGTGACCAACTCAACCGTCTGGCCGGGGGGCACGCCCATCGCCGCGAGCGTGCTGGCCACCCGCAGCGTAGCGGCCACGCTGTTCGATGGGCGGCTCGCCGCGGCCAACTCCGTGACGTTCCGGCTGCTGAGCCCCGCGTTCAGCGCGAACGCTCCCGCCGCGATCGCGTCGGTGTCCGGCTGAGCGGGAGCAGCGTCCCGCAGCGCCGCGGCGGCCACGTCGAGCTGCGCCACCAAAGCCCGTAGAGCAGTCGCGACCCGATCCACCGCCACGCCCTTGGCGCTGCCTTCGATCGCCTTTTGGATCAGGGGGTCGACGGGGAGGCCGCGCGCCGCGGCCGAGGTGGCGAGCTGGCGAACCAGCGTGGCCACGTCCGGCGGAACGCGCCCCGCCAGGCGAGCAGTGATCTCTTGAGCACTGACTCCTGTGCTACAAATCGCGAGCAGCAGGGAGACGCAGAGAGTCTTCACAACGAGAGCACGCTGTTCCGGCGTCCAAACCCGTCGTCCACGGCCGGGGCGGCAGGATCTGCGACCCAGCGCGCGCCGTCGACGACGAAGGCGTACTGGTGCTGCCCCGCCGGCAACGTGAGCGTCGCTGCCCAGACGCCAGGCGTGCCGGTGCGGAGCAGCGGCGTCGCGGCGGTATCCCACTGATTGAATGTGCCCG